>Ga0187893_10014832_pt1 | contig 10549 bp, 4 predicted proteins | sample MA1701074metaG_FD_139574 | JGI IMG/M metagenome (GOLD analysis project Ga0187893, IMG submission 139574) | White microbial mat communities from a basaltic lava cave in the Kipuka Kanohina Cave System on the Island of Hawaii, USA - MA170107-4 metaG ...
AGCTCGTGATTCACCAGCCTCGTCACGTATGCCAGCAGGCGTGTCCACTTGTTGTCCTTCATGCTGAGCATCCATCATTGCAGACGTAAAGTTTCAGGGACTTTCGAATATTTTGACCAAACGCTGATCGTGCTCGTAAGACGCTGATTACAAGACCCTACGCGTTTCTGAACTACCCACAGGACGCCTTTTTTTTACCAAAACGGGGTTCATTTCGGCAACGCTAACGCCACGTAATTTCCTCCGGACGGCCTTCCCGATTTGCCGCCGCCGGCAGCGATTACCACGAACTGGCGGCCGCCCACTTCGTAGGTGGCCGGGGTGGCGTTGCCGCCCGCGGGCAGCGTCGTCTCCCACAGCAGCTTTCCCGTTGTCTTGTCGAACGCGTGGAACTTCCGATCGTGATTAGTCGCGCCTATGAACAGCAGGCCGCCAGCGGTCACTACAGGACCGCCATAATTTTCGCTGCCCGTGTTGCGGATTCCTCTTGCGACCAGCTCCGGAAACTCACCGAACGGAATCTTCCAGGCGATCTCGCCTGTATCCAGGTTGATGGCGTTGAGCGTGCCCCATGGAGGCTCCACCGCCGGATAGCCGTCCGGATCGAGGAACTTGTTATAGCCGTCGCTCGTGTACTTCAACCCGTACGGCAACGGACTACCCGAGGCGTGCCCCTCGGCCGCGATGTCCTCGCCGGTAAGCAGAAAGCGGACTAGCGCGCGCAGCTCTTCTCTCGAAAGCTGCGCGAACGCCGGCATGCGTCCCAGGCCTTCGCGAATGAGCGCGCGAATCTCAGGCTCGGAGTATCGGTTGGCGATGCCTACGAGCGCCGGAAAATCTGGCGGGCTGCCACGCAGATCCTGACGATGGCAGTTAGCGCAATTTCCGAGATACAGATCCCTCCCGCTTGTGCGCCCTTGCGATTTGGGCCGTTCGATCAGCCGCAAGATCCATGCCATCTCATTCGAGTTCACGTACAGCAGTCCGCTCGCCGGATCGAATGCCGCACCGCCCCACTCGGCCGCTCCGTCGTAACCGGGAACGACAATGGTGCCTTCGAAACTGGGCGGAACAAACTGCCCTGCGCTGCGGATTTTTCGAAACTGTTCGAGAACCGCCTTTTGCGCCTCGGGCGTGCGCTGCGTCAGCATGTCTTCGGTGAGAATCTGCCGCGCGAAGGGCGGCGGTTTGAGCGGGAACGGCTGCGTCGCGGCCGTGACCTCGCCTTCCACTTCCGAGCGCGGCACCTCGCGATACTCAATGGGAAACAGTGGTTTGCCGGTTTCACGCTCAAAGACAAACACAACGCCGGCTTTGGTGGTTTGCGCCACCGCGTCTACCAGCTTGCCATTCCGCCTCACGGTCACAAGGTTCGGAGGCGCGGGAAAATCGCGGTCCCAAAGGTCGTGCTTCACGGCCTGGAAATGCCACACGCGCTGGCCTGTCGCCGCCTTGAGCGCGATCAGTGAGTTGGCGAACAGGTTGTCCCCGATCCGGTTCGCGCCGTAGAAATCCGATGCCGCCGATCCAGTCGGAACAAACACCAAACCGCGTTTTACGTCAACACTCATGCCCGCCCAGTTGTTGGCCGACCCACTGTACTTCCAGGCGTCCTTCGGCCAGGTGTCGTAGCCGAACTCGCCGGGGTGTGGGATGGTGTGAAAGCTCCAGCGGAGTTTTCCAGTGCGAACATCATAGGCGCGTATGTCGCCGGGCGGCGAGGGCAGGTCTTCGCTCATCGTGCTGCCGAGGATCAGCAGATCCTGATAGATCACGCCGGGAGTAGTGGCTGAGATCGAGACCATCCGCGGGTCGCGCCCGAGCCCTTCACGCAGGTCAACACGGCCCGCATCGCCGAAGGAAGTCACCAACGCACCGGTGCGGGCGTCAAGCGCATAGAGATAATGGCGGGCCGTGAAGAAAATGCGCTGGTCGCGCCCCATTACCCAGAGCGTGACGCCGCGGTTGCGCACCGCGCGCGTGATTTTCACTCCTTCGTTCGGATCGAAGCTCCAAAAAAGTTTGCCCGAAGCGGCGTCAAGTGCAATGATGCGCATCCTTGGAGTCGTGGCGAAGAGCACGCCGTTAGCGACAATCGGATTGCACTGCATTTCTGATCCGTCGAAGGCATCGCCGGTATCGAACGTCCAGGCGACCTGGAGCTTATGGACGTTGCCGCGGTTGATCTGGTCGAGATTGGAATAGCGGATGCTCTCCGGACCGCCGCCATATACTTTCCAATCGCGGTAGCCGGTCTTGGGGGTGTGGCGCTGCCCATTGGAGCCGGGCGAAAGCACCAATAGCAACAAGCATACGCTCAGAGCAAATGCTGTTTGCGATTCCATATACGTCTTCACTATACAGCCGCGTTTTTTCCCGCCACCGTGTGCTGACAGCCCCAGCGCAAATCGATTTCAAATGTACCTGCGAAATCAGTGGCTCGGTGACTTGACGGTTGAGCACCTTGGAACTCGGGGATGACCGGGCGCCTGAAAACGGGGGATGGTGCAGCCGCGGCTTTTTACGCGCATTCAAAGAGTTTGTTGTGAAAGCTGGCAGCGCTCCCCCAGAGTCGCGGCGCTGGGCCCCCCGACGCCGTCTGCCAGGTTCAGAACCCGATATGGCCAAAAAACCCGGAACGAATGGAGAATATGGAATTTTCTATGATTGACGGTCGGCCATGCCCAACCACCAATGGATGCGTCGTTGGCCTACGTCACCGGCCTTGTGAACCAGGAACTGCTTCGCGCGGAATGAGTACCTCGCCGCCGATTGGGGCCTGGATTCCCAGAAGCGACGCAAGCGAAAGTTCCGGCCAGCACCCATTGGCACCAATTACCGAACGGATATCGGGTCATGAAGGCACCCGTACTCGGCGGGCTTCATCACGACTACCGCCTAGAGCAGGCCGCGTAGACACGAATGATAACTTCCCGAGCCTAATAAGTCTGGAGCACAGGCTTCATCCCGCTGGAGAGCCTCGACGGCTGACGGTCGATAATCCGGTCAGCCGGGCTCCCCGGCCACTGCTCTCGGAGTGAGCTTGAAATGCGGCCCTAATTCGTTTTGACGGACGCCGGACGAACACCTGAATTCAGTTTTTGGACAATTCGACGTGCAGTTTAGCTGCGCTGGTTGGCGTCGATTGCTGCTCGCCGCTGTGACGAGAGACTGATTTTAGCTCATTAAACCCGAGATTGACGGTTGCTCCGTCAAAAAATGTACTTCAGTCCGAATTGCATCTCCCGAGCGTTCGTGATTGTTGCCGTGATCCGGCTAAAGGTAGCGTTACCCAATGACCGGTCAGGCGCGCTGAATTGAGGCGTGTTCAAGAAATTGAATGCCTCCCAGCGGAATTGTAGGCGATGATCTTCTTTGATTCGAAAATCCTTGAACAACCCGAAATCCCACGTCTTTTGGGCCGGGGCATCAAACAAAGTCACTCCCGCGTTCCCGTAACCGCCGGTGCCAGGCAGGAACAGACCATCACCGGGACATCCGTCGCACTTCGATCTTACGAATGCAGTGGTATCGAACCACCGATCTATAGTACGCCCTGACATCACTCTATCGACTATTGCTCCCGCGAGAATATGAGGCCTTGGTTGACTGGCGGCGCCAGTGTTTTGGGAATCACCCGTCTGATTCACCGTTACTGGCAGCCCCGAAGTTAACTGAATGATCCCGTTTATTGACCAGCCGCCCAAGAGTCTTCCCGTCACGCCGGGTGCTGTGCGAAACCAGGGTAATTCCCAAATGTGGCTGATGACGAGGCGGTGCCGCTGATCGATGGCGGAGCGGCCGCGGTCGGCACGGATATTGCGCGGATTTTGGGGGCTGTTGGCCGTAAAGCCGGCGCTTTCATTAACTCCGTATCCGGTCGCAATCGCCTTCTGGAAGTTGTACGAGGTTACGAACGTCAGTCCCCTCGAGTATCGTTTTTCGGCCCGCATCTGCAAGGCATGGTAAAAGGCATTCTGGCTCGTCTCCAGCCGTCGAATAGTACCGAGCGCGAGTAAGGTGTTGGGATCCCGGGAATCCACGTAAAACTGAATCGGCCGGCGCGCTTGGACGCTTCCTGTTCCGGGAGGCGGATTGTTCGAATTCGAGACCGACATGTCGATATGAGATGCCTTGCTGCCGACGTAAGCAATTCCTGTTACGAAGTTGTTGGCCAGCATCTTCTCGAACTCCAGCGTCCACTGCCAGATGTTGTTATTCAGATACAGGGAACGGTTCTGCCGGAACGCCTGGATATTGCCAACCATAATCAGAGATGCGGGAGCTTGGACAGATGAACCGGCGAAAGGATTGTCGATTGTGGCCTCCGGCCTCTGCCGATTATTCTGAAAGAGGTTCGACCCTGAATACGGGGGCATGATCTGCAAAATAGTCAGGTTGTTCATCTGTTGCGGGTTATAGAATCGCCCTGCGCCCGTTCGCAGCACCAGTGTGTCCGTTACCCGGTACGCAATGCCCAACCGCGGCATGATCTGCTTCAAATTGATGTCGTACAGTTTCTCCTTCACGCCTGGGTTCGGACTCACCATCGGGACAAACATCCCGTTGATAATGCGCGCCCTGTCATCGGCAAACGAGAGCGCGCGGAACCTGCCCTGAGCGTCCTGTATGGAGGCGAAAATATCCCATCGCATTCCGAAATTCACCGTCAATCTGGAAGTAGCCTTGAAATCATCCAGCGCATAGAACCCGAATTTGTTCTGGCGCGCGAACACCGGAGGTATGCCTTCGGCGGTCTGGGCCGAATCGGGAAATCCCATCAGGAATGCTGCGAAACCATCTGGAATGCCTGCGACATCGGGAGTGAAGTTCAACACTCCGCGCTGGATATTGCCCCCCGCCAGATCCGCGAAACTATAGCTGTACACTCCGCCAAACTTGAAGTTGTGCCTTCCGCGATTCACGGCCGTGTTGTTGGAAAACTCCGGGATATAGAACCTGAAATATTGGCCGCTCTCGCGTGCGCTCGCGATCCCGGCAAAACCCGTGATATTGATGTTCGGCAGTCCTTCTTCCGCCGGTTTCAGCGGACGGTTGCCGTCCCCTGCGACCCTGAAATCGAGACCCAGGGAGCGATGGGTGAAATCCGTGCCGCTGAAGAGACCTAAGAAATCGACAGATGCGGGGTTTAGTCCGAAACGGAGCTCGTTGAGCACCGTAGGTCGAATAATCTTTGAGTAACCTATCGCAATGTTCTGATTCCGGTTCGTCGCGGTCCGGCGGTTCACCTTTGCCAAAGGGAAATCTTCGAGGCTGGCATTTACGATCATGTACCGGCCAAAAATCCGGTCATTGTGGCTAAACCTGTGATCCAGCCGCCCGAGGAGTTGGTCGCTGTCGATGACCTGATCGTTTGTGCCTGCAACATTGATGGGGCTGCGAGCCGCTGCCGCCTGGGCGTCGATATTTGGAAAGAGCAGGAAGCCGCCTTCGGCAAACGGGCTGAACTGCTTCGAGGTCAGGAGATTCCTCGAAACGGGGTTGATCAGGTTCGCCGGGATGACGTTGTTCGGAAAAGGCACCGTGCTCCCGGGAAAGTAGATTGCCCGGCTCATCGCCGGATTGGGATCACGTGGATACCAGCGATTCCCGGATTGGATGATCTCTGAGAAATCGCCGCCGCGCATCGCCAGAGTCGGCACGGCCGCCACGGCCGGAGTGGCGCGCCGCTCGCGGCGGGCCTCCCAATTGAAAAGCCAAAACGTCTTGTCCTTGATAAGCGGCCCGGAAACAACCGTCCCGTACTGGTTCCGACGGAGCTTGTTCTTCGGTTGACTTGGCGGAAGAAAGAACCCCCGGGCATCCATCTTATCGTTACGAACGAACTCAAATAAGGTGGCGTGCAGTGCGTTGGTCCCTGATTTGATCGCCACATGGATCTGCGCCCCCGAGTGCATCCCATATTCGGCCGAATAGACGGCGCTCTGTACCTTGAATTCTTCGATGGCTTCGATCGAGGGTACGAACTGCATCGTGTTGTTCCAGGGTTGGGTGGCAATCACGCCGTCCAGCGTCGCATGCTGGTTAATATCGCGTTGGCCGTTAGCTGAAATGGCCACTCCCTGCCCTGGGATTGGGAAGCCGGCCTGGCCGTCGAGACCCATTCTGGCTACCCCGTAAACTACGCCCGGCATCAACGTCGCCAGCTGCGCGAAATTTCGCCCGTTCAGCGGCAGTTCGACGACGCGCTTCGATTCCACAACGGATCCCAAAGTCGCATCCTCGGTTCGCAACAGCGGTGCGGCACCCACAACTTCCACGCGCTCCACCTGATCGCCGACCTGGAGCCGGAAATTAATGCGCGCCTTTTGCTGTAGCTCGAGGGTGATCCCCCGGTGGACCTCGGTTTTAAAACCAGCCGCGGAGCAGGTGATTTCATATTCACCCACGTCGAGTAGAGGGAATATGTAATTCCCGGTCTCGTTGCTCCGGGTGGTGCGGAGATCTCCTGTAGCGGCGCGCCGAAGCGATAGCACCGCATTGGGGACCACGGCGCCGGTCCCGTCCGTCACGATCCCTAAGATTTCGGTCGAGACCGTCTGTGCAAACACGGCAGCAGAAAGGACGACGAAGGTCAACAGCTTCCTGAGCATCGCGCCTCCAACTGTGATGACGTTATAACAGGGCGCATTAAACCACGGGCGCCAAAAAGTGTCAAGCTAATCGTCAGCCTGTACGTCGTGGCCGCCGTAGGCTTGATGTATAATCTTCCGGCGAGTCGAAAGGAGCGAATGTGAATCGAAAATCTGCTGTCATCTGCGTCGTCACTCTCGTCAGCGCTTCGCTTACCGGATGGTCGCAGAAGCCCGATCCAGGAAAATATTCGGTCGCGAGCTATGACGTGAAGTCCACGCGTGGCCACCTAGTAAGGATGCGGGACGGAGTTCGGATTTCGGTGGATATTTTTCAGCCCGATGCCCGCGGCCAGTTCCCTGGCATTCTCAGCCTGACGCCATATGACAATACGCTGGAGGGAATGATTAACCGAGCTCGCTGGTTTGCCCGCCGCGGCTACGTTGTGGCTCTGGCGGATGCCCGCGGCCGGTTCGATTCCGAAGGCGAATGGGATCCGTTTAGCGACAAGCACGGCAAAGACGGGTACGACCTGGTCGAGTGGCTTGCCAGGCAGCCGCAATGCAATGGAAACATCGGCATGATGGGCGGTTCCTACCTCGGCTGGACGCAGTGGTGGACGGCTTCCGAAGCTCCTCCGCATTTGAAGGCGATCGCTCCGGAGGTCTCACCGCCACTCGATCCATTTCAGAATGCGCCCTATCAGCACGGAATCCTGGTGAGCTGGATGGTTGACTGGTCGGCTAGGATGGGCGGGCGGACACAGCAGAATATTGGCCGGGCCCGTACGCCGGCTTTACCACCGAGCGCATGAAGAACATGCTCCATTTCCCGCATGTCGAGCTCAACAGATTCATGGGAGCGCTCGGCGCACCCTGGTTTGAGAAATGGGTTCGCAACAACACTAACAATGATTTCTGGCAGGAGCGAAATTATCAGGGTAAGTACGGCAAGATCCAGACTCCGGCACTGGCTGTCTCCGGCTGGTTTGACGCGAATTTCCCTGGTTCCCCCGCGAACTACAGGGGAATGAAGGAGCACGGTCCCACTCCCGAATCACGCCGCCCCCGATTCATAATCGGCCCGTGGCCTCATGGTATCAACACAGGTCCTGTCCTTTCCGGTATCGACTACGGCGCGGACTCTCTCATTGATCTGAACGGATACGTGTGCCGCTGGTTTGATTTCTGGTTGAAAGGTGTAAAGAACGAGGTTTTGGCGGATCCCCCGGTATTCGTGTTTGTCATGGGAGTGAATAAATGGTACGCCGAAAAGGATTGGCCGCTGCCTCAAACACAGTGGACCAAATACTACCTGGACAGCGGAGGGAAGGCGAATTCGATCAAAGGCGACGGCATTTTGTCCACCACCCCTGCCGGCGGGAAACCATTCGACACGTATATTTACGATCCAGCAAACCCAACCTTATCCCCGTTCACGGGAGGCCACGTCGATGGCCCCGTGGATACCAGGATTCCTGCAATAGGAGACGAGGTTCTTGTGTATACCACATCTCCGCTGCGGGAACCGGTAGAAGTCACCGGCCCAGTCGTGGCCAAACTGTATGCCGCTACCTCGGCGCGCGACACCGACTGGATGGTCCGCCTGATCGATGTCCGTCCCGACGGCCGCGCCGCCCTGCTCTGCGATGGTGTGATTCGCGCCCGGTACCGTGACCCCAAAAATCACGGGGCGTTTACTGCGGACAGTCTCACGACGATCGAACCCAACCAAGTCTACGAGTACACCGTAAATTTTTGGCGCGCTACAGGGAACGTGTTTTTGCCAGGACACCGGATTAGAGTTGAGATTTCCAGCAGCTACTTTCCGTATTATTTGAGAAACTTAAATACTGGCTCCGATAATAACGGGCTGGAGACGCGCATGGTGACTGCTGTTCAAAAGATCTATCATTCCGCGGAATATCCTTCGCACCTGGTGCTGCCCGTAATCGTGAACCGCTAGCGCTACCTGTGGGTAGTCAGAAACGCGTAGGGCCTTGTAATCAGCGTCTTACGAGCACGATCCGGCTGATCGCGAGGATCCACCGTGCCATGCTACAACGGAAGTTCGTGTTCGAACTCATCTCTGCTCTTCTAGTCACCGTCCGCGCCCAGTATGGAATTCTTTTGATCAGCTGTTCTGGGCGGGATTACGACTCTGGTGGTGCCGGTGGGCTGAGGTTCTGGTCATGGTAAAGCCGGAGACTGTGGTCGCGTGGCACCGGGCGGGCTTTCGGCTGTTCTGGCGCTGGAGATCCGGATGCCGAGGTGGCAGGCCGAAAATCACCGCTGAAATCTGTGCGCTGATCCGCCGACTGGCGCATGAGAACCCCGATTGGGGGTGCTCCCAAGATCCACGGAGAACTCCTTAAGCTCGGCTTCGTGTTCTCTGAACGCAGCGTGGGGCGGACAACCAAACCCAGAGGAACCTGTCTGCAGCCGTCAGATTTGGTCGCTTTTTTGCTGACCGTTGGAGTACCGTGACCTGGTGATGCAACGCCAGGATCTCAAGATGCATCGCAGCACGGGTTCGGAAGGCTGATAGCCCGGCCGGAAACAATGCGGGTAGCACGCCAAATGTCGGGGGGACGGAATTTACGAAAGATGCCATAGGCGCCAGGGAACACGCGTTGCAACTACGCTACACCCACCCACGCGGTCGCGTTGAGCTTGCTTCTTCCACGGGTTCCTGCATAAATTAGAGCCGGAGGCGAGAGTGCCTGTGATAAACCGCGTGCGATGTAAGCATAAGTGCCGGGCGCCAAGGGACAGGTTTTGGTCACCCTGAACCGGCAAGCCGTTACGCTCTCCGTTCTTGGAATCGGGCTTCTGGCCGCCTTCGCCACCGAGCGCGCAGCGCGGTTTGTCGATGTGGCGGCCACCGCCGGCTTGACCGACGTCTTGCACTGCGGCAACACTGAGTCCGCGAAGTACATCATCGAGACGCTAGGTAGCGGAGTGGCGCTGCTCGACTATGACCGCGATGGGGATCTGGACGCCTTTTTTGTCACTGCCAGCCGACTGGAGGGCTTTCCGGCGGGCCAGGAGCCAACCAATCATCTTTACCGAAACGAGGGCGACGGCACGTTTCGCAAAGTGACCAAAGAGGCCGGTTTGTCGCAATCCGGTTGGGGGCAGGGCGTGTGCGTGGGCGACTACGATAACGACGGTTTTGACGACCTGTTTGTCACTTACTGGGGCCCGAACCATCTGTACCGGAATAACGGCAAGGGCGCCTTCATCGACGTGACCGAACATTCCGGATTCAAGTCCGGGAAGCGATGGTCGACGGGTTGCGCCTACGTCGATTACGACCTGGACGGCCGCCTGGACCTCTTCATTACCAATTACATTGTCTTCGACAAAGAGAAGATTCCACTCCCTGGAGAGGCGCCCACCTGCCGATGGAAGGGCCTTCCCGTGATGTGCGGGCCGAAGGGTTTGCCGGGAGAGACAAACCAGCTATTCCACAATGAAGGAAATGGGGTGTTCCGCGAAGTGTCGGAGCCCTCCGGAGTGGCCAAGGTGGGCGACCGCTATTCGTTGTCGGTCACCACGCTCGACTACAACCGGGACCGCTACCCTGATATCTATGTGGCCGTCGATTCCCAGGCGAGTATACTGTTCCGCAACAACCGTGACGGCACCTTTACCGACGTAGCCGTGGAAGCCGGAGTGGCCTACAGCGAAGACGGCGTCGAACAATCTGGCATGGGATCGGCGGCGGGCGACTTCGATGGCGATGGCCATCTGGACTTGACGAAGACCAATTTCATCGACGACACCGCCAATCTGTACCGCAATAACGGCGACGGGACGTTCGAGGATCATATTCACCCATCCGGTATGGGAGTGAATACGAAGTACATGGGCTGGGGAGTCGCTTTCCTGGACTACGACAACGACGGCCGGCCGGACATCTTCATGGCAAACGGGCATATCTACGTCGAGAT
>Ga0187893_10014834_pt1 | contig 10548 bp, 6 predicted proteins | sample MA1701074metaG_FD_139574 | JGI IMG/M metagenome (GOLD analysis project Ga0187893, IMG submission 139574) | White microbial mat communities from a basaltic lava cave in the Kipuka Kanohina Cave System on the Island of Hawaii, USA - MA170107-4 metaG ...
GAGAGCGGTGGCGGCTGGCTGACGCCGGAGGTCGAAACGACTTTCGTGTTGAGGCGCGGTGCGCGGGTCACGCTGCTGGTGCGGGCGCCTGACCAGTCGCCGCTGCCCGGGGCGAAGGTGACGGGCGGGACCGTCCGCCGGAGCGCGGCCTGGCTCTACTTCGAAACTTCGCTGGAGGGGGTGACGGATGCCGAGGGGCGCGCGCTGTTGGGTGGGCAGCCGGAGGGGGACCTCGATCTGAAGGTGGACCACCCGCGCTACGCGCCCCAGTCGCTGACCATCGAAGTCGTTGGATTGGAGCCCGTCGAGCGAGTGGTGGTCCTGCAGGAGGGGGGCTCGGTGGCCGGCCGCGTGCTCGCGCCCTCGGGCGACCCGGTGGCCGGGGCGCGGGTGCGGCTCATGGAGGACCCTGCGCGGGGGACGATCACGGAGGCCGACGGCCGCTATCTCCTCACCGCGCTGCCCGAGGAGGGTGCGCGGCTCGTCGCCGAGGCGGAGGGGTACGGGCCAGGTTTTTTCGGCGAGGAGTTGGGTTGGGGAGAGGCGGTGCCGGTGCCGGTGAAGTCCGGCCAGACCCTGCGTGGCATCGACATCCGGCTGGCGCTCTCCACTCTGGTCACCGGTCGCATCCTGGATGCCGCGGACGCCCCGCTCGCCGGCGTCGCGGTCCACCTCCAGTGCTACGGGGGGCGCGTCGCCACAGAGCTCTGTGCCACCGGCGAGGACGGGCGCTTCGTCTCGCCCGCCGCCGCGCTCGAGGGCCCATGCACCTTCACGCTCAGCTTCGGCGTCCCGGGCCACAAGATGGTCGATTTCGAGGGGCAAGGGCTCGCCCCCGGGGAACGGCGCGACGTTGGGGACCTGCGCGCCGTGGCCTTGGGGCGGATCCGGGGGCAGGTGCTCCTCCTCGACGGGTCTCCCGCGGGCGCAGGATGGGTATTCGGCGGGGGGTCGCGGGGATCGATCGGAGCCAGGGGCTCGTTCGAATTGAACGGTGTGGAACCGGGCGAGGTGATCCTGACGGCGAGGCTCGCCGGAAGCGACAAGGGCGTCCGTTTCGAGGAGCGGGTCGCGCTCGAACCCGGGGCCACGCTCGAGGGGGTGGAGCTTCGTGCGCTCCCCTCCCTCACGATCCGCGGACGGGTGGTCACCACGAACGGCGATCCGCGCGCCTCCGCGCACGTCTGCTGCGTCGGCGCCGCGTCGGAGCCTCCCTACCGCTCGCAGGAGAGCGCGTCGGCGGGCAGCCTCGAGGACGGGACGTTCGAGCTGCGAGGTCTCGCCGAGGGCGACTACCTGGTGGGTCTTCACGGGCCGTGGCAGGGCGACGGTACCTTCGCCTTCGCGGAGGTGCCGGCCCCGGTGCGCGTGCGCGCAGGCGGCCCCGAGATCGAACTGCTGGTGCCGGTCCAGGGCGCGCTGTTCCGCGGCAAGGTGCTGGCGCGCCGGGACGGGCGCCCGGTCCGCGCGTTCACCGCGACGCTTCTCCGCACCACCTTCCTCTTCCCCAACTTCGAGGGCTGGGAGGAGTTCGAGAGCGCGGACGGCTCGTTCCGGGTCGAGGTGGAGGAGCCGGGCAATTGGGCGCTGGAGATCACCGCCAAGGGGTACGCCCCGCTGCGGACGGAGAGTTTCAAGCTGCGGGAAGGCGAGACGCGTGATCTCGGGGAGATCCGCATGGGCGACGCGGGTCGCATCGCCGGGCGCGTCCTCGACGTCGCGGGCGCGCCGGTGCCATTCGCGCGCATCCATGTCTTGAGCCCCAAGTTCGAGACCAACTGGGAGGCGCCCTTCACCGACATGGACGGCCGGTTCGTGGCGGCAGGGATCGCCCCGGGGGTCTACACGGTCTTCGCCATCTCTCCGCGCCACCCGATCGGGATGATTGCGGGCGTCAAGGTGGAGGAGGGGGCGACGGCGCGGGTGGAGGTGCAGTTCGCCGCCCCGGCGCCGCTCCGGGTGACCGTCCTGGACGAGGGGGGCCGGCCGCTGGAGGGGGCGGAGCTCAGCTACACCTTCCAGGCTGTGATGGGGATCAGCAGCAAGGTGTTCCGCTCCTACGAGCCGCCCGGCTTCGGGGAGCACCTCACCGGCTCCGACGGCACCCTCGACAAGCCGAGCCTCCCCCCGGGCGAGGTGACCGTGACGATCCAGAAAGAGGGGTACAAGCCCGAGAGCCGCGTCGTCCGGCTCGAGGCGGGAACCCCCAACCGGCTCGAGATCCGGCTCACCGCCGCGCGCTGATCGCGACCTGGCGGCGCGGCTGGGAAGCTCGCCCCCTGCTGCCGATCTTCCTATAGGACCCCCACCCATGATCGATGTCGCCGCAGCGTGGCGGCGGGCCGCCGATGCGCTCCGGCCCCACCGCACCCTCCTTCTCGCCTTCCTCACCGCGGCGCTTTCGTTCGGGCTCGCGGGCATCCTCCTCTCCACCCCCGGGTTGGGCGAGACGCCTTGGGAGGGGACGCTGCCGCGCCATCTCGCGCGCGCCCTCGCCATCGCCTTCGGCCCGGCGGCTGCGCTTCTCCTCATCCTGACGGGGCTCCACGCGCTCCTCCACCTGCTCGGGCGGGGGATCTCCTTCCCTCCGCAGCGTATCGCCGCCGCCGCGGCGCTCCTGATTCTCCTGCCCTGCCTCTTCTCGGTGGCGGGCGGCGGCGAGCGCGGCGGCGGCGGCGTCCTGGGCCTCCTCGCCGCCGACGCGGTGCTCCTGCTCTTCCCGCGTCTCTTCGCCGTCCCGCTCCTCTTGGGGATGGTCCTCTTCGCCCTCATCCTCAGCACCGACTGGCTCTTCTACGCGCTGCTGCGCCCTTCCGCCGCGGTGGCCGCGCCGGCCCGGCGCCCTGCGCTCCGCCGCCCCCCCGCGCCTGCACTCGTGCCGGAGCCGCAGCCCACGCAGGCGCCCCCGCCCGTCGTCGACGTGGAGGAGGAGGAGCCCGAGGAGGAGGAGATCCCCTCCCCCGCGCCCCCTCCCGAAACCTCGACGCAGCTCACCTTCTGCGAGACCGAGGAGGCCGAGGCGAGGCCCCGCGGGAAGGCGAATCTTCCTCCCCTGCCCGGCATGGAACTCCTCGAGCCGGGAGAACCGATCGACCTGGGCCGGCTCGAGCGCACCATCAGGGAGAACGGCGCGATCCTCGAGAAGGCGCTCGCCTCCTTCAAGGTCGAGGCGGTGGTGGTGGGCTACACCCGCGGCCCGGTCATCACCATGTACGAATTGGCCCTCAAGGAGGGCACCAAGCTGAGCCAAATCGTCAATCTGTCAGACGATCTGGCCATCGCGCTCAAGGCGGAATCGGTGCGGGTGGTGGCGCCGATCCCGGGCAAGTCCACCGTCGGCGTCGAGGTGCCCAATGCGCTGCGCGACGACGTGCGGCTCCATGGGCTCCTGGCGGAGCGATCGACGGCCGTGGACAAAATGGCGGTGCCGCTCTTCCTGGGCCGCAACGCCTCCGGCGTCGCCATGATCGACGACCTCGCCGGGATGCCGCACCTGCTCATCGCCGGCGCGACCGGGAGCGGGAAGAGCGTCTGCATCAACTCCATCATCCTCTCGGTGCTCCTCACACGGCGCCCCGAGGAGGTAAAGCTCATCCTCATCGATCCCAAGCAGGTGGAGCTCGCCTTCTTTCGCGAAGTGCCGCACCTGCTCACCGCGGTGGTGACCGATGCACGGAGAGCGTCGCAGGCCCTCGACTGGGTCGTGAGCGAGATGGAGGACCGCTACTGGATCTTCGCGCGATTCGGCGTGCGCAACATCGCGGCGTACAACCGCCTCGGCCCGCGCAAGGTGCGCCAGCTCGCCAAGGAGCACGACATCGGCGAGGAGAAGGCGCCGGAGCGGATGCCCTATCTCGTCGTGGTGGTGGACGAGCTGGCCGACCTGATCATGACCGGCCGCAAGGAGGTCGAGCAGGCGGTGACCCGGCTCGCGCAGAAGTCGCGCGCCGTGGGGATCCACACCGTGCTCGCCACCCAGCGCCCTTCCACCGACGTCATCACCGGGCTGATCAAGGCGAACATGCCCTGCCGCACCGCCTTCAAGGTGACGAGCAAGGTCGACTCCCGGGTGGTCCTGGACCAGAACGGCGCCGAGAAGCTCCTCGGCCGCGGCGACATGCTCTTCCTGCCGCCGCGCAGCTTCAACCTGATGCGCTGCCAGGGCACCTTCGTCTCCGACGCCGAGGTGAAGAAGGTGGTGGACTACCTCAAGGAAACGGTGGCGCCGCCGGAGTTGAAGGAGCTCTTCGTGCGCCCCGAGACGCTGGACGACCGCGACCCGCGCGAGGTGGACGACCTCTTCGACAGCGCCTGCCGCATCGTCATCGAGAGCCGCCGCGGTTCAGCCTCCCTGCTCCAGCGCGCCCTCGGCATCGGCTACACACGGGCCAGCCGCCTCGTCGACCTGATGCGCAGCCAGGGCATCATCGGCGAGTTCAAGAACGCCCAGGCCGCCGAAGTCCTCCTCACCCTCGAAGACTACGAGTCCCGCTACGGTGACCCTCCGCCCTCGGGTGGGTCGTAAAGGGGTGCGGGGAAAGGACTTGCGTGCCCGCGAGTGCGCCACGGCCGGCGCCGTCCTCCACCGGTTCTCCTCCGCTCCTGCAGAATGAATCCAGACCGCCGCGGCGGTCCCAAGCGATGGAAAGCCCCTACGATCTCATCCTCAAGCGGGTCAAGCCCGGCGACGGCATGCGCACGCCGGACGCCGCCGCGGGCAAGCCCTTCTCGATCAAGAGCCTCGACGCCGAGGCGATCGTCGTGCGCACCGCCCGAGGCGGCTCGGTGAAGATCTCCCTCTTCACCTTCGACACGGCGGTGAAGTACCTCTCCGACAAGGGGTGCCGCGGCGACCGCTGGCTCGAGGTGAAAGACGAGGAGTTCCAAGCGCTCCTCAACATGGAGAACGACCGGGTGCGCGCCGCCTCCTACATCCTGGGGATCCTCCAGGCCGCGGCCCTCATCGACATCGACGGCGGCCGGCCCAACCGCGTCCGCCTCGCCGCCCTGCGCTGACCGCCCCCCGCCCCCCCGCTATAATTCACGGCGTGGGCGACCGCTCCCCCGTGGAGGTGGCTACGTTTCTCCACCCCTTCGAGGCCGACCTCGCGCAGGCCCGGCTCGAGGCGGAAGGGTTCGTTGCCGTGGTCGCCGATGCCCGTACGGCTCTTCCCTTCCCCCTCCATTTCCTGGCGCTCGGCGGCGTGCGCGTGCTTGTCCCCGCCGAAGACGCGCCCGAGGCGCGCGCGCTGCTCGCGCAGGTCAAGCGCGAACGGCAAGCGGAGGCGCGCGTCTGCCCGGCCTGCGGCTCGCCCCGCATCGCAGCCCGCCGGCTCTTCGTGCGCCTCGCCTGGGTGACGCTCGCGACCATCGGCTTCCCCGTCGGACGCGCCAGAGCGCAGTGGCGTTGCCGCGACTGCGGTCATGCCTGGCGCGACTGAGAAGCCGGGGGAGTGCGGGGGGGCCGCTCAGAAGCGTGCCCGCCGCCCCTGCGGCCTGCCGTTGCGCGCGCCGCGGAAGGGCGCGTGCTCCCGGCGCGGCCGTGCGCCATGCGCGGGAGGCGCAGCGCGCGGCGCGGCGTGAGGGATCGGCGCCGGGACGCGGTGCGCGTCGACCCCGTGCGCCGGCGCCTTCTCGATGCAGCGCCCCAGGAGGCGCTCGATCTCCCGGAGGAGGTTGAGCTCCGCGTGGCAGACGAGGGAGATCGCCGTCCCCTCCGCCCCCGCGCGCCCGGTGCGGCCGATGCGATGGACGTAGTCCTCGGCCACGAGCGGCATGTCGAAGTTGACGACGAGCGGCAACTGCTCGATGTCGAGCCCGCGGGCCGCGATGTCGGTGGCGACGAGGACCGTCACGCGCCCCGCCTTGAAATCCTTGAGCGCACGGGTGCGTGCGCCCTGGGACTTGTTGCCGTGGATCGCCTCGGCATGGATACCCGACTGCCGCAGCTGGCGGCAGAGGCGGTCCGAGCCATGCTTCGTGCGGCAGAAAACGAGGGTCTGGCGATCCGGCGCCTCGCCGAGCAGGCGGACGAGCAGGTCGCGCTTGCTCTCGCGCGCCACGGAGTGGACGCGGTGGGTGACGGTCGCCGCCGCGCTGTCGCGGCCGGCCACCTGCACCGTGGCGGGATTGCGCAGGAAGCGCGCGGCGATGGCCTGGATCGGCGCCGGGATGGTGGCGGAGAAGAGGAGGGTCTGCCGCTCCCTGGGGAGCGCCTCCAGGATGCGCCGGATGGCGGGCATGAACCCCATGTCGAGCATGCGGTCCGCCTCGTCGAGGACGAGGGAATCGACGCGCGACAAATCGAGGTTGCGCCGGTCGAGATGGTCGAGCAAGCGACCCGGGGTCGCGACCAGGACATGGACGCCGCGCCGCAGGGCGTCGATCTGGTTGCCCATGCCCACGCCGCCGAAGACGGACGTGCTGCGCAGCGGGACGTGCGCGCCGTAGGCGCGGAACGCCTCCTGGACCTGCGCCGCCAACTCCCGGGTGGGGGTGATGACCAGGACGCGCGGGCGGCGCGATTCGGGCGGCCGGCCGGCGCCGCCGGGGAAGAGCTTTTCGAGAAGGGGCAGCGCGAAGGCGGCCGTCTTCCCGGTGCCGGTCTGGGCACGGGCGACGAGGTCGCGGCCCTCACGCACGAGGGGGATGGCCTGCTCCTGGACCGGCGTCGGCTCGCTGTAGCCCAGGGCAGAGACGGCGCGTTGAAGCGCCGCCGAGAGATCGAAACGAAGAAACGACATGCAGGGTGTTCCTGTACGAAGGCCCTGAAGCGTTTCCCTGTGTGCGCGTCGCGGGCGGAAAAAAGAGAGTTTGGGTTCACCGCCAACGGGCGGAAGAGGCTTGGGCGATGGAACCGAGTGTCAGGAGCCGGGGCGCCGGCGGGCGGCATGAGCCGCGCGGCCGGGCGTCAGGTTCCGCAAGGAATATCCGCGGATTCAGCGCACAAACGCCTCAGTACTCTACGCGAGCCCGGCGATCCGGCAAGGAAATCGTTTCAAGGCCCCGATCCCGCGGCGCGCGACCGCGCCTCAACGCACCCGGACTTCCCGCCCCGCCTGGGCCGCTCCCCCCGCCCCATCCACGAAGCAACGCACCGCATACGAGCCCGGCTCGACCCCATGCGGCACGGTCAGGACACCCGAAAACGTCCCCCCGACGATCGGCACCCGTACCGAGACGATCTCCCAGCGGTTCGCCTCGCGATAGGCGCGCCGCCACTCCTCGCGCGCTTCGCCGCGGCGGGGGGCGGGGGCGCGTCCCCGCGGCGCCACCAGCTCCAGGAGCGCCTCGCCCTCGCGCACCGGGGAGGAGCCGGCGATCTCGAGACGCCCGCCGCGGGCGATCTCCTCTGCGCACACAAGGCTCGCCTCCCGCGGGAGCGCGAGGGCGAGCGTCGGGTCCCCGAAGAGGTTGTAGAGAAACAGGTGCTCGATCCGCTCCTTGCGCCGCAGCATGTCGTCAGGCTGATAGAACATCTTCGCGAGTGTCTCGATCTGCTCTCGGCCCGGATCCCCCGGGGCGCCATCGACGAGCCGGCGCTTTGCGGCGAGGAACCATTCGCCCGCGGTCTTTGCGCCCCCCGCGTAGAGCGCGTCGAGCAGCTCCTTGGCGAAGACGCCGTTCGCGTAGGGCATGGAGACCCGGGAAGATGCGACCAGCACGATGGGGCCCGCGGGCCGGCGCACCATCTCCTCCGCCAGGCAGTCGCGCGCCGCGTCGAACTGGCCGGTGGAGCAGGCGATGAGGACGGCCAAGGGGGCGCCGTGGCGCGCGTCGAGCCCCCCGACGCGGTCGGCCGCGAAAATGGGGTAGGTGCGGTCGCCGGCACGCAGGCGATCCAGCGCGAGGCTGTGCCCATGACCCATGTAGGCGACCAGGAGCGCCCCTTCGTTGAACCGGTCGAGGGTCTCCGCGGCGAACTCCTCCGGCGGCGGGCAGAAGGGCGACTCGACGCTGGCCCAGGTGACGGAGAGGCGCACGGCGGCCGGAACGTTTTCGGTGAGGAACTTGCGTGCCACCAGCTCCAGCGCCTTGTCCTGGAGCGCGCCAAACCCCCCGACGCCGGCGATGACGCTCAAGCGGCTCCGCCAAGCCCCGAAATCGCGGCTCGCCTCGTAGGCGAGGCTGCGCCGGAGCATCGCCGCCGCCTCCTCGCGGGAGTCCGCGGGGAGGCGACCCACGGCGAGGTCCGGTACCTCGTCGCCGTCGAGATCCGCCAGCTGATTGTCCGACGCGATCTCCGGATCCCTTTCGTAGGCGGCGAGCACCTCCCCGCGCCGATGCCCGCACGGGATCGTCTCCGCGTCGCCCACCAGGAGCAGGAACTTCAGCGCCCCGCCCCCCTCCCGATGGATCCGTTTCACGGTGGCGTGCAGGTCGCCCCCGGGGGCGCGCACCGCCACCTTGCGTCCCGCGGCCTCCCGGTCGGCGATCCACTCCTTCAGCGCAGGCCGCCAGAGTTCCGGCGCGATGACCAGCACGTCCTGCGCCGCCGCGGCGCCGGCGAGCAGGAAGAGCAGGAGTAGGCCGGCGATCAGGCGCATCGCGCGATGTAGTCCGGCGCGGGCACGCCCCCGATCTCCACGTCGGGGTCGGGGGCATGGCTCAGGGTGGCGCCGAGGATGCGCAGGGCGCGCCGGCGCGCCAGCACATGGAAGGGGCGCGTGGCGAGGGAATCGAAAAAGACGATCCGGCCCGCGTCGAACCCGAAGAGCGGCGCAAGCCCCTGCTCGGCGAGCGGCTGCGCCTCCTCGGCTCGCGCCGGGCCGAATGCCGCGAGGGTGTCCACCAGGACCGCTACGAGCCCGACATGGAACGGCTCGGTCAGGGCGAAGACGGTGCGCCCCTCCCGCGCGCCCAAAAACATCGCGAAGGCGTGGCCGCGCACCGCGTGGAGGCTGCGGCCCATGAGCGCGACCCGGTCCAGGAGGGTCTCGACCACCGGCTCCAGCGGCGTGAGCGGTTCGAGGAGGAGGGGTCGCGCCAAGCGGCGCGTGTCGATGAGGAGCGCATCGCGGCAGAGCGCGCGGTCGCGGGCCTTGGTGAAGAGCCGCACGCCGCCAGTCTATCCGTCGGGGCGAGGGGCGCGCGAGCCGGGCTGCACTGACCCTTGGCAGCCGGCGGTCGCCGCGAGCCGCGCGCCGAGCTCTTGCGGGTCCTCGCGGCGCAGGGTCACGCGGCCCCAGATCTCGATGCTCGCGAGGCGGCGCAGGCCGGCGGGGTCGTGGGGGGCGAGGAGGAGCAGCTCCTCCAAGGTCGCGGGGCTCCAGCCCATCAGTTCGGCGAGCACGCCGCCGCGCAGGAGCGCTTCGGCGCCCCGCCCGAAGGCGACGGGCATGGGGAAGCCCTTCTTTGGGGCACGCACCACCTCCGGCGGCAGGCGCCGCGCCGCCGCCTTGCGCAGGACCCACTTGCTCGTTCCGCAGTGGAGCTTCCAGCGGCGCGGAGCGTGGAGCCCCAGATCGATCATCCCGCTTCCCAGGAAGGGGACGCGCAGCTCGATGGAGGCGGCCATCCCGAGCCGGTCGTGCCGCTGGAGGAGGCCTTGCAGATGACGGTAGAGGTCTTCGAGACAGTGCGCGAGAAAGGCGCGGTCCGCGGGCGGCTTCACCGGCGCGAGGAGGCGCAAGAAGCGCGCGCCCAATAGTTCCGTGTCGGGATCGAGGAGGGTGAGGAGCCGGAACCGCAGCGTCCCCTCCCGCCGCGCGAAATCGGTTTCCAGCGGTCCCAATGCGAATTGCGCCGCTTCGCGACGACGTCGCCCGCGCGACTGGCGCCAGCGGCGCAGCGGGGAATGGAACGCCCGCCAGAGCCGGTAGGTGCCCTGCTGCCAGATGTATCCCCCAAACAGTTCGTCGGCGCCTTCGCCGGTGAGGAGCACCCGCACGCCGTCGTTCCGCACGCGACGGGCGACGGTGAGAAGCGCGGCGTCCGAGAAATGGAACATGGGTGCGTCGAGATGCCAGGAGACGACCGGCCAGAGCCGCAGGAAGGACGCGGCATCGATCGGCACGCGGGTGACGGGGATGCCGAGATGGCGTCCCACGCGTTCGGCCTGGTCCCCTTCTGCGTCCGCGCCGCCGGTGTCGGCGACGTAGGCGCGGAGGTCGGGCCGCGCGTCGCGGGCGTAGGCGGTGACGAGGCTCGAGTCGATCCCGCCGCTGCACATCGTGGCGAGGGGCACGTCGCTGGCGAGGTGGAGCGCGACGCTTTCGGCCAGCACCGCGGCGACGCGGCCGACGGCCAGCTCGTGGTCCTCGCGCGCCGCCGCGATGATGCGGGCGGGATCGATCTGCTCCAGGGCGTGGAAGTAGCGGCGCCGCTCCGACTGCGCCGCCGTCACGCGCCAGAGCGCGCCCGGCTCCACCGCCTCGACGCCGTCGATGGCCGTGCGCGGCCCGACGAGTCGGCCCTGCATGAGGAGTTCGTCGAGCCCGCGCGGCGAGGGCTGCCGCGCCACGAGAGGGTGCGCGAGAAGCGCCTTCACTTCCGACGCGAAGAGCAGGGCGCCCCCCCGCTCCGCGACGTAGAGCGGCTTGATGCCGA
>Ga0187893_10014835_pt1 | contig 10547 bp, 20 predicted proteins | sample MA1701074metaG_FD_139574 | JGI IMG/M metagenome (GOLD analysis project Ga0187893, IMG submission 139574) | White microbial mat communities from a basaltic lava cave in the Kipuka Kanohina Cave System on the Island of Hawaii, USA - MA170107-4 metaG ...
ACAGAACGTGTGTCTATCATGGAATGAGACAGTTGAATGGACGGCACTTCTAGATCTCATCACAGTCCCAGTTCTTTATTGTGGGCTGTGGGATGAGGAAAAGATTAAAGACATGTATGTATCTGAATACAACGGAGATCCTTGTGAGGGGTATGTTGTCCGCGTGAAACGCGCCTTTACGTACAGAGAATTCAAGGAAGTTGTGGCCAAATATGTCCGAAAGGGGCATTTGACGACACATGCCCACTGGATGCGTGAAGCTGTTGTACCTAACAAATTAAAAGATCAATAGGAGATCAGCATGTCAACTCACAAAGTAGAAGTTGTGCGTCTGGAAGAAATTTCTCCTCATCCCAATGCCGAGAGGATGGAACTCACCAAGGTGTGGGGTTACTCCTGTTGTATCGGCAAGGGGCAGTTTAAGGTTGGTGATCTTGCAGCCTACGTCGAGCCTGACAATCTGCTTGACATCACCGTTCCTGAGTTTTCATTTCTGGCCTCCAAGGCCAGACCGGAGAGATACGAAGGACGCGTTCGGATTAAGGTTGTCCGTCTGCGCGGTATGCTTTCACAGGGGTTGATCATTCCGGCGCGTCCGCATTGGAAGCTTGGTGACAACGTAATGGACGAACTCAAGGTCGTTCATTATGATCCGCCGCTCTCAATGTCTACTGGTGGGGAAGCCGAGAAAGCTCCTCTTGGATTTCGTCCTTGTTATGATGTTGAGGGGTTTTATCGGTATCGGCGTCTTTTCAGACCTGGTGAAGAAATAGTTGCCACCGAGAAGATCCATGGAGCTAGTGCTCGCTATGTTTGGGCTGAAGAACGTATGTACTGTGGTTCCAGGACTGAATGGAAAAGAGAAGATGCCAAGAATCTCTGGTGGCAAGCGCTCAGAACTTGCCCGTGGATCGAAGAATTCTGCAAAGCAAACCCACAATTGACTCTTTATGGTGAGGTCTATGGGCAAGTCCAGGATCTCACCTACGGCATAAAGAGTGGTGCTCAATTTGTGGCGTTTGATCTTCTTCGTGGCAATGAATGGGTTCCCTATAGGGAAGCTCGAGAGATTGGGAAGATCCTTCAGTGGGTTCCGGTTGTCTATGATGGTCTGTTCGATGAGGAGAAGCTCAAGGGTCTTGCAGAAGGCAATTCGCTCCTCTCAGGAGCCAATTGTATCCGAGAAGGCATAGTCGTAAAGCCGCTTGTGGAGCGAACTGATCCGGAAGTTGGGCGCGTGCAATTGAAGATTGTCAGCAACAGCTATCTGGAGCGTGCATGATGGATATTCAGTATAGAGCCAAGACTGAGCTACGTAGTATGATCCGTGATGGTAAGATCAATATCGTTCCTGCGGGTTCAATTGGCAGCGGTGAAGCGCACAATTTTCTACCACTTCACCGCTGAGAACAATTTGGATTTTCATAATGAGAGGAATCATGTCTCAACATTCAAATGGAGTAGCAGGATCTCTTGATCGGCTTTTTTCGCGAAATCAGGAGAAACTTCCAATTGAAGATCGCGCTGCTGTCAAGGTGATGTGTTGCATCCTATCTCCTAGTGTTTGCGGTGGGTACAAGTGTACCAAGGAGAGAGGTCATTTGGGTGGTCACATTGCCCATGGGAGATTGGGCGAGGTGATTGTGAAGTGGATTCCCAGCATGTCATAAAATTTTAATGGAGAAAAAATGGCACAAATCGTTGACTATCATTACCCAGCGTCTCATTTTTGTGAAGTGTCCATACACATCGCTGAATGATGAATTTCAAATCAATGATGATAAGGTGGTATGTGGGAATGGGTAGGGGGTGTTTCAATTTTGGCTGCTGATCCAGATTTTTTCGGCAAATTCAATTATGCGTTGATGTGGACAGCATCAATACTGACGATGGGTGGACTTCCATCTCCTTCTCTTGAAGAAAAGAAACCTTTGACAAAATATCAACGGTTGAAGAAGTTAATTAGCGATCTGTGGACTAAGATAAAGTCTATTTTCATGAGGAATAAATGATCAAACGTCAACGCGTGACCGTCCAAGTTTCATTTGAATGTCCTGTTGGTAAACCACCATGTGATTATATCAATCTTAAGGGTGGTGCTACCGTAGTAAATGTTACCAAAACAGAAATTTCGATTGAGCCTCTGCCAGGTGTGAAAACACCATGGGAAGATAAACTCAATGAATGGAGAGCTATTCGTACGCTCATCAGAAATGCAGCTTTAGAGGCTGGAATCATTGAGCGTAAAAATGGTGTGGGCGTATATGGTTCGTGTGATGATGATGGTACATTTTATTATTATATGTCCGATACCAATATTCATGGTGAAATTGAATGTACCGTTTATAATGGTGAAATGCGTTGCACGTGCACCCTGAAGTTCACACGTGCACAGGTTATCCATCTTGGATCTCCAAACTTTCATAAAGAACTTGTGGTACTCTTTAATTTGTGGAAGAATAAAGTAAATGAATAAAGTAAGTCGATTTTTCTGGGTGGTGCGTGCGTGGTGGCATCTTCCACAAATGATGCATCGCAGCGCGTGGGATGGGTGGAGTCTACGCAGAATTTACTGGGCAGTTCGATATAAAAGCGGATTGCGGTGTAATGGGAATGATGGGGGATGGAGAACGAAATTTTGTGATTGGTTGGAACTGGTTGCTCGTTGGTGGGATGAAGAAAGGGATTAAAATTCAGGAAAATCCGAGCTTGAATATTTTACATCTTCAAGCATATCTGATCGACTGATGGTTATGCGGCCATCAGGTCGGTGGAGCCTGATGATCAAAAAATCTCGCACAATTGCTGAAATTGAAATGATCATGACGAGAACAATTCAACGCCGAGATGCTTTTTGGCGTAAGGTTGTTTATCCTGCAGAACAAGCGGTTGCGAAGATTACACCATGTATAATTCGTTTGACAGGTTCGAAAAACTTTGAATTGTACATTGAGCATGATGGCATCCATGATAAAGATGAATGGGGAGATGAACGAAATTATCTTTCTTTCGAGATTTTTGCTGATCGAATCCATTTTGGATGGGTAACACCTGGTGAGCAAGAAGTAATTGGGAGATATGTGGTTGGGTCTGAAGCTGAAGTCTGTTGGAAATATTGGCGGGTTATGCGGCATTACATGGTTGAACTTGGCAGATCTGCACTCATAGCCGCTGTCTTTGAAAGTAAGCTTTTTTCATCAAGTTCACGAGAAGAGTCAACTGGTATCAACATTTACCATATTAATGGTCGTCAATATGTAGCAAATCGAGTCAATACGAATGGTTATTGCACATACAGATTGATTGCCAATAATGTGGATGGCTTCATTAAGGAATACACTTTGTGAAAGTGACTCGATCTAAGTGTTTAGAGAGTAGCGAGGGCATGATTGTGCCGGTCTTGACGGCGTGATAGAATGGGGACGGGAATCGCTATTTCGTTGCTTTAAACTGGTAAGTCATGAAAGGGAATTAAATGGAAACTTTGTTTCAAGTATTTGATAATGATAGGCCAGCTGATTGTTTTAACCACGAGGTTCATAAGAGCTGGGAGCAAAGCAAGTTCAAAACCTTCGATGAAGCGTTGGAATATGCTAGAAATTGGCTTGGGTATCCTGAAGGGGATATACCTCCACTTGAACTCAATGTTCCATGGGATTATTCGGGATACGGCGATAAGATTGAGATAAGAGAAGTGAAAACTTAAATTTAGGAGACAAATCGTTATGGGATTCGTGCAGTTCAGGAAGCCGCCGACGAAGGCCCAGCTTGCCCACGTCGCTGATCGTGCGACGTGCGAGCGGTGCTATCTGATCGTCCACTATGGAGCATTCCCCAGCTTCTGCAATCGGTGGTACTTTCTGGGGAAGAACCAAAAGAAGCAGGACAGATGAGACTCGTCAAGGCGTGCCCGATTCGAAACTTAAATTAAGACGATATGACAATCTCTAAGCTCATTGCTCAACTTGAAGTAGTTTTTGCCGCTAATGGAGATCTTGAAGTAGTAACTGGGCTCACTAGGACTGGATATGGTCAGCCAATCACGAATGCCCATGTCCGCGATGGCAAAACTTTCGATGAAAATAATGAAAACTTTGATGGACCTTCCATGACTGTGCTTGATCTCGTCGATGATGACAATTCGTTGGTGGGCTTCTAATAGACCAAATCCCTCCAGGTTGGGGCAGGCTTCTCCTGCCCCTCTTTCAGGTACTCCACTTGGAGTTTCTGAAAGAAAGAGGAAATATGCGCACTTTCACTTGGTGTTCTCAAGAAGTTGCAGAAGAGTGTCAGTTGAATAAACCTCACACTCATATCTGCATAACGAGCCCAGATGGTCGAATGATCACTCCGAAATGTGGTGCAACAGTTTTGAATATGTCATTTTACGATTTGGATCCTGAGGCAATTCGTCGTACTGATGCCTTTTCTAAGGATCCCAAAGGTGGGCAGAAATTTATCAATGGTTGCTTTACTGAAGATCAAGCCAAGAGAATGGTTGAATTCGTGAAAACTACTAATGAAGATGCGTTGATAATTGTCAATTGTGAAGCTGGCATTTCTCGCTCACCTGGAGTCGTAGTGGCATTTCGACGCTTTAATGGGCAAGAAACAGAATCTTGCTTTATCAAAGCACACCCTAACATTTATGTTACCTCGATGTTGAGTCGTGTGTTAAGGCGAGAATTTGAACATTTGGCGTAACACCTTTTATGAGGTTCGAAATGCAAGCTACGGCTACGAAGTCAGTCAAATGGAAGAATGGGCGGCGTCTTCGGCGGGGTGATCGCTTCAAGCAGGGGTACGAGGGCATCATCGTCGACCTCTTCATTGAGTTCGGCGTGGAGAAGGCGTTGGTGTATTGGATTCTCCCCCCACCCGATCACGGGGGCTCATATCCCGCCTGACTACGTGCTTAGTGAGCATGAACGGGCCAAGTATAAGATGTTGTGTAACTCGGCTTCCATCGATGCAGATAACCTCCAACTGATTGAGGCTTCCCATCTGGCGCAGTATGCCAAGCTTCTCAAGCGCTGAGGTCCTGATCTTGGTCTTGGAGATAAATGTTACCTCGATGTTGAGTCGTGTGTTAAGGAAATTAAGGTAAAAGTATGGCACATGGAGATTTCGCTGCTGCATTAAATAGACCAAATAACTACTTCCAATTAAGTAGTGAATGGGCTATCGACAAGCAGCTTGGAATTCTCGATTGGGATGGGGAGTGCGCTCATTGGAAGACTCCTCTTTGCTCCGAATGTAGAAAGTGTTGGAATGATAAGTTCAGGAGATGTGATATATCATAAATTTACACTCGAAGATCTTGCCGAATATGGATACCGAAAAACAATTGGTGGGCAAACAATCAATGAAGTAATTGATGGTGCCATAAATCTGCTCAAGACACATGGTCATTGCAAAGATGGTAGCAATCGAAATAAGATGGGTCAATATGGTTTGCTCGGTGCAATTAATGATTGGCCTGTTGATTCAGATGGTTTTGAAATTGATGAGTCGAAGATGGAGGAATTTGGTAGAATTCAATCAAATGAGCAAGCAGAAGTTGAACGGCGACTCTGTAAGAAGCTAGGAGTAGATAATCAACATGATTTGGCGATTTGGAGTGAACAATCAGATCGAACGTTTGATGAAGTGATTAGACTGCTTGAGTCCTGTAAAGATTAAAGTGTTGGAATGACCCATTTGAAGAACCGCGACGTTCGGCCTTAAAATCGAGGCTAAAGAAAGGAAGTGATATGACTAAACCTTTAAGAAAGGTAAAGAAACCAGTCACATTAACTTGTTATAAAGTCATCTCTGATCTGCAGAAGGCATGTCATGAATTGATGAATGAATACGTCGACGACAAGTTCAACATTTATAAGCGCGCTATAAATTGGGAGATCATCAATGTTGCATTGATGAATGCTAATCGTTTTATCAAACAACAGAAACGGACTCTCAAATAAATTTCGGCGTGACAGCAAGTGCTGACGGCAGCCTTATAAGCTGCTTGGCTCTAGATTAGGGCTCGGATGGGGAGCGTTACCCTACACGCCGACCAAAATCTTGATATTAAGGGGCCAATGGCTCAATGGAAGAGCGCCACGCTCATAACGTGTAGGTTGTGGGTTCGAGTCCCACTTGGCCCACCAAGTCACTTTAAATAGTAGTTTGGGTTGAAATCTCAGATCTTGGGCCAGTAGCTCAAGTCGTAGAGCACCATTCGAATAAAATGGAGGTTGTGAGTTCAAATCTCATCTGGTCCATCAAATTTAGAAGTTGAAATAACAAATTGACAAAGTAGGTTCATGCTGGGACCGAAATGTCCACCAATGTGCCCCTCAGCATAGGGTCGGTAAGCAGCACAAAGGTGATGATCTAGTCGGGTTAGGGCTTGACCCACTGAATGATTCGGCTAGATCTTAATCTTCTTTGCCCGATCTCGCTTATTAAGCTCTGAATGGTCACCATTCATCTTATTAAGTTAGGGTGAGGGAAGTGGTGGCGCAAGAACTTGATTTATCCTCAAGGGTGCTAACGCTGCCCAAAATTTTTATTGTATGGAGGCGACTGTTGGTTTGTCGCGCTTGCCTGTTAAGCAAGAAGTCGTAGGTTCGATTCCTACCCATACAGCCAATAGTAAATAAAGTTCATAATTTTAGAAGATTGGTAATGAAGTTAAGAGGGCAAGATGAATGAAGTCAAGATTCTACATGGTGATCGCGTTTCTGTTTCTGGTAGGGAGGGTACGGTCACAGATGTCTCCAAGGGTATAGACCCTTGGAATGAAAATGTTGTTGAATGGTATACTGTAGTATGGCCGAATGGATCATTCAACGTGTTCAAAGTTGAACAACTTGAGAAGATAGGATCAATTCGTGATTTGCCAGTGAGCGAATTGATGTGGGATGGAAAATCTTGGATCAAGAAAATCTAAAGGAGAAAAGTGTGTTTCTTGATGAAGATTATGAACCAGCTCCGCCGCAACCTGTAATAATTGTACTGATGATAATCGGTATGATGTTGTTATTGTTACTTCAGTACGTTCAAGTGCGTTTGTGTATACAAATAATTTCCAATTTCTTGGGATGTCATTGATGAATTGTCCTCAATGTAATCTTACAAATGGTCATCACACACGCAGATGTCAGTTCAGAGGAACTGCTAAGTACGCATATCCACCATTCCTATGTGGAAACAAATGTGGGTCTTCATTGGACTTCACTTCGGTTCGAAAGTGTGTAGTGTGTGGGTGTGCTATCTGTGGAATGTGTAGAGAGAAGTGGTTGAGACGTAGTAGGAAGTGTAGTAAGTGTAATAAGTGTGAAAGTTAAAAGCGAGGAGAGGCAAATGCGTGAGAAAGAAGATTTTTTGGGTATTCCTCTTTCTAACCGTTCCGAACCTCCTGTTTTCACTGATGCTGAAAATAGGGATCTCATCTGGGTGCGAGTTGAGACTAATATAAAACGAATCGATCAGAATATCGGACGTGTTCATGAGCCTCCAATAAAGCTAATGAAGATCGCTTTTTGTGATGAGTTTACCTCATTTAAAGTTAATACTTATCTTCCATGCATATTGATTCACGAGAACAATAGGACGATGTGGGTGAAGTTGTATAACAATTATTATGGTCAACCACTAGATCTTCATGAGCTGACTGGGACTCTGAATGAGTCAAAGATCAAATTCATCGAAATGGTTTATAAGGCTTGGAAGATTGGACGAGAGAAGGAGAAGAGACTTCATACCGATGCTGAAAATGAAAAGATAGATGAAAAGTTGAAGAAAGAAGTGTTGGGAGGCATGGCGGAAAAGATGGATTCCGATGCCAAGATTAAGGAAAGCTTTGATCTGATAGTTGCAATGTATAAAGAAGCCCTTAAAAGGGCCGAAGAACATTCTGACAAAAGGGCTCAAGAAATTTTGAAGACTGCTGAAAATCTCATACAAGATACTATTAATCAAGCAAAGCAGTCAGCTCAAGAATATATTGAGAAATTCGTTAAAGAGCGAGTCCCTCAACGTCTAGAGATCTTCATAAACGGTAAGAAATCTGGTGAATTGCCTAATGGTGAATTGAGGCACGCCCAATTTGAGAGAGTCTATAGAAGGGCAGTTGCCAGAATTCCTATCCTTTTGGTTGGTCCAACCGGATCTGGTAAAACCCATCTTGGTGAACAACTTGCTCGTGCCTTGAATAGGAAGTTTTATTGTACTTCAATAACTGCAGGACAATCCGAAGGTGTTCTTGGCGGAAGACTTCTTCCAATTGGAATTGGTGGAAAGTTCGAATACATTGCCGCTGAATTCGTTAAAGCATATGAGACTGGAGGAGTGTTTGGTGCTGATGAATTTGATGCTGGTGATGCGAATGTTTTGGTGTTGGTGAATAGTGCATTGGCAAATGGGTATATGTCCGTACCCAATAGACCTGAAGCTCCAGTTGCTCAACAGCATGAAGATTTTGTCTTTGTGGCGATGGCCAATACTTTCTGCCGTGGTGCTGATAGGCAATACACGGCCAGAAATGAATTGGATACATCGACCGTCAACAGGGTGAAGATGGGTACTATCTTCATTGATTATGACCCCATTCTTGAAGAGAAATTGATTCATCCATCGATTCTTAAGTGGGGCCGAGCTGTTAGAGAGGTACTCAGGACTCACTCCATCAGGAGAGTCATGTCTACGCGCGACATGATCAATGCCGGAAAGCTAATGGATGTTGGTACACAGGAGTGGGATTGGAAACAGTCCTATTATGAAGATTGGAAGCCTGATGAGTTGGCTAAGGTTCCGAATGAATTGAAATCACCGGTTCGTTGCACTTAATGGAGATGAAATGATCAACAGAGATGGTACAAAGGGAATCAGACATTTCACTGAATATGAATCCGTTGATGAGCTCCTCAATTCTGTACAACTTCATGAGAAAAATCGATTTCATCGTGAGTCTGTCATTTTTGGGAAAAATGATATCATGCACCCCAGTAGAGATGTGCATCGTAATTGGCGCGGAGGCATGTCTACGATTGATGAATTGAAGCATTTTGTCCATCTTGGTTGGAAAGATGGCTTGAAGAGAATGAAGGATGTAGTTGTTCAAATCAAGGATATACCAGGTATTAAGGATATCAGACGAATTGGGGAATGGGCAGATCAAGGGGATGATCTTAATATTGATAGAATTTACTCTGGTGACTGCGACAGAGCTTGGAGGAGATCAAAGCGCGTATTGAGGGAAGGCGCATCCAGACATGGACGTATATTTGTAAATATTAGCACTTCAGCAGCAGTCCATCCTGAGGACTTTTTCTGGAGAGGTGCAGCTGCATGCGCAGCCGCTGATATCCTTGAAGATGCTGGATATCGAGTTGAGATTGCTGGTTTCAATATGACTCGTGGTACTTGGAACGATTCTGCTGCTCTCGATAGCGTAGTGATCGTTTACCTTAAGAAATTTGATGAAGCTCTTGATGTTGAAAGATTGGCAGCTTGTACGGCTCATGCATCATTTTATAGAATTGGTGTCTTTGCACATGAGCTTTCACAGCCGTCGTATGCTTCGATGGGATTGGGTAGACCTCTGGTTGGACCCCATCCCCTCTCTGGTGAGAATGATGTTACAGTTGATTCTGTCTTTTGTTTGGAAGCTGCTCTTCAATGTGTTAGATTTATCATTGCAAACATTACTGGCAAAGCATTTGAAAGTAATTGAGTAATGAGTTATATTGAAGATTGGAGTAAAGTTCCAGATGGATCTAGAGTTATAGAAGATACATCGGCGTACTTGGTCCGGCCACTATACGAAGTATACGAGGTCTTCAGTAAGAGTGATGGAACACGGTGGCTTCGTCAAATTGGTTTTTCATCCAATGAAATACCTATTATAGATTTTTATCGCATGCTAATTAACCCTTGGATTATAATTGGATGAAAAATGTTTACTAAAGGTGATAGAGTTCGGCTCATAAAGGACCACAAAGAGCTTCGGTTTGTCGAAGCTTTTAAAGCTGGTAAAATCTGTTATCTTAATCATCTATATCGTATCCAAGATGGCATTGAAATTTGGAGTGTCATGATTGAAGTAAAAATTTGCGGGATTTCTAGACAAGTGAATATTTCCGTACCTCATACAAGCATGGAAAAATGCTAACCTATGATTTGGAGGAAAGATGCGTAGGATCACTAAAGAAGAGATCGATAATAGAAATGATCTTGGTTATATTGGTCCGGATGGTTGTATTGGTACAGATAATGAGGAAATCGTTCTCGATACTGAAGATGGAACTTTTCTCATAACACGTAATGAATTGATAACGAGAGGTATGGAGGTCGATGGATTCATGATTAGGCTTCCAAAAGATCTCAATGAATTGATTGGTAAGTCATATTTGGAAAAGGAAATTGATGCTGTTGTTGAAGAATTTGGCATCTCACCTGACGCTGCTATAAACATTTGCTATCTTCGAACCAGATCAAGATGGACACAAGAGAAAGAAGATTACTTGATTAGATTAGCAAGAGAGTATAAGCCGTTGCCT
>Ga0187893_10014836_pt1 | contig 10547 bp, 11 predicted proteins | sample MA1701074metaG_FD_139574 | JGI IMG/M metagenome (GOLD analysis project Ga0187893, IMG submission 139574) | White microbial mat communities from a basaltic lava cave in the Kipuka Kanohina Cave System on the Island of Hawaii, USA - MA170107-4 metaG ...
AACACCCGTCCCTCGGCACTTGTGAGCGCTCGTAGCTGCAGCGTCTTCTTTGCCATCCCGCGCCTCCCTTCCAGGCGCAGGATAGCACTTCCTAGGCTTATTAAGTTGGAGAAGCACTAGCTGCGCTCGCGGGAGATGCTGTAGTAGGTGCCGGCAAAGATGATCGCCGCGCCGACGAACACCATCGGGTCCGGCGACTCGGCGTAGAACATCGCGCCCACCAGGGCGATCAGTGGCAGGCGGAGGAAGTCGATGCCGACGACGACGCTGGCATCGGCGATCTTCATCGCGCGGGTCAGGCAATAGTGCGCGGTATAGCTTCCTACGCCCACCGCGATGATCCAAGGCAGGTCTGAAAGAGTAGGGTGAACCCACTGCGCCAGGCTGGTCGCCAGCGCGAGCGGCATCTGGATCACCGACATCCAGAAGAGCACCGCCAGCGGCGCATCCGTCGCCGACAGGCGCTTGGTAAAAATCAGCGATCCGGCGTAAGCGAGCGAGCCGGCCAGCACCACGAACGCCGCCGGCTGCACGAAGCCGAACCCCGGCCGCAGGATCACCAGCACCCCGGCAAGCCCGAGCACCACCATCACGAGCCTCGCGAAAGAAATTCTTTCCTTCAGGAATAGCGCAGCGAGCACCACCGTCCACACCGGCATGGTGAACTCGATGGCGAACACCGTGGCGAGCGGCAGCGCGCCGATGGCGAACACCCAGGCGTACTGGCCGCCGAAATGCACCAGGTTGCGCAGCACGTGCAAGCCGAAGCGCCGCGTTCCCAGCACTGCAATGCCGGCTCGCGGTACGAGGGCGAGGACGATGGCGAGCATCACGATGCTCCTCACGAACAGCACCTCGAACGGCCCCATGTGGGCAAGGAGCTGGCGCACCGCGACCGCCATCGCGGAGAACGACAGTACCGTGCCGCCCATCCACAGCGCGCCGCGCACCGAATTCGAAATAGGGACAGACCCCGTTTTCCTCATCTAGCTCCGCTCGCGCGAGATGCTGTAGTAGGTGCCGGCGAAGATGATCGCCGCGCCAATGAACACCATTCGATCGAGCGGCTCAGAGTAGAAAACCGCGCTACCGAATCATTCGACTAAATGATTGAAGTGATGAGGGCCGCTTCGATGCAAACGCTTTCGATACCACTAGCCGTACGCCCGTAGCGAGCTAAGAGGCTCGTCTAATCAAGGCCGCCCCGGATCGCGCGCCGCCTCGATCTTCCTGAATGCGCGCCAGCAATCGCCGCTTCGGCCATCGTCATAGGCGGAACACCTCCTCGGGTGCCAGTGCCCGGCTCGTGAGGCCGTCGGCCGCCATCATATGGCCGAATGCGACGAGCGTCGTTCGATTCTTCTCCATTCCGTAGGGCCACAGCTCTCCCATCCGACGCCTTGCCTCCTCCACGTGCGCCCCGAGCCACGGCACCGGGTACATGGAGATGTCGAAATCCAGAAGCCCGTGCTCAGCGTCGCGCTTGGCGGCATCGAAGCGCTTTAAGAGCGCGGGCACGATCTCGGCATACCTCTGGAGCAGTGAGCCTTGCGCGGCCATAACGTGCATGATTGGGAAGATTCCCGTACTGGTGAAGTAGGCCCTTTCCTCTGTACCGAAATCCGGGAATAGGCGGCGCAGCCGGCCATCTAGGAACGATGCCGGCGTGCGCCCCGTAATCAGGCAATCAAGCTCCCCAGCCAACGCCATGCGCTCCAGTGTCTCCGGTCCCGCGACCTTTCGAAGGCTGAGTGATGATGGATATGGAGAATCATCGCCCACGACCCAGTGCAGATCGCTACGACAGACGTCGTATTGGGTCGCCAGGATTCCCCGGACCCATACTGCGGTAGTCATCGCATACCGTAGCACGCCGACCGTAGAACCGCGGAGATCCCGGGCTCCGCGTATCGGGCTTTCGGTCCGGACGTACAGCGCGGCATGGCGAAATTCCCGAGACGGAAACACCGGCAGAGGCACGAAGCGGGAATCTCGCTGATCAGCGAGCATGTACACGGTCGCGAGCGACATCTCACCGATGTCCCAAGCCGCGTTGCGATGCATCCGGGACAAAATCTCCGGCGGATCGAGCACTTCGTGCCGCAGATCGAAACCGTCGTCCACATGGTATGGGCGGCCGAGCGCGGCCAGATGAATGTACGGCCCGCTGGCAACCGTCAAACGGACCTTAGGCTGTCCTCGCATGTGCGGCGCAAAGTCTGGAGGATTGGAGCGCGCTCCGGTGCGCAATGAGGTCAGCGATCGTTCCGATCTTTAGTCCGTGCAGCGCCGCGAACCGCAAGAGATCGGAAGGACGCGCCATTTGCCCATCGTCTTTCATGATTTCGCAGACTACGGCGGCGGCCGTGAGCCCCGCTAGCGTAGCTAGATCGCACGCCGCTTCGGTGTGCCCAGGCCGCTCCAATACCCCGCCCGGCCGTGCCATCAGCGGAAAAATATGGCCCGGGTAGACCACATCCGCCGGAGTAGCGCCTGGCCGGATTGCGGCCCGCACAGTTGCAGCGCGGTCGGCGGCTGAGATACCGGTCGTGATGCCGTGGGCGGCATCGATCGACACGGTAAAGTTCGTTCTCGTTGGCGATTCGTTTCGTTTCGGCATCAAAGGCAGGTCCAGCAACCTGCACCGTTCTTGGGAAAGCGCCAGACAGATCAGCCCGCGTCCGTAACGTGCCATGAAATTGATCGCGGCTGCTGATGCGTGCTCCGCGGCGACTATGAGATCGCCCTCGTTCTCGCGGTCCTCGGCGTCTACCATCACAACCATGCGACCCGCGCGAATCTCGGCAATGATCTCCGCGGTCCTGGCGTGTTTCATGGCGTCTCGTGTCTCAGGAAGTTCCGCGCAAGGTATGCGGCCGCTATGGTTCTAGCATCGTGTAACTGTCCGCTGGTCACGAGCGCATCGACGTCCGTCGGACTGCACGGACAAATCTCAAGCAACTCCGGCTCGTCGCCGGAGCGGGGGCACGGCACCAGGCCCATCGCGGCAATGACATCGGTCTCGTAGCACATGAAGCCAGCCGCGAGCGAAAGTGTGCTGAGCTTAACGAGGCGGTTCGCTCGGTATCCGAGCTCTTCCATCAGCTCCCGGTTCGCCGCTTGCAGTGAAGACTCTCCTTCCTGCACCAGGCCTTTGGGGAGACCGAACTCGTAGCGATCGAGCCCTACCACGTATTCCTTGACGAACAGCCAAGTTTCCGAATTGAGCATGGGCACAATGATCACTGCACCGTGGCGCTGATTGGACGATACCCGCTCGTATTCGGCTTCGCTGCCGTTGACGAATAACAGCCTCACCGACTCGATCACGAAAAACTTCGAGCACGCCGCAGTGCAAACGCTTAGGATGGTGGGCTTCTGCCTGTCTTTCATGCGTTAGGGCGCGCGGACTTCATCGATGCGCGGGCCAGGCACGCCGGCTTCGGCACAACACCGCGTAACCGCGAGTGCACCTCCACGAGAGATTTGCCGAGTTCTGCAAGTGCACTCCTCTTGCCTTGATCCTTCAGCTCGCCCTCGGCGTATGCGCTATGCTCCAGATAGACACTGCCGGGGAGAAGGTAAGCGTTGAACCATGCAAGCACTCCGCGCAGCTCATGGTCAATGGACAGGTAATGGTGCGAGGTCGCGCCCGTTGCGATAAGGGCGACTACCTTGCCTTCTAGTGCCTCCAAGGGTAGATGATCCAAGACGTTCTTCAGCGCGCCCGTATACGTACCGCGGTATACCGGGGTCCCGATGATGAACAAGTCGCCGGCAGCAAGCCTCGAGATGACGCTGGCAGTGCCGTCGGGGTATTGATCCATGGAGCGACCATCGAGAATCGCCACGCGATCCTTGCTGAGATCGACGATGTCGAGCAGTAATGCCGCGTTCGCCTCGACCGCGGCCGCTGCAGCAAGTTCAACCGCCTTCCTCGTTCTTCCGCTCTGAACCGAGCTACCGACTAGGCCGACGAGCGTCATGCTCATCCATTCAGCACGGACGCGCGCAATCCAGCCTGCTTGAGAAGGGGAAGAACCCGCTGACCGAAGTGTTCGAGATCCGGAGCAAAGTCGAAGAAGCTCAGGTGGATGCCGTCTATTCCCGCTTTGTGAAGCTGGATGCAGCGCTCCACGATCTGCTCAGGAGTGCCGAACAACTGGATATTTCCGCCAATGAAGCGCTGCTCGCGCTGGTGGCCGCGCCAGGATTTCTGATCGCCAGTGCGTTGGCTATTAACGATGCCGTCGGCGGCTCCGCCGTCGCCCGCCTCCACGATGCGACGCCGAACGTCGGCGACCTCCTTCTCAGTATCGCGGCAGAGAACAAGCGGATTGACGATGACCTTCACGTCGCGGCCATTGCGGCGCGCGCGCTCCTTGACTTGCGCGGTGTGTGCAGGAAACGCTTCGAGGGCAGCGTCGATGTCCGCGCCGGCGGGGCTGGTTACGAAGATGAGATCGCAATGCTTTGCCGCGAAGTCCATTCCCGCCGGCGAGCTGGCGGCGTTCACGAGGATCGGGCGACCCCGCTCCGGTTTGGGGGTGCAAAAGGCATTCTCCATCCGCCAAAAGTCGCCCTGCACGCTGACATTGTCGTCCGACCTCCACAGCAGTTTCATATGATTCGTGAATTCGTCAGCCATGACGTATCTCTGATCGTGCTCGATCTGGGATTTGCCGAACTTCTGGAATTCTCCCTGCAGGTATCCAGTGACTATGTTCAGTCCCCATCGTCCTGCGCTCATATGGCTCAGCGTCGCTCCAAACTTGGCGACGTGCAAAGGATGCCAGCCATAGAGAATATGCACAGTCGAGATCAACATAATATTGTTGGTGAGCGGCGCCAGACCCGCGACTGTCGTGAGCGGATCAAGCGTGGTTTCCCAGTATTTGATGTCGCCCCCCAAGCCGCCTTTGCTAGTCCACAGTGCCAGCCCGAACGTGAGATCGAAGCCGAGCTCGTCCGCATGTACTGCCAGCCGCGCGTTGTAGTCGAAGTGCCAAGACGTTGTTCGCGGAGCGGTGGAAGCAGACCATCCGCAGTTCTGGATCGGAAGAAAGAGGCCGAGCATCAGTTTGTTGCGCGCCGCGCGCTCGAGGGGGCCTAGCCCGTCAAGCTCGGAAAGAACGGGTGCGCGGCTTGGCTGAATAGTCATGGTCTGTCCCTCGGCAGTGCCTATGCACCAGGGGAGGCATAGACGGTTTTCATGGTGGTGTAGAACTCTCGCGCATGCACGCTGAGTTCTCGCGACCCGTAGCTCGACGCTTTGCGGCCGCCGAACGGCGCATGGATGTCTGATCCCGCGGTTGGCAGGTTGATCATGCAGATCCCACACTCGGCGTTGCGCTTGAAGTGGGTCGCGTGCCGCATGGACGCGGTGTAGATCCCGGCAGCGAGCCCGAACGGTGTGTCATTGGCGATCGAGAGGGCCTCGTCGTAATCTTTCGCGCGAATCACTGAGGCTATAGGCCCAAAGATTTCCTCCTGATTGATGCGCATCTTGTTCGACGTTTCGGTAAAAAGGGCCGGCGCGAGGTAGTATCCCCGGGTCTTGCGAGTCAAGCGTTCACCGCCACAGGCGAGCTTCGCTCCCTCCCCTAGCCCTAGCGCCAAGTACGAAAGGTCGATGTCCAATTGCGGCTCGTTGACGACAGGGCCGATATCGGTCTGCGGATCCAGCGCGTGATCGACTTTCACCGCCTTCATGCGCTCGACGAGCGCTGAAACAAACTTGTCGTGAATGCCTTTGGTTACAATCAAGCGAGATGAGGCAGTACAGCGTTGGCCAGTCGCATAGAAGGCCCCGCGAAGGGCGCCGTCCACGGCAAGATTCAGGTTAGCGTCGTCGAGAACGACCAAGGGGTTTTTGCCCCCCATTTCCATCTGGAGCTTGATGCGGCGCTCTCCTGCAGCTTTCGCGATGTGCGACCCGGTCGCATTGGACCCCGTAAACGTTATGGCGTTGATGCCTAGCGTCGACACCAATGCGTTGCCGATCGCGCTGCCTGGTCCCATTACTAAGTTGAAGACGCCCGGCGGCATGCCCGCCCGCGCAATAATGTCAGTCAGCGCCCAAGCGCTTGCGGGGACAAAGTTCGAAGGCTTAAAAACGACACAGTTTCCAAACGCAAGCGCCGGCGCGATCTTCCAGCAAGGCGTACCCATAGGAAGGTTCCACGGCGTAAGCACCGCGATGACACCGAGCGGCTCGCGAAGCGCCTCGACGTCGATGCCATCGCGAAGCGACGGAAAATGCTCACCGTCTGGACGAATGATCTCGGCGGCAAAGTACTCGAAGAGCTTGGCTGCCTTGGCAACCTCATTGACACCTTCCTTGCGAACCTTGCCTTCCTCTCGCGAAAGAAGCTCTCCTAGTTCGTTTTGACGTGCCTCCATCTCGCACGCAATCCGAAGCAGGATTTCCGAGCGCTGCGCAGGAACCGTACGCGACCACCCGGGGAAAGCCGCCCGCGCCGCCTCGACCGCTTGCTTGACGTGGGCCGGTTCCGCCTCCGCGTACTGGCCGACGACGTCGGCTAGGTCTGAAGGGTTCAGATCAACAGTGGCATTGTTCGAGGCCACCCACTCGCCGCCGATGTAATTCTTCAGAAGTGCTGCTGAAGCGCTCTTCATTTCCATGGCCGAGACCCTCCGTGCGAACGTCACATTGTAGTGCCACCTAGCCTGGAATGGCAAATAGATATCACATATTGGAAATTATATCCCGCTATGCAGAAGGGCGGCATAATGGCCAGCAGGAGGTCGCTACCCAAGGTAGGGATTAACGGCTTAATGCCCGAGGAATCTGCAGGCCGCTCTGACGTCCCGCGAGGCAAACGAAAACAACCCTGCAGAGCGAATTACTGCGGTCACCATATCCTTCAATTTGGGCTCTTCCAAGTTCTTAATGGCGCCGGACATGATCACTGCGCCCAGTGGCCGTCCCGGTGCACACCAAATCGGCGCGCCGACAGCAGTCAGATCGTGCAGCATCTCGTCGATGGACGTTGCGTAGCCTTTTGCGCTGACCTCGGAAAGCTCCCGCTCAAGGTCTGCCGGGCTAGTAATGGTTTTCGAAGTGAGTGCTTCGTAGGGCCCTGGGCCGAGAAGGCGTAGGCGCGCTTGCGGTTCCATCGTAGACAGAAGCAATTTGCCTGAAACCGTCGTATGCAGGGACGCGGAGACTTCCGTGTCCGTGTAAGGGGAAAAAGAACCAATCCCGTGAATTGTCTCCAAGACCCAGCGCTTACCGTCGATGAACACGACGAGCGCGACCGACAAGCCAAATCGCGACCGGAGCGACAGCAGCTCCTCAGCGGCATTGCGGCGAAGGACGTTTAACGGATGAAAGAGGTTAGTTGGGAAAAGCGCGCGCGCCGACGGGTAATACCGCTTCGAAGCATCGCGAAACAGGTAGCCGATATCCGAGAGTGATCGCAGGAGACGGTGCGTTGTGCTCGGTGTAAGGCCGACGGCATCAGCGATCTCGGATGACGTCAAGGGCCGCTCCGTTCTCACAACGGCGTTCAGGATCGCGAGTCCGCGCTGCAAGGAGCCAATGTCCTGCCTAGGCTCCTCCGCGGATGGGCCTGGACCTCCGCGCTTCGACGCTTGGCCGGCACGCGCCACTACTCTTCTGCGGATCGTCGTATTTCTGCGAATCGTTGTTTGGGCGTCGGTCTTGGCCATGAAATCGCTCGGAAGCTTACTCTTGTTGGCATTATAGTATCATTTATTCATCAAATTTTCCTGTTGGGCGGGAAGGTCGACAAATACTTCGCCATTCTCTACGACAACCGGAAAGCAGGAGACTCGCGTGTGCGGCTGACGGGCGTTGATCCCGGTTCGCACGTCCCACGTCCATCCGTGCCAAGGGCAGGTGACGATAAAACCTTCAACTTCGCCTTTGCCCAGCGGTCCGCCTCGGTGTGGGCATGCGTTGGCGATCGCATAACATTTCCCCTCGATGCGGAAAAGCGCGAGCGTGACGCCGTCGACAGTTACGATGATGCCCGCGCCGTCGCGCAGCGCGTCTTCCTCGCAAGCGCGTACCCGTTTGTTCATGTTCAATTTCTGGAGACGCCGACGTTGAACCCCGTGATACCAATCGAGCCCACCATTTTCGTCAACCCTGGTATCTATTTGCGCCATGACCCGGCGCCGGCGACGGCCAGTCCGGTCCTAGTCGATGTCTCGAGAAGCGGGCGCGAATACCCGCCCGACTTTCGTTCACCGCTTCCCTTTACCGAGGTTCACGATAACGTCTCCATGTACGTCGAAGATCTTTGCGCCGACGCTCCCCAGCTCGGAGCCGTGCTTCTCTTTGCCTCGTTCCCCAACACGTACATCGACACCAATCGGCACGCCTCTGACATCGACGAAAGCCTGATCGAAGGCAAATGGCCAGGGCCGATCACGCAGAGCGACTTCACCCAGCGTGGGCTGGGGCTACTCAAGCGCTTATCACGCTATGGGACGCAGATGCAGGAACGCAAGCTTACTGTACACGAAGTGCAAGAGCGGCTCCGCATCTATCATGAGCCCTACCACCTGGAACTCGCCCGCGTGCTGGCACATTTTCGTAAGACATTCGCGCACGCAGCGCAACTCAGTTTTCATTGCATGTCCGCCGTCGGCGCGCCTACCCATGCTGATCCCGGGCAGCAACGATCCGACTTCTGCATCGGCGACGTCCACGGCAAGACCTGCACGGCCGAGTTCCTGGAACTCGTCGTCGGGACGCTGCGTAGTCTAGGCCACTCCGTGAGCGTCAATTTCCCTTATTACGGCGGGGAGCTGACTCGGCGTCACTCTAATCCAACTGACGGCATCAACAGCGTTTTCATCGAGATCAACAAGCGCATGTTCATCGACGTCAAGACGTTCAAAAAGACCGAAGGCTTCGCGGCCACAAAAGCGTCGGTTCGTGCGCTGATTCAGCGCGTGGTGGAGCATTCGAAAAGATAGCGATAGCTACTCGACCACTGCGATCACATCCATCTCTACGAGGTACTCCGGGGACGCGAGCTCGGTAACGCCAATGGCGACCGCGGCCGGCCACTGGGGCCCGAAAAATTCCTCCCTCATCCTGTCAAGCGTTGCCTTTTCCTTCATGTTGATCAGGTAAAGCGTAACGCGCACCGTGTCCTCGGGCTTGGCGCCGACGGCGGCGAGGGCGATACGGGTGTTGGCAAGGAGTTGGCGGAATTGCGACTGTAGGTCTTTTGGAACGGTGCCGTCGGCCGCCCGGCCGACCGCACCCGACATAAAAACGAGGCTTCCCGTCCGCACGACGTGAGAGTAGGGAGCGCGCGGCCTAGCGAGTTCCTTGGTCTCCTTGATTACGATTTTCTTCATTCTCGGTTCCCGGATTTTAAAAGACGGCAAGCTTCTTTATGCCAGCCGATCGTAGTCCTCGACTGCACGGTTGGGATATCCGCGCTGGGTGGCAGGCTGACGAACAAGGCCTGTCCATTCGGGCCTGTGCAACTCAGGACCCAACTACTGCCTCTGTAGGTGATCTTGTCCACGACGACACCAACGCGGTTCGGGAGATTGCCGTTCAGTTGGACGTCCTCGGGTCGAAACGCCACAAAGCACTTCTCCCCGGGCGCGAATTCTCCAGCTTGCACTCCTAGCACGTCGATAGGTGTCCCATCCTTATCAAGGGCTAGCTGATGCCACTTGCCATCGCTGCCGCGTTCCACGACTGTAGCGCTGAGAAGGTTCGTCCGACCTACGAAATTCGCTACGTAGACACTGTTCGGGCGCTGGTACAGGTCTTTGGGTGTATCGGCCTGGAGAATCCGACCCTCGGACATCACGATCACTCGGTCCGACATGCTTAGCGCCTCGCCCTGATCGTGGGTCACGCTCAATGTTGTTATGCCCAGAGTCTGCTGAACGCGCTTTATCTCGACCTGCAGCTCCTCGCGCAACTTCAGATCGAGGGCACCCAGAGGTTCGTCCAACAGCAGCACGCGCGGCCTGATCACAACCGCGCGCGCGAGGGCGACTCTCTGTTTCTGCCCACCGGAAAGTTGCTGGGGATGGCGCTCAGCGAGCTCCTCTAGGTGCACGAGGCGCAATGCCTCCGTCGTCCTTTTCTCCACTTCGGCTTTCGGCAGGCGTCGGATGGCCAATCCATAAGCGACGTTTCGCGCTACCGTCATATGCGGGAACAGGGCGAAATGCTGGAACACCATCCCGGTGTTGCGCAAATAGGGCGGCACCGACGTGACGTCGGTGCCGCCGATGAAAATCCGTCCAGCGTTCGGCTGAACAAACCCAGCGATCGTCCTGAGACATGTTGTCTTGCCCGACCCGCTCGCGCCAAGAAGGGTGACGAATTCCCCTTCGCCAACTTCCAAGTCGACATCCCTCAGCGCGGCGAACTCCCCGAAGTTCTTCCTGATTCCCTCAAGTCGAACGGTCGGATTGGCGGCCTTAGTCCCCAATGCCGGCTACTTTCGTATTACCCGACGGTTCCACAGGTCGACCGCTTTCTGGTGATTGCGATAGTACTCACGCCAATCCGGCAG
>Ga0187893_10014837_pt1 | contig 10547 bp, 5 predicted proteins | sample MA1701074metaG_FD_139574 | JGI IMG/M metagenome (GOLD analysis project Ga0187893, IMG submission 139574) | White microbial mat communities from a basaltic lava cave in the Kipuka Kanohina Cave System on the Island of Hawaii, USA - MA170107-4 metaG ...
GTCGATCGGTTCGGGCAGGTCTACGCGGCGGGCGCCGTTGCCCCGGTCTCACCGGCCCCTTCGGCTGTCGCCGGCCTCCAGTACGTGGGCGTGGCCGTGCCTGACCTCCCGATCGATTGTGATTCTGGCACTACCCCGCCCCTCGGCGCCCTCGATTCCCCCGCGAACGGGACCTCGGTGAGCGGGGTCGTCCAGATCAAGGGCTGGGCACTTGACCGACAGACCCCGAGCGACGCCATGAGCCTCGCGCTCCTCATCGACGGGAAGCCCGTGAATGCCCCGCTGAGCCGCCTCACGCGGACGGACGTCTGCGCCTCCTACTCCGAGATCACCCACCCCGGCTCCTGCCAGAGCGGGTTCCGGTTCGACTGGAACACGAGCGGCCTGACCGGCAGCCGCACCGTCGCGATCCAGGTGACCGACGGTGATGGAATCAGCACGGTCCTCGGGCCGCGCACGGTGACGGTGACAGGGGCGAACACCGCACCCCTGGGCGCCCTCGACGCCCCCGCAAACGGGGCGACCGTCAGCGGGATCGTCCAGGTCCGCGGATGGGCGCTTGATCAAGAGACCCCTGTCGAGAACCTCACACTGACCCTGTTGATCGACGGCAATCCGGTGAGCGCCCCGCTCAGCCGCCTCATGCGGTCGGACGTGTGTCGCGTCTACCCGGAGACCACCTATTCCGGCTCCTGCCAGAGCGGCTTCCGGTTCGACTGGAACCCGAACGGTCTGAGCGGCTCCCACACCGTCGCGCTCCGGGTGACGGATGCCGGGGGGCTGACCAAGGTCCTCGGGCCGCGAACGGTGACGGTGAGCAACGCGAACACCGCCCCCTTCGGCGCCCTCGACGCCCCCGCAAACGGGGCGACCGTCAGCGGGATCGTCCAGGTCAACGGTTGGGCGATCGACGCACAGACGACCTCCGCAAACCTCACCCTGACCCTGTTGATCGACGGCAACCCGGTGAGCGCCCCGCTGAGCCGCTTCACGCGGTCTGACGTCTGCGCCGTCTACCCCGAGACCACCTACTCCGGCTCCTGCCAGAGCGGCTTCCGGTTCGACTGGAACCCGAATGGCCTGACCGGGTCTCACACCGTCGCGATCCTGGTGACCGACGCCGGAGGGTTGACCAAGGTCCTCGGGCCGCGAACGGTGACGGTGAGCAACGCGAACACCGCGCCCTTCGGCGCCCTCGACACCCCTGCAAACAAGGCGATTGTCGGCGGGATCGTCCAGGTACGCGGCTGGGCGCTTGACGGAGAGACCCCCACCGCGAACCTCACCCTGACCCTGTTGATCGACGGCAACCCGGTGAGCGCCCCGCTGAGCCGCCTCACGCGGACGGACGTCTGTGGCGTCTACCCGGAGACCACCTATCCCGGCTCCTGCCAGAGCGGGTTCCGACTCTACTGGTACACGAATGGCCTGACCGGCTCGCACACCGTCGCGATCCGGGTAACCGACGCCGGGGGGCTGACCAAGGTCCTCGGGCCGCGAACGGTGACGGTGTCACCGTGATTGACCGACGAAAGAGTTCGAACGAAGTCCCGGAACACAAGAAGGGCATGTCGTTCAATAACAGGGGGCATGACACGCCTCCAATCAGCGCAGGGATCTCAGTCAATCGAAACACTCTGCTCTCCGCTACACAGGGGTACTGCCTCAAGGGCGTGTCGCACGACACCACCGGGTGGAGGGAATCTCCTGGAGTTGAGCCGTCGAGGTACCTCTAGGAGCACCCCGACGAGTGGTGAAAATTGGGTGGCGAAGCTAGGCAGAATCTGATAGAGTGATTTCCGCTGATTGCCCGTCTCAACGTTACACAGCGCAGGAGGCGCTGTCGAAGGCAGTGCGAGACCAGACTTAACGTCCTGTGTTATCTCTGCCAAGGCGGACAGAAGGTCTCACTAGAAGAGCCATGAAGAGAGCCATTCTATCGAGGCTTCCTTTCAGATCGCTATCGTTCCTTGCATCGCTCTTCGTCATCATCGCATTAGCCGCAGCAGCGTGTACCCAAGATAACACCCCTCCCATGGGCTCCCTCGACGCTCCCGCGACCTTGGCCACTGTCAGTGGGACCGTCCAGGTCCTCGGATGGGCTCTCGACAAAGAGACGCCTACGGCGAGCCTTGCGTTCACCCTCCTTATCGACGACAGTCCCGTGACCGCACCTCTCAGCAGGTTTGGTCGCTCCGACGTCTGCGCTGCATTTCCCGAAGGGACCTACCCAGGCTCATGCAGGAGTGGGATCCGATTCGAGTGGAACACCGCAGGGTTGAGCGGAAGCCACGCCGTCGCGGTCAAAGTCACCGACGCGGGTGGGCTTAGTAAAGTGCTAGGACCGCGCAAAGTAACGGTAAACGCACCCAGAAGCACCTTGCCAACCGCGGGCCGTGGATTCAGCACGATCCGCCAGGACTGGACCGTCGCCAAGTGGCGTCCAGTTGAGTCTCAACGTCTCATCGACGCGCACCATGACCCGAAAAACTGGCTGATGTACGCCAGGACCTACGATAGTCAGCGATTCAGCCCCCTCGCCCAAATCGATACGGCGAACGTCAAGCATCTTGGGCTCCAGTGGAAGTACCCGACGGGAATAGAAGGCATCCACGTTGCAACCCCGATCGTCCAGGACGGTGTCCTCTATACTACGTCGGTGTGGAATAAGCTCTACGCCCTCAATGCCCAAACGGGGGGGCTTTTGTGGGCTGTTGAGGCGACATCCCCAAGCGATATCGCTCAATTTGTGTCGGCCAGCCCCGCGAACAGAGGTGTTGCCGTCTTCGGGAGCCGTGTATACTGGGCAACACTGGACGCCCGCCTAGTCGCCCTGAAGGCCAACAGTGGAGCAGTTCTTTGGGATCGCGCCGTCGAGGACTACCGTAAAGGGTACACGATGACGCTCGCACCGCTTATCATTGATGGGTCTGTGATCGTCGGCGTCGCGGGAGGCGAACTCGGCGTCCGGGGCTTTCTCGCGGCATTTGATGCGAGGACCGGCAAACAGCGGTGGAAGACGTACACGATCCCGGCTCCCGGGCAGCCGGGTAGCGAGACGTGGCAGCTACCGGGGTCCTGGGAGACCGGTGGCGGCGCTCCCTGGCTGACGGGGTCGTATGACCCCTCCCTCAATTTGCTCTATTGGGCAACGGGAAATCCCGCTCCCGTCTACGATGGAATGGTTCGTCCTGGCGCGAACTTGTATACGAATTCGATGCTGGCACTCGATCCCAAAACTGGTAGCGTGAGGTGGTTCTACCAGTTCACGCCTCACGACGTGTGGGATTTCGATGGTGTCGATACCCCAATCTTGATCGACGACGTCCGGCTCGCCGACGGTCGCGTCGTAAGAAAGGCCCTCGCTCAGGCGAACCGAAACGGTCACTTTTACCTACTTGATCGAATCAACGGACGATTGATTCATGTTCAGCCATTCGAAAAGGTCGAGGAGATTCAGGTCGATCCAAGGAGTGGACATGTGACCCCGAAGCGGATGGCGACCTACGAGCATCCAGCTGATGCATGTTCCACCTTCAAGCCATGGTTTCCCGCAGCGTACAGCCCCCTCAGCGGTTACATGTATGTCCCGCTGGTTGAACGGTGTGTCCGATACACCTCCCACCGACAAGCTTACAAACAAGGGCAAGCCTACTATGGGGGAACCTCCGGACCAATTAGGCCATCAAGTGGCTCAATCGTGGCCATCGATGTGTCATCCGGACGGACGGTCTGGCGGCATCATATGGGGTTCCCAGCTGCGGGGAGTCTGGCGACCGGGGGCGGACTCGTCTTCAGCAGCGGCGTCAGGTTCGTCGCCCTTGATGCGAGAACCGGCAACGTTCTATGGACCTCCCGGCCTGCCCTGCGAGCCACTGCAGGTCCAATCAGCTATAGCGTAAAAGGTAAGCAATATATTGCCGTTGTCGCCAGTGGCCTTGCCGACCCCAATTCTATCGTCGGGGATGGCCCTTCCGGGGATCAACGTTCATCGGAGTCAGTGCAGCCGGGAGGTATCGTTCTCGCCTTCGCTCTCCCGGAGGGAATTCCGGGGAAATAGGAACGCAGGGCGGCCGTACGGTTGAAGTTCTGACGTTGTTTCCAAGCGTGCGCGTGTAGCATCAAGCGTCTCATCCCAGGTGGACTCCGAGGGGTTGTTCGTGACCTAGTGGGGAACGCAGCACGGCATGATCGCAGTATTGACCTCGAGGAGGGTCTGCGCGATTTGGCGGAAAATCTGCACGAAAAGTCGCGGAGGCGGTGGCGTCAGAGTGGACCTACGACCGGTCTAACCTGGGGGATTGAACTCACGGGACACCACTTCATTTCGAAGGCACGCGCTTACAACGTCTTCGACCACGACAAGGCCATACTCGAGATCGGGCCAGGATATGGACGACTTCTCAGGGCCTGCCTGGAGCAGAACGTCCCGTTTAGGAACTACGTCGGAATCGATATCTCGATTGAAAATGTCACGTATCTCCAGAAGGCCTTCCCGGCACCAAATATCCGTTTCATCCAAGAGGATATTGAAACAGTTTCACTGGATGCGACATTCGATGTCGTCCTGTCATCGCTCACATTCAAGCACCTCTATCCTTCGTTTGAGAAGGCGCTTCGGAACGTCGTGTACTACGTCGATCCCGGTGGGGTGATCCTCTTCGATCTGATCGAAGGCGAGAATAGTTACTTTGAGAACCATGGCGAAGCTTATATTCGCTGGTACACGAGATCAGAGATCGCGGACATTTTGGATCGTCTCTCCCTCGAACTGGTCAATTTTGATCAAGTCCAACACCACCCCGAATTCTCCAGGATCCTTGTAGTAGCGAGGAAACTAAAGGTTTCCGAAAGTCCGCATCCACACATTGATGTCAAACCGATAGGCGAGAAGATCCCTGATTAGGTGTCCCTGAGGGGAGCGCGTGTCTTGGCTTTCGTGTTCCACCCCCTACCGCGCTTGCCCATCGATTGCCGGCCCAAGATACAGCGACCTCGCTCGCCGTAGTTGCAAGGCAGGCTCACGCCGCCGGCCTTAGCGCAATCTCCTTCGGCAAAAAGACGACGGATCTTATGCGTGAATCGCTCACGTCGGTAATCCTTCTCACCAACCTCCCGCCCTCGAGAATATGACAATCATACCCGCTCGCTCTCATCTCGCCGATAAAGCGACATGATGAACAGCGAGATATCCTTTCAAGCATTATGGGATTCAATTCCGATAGGACGATCGGCCGATCCGTATCGAGGATGTGTTTTGCGCCGAGGAGGGCAAGATGTTCGGCACCTTCCACATCGATTTTGATCATGGCGATGGGACGGCGAAGAGCACAATCGTCAAGTGAAACCATCTCCACATCCAATATTCTATGCCCCTCAGGTACATCCATTCCCCCCGTGAAGAGATACGCCCCTCCTGAATTGAGTGCATGCTCTCCTTCCATGAAGAGCAGCTTTGCAGAGCCCGATCTTTCCCCTACCACACAGCGTTTCACCTCAACATGATCCTCAAACCTGTTTTCGGCGATCGAACGCGTAAGAAGATCAACGTTGTGGTCCACTGGCTCAAAGGCATACACCCGTCCGGTCGGTCCGACTAGAGATGCCATGACGATCGCAAAGAAGCCTATGTTCGCACCAATGTCGAGGACGGTGTGGCCAGGCTTGAGAATTTCTCGGACAAACCCAATCTCACTTTGCTCATACCGTCCCCTGATAATGTTTAGACCGATTACGTGATCAGACAGGTCTATGAATAACCTCAGCGTCCCATCGATTTCCTTGATGACGATGTTACTTTCGTTCGTGTGAGCAAAATCTGGGTTTATCACGCGAAACTCCGGTGAAGTGAAAAAATCCGCTCTCAGTTCCTTCACGGTTTTCCATGCCTGGAGTTTTTCCAGGATTGCTGCCTCGCTTTCAGGTTCTCGATCAAGAAGAATCCGGTAGGCCCAGAGTACGTGGTCTCGAACAATAGAGCCCTCCTTTCCGACCAGCCGCACCGGTAGAGTCGGCCGAATCATCTCCTTGCAACGATTCAAGAAACCTTCAAGAAACCTGCTTGGCGCCAACGCCCCCTCCTCAGCCTCAACTAGTGCGGTCGACACTTCGATGGAAGAACCACCGATCCAATGCCATGTTCATCCATAGGCCACCAAGGGCGTCAGCGGAGAGCAAACCGTTGTAGAACAGGGGGGTGTTCTGAGCCCAGCCTTGGTATTGGGTCCTTGCCGAGTGATCTCTCAGCGCTTCAAGCCAACATACCGGATCCAGGATTCACTCTGTCAGTTACGACCGACACACGTGGAAAGCTGGTATCATCGAGAGATTGCCGGGCCGATTCCCGAGTTCTGCGGAGTTCGCGCCCCGGTGCCCAACACAGGCGCGGGTTCGGAGTGCACATCAATCCCGGTCAGCCCCGCCAGACAGAATGCCGTGTGTAGGCTTGAGGTCGACTGGAGAATACAGTAGTGCTTTCCGCGCGATCAGGGGATCTGCCGCAGCCGTTCTCGGATTCGAAAGGCCGCTTTCTCCCAAGTGAAGCTCGCCAGAACTTGTTGAGATGCTTTGAGACCCCTTGCTCTGGCCTCTTCCTGGTGCTCGTAGACATATCGGAGAAGAAATTGAAGATGCCCGGTGTCCGGCTCGGCCCAATTCAGGCCCTCATAATAGGGGCACTTCGCCACCGCGGGAGTAAGCCGCCTTACCCGGAGAAGGTAGGCGACTTCGTCCGTCAAGAATTCTGTCTGGCCGCTCCATTTGGTGGCAATGACCGGAAGCCCGCAGGCCATCGCCTCAAGAATCGGCATCCCCCACCCTTCTCCCCGAGTCGGCAGGACGAAACAATCCGCGGACCGATAGAGCCGGCCGCGTTGGTCATCAGGAATTCGCTCGTTCACGGAGAAGCAGATCCTGCCTCCGCCAGAGTCCAGCCGGAGTGCCCGCACTTGATGTGCAATATCAACAGAAGGGTCGTGGTTCATCGTTTTGATGAAAAGCACGACGTCCTCTTTCCTCTTGAACTCGCGATTGAACGCCTGCAGGAGCAGCTCTGGCGCCTTCCGCTCTCCCCATTCAAACACTGACAGGAACATGAATACGTCAGGGATCGGATCCCCATCTAGAGACGGATTAAATCTTGTTTGATCAACGCCAAGTGGCATGACCTGAATCGGCGTCTTCACGCCGGAGTTAGAAAACGTCTCGCGATTGAAGTCAGACGGCACGAACACCTCGTCGACAGCGTTCAGCACATCCACCCAGCTTTTCGGTAGGCCATCAACCTCAAGCATCGTAAAGCCGATCTTGAAACCACGGTGTCCCAGATAGATCTGATCGGCGTAGGCATAACTGATCTGGAAGGCGTCATCGTCGAGAGCGTGATCAAGGGCTGAGTGAAGTCCGGGTGTGTGTGGGCGGCCGCTGAACGCATGGTCTACTGGACGGTGCATAAGATGTACGCCTTGCCGCTGCAATGCGAACGCGAGTTCCTCACTATGCATGGAGTACCCGATCTTTCCACCCCACATCGAATTCCACACGACCGCAAGCTGGCGCTCCATGATCAACCCATCTGTGCCATTGCGCCGATCTCCGCGAGCCGAGACCGAATCCGGCCTGCCGAGTGGCTCCAGGTCCAATCACGACGCACCTCCTGAGAGGCACGCCGGCCTACGTCCTTGGCTTCGTCCCGATGTTCGAACACGTATCGCATGAGGTAGCGGAGGTGTGATCCATCCGGCTCAGCCCAACGGAAACCCTTATAGTACGGCCAACTTTCATCGGCAGGCGCAAACGTCTCGACATGTACCGGGTAGGCGTTGTGCTCGGTCATGAACTCTGTGTGGCCGCCCCAATTCGTCGCGATCACGGGCAGACCGCAGGCCATCGCTTCGAGGAGCGGCATTCCCCAGCCTTCCCCACGGGTCGGCAGCACAAAGCAGTCGGCGGAGCGATACAGCGCCCCCAACTGATAGTAGGGAATGAACTGGTTGATCAAAAAGTAGATACGTCCTCCGTCCCGACAGAGCTGTAGCGCAGCCAGCTCACGCTTCAGGTCACGCGCACTCACGCCGGCGGTAACCTTGCAGATGAGCACGACATCTTCATGAGCCCTGAACTCGTTGTTGAACGCTGGCAGGAGCAGGTCTGCCCCTTTTCGCCTTCGCCAATCGAAGATCGAAAGGAACGCATATTGGCCGCCGAGGGGATACCCCGTGATACCGGGGTTGAAGTACGCCGGATTGACGCCGAGCGGAATCACATAGATAGGCTTCCTGAGCCCGCTTGCGATGAAGCCCTCTTTGCTGCACGTCGAGGGAACCCAGATTTCATCCATGCGGCTTGCCTGCGTGACCCATTCCTCAGGAAACCCGTCCACCTCGGTCATCGTGAAACCTATCTTGTACCTTCCCGTATTCCGTTGAAAAACGTCACCCTGCGCATATGTGACCTGTGGGGCTTCCGAGTCCAACGGTCGTGCGCGTATCATGTTCAGGAGATAGTCCCCCGCGTCGGGGCTTTCCTGCACCGGGTACGGCGTACCATCGCCGTACGCGTACTGATACGCGACCTTGATACCTGCCTCCTCAAGGGCAACGAGGACCTGCCGACAGGTCATGGCATATCCGGTCGGGACGTTCATGATGGACTGCCATCCAACTGCTGCGGTGTATCGGCTCTCGAGTGAGGCTTTCCATCTCTTCTTGAAAACGTGCTGAGAGCGCTCGAAGATCGAAGAGAAGTCGGCACGATTCTCAGTCGTCGAGACACGTTCGTGATGGACCAGGGTCACGTCGCCGCAGCAGACCGTCGTGTACCCTTTTTCCCTTGCCATGAGACAGTAGTCGCTGTCCTCAAAATATGAAACGTACGACTCATCCAGCGGTCCAACTGCTTCCAGCACGGCGCGCTTGATATACACACAGGCGAACACGACGCCTTCAACTTCTCGCGTCTGATTATACTGATTCACGTCCTTCTCGCCAGAGCCGATCTGCTGGCCCCAGAAGCTGTTGAGGGGCATGTACGTGCCGGCGTGCAGGAGCTTGCCGCCCGGCTGGACAAGGCGGCAGCCGGCGACACCGATCCGGCCGTCGGAGTAGGCTGCAGCCTGGAGCTTCTCTAGCCAGCCACGTTGATAGATCTCGATGTCGTTGTTAAGCAGGATCACGTCGGAATTCGGATCGCTTGCCGAGATGCCGACGTTGTTGCCCTTGACGAATCCCAGATTACGCCTGTTCTTGATGAGTCGGATCCAGTCAAGCGTCTCAAGAAACCGCACAGTGCCATCGGTGCTTCCGTTGTCCACGACGATTACTTCATTGACGCTCAGATCGGTGTGGTCACGCAGTGTGGCTAGGCATCGTCGTGTGTAGGCCAGTGCGTTCCAGGTCAGGATGATGAGGGTTACCTTCGGTACTGAACTCATTTCTCGCAAATTACGGCATAGTCCTGGTAGCCGAAGAGGATCTCATTGAGTCGCGCGAGGTTCCGGTTCAGCGTCCGGACGTCGGAATCGCTGTCGGCCAGCAACTGTAATCTCAGCTCATCGGGGAACGGTGACAGGAACCGGACCTCGGTATTGATGAACCCGATCGCCTCGGTCAGGAATTGGAGGGCGACCGGGTGAATTTGCCGAGTGTGGGAGAGATCCAGGTAGAAGTTAGTCGCCGATACCAGCAGACTGAGAGGATTAACTGTTTCGAAGACTGCCCTGCCCCCCTTCTGGAGTTTCTGGTAGCACAATTTGATCATCTCTATCATGTCGGTTAGTTGAAGGTGTTCGATTACCTGACAGGCAATCACACCCCCAAGGGAATTGTCTGGCTGGCCCTCTAAATAGACGAGCGCGTCGGTCTGCTCGACATCAAGACGTCGTTCTTTGCAAACATAGACCATGTCTTCATTGACGTCGATCCCCTTGCCGGGAACTCCGCGTTCTCTCAACAGTTCCAGGAATTCCCCGCGTCCACATCCAATGTCCAGGACAACCCCTGGAGGCCGCATGCCCGTCGAGAGGGAGGCAACGTTCCTTTCGCTGAAAAGCGGCAGGTAGATCTCTTGCCGTTTCTTGATCTCCTCCTGGCTGCCGCGGTGCCGATTCTCGAACAGGAAGTAGCCGTGGTCCATGAGGCGCTCTTTCTGGGCCACCACCTTGGAGAGAGACTGACGCTTCGCTCCGGCCTTCTTCGAAAGCTCCGAGAGGATCAATTCGAGCCGCCGCTTCTGCAGGATGATCTCCTGTCGCTGTTCATCAAGGCGTTTGCCGAGGTCGGCGTGTTTCACTGTGAGGTTCTCCGAGATTTGGCGTTGATCCGCACTGAGGTCACGCAGCTCTTGGACCTGACCTCCCAGTTTCGCGGCGTGTCGCTCATGACCGGCTCCGAGAGCGTCGAGGCGGGTCGCGAGGCCAGCGAGCGCTTCCGCCTGCCGGGCCTGGAGGGCCTCGATGTCGCCCGTGAGAGCCGTGATCCGATTGGTCTGCTCGGCGGTCTGCTGGGCGTGCGCCGCCTGCCGGGCCTGGAGGGCCTCGATGTCGCCCGTGA
>Ga0187893_10014838_pt1 | contig 10547 bp, 9 predicted proteins | sample MA1701074metaG_FD_139574 | JGI IMG/M metagenome (GOLD analysis project Ga0187893, IMG submission 139574) | White microbial mat communities from a basaltic lava cave in the Kipuka Kanohina Cave System on the Island of Hawaii, USA - MA170107-4 metaG ...
AGCATGAACGTGAACGCGCTCGCCAGGTTCCACCACACGGCCGGGTCGCGCGCCATTTCACTGCGCGCGAGATTGATCATCGAGCCGAAGCTCGACGAGTTGGGATCGACGCCCACACCGACGTATGACAGCACCGCCTCGTACAACACCAGCGCGGAAAAGTCCAGCACCGCGACAATCAGCACCAGATGCATCACGTTGGGCAGAATGTGGCGCGCCATGATGCGCAGGTTGCCCACGCCGAACGCACGCGCCGCCTGTACGAAGTCCAGTTCGGACAGTTTCAGCGTTTCGGCCCGCAGCAAACGGCACAGCGTCGCCCAACCGGTCACGCCGAGAATCAGACACAGCAGGAACAGGCGGAACTCGGCGCGCTCGACGCCGGTTTCAAAACGATCGACGTTCTGGTCGATGTAGACGTTGATCAGCAATACGAACGCCGCCACCAGCAGAATCGGCGGGATCGACGACAGCACCGTGTACGCGTACTGGATCGCATCGTCGATCCAGCCCTTGAACCAGCCGGCGAGCAGGCCGAGCGCGATCGCGAGCGGCAGCGTTGCCACCGTCGACAGCGAGCCGATGACAACGGCGGTGCGCACGCTCTTCAGCGCCTGGTAGAGCACGTCGTTGCCGGTGCGGTCGGTACCGAACGGGTGGTACGCGGGCCAGACCGCGACCAGCCAGCCGATGAACATCGCGACCAGCGTGACGGTGGCGAGCATCGGCCGCCACGGCATATCGGTCGCGCCCCGCGCCACTTCCCTGAGCGACCCTGCGACACCGCGCCCGCGGCCGCGCGATGCGGCGATCAGCAAGGCGATCAGCGCCGCAGCGGCAAGTCCGCCCAGCAATCCGCGCGCGGAACGCGAAAGCAGATCACGCCGCCATTCACACTCAGGATCTTTCAGATGCGCGCCGCCAAACTGCAGGCGCGGAAACTCTCTGATCTCGCGGCCATCGACAAGGCGTGTCTCCTGCTGGAACGACCAGTACGCCAGCGGCAGCGAGTACGTCTTCTCACGCGCTTCGATCGCGTGCGCCATCAGACCATCGAGCAGCGACGAGGTGCGGGTCGCATACGCGGCCGGCGCATCCACAGAAGCACCCGACACGGCTGCAAGCCGCGGGCGGTAGTGCACCGAATCGAGAAGTGCCAGCGCAAGAAAAACGATCAGCAGCACCGCTGCGCACATCGCGGGCGCGTCGTGCGCAACGTGGCGCCAGTTCGCGCGTAAATGAACGTTGCTCCGCACGCGCCACGCGTACACCGCCACGCCGGCGACGAGCAGCCACAGCACGAAGTCGGTCAAAAGGAAAACGAATTGGGGCATCCCCTCACCCTCGGTCCCTCTCCGGCGGGGAGAGGGAGGGAAAGCCCCTCTCCCCGCGGGAGAGGGGTTGGGGTGAGGGAAGAACGATCGAATCCACCGTCACGACAATCTCACCCGCGGATCGACAAACGTGTACGCGATGTCGGTCGCCAGATACGCCAGGATGTAGAGCAGCGAGCCGAGGAACACCATCGTGTGCACGATCGCGAAATCCTGTCCGCCGATCGCCTCGATCACATACGTGCCCAGACCGGGGATTCCGAAAAACGACTCGAAGATAATCGACCCGAGAAACGCGTACGGCAGCAGCGCGCCGATGTGCGTGATGATCGGCAGCCACGCGTTGCGCAATACGTGGCGGAACAGAACGACCGGTTCAGCCAGCCCCTTGGCACGCGCGGTGCGCACGTAGTCCTTGCTGATCTCCTCCAGCAACATCGCGCGGAAGAGACGCGCCTCGCTGCCCAGCTGAAAGACGATGCCGACAATCAGCGGCAGCAGTAGGAACTTGAAGAGATCAATGCCGGGGACAAATCCGGACAGCGGCGCGAGGCTCAGCACCTTGCCGAAGAACCACTGCGCGATGATGATGTAAAAGAGACTCGAGATCGACATCATCACCACGCACACGACCGTGCCCCAAAAGTCGAGGTACGAGGCACGGAAAAACACCAGCAGCAGCGCGAACGCGACACCGACGACCACGGTCAGCGCGAGCATCGGCAGCGCGAGCGTCGTACTGGCAACAATGCGGGTCGAAATCTCGTGGCGGATATCGCGGCCGCTGTCGCTGGCGCCGAACTCCAGCTTGAAAAGTCGCAGCGAGCGGTCGTAGAAGATCGTTTTCGTGATCTTGTCGGATCCAGATGCCTCGCGGTTAAACCACAACGGCTTGTCGTAGCCGCGCTCGACTTTCCACTTCTCGATCGCTTCCTGCGTCACGCGCTTGCCGCCGATGTTCAGGCGCGCGATGTTGTCGGGCGAGTTGACGGCAAAGAACAACGTGAAGGTGAGCAGGTTGACGCCGATCAGAATCAGCACGGCGTACAGGCAACGGCGGATGATGTAGTTCAGCAAAGCTTCCCTCACCCCCACCCCTCTCCCGGAGGGAGAGGGGCTTTTATTCCCTCTCCCCCCGGGAGAGGGACCGAGGGTGAGGGCAATCGCTGCATCACTGCGTGGCAGCCAGCGTCCGCGCCGCGGTTTCGCGTTCGCGGCGCTTCCATGCACCCAGCGCGGGCAACACGGCGGCCACCAGCAGCAGCACGATGAGGATCACGGGCCACCAGATCGGCCGATTCCACTCGGCAATCCGCTGCGCGCGCAGCGCAGGATCGACCTTCAGATACATCAACCGGTCGTTGGCGAGCGGCCCCGGTTTGCCGTTGCCGACCCACTGGTGCTGGACCGAACCGGCGAACGGGTTGTAGCCGAACGTCCAGGCTGCATCTTCCTGCACGATGGCGACCATGCGGTCGATCACCTGCTGCTTCCTCGCGCCATCGTCGAGGTATTTCATCTCGTCGAATAGTTTGTCGAACTCCGCATTCTGATAGTTGGATATGTTCTCTCCGTTCCCACCGGTCAACGCTTTGGAGTTGGGCCCGTACAGAAGAAACAGAAAGTTCTCCGCATCCGGATAGTCCGCAAACCAGCCGAACCAGAAAATCTGCAGCGAGCCTTTTTCCGCTTTTTGCTGAAACCGGTTGAAGTCGGTCGCGCGCACTTCAAGCTGCACGCCGATCTTGGCAAACTGCTTGACCATCCATTCGACCTCCGCCTTCAGCTCAGGCGTCAAGGAGCGCTGGTAGTCGTAGTTGAGCACCAGCGGCTGGCCGGTTTTCTCGTCGCGGCCGTCCGGATATCCGGCCTCGGCCAGCAGCCGTTTCGCGTGCTCGATCGACTTGCGCTTCGGCCTGCCATCGACCACGTCGTACACGGTGCGGTTGATCGCCTCCTTCCGATAGCCGAACACGCCCAGCGGCACGGGGCTCATCGCGGGCTCGCCCGCCGCCTTGCTTTCGAAAACGCGCACGAACTCTTCCCAGTCGACCGCGATCGACAGCGCCTGCCGCAGCTTGCGGTTCTTCACCTGCTGCTCGACTGTCGCGCCCTTGCCCACCACCGGGTCAAGCCAGTTGAAACCGACAGACCAGTTTGAAATCTCCAGCGTGCGGGGCATCTGAATTCCGCGGTCGCGAAACAACTGAGCGACCTTCTCGGAGTTCTTGACGTCATAGTCGATATCGAGAAGCCAGTCGAAGCGAGATACCTCCGGATTGTCGTAGTAGCCCTGCATGAACTTCGCTTTCTGCGGAATCCTCTCCTTCTCGATCTTGAACACGACGCGATCGACAAACGGCATCGGCTTGCCGCAATCGGCGAGCAGGCCGGCGGCGCGATCTTCCGGTTCGCCTTCGCACGGATAGCGCTCGCCGCGAAAGTTCGGATTGCGCGCGAGCACGTGACGGCGGTTCTCCTGGTACTCGCCCAGCATGAACGGCCCGGTACCCACGGGCCAGTAGTTAAGCGAAAGATTCTTCTCCGCCATACCGGGCTGCGCATAGAACTTGTCGGCCTCCCACGGCACCGGCGCGAAGAACGTCATCTGCAGCCAGTACTTGAACTGCGGGTACTTGCCGTTCAGGCGGATACGCAAGGTGTGATCGTCGAGCGCTTCGGCGCCCGCAAACGCGTATTGGCGAAAATCGAGAAACGGCAGGTCGCGGTCGGTTGGAGCGATGCCGTCGCGCAACGTCTTGTCGATCGCGGCAATGCGCTCACCATAATCCTTGAGGCCAACGATGTGCTCTGCCATCAGCGAAAACGACGGTGATTTGATGCGTCCCGTCGCAAGCCGCCGGATCGCGTAGACGTAGTCGTGCGCGGTCAGCTCGCGCGTGCCGGAATGCTCGAAGTCAAACGGCGTGCGCTTGTTGTCGGTGTCGGCGCGTGTCAGCGCGTGGTTGCGATAGCTGCCGCGCTCATCTTTCGCAAAGGCCGGGTGCGGCGCATACAAAATGCCTTTCCTGATGCGGATATCGAGCACCGTCCGCGCGATCGTCTCGCCCGGCGCATCAGCGGCCAGTTCGCGACCGTCCTTGTCGTAGTAACGCGGCGTGGCGATCGCTTCGGCGGTGCGCGGCGCGATTTCATACGGCCGCTTCAAGTAGTGAAAGCGATATGGCGGCTCGTAGACCGAATACGTGTACGGCGTTTCGTCCAGGGCGTAGGACGCGGTCGGATCGAGATATTTCGGCGAGCGCTCCTGAAAAGCGGTGAAGTACGTGTTGCCGTTCTCAGCGCCGCGCGGATGCGGACTGTTGGTCACCCGGCTGCAGCCCGCCGCGAGCAGCACGGCGGCGCCGAGCACCATCAACCGAGCGCGAGTGGACAACATCGAACCTCCCAGGAATGCGGCCTGATTCTATGCGCCGGCCCTGCGCGCCGCCCGCGACTAAACTCGCGCCCCGTGGAGGCTTCCGATCGAGCGATGTTTCGCTGCACGGTGCGCGTGTACTACGAAGATACGGATGCGGCCGGCATCGTCTATTACGCGAACTTTCTAAAATTCTTTGAGCGCTGCCGCACGGAATGGTTGCGAGCGCTGGGTTTCTCGATGGCGACGCAGGCGGGCTTGCAATTCGTCGTCGCCAAGGCTGCGCTCGAATATCGCGGGCCGGCGCGATTGGACGACGAACTGACGATCACCGCCTGCATCGCGCGCCGCGCGCGCAGCTACTTGGTGTTCGAGCAGAACGCGCTGCGCGGTGACGAACTGCTCGCGCAAGCGACCGTGCAGGTCGCGTGCGTGAACAGAGAATTTTCTCCGGCGCGTCTGCCGGCGATCCTGAATGAAAGACTTGCCACCGCACGATGAACGCTGCCGCCGATCTTTCGATATTGACGCTGATCACCAAGGCGACGCTGGTCGTGCAGGTGGTGATGGCGATCCTGATTGTGATTTCGATCTCCTCGTGGACCGCGATTTTCTCCAAGGGCTTTGCGATCCGGCGCACGCGCTCGGAGACCGAAACTTTCGAGCGCCAGTTCTGGAGCGGCGGCAATCTGAACGACCTGTTCGAGGCGGCGTCCAACCGCCGCAAGAAGACCGGTGCGCTCGAACGCATTTTCGAGGCCGGGATGAGCGAGTACATGAAGCTGCGCAACCGCGGCGACAACCAGGCCACGCTCGATGGTGCGCGGCGTGCGATGCGCGCGTCGTATCAGCGCGAGATCGACAGCCTCGAAGCGCGGTTGGCATTTCTCGCGTCGGCGGGTTCGGTCAGCCCGTACATCGGCCTGTTCGGCACCGTGTGGGGAATCATGCATGCGTTCACGGGCCTGTCGAATCTGCAGCAGGCATCGCTTGCCAGCGTCGCGCCGGGTATCGCCGAGGCGCTGGTGGCGACCGCGATCGGGCTTTTCGCGGCAATTCCGGCGGTGGTCGCCTACAACCGTTTCGCGCACGACATCGATCGTCTGGCGATCCGGTTCGAGACGTTCATCGAGGAGTTCTCGAACATCCTGCAACGACATCGGTGATCAACGATGGCCATCCTCGCCCGCCGCAAAGAAGGCAGCAAACGCCGCGCGCTGTCCGACATCAACGTCGTGCCTTATGTGGACGTGATGCTGGTGCTGGTGGTGATCCTGATGGTTGCCGCGCCGTTCGTGAATCCAAGCCTGGTGGATCTGCCGAGCGTGGGCAAGACGCAGCGCGCGCCCGATCGGCCGCTTGAAATCGTCGTCGCCCTGGACGGCAAAGTTACGTTGCGCGAAGGCGGCAAGGAGCTCGCCACCGATCTGCCCGCCGCCGTCGCGGTGATCTCCAAGCGGCAGAAGACGAGTCCGATGACACCGGTCGTGATCGCCGCGGACAAGAATGTTCGGTACGAGGCGGTCACGCGCGTGATGGACGCGCTGTACAAGGAGAACGTGCAGCGCGTCGGACTCGCGGTAAAGCCGGTCAACTGAAAACCGATGCGCGCCGCTGCCCGCCGCCCGCACGTTCAGCACGACACCGCACCTTCGTTCGCGCTCGCGCTGGGAATGCACGCGCTGCTCTTCGTGAGCATGTCGTTCGTGGTGCAGTGGCGCACGCAGGATCCGGGGCCGGTGGTCGCTGAGCTTTGGGGAGCATTGCCCCCGCCGGCGCCGGCGATTGAAGTGGCACCGCCACCTCCTCGTCCGCCGTCGGTCGAACAACCGAAACCTGAAATCAAACCGCCGCCGGAACCGCCGAAGCCGGATCCCGAGATCAGCGTGCAGCAGGAAAAGAAGCCGCCGCCGAAGAAGGAAGAACCGAAGAAAGAAGAACCGAAGAAAGACACGCCGAAAAGAGACCTTGACAAGCTGCTCGCACAGCAGGCCGCGCAGCAGGCGGCCAAAACTCGCGCGGAGGAGGAGGCGCGCCGCAGGGCCGAAACCGAACGCATGCTCGCACAGGCGGGGCCAGCGGCGACCGGTGGCCACGGCCGCGGCGATCCGACCTATCGCGCACGCGTGATCGGCTGCATACGCCCGCACATTGTTTTCGCGGTACCCGAAGGCACGAGCACCGGCGTTGCCGCATTGTTTCGCGTCGAACTGCTGCCCGACGGGACCGTTGCCGACGTGCGGCTCGTCAAGCCAAGCGGACTCCCCGGCTATGACGCGGCAGCTGAACGCGCGATCCGCCGCTGCGATCCTTTTCCGCGTCCGCTCGAGGGCCCATTCGAGCGTCTGCTTGAGGTCGACATGCGGCCGGTGGAGCGGTAATGAAGCTCTGCAGAACCGTAGCGAGGAGCCGCAGATGCTAGGAGCCGCACAGCGACGGCCGAGGCATACCAAGAACGGTAGGCGAGGCCGGAGCGAGCACGCGACGACGCAGATGCGGCCCGCAGTAGGTTATCCAGAGCTTCAGGGATGACCCGCGCTTGCGCGATGCTGTGATCTAAGTGAAGTCCACAGCCGTCCGCTTCCTATAATCCGCGCCCATGTTTTTGGTATCTAGAACCTATCTCAAAATCCGCGCTGACCGCGTTGCGAACAGAAGGCGGTGGGTGCTGGGCGGCTGGCGACGGACAGTAGCCGAGCTACTGCCGAGCCGCCAACAACGCTGCACGCCGCCTTCTGTTCGCAACCCTGCGGGGCGGGGCCGCATTGGGCGCATGGCGTCGTTGCGGCTCGGGTCCTTGCACCAGCAATGGTCCCCTCGCCGCGCCTCGCCCTGCACCCAATGCGACCCCGCCGCGGTCAGCGCGGATTCTGAGATAGGTTCTAGTCTTCTGCGCGCGTTGGCGACGGGCGCGATGCTGATTGCGCTCGGTTCGCCCGCGCAGGCGCAGTTGCGCGTCGAAGTCACCGGCGTCGGCTCCAATCAACTTCCGATTGCCATCGCGACGTTTCAACGTGAAGGCCAACCACCGCAGGACGTCGACAGCATCGTGCGAGCCGACCTGCAACGTTCGGGCGTCTTTCGCCTGGTTGATGCCGGCGCGGCACCGATGCCTGAAACCGCCGCGGTCAACCTGCCCGAGTGGAAAACGCGCGGGGCCGACGCGCTGGTGGTCGGGTCGGTTGCGCGGCTCGCGGATGGCCGCTACGACGTGCGCTTTCGCTTGTACGACACGGTCAAGGCGCAGCAAATCGACGCGCTGTCCTACGTCAGCGCGGCGAGCGACCTGCGCCTGAACGCCCATCGGATCGCCGATCGCATCTACGAGAAGCTCACCGGCGTGCGCGGCGTGTTTGCTACCCGTATCGCCTATGTTGTGCAGTCCGGCAAGGCCGCCTGGGAACTGCAAATCGCGGATGCGGACGGCGCCAATGCGCAGACGGCGCTGAAGTCGCGCGAGCCCATCATGTCGCCTGCGTGGGCGCCGGACGGCGTGCGGCTCGCCTACGTTTCTTTCGAAAAGGGCAAGCCGATCGTGTACGTGCATACGCTGACAACGGGCGACCGCCGCGAAGTTGCCGCGTTCCGCGGCAGCAACAGCGCACCCGCATGGACGCCCGACGGCAAAGGGCTCGCGGTGGCGCTGACGCGCGACGGCCCGACGCAGATCTACGCGATCAACCTGGACGGCGGCGCGCCGAAGCGGCTGACGAATTCGAACGCCATCGACACCGAACCCGTGTTTGCGGCCGACGGGAGCGCGATCTATTTCACGTCGGATCGCGGCGGCGGCCCCCAGATTTACCGGATGGACACAAGCGGCGGCAACGTGCAGCGTGTGACCTTCAGCGGCGACTACAACGTCAGCCCGCGTATCAGCCCCGACGGTCGCACGCTCGCATATGTCAGTCGCCGCAATGGACGCTTTCAGGTGCAGACTCTCGATCTGGCAAGCGGGCAGGAGCTCGCGCTGACCGACACCGCGAGTGACGAGTCGCCCAGTTTTGCGCCCAATGGCCGGCTGCTTCTTTACGCGACCGAAGTCAACGGCCGTGGCGTGCTTGCGTCGGCGTCCACCGACGCACGCGTGCGCGCGCGATTGTCGGGTCCCTCCGGCGATGTGCGCGAACCCACCTGGGGACCTTTTTACAAGTAGGCAAGGAGAACCATGATGAAGACAACTTTTCTGCATCGTCCCTTTTTGTACCGTCTGATTGCATCGGCCGCCGCGGCGGCGTTGATCGCCGGCTGCGCCAGCACACCACTGGACGAGACGGCCGCGCCGGTTGCCGACAAGAGCAAGACGGCGGCGCCCGCGCCGACGGGTCCCGATCCGCGCGCCGTGGCGCGCGTCGAGCCCACGCCGTCGCAAACGATTGATCCCTTGTCCGATCCGAACAGCCCGCTGTCACGTCGCAGCGTGTTCTTCGAATTCGATCGCTTTGAAATCCAGACCCAGTTCCAGTCGGCAGTCGAGGCGCACGGCAAGTTTCTCGCAGGCAACAAGGGTCGCCGCATGGTGATCGAAGGCAATGCCGACGAACGTGGCAGCCGCGAGTACAACCTGGCGCTCGGACAGAAGCGCGCCGATGCGGTCAAGAGCCGGCTCGTGCTGCTGGGTGCGGGTGATGCGCAGATCGAGAGCGTGAGCTTTGGCGAAGAGCGTCCGCGCGGCACGGGCCACGACGAAACGGCATGGGCGGAGAACCGGCGCGCCGATATCGTTTACAAGTGAGAAGTGACCGGTGACCAGTGACCGGTGACCGGAGGTTAGGGGATCGGCCTTGAGTTTGTTTGTTCGCGTCTCATTGGTTGTGCTGGCGGCGATGCTCGCAGCGCCGGCGCACGCGCTGTTCGGCGACGACGAAGCGCGCAAGGCGATTCTCGAACTGCGCGGCCGCATTGCAGAGCAGGAAAAGAAGCTGGCCGACCGCGACGCCGAGTGGGCGGGTCGGCTTGACCGGCTTGAATCCGCGCAGCGCGGAGGTCTTGAGCTCGCCAACCAGATCGAAGCGCTGCGCCAGGAGATCGCGAAGTTGCGCGGGCAAATGGACCAACTGGCGAACGAACTGGCGCAACAGCAGAAACGCGGTCGCGATCTGTACGCCGACATCGACACCCGCCTGAAGAAACTCGAACCTTCGACCGTCAGCGTCGAAGGCCGTTCGGCGACGGTCGATCGTGGCGAACAGTCCGCATTCGACACGGCGCTGGGCCAGTTTCGCGCCAGCGATTTCCGCAGCGCCGCCGCCAGTCTGCAGGCGTTCATCGCACGTTATCCGCAATCGCCCTACGTGGCCGCGGCCCACTACTGGCTTGGCAACTCTCACTATCAGTTGAAAGACTACAAGTCGGCCATTGCCGCGCAGCAGATCGTGGTCGATCGGCACGCCGACTCGGTGCGCGCGCCGGAAGCGCTGCTGAACATCGCCGCCAGTCAGATCGAACTGAATGACCGTCGCAGCGCGCGCGCGACCTTGCAGCGGATCATCAAGGACTATCCGGACACCGAAGCCGCCAAGCTCGCGAAAGAGCGGCTGCCCGCGACGACAACGCGGTAAGGGAAGCCGCTGCGCGGAGCGGCGGCACGCGTTTCCTCGGATCACAGATCGCGGTCACGTCTCTTATGCCACCGATCACTGAGGCCGCGCTCTCGGTCATTTCCTCGACCGTGCTGTGGTCGACCTTCGTACTTGCCTTTGTTTTCGGCGCGGTTGCGCAACGCACCGGCTATTGCACGATGGGCGCGGTGGCCGACCTCGTGACCTTTGGCGACGCCACGCGGCTGCGCGTTGGGCTGCTGGCGATGGCGGTTGCGATTGTCGGCACGCAGG
>Ga0187893_10014839_pt1 | contig 10546 bp, 10 predicted proteins | sample MA1701074metaG_FD_139574 | JGI IMG/M metagenome (GOLD analysis project Ga0187893, IMG submission 139574) | White microbial mat communities from a basaltic lava cave in the Kipuka Kanohina Cave System on the Island of Hawaii, USA - MA170107-4 metaG ...
CGTCCTCCGCCCGCGCGCGACGCGAGCGAACGCGCTCACACAATTCTTGCCGTTCGGAAGGAGTTATGCTGAGGGTCATGCCGCTATCATATACTAGCGATTCCTACGTTACAAGACTCTAGACACCCATGCACGACCGCCCGATGACGATCATCGAGCATCTTGAGGAGCTGCGCAGGCGGCTCCTCATCGCGTTTGCGGCCCTGGGCGTCGGGACGGCGATCGGCTTCGCGTTTGTCGACCGCGTCCTCGATTTTCTGATCCGGCAGCTCCAGGTCGAGCGTGTGGTGTTCTTCGCGCCCGCCGATGCGCTGTTCATCCGCATTAAGATCGCGCTGTTAATCGGTGTCTTCATCGGCCTCCCTGTGATCCTCTATCAGTTCTGGGCCTTTATCGCGGTGGGTCTGACCCACGTTGAGCGGCGCACGGTGATGGGGCTCATCCCGCCCTCGATGATCCTGTTCTGTCTGGGTGCCGCCTTCGGGCTCTTTGGCATCATGCCGGTGGGCGTACGCGTCCTGCTGAGTTACCAGACGGAAACGCTGCAGCCGATGCTCGCCGTCGGCCCGGCCTTGTCGTTTCTGATGGCCTTCGTTCTCGCGTTTGGCTTCGTGTTTCAGCTTCCCATCGTGGTGGTGTTTCTCGCGCGCATGGGGCTCGTGTCGCCCTCCACCCTCGCGGCGGGTCGCCGCTACGCCGTCGTGGGTATCGTCATTCTCTCCGCCGTCCTCACACCCGGGACCGATGTCGTCTCTCAGATGCTCATGGCGGTACCAACCTACGCGCTGTACGAGCTGAGCATCTGGCTCGCGCGGCTTGTCGCCCCAAAAACCCCGCAGGCACTTGAGGCCTACGTCGAGTAGACCATGGCGCGACGTGTCAGGAATCCGTGGTGGGTGCTGATCGTCGTGATTCTCTCCGGCGGACTCCTGGGCAGCGTCATCGCCGAAGCCGTTGTAGGCTACCCGGTGCTCGGGTTTCTCGCACGAGAGGTGCGCGCGGGGATTGATCCGCCGTTGACACTGGATTTGCGCATCATCAGCCTTACGCTCGGCGTCCTGATCCGGTTGAATCTCGCAATGGTCCTCGGCGTCATCGTGGCCCTCTGGATTTACCGATTGTTGTAGGCTTCTGGGGCGACTGCTATACTCACTCTGGCGTTGAAAGCGTCGGCCCTGCAGGCGACCGGATGCCGTTAGTGGTGTTGGCTTCCGCATCTCCCCGGCGCGCTGAACTGCTGCGGCAGATCGGACTGGCATTCGAGGTCTGGACGGGCGGGGGAGAAGAGGAGACCCGAGGGATCCTGCCAGCGGATCCGGACGTGGGGGATGCGGCCGGCTCGGCGTGGACCCTGGAGGCGGTTCGGGCGCGTGCCCGGGCCGCCGCGTTGCACAAGGCCCGCCCCGCCGCGGATGCGAATCCAGAGGCGGTGGTCATTGCCGCCGACACGATGGTGATGGTTGATGGGGTCGTGCTCGGCAAACCATCGACCCCGGAGAGCGCGGAGGAGATGCTCCGCCGTCTGTCGGGCCGCACCCACCACGTGGCCACCGGTGTTGTCGTCGCTCATGGCCGCGCGATAGAGCTCATGGACGACTCGGTCACGTCCGTGCGATTCCGCTGGCTCAGCGGGGAGACGATCCTCCGGTACGTCGCCACCGGCGAGCCGATGGATAAGGCGGGGGCGTACGGCATTCAGGGCCGTGCGGCGCTTTTTGTTGAGAGGGTTGAGGGAGACTACTTCGGTGTTGTGGGTCTCCCGCTCGTTTCGCTGGCACGTCTGCTGGATTCCGTCGGCGTGCCGACGTTCTGAGCGCCTTCCGGTCCCGGCCGTCCCCCATCGGGGCACCCACTCCTCGGGGCCTCGGTGAGCCACCTCGCCCGGACGATTTGCCGAGCCGGCTGGCGGGGGACCGAGACCGGAGCGTTGATGGTGGAGAGCGGCAGGCTGTCGGCCAAACTGCTTCCCTCGCAAGATCGCCCACGGGAGCGACTGCTGAGCGGCGGGCCCGAAGGCCTGTCGGCTCAGGAATTGCTGTCCCTCCTGCTACAAACGGGAACGCCGCGGTCCAGCGCCACCGACCTCGCCGGCCAGGTGCTGGCGACCTTCGGCTCGCTGGAAGCCCTCAGCCTGGCCCGACCCGACGAGCTCGACCGTCTGGCGGGAATCGGACCCGCGAAAGCCAGTACCCTCCTGGCCGCGTTCGAACTCGGCCGGCGTATCAGTGCCGCCCCGCCGGCGCGCCGGCCGGTAATCCGTACTCCTGGCGATGTCGCGGCTCTGCTCGGCCCACGCATGCGCCATCTGGATCGAGAGCACTTCAAGGCCGTCCTGCTGAACGTGCGGCATGAGGTCCTGGACATCACAAGCGTGGCCGTCGGCGGTTTAGACAACGCGCCGATCCACCCACGCGAGGTCTTCAAAGACGCCATCCGCCGGAGCGCTGCGGCGATCATACTCGTACACAACCACCCTTCGGGTACCCCGGAACCCAGCGGCGACGATTTGCGCATTACCATCCGCCTCCAAGAGGCGGGGCGCGTCGTTGGCATCGAGGTGCTCGATCACATCATCGTCGGTGACGGTCGCTTCGTCAGTCTACGCGAGCGCGGCACGCTTGAGCGCTGATCCGCGCCTCCGGGAGGATACACGATGATCTTCAACGGCTTGCTGGGACGGTTCGGACGCGACATGGGCGTTGACCTCGGGACGGCTAACACCCTGGTCTACGCGCGGGGCGTAGGTATTGTGCTACGCGAGCCCTCCGTTGTGGCCAAGCGTGTCGACGATGGCCAGGTGCTGGCCGTCGGCGAGGAAGCCAAACGCATGATCGGCCGGACGCCCGGCGACATCATCGCGACCCGGCCGCTCCGGGACGGGGTCATCGCTGATTTCGACACCACCGCGTCCATGCTGTCATATTTCATCCGCAAAGCGGCGAATGGACGCATGTGGATTCGGCCGCGGGTGGTCGTCGGGATCCCTTCGGGATGTACCGAAGTTGAAAAGCGTGCCGTCATCGACGCGACGATCCAGGCCGGCGCGCGGGACGCGTACTTGATCGAGGAGCCGATGGCCGCGGCAATTGGCGCCGGGCTCCCGGTGTCCGAGCCGGTGGGCAGCATGGTCGTTGATATCGGCGGAGGGACGACCGAGGTGGCGATCATCTCGCTGGGCGGCATCGTGACCAGCAGGTCCATCCGGATTGCCGGAGATGAGCTCGATGAAGCGATTATTCAGTACGCCCGTCGGGCATATAACCTCTTGATTGGGGAACGGTCCGCCGAGGAGATCAAGATCGCGATCGGGTCGGCGTTTCCAGGGCGTGAGGAGAGCGCCGTGGACGTCCGCGGCCGCGATCTCGTCTCGGGGTTACCGCGGACTGTGCGCATGACGAGTTCTGAGATTCGGGAAGCCACGGCAGAACCCGTCCAGCAGGTTGTGGACGCCGTCAAGCAGACCCTGGAGCGGACCCCTCCGGAACTGGCGGCCGACATCGTCGATCGGGGCATTATCCTGACAGGGGGCGGTGCGCTGCTCCGTGGGATGGACCGGCTCTTGGCCGAGGAGACCGGCATGCCGGTCTCGTTGACCGACGACCCGCTCGCCGCGGTCGTCATGGGTACGGGCCGGGCGCTGGAAGAATTGGATACGCTCAAGAAGATCATGATTACCTCTAGACGCGCGTAGCGCTGGGAGGCCGCTCAGGAGGCAACGCCACCCGTGAGGCGGCAGGTTGCATTCATCACGTTCATCCTAGTTGCCGCGCTTGGGATGTTGACACTCCAGGTGCGTCTCCCGGAGCGGCGCGCCGTCGGGCCGGTCGGGACCCTCGTGCTCGCGGTACTCGGTCCTCCGCAAACCGGGCTGTCGCGCGCGGCCGACTCGCTTGCGCGCCTCTGGCGACCGTTTGCTGATATTGCGCGGCTGCGCGTGGAAAACGCTCGTCTGCGCGAGGAGGTCGAGCGACTCTCCTCGGAGGTCAGCCGCCTTCGTGAACAGGCGCAGGCCACCGAACGTCTGGAGCGCTTGCTGGCGTTCCGCAGCCAGATACCGGGGCGCGCGATCGGCGCGCGCGTCATCGGGCGGGACGGTTCTCAATGGTTCGCGGTGATCATCCTCGATCGGGGTTCGCAAGACGGCGTCCGGCGCAATGACTCCGTCGTGGCCGCTGACGGACTCGTCGGCCGCGTCATGGCGGTTGCGCGGACGACCTCGCAGGTGCTATTGATCTCGGATGCGCGCAGCGCGGTCGGCGTCATCTTGCAGCGCTCGCGCGAGGTCGGTGTTCTGGAGGGCCAGGGCCGGGAGCTCCTGCGCCTCAAGTACGTCTCGCGCGCCCGGGAGATCGCTGTCGGGGATGTGGTCGTGACTTCCGGGCAGGCCGGTGTGTTCCCTCGCGGCATCCCGATAGGAACGATCTCCGCCGTGCTGCGCGAGCAGGCGAATCTGTATCAGGAAGCCCTCGTCCGTCCCGCGGCGGCACTTGACAATCTGGAGGAAGTGTTGATCCTCACCGAGGGCCGCTCCGACCGGTGACGGCATGTTGATACGCATCGCCCTGCTCGGGCTGCTGTTGATCGCCGGCACGGTCATCGAAAGTGCGTGGCTTTCGCGCCTTCGGTTGCCTGGCGGGCCTGATCTCGTGCTGCTCATCGTCGTCGTTGCGGGGGTTCGCGGCGGATTGCTCAACGGCACGCTGTTGGGGCTGACCGCGGGATATCTGCGCGATCTGGCCAGCGGAAGCCCGTTGGGCGTTTTTACCATAGGATACCTCGTGGTGGGGGTGGCAGCCGGCTCGGCGATATCGGTTGTCGATCTCGACGATGTCTTCGCGCCCGGGGCCGCGGCCGCCGGCGCCAGCGCCCTGCTTCACCTCACGGTGGGTGCGGTGGTTGCGGCGACAGGCGCAGCGCCCGTAGACGGGATTGTCCTGCTTGAGGGTCTCGGTCTTTCAGCGGTGCTGAACGCCCCACTCGCCCGCCCGGTCGACGCGCTCGTTCGATGGGTCGATCGGGTCACGCGGCGGCGCTTTCCTGAAAAGGCCATCGGCTACCGGGTCTTGCGATGATGGACTCTCCCTGGACCCCGCGGGTCTTTCGCCTGGCCGCGGTCGTGCTGCTCCTGCTGCTGGTAATCGAGGCTCAGCTCTGGTCGCTCCAGGCGATTCAAGGCCCGCACTATCTGCAACTGTCGGAGCAGAATCGCCTGCGTGACTACGTCGTCCTTGCGCCCCGCGGTGTCATCTACGACCGGCGCGGGCAGCCGTTAGTAACCAACCGCGCCGCGTTTACGGTCAGCATCCTGCCCAGAGAAGTACGCGATCCTCAGCGGCTGGCCGATGCCCTGGCGCCTGTGCTAAGCGTGGAGCGGCGCGAGATCTTGGCGCGACTGGCCGCGGGCAAGCGGCGCCCCTTTGAGCCTATTGCGCTCCGCCGTGATGCCAGCAAGAACGTCGTGATGACCATTGAGGAAAACCGGCTCGATCTGCCCGGGGTGATTGTTCAGGCCGAGCCGGTCCGGGAGCATCTCCTGGGCGGGATGGCCGGACACGCGCTGGGGTATCTCGGCGAGATCACGGAAGACGAGTTGAAGACGTGGACCGGTTACCGTGCGGGTGATCTCATCGGCAAGGCGGGTCTCGAGCGCACGTATGACGCGGTGCTGCGCGGAAAGAATGGCCGGCTGCGGGTCGAAGTCGACGCGTACGGACGGCCGGGCCGCGTGCTCAGCCGCCAGGCCGCGCAACCCGGGCAGTCATTGATGTTGAACCTGGATGCCCGGCTCCAGGCTATCGCCGAGCAGGCGCTCGGCGACCGGACCGGCGCGGTGGTGGCGCTGGATCCGCGCAACGGCGAGGTCCTGGTGCTCGCCAGCAGGCCGGTGTTTGACCCCAACCAGTTTTCCGCCGGCATCAGCCCGGCCAACTGGCAGCGGCTTACGAGAGACCGCGGGTTGCCGCTGGTCAACCGGGCCACCGAGAGCGCGTACGAGCCCGGGTCCGTTTTTAAAGTCTTCACCGGGATCGCGGCCCTGAACGAGGGCGTCGCCACTCGGAACAGCGTCGTCTATTGTCCCGGCTACCTGCGCCTTGGCTCGTGGGTTTTTCGCGATCTCGCCGCCCACGGCAGCGTCAACTTCGTCCGGGGCACGGCCGTCTCGTGCAATGTGATGTTCTGGACGCTGGGACGCGCGCTCGGGGAGGCTCGGCTGTATCGGTACGCGACCGCGCTCGGGCTCGGGCAGCCGACCGGCATCGATCTGCCCTCGGAAACGGCCGGGCTCATTCCATCAGCTGAGTGGAAGGAGCGCGTCCGCAAGGAGCCCTGGTTCCCCGGCGAGACGCTGAATATGGCCATCGGTCAGGGCTACGTGCTGACCACGCCGCTGCAAATCGCGCGGGCGGTCGGCGCGCTCGCTATGGGCGGAACGATGGTACGTCCGCGTCTGGCCCGCCGGATCCTCGCGCCCGATGGGAGCGAGGTCCGGGCGATCCCCCCTGAGATCGTCGGCCGCGTGCCGCTGAACCCGACCGCCGTCTCCACGCTGCGCGAGGGGATGCGAATGGTCGTGGCCGCCGGGACGGGCCGCGCGGCGGCCGTGCCCGGCCTCGTCATGGCCGGCAAGACCGGGAGTGCGGAAAATCCCCGCGGGATTCCCCACGCCTGGTTTGTTGGGTACGCGCCCGCCGAAAATCCGGCGTTGGTCGTCGTCGTGTTCGTGGAGCATGGCTGGCGCGGAGGCGTACGTGCCGCGCCCATTGCGAAGGCCGTTTTCGCGGCGGCTGTAGCGTCGGGCCTCATCCCGGCAGAGGAGCGTCCATGAAAGCCCTCTGGATGCGTGAGGTGGACTGGGTGCTGGTGGGCGTCACCGTGCTGCTCACGGCCTACGGCATGGTGATCCTCGTGTCGGCAACGCACGGATCTCCTGATGCGCCGGCATTCCTGCGCGCGCGTGTGCTTCATCTGCTGATCGGGACCGGGGCGCTGGTAGCTGCGGCCGTCTTCGACTACCGCAGGCTCGGTGGTCGCTGGCCGATTGTGTACCTGGGCACCCTGGCGCTGCTGGCATCGGTGTTCGTGGTCGGAGAGTCGCGGTTGGGCGCGCAGCGGTGGCTGTCGCTCGGCCCCCTGGGTACGCTGCAGCCCTCCGAGCTGGCCAAGCTCGCGATTATCGTCACGCTGGCCCGCCACCTCGATCAGGTGAAGGCGCTGCCGCGGCTGCGCTCCCTCTTTCCATTCCTCGCGCACGTCGGGGTCCCGATGCTGCTGATCCTCAAGCAGCCCGACATGGGCACGGCCATGGTGCTCATCGCAATCTTGCCGGCCATGCTGTACGTCGGAGGGGCGCGGGCGCGGGACCTCGGGACCATTGCGCTGGGCGGCGCGGCGGCGGTGCCGTTCCTCTGGAATTTTCTCCATGACTATCAGCGGCGCCGTTTGATCGCGTTCCTGGATCCGGGGGCCGATCCGCTCGGCGCCGGCTACGCGCTCATTCAATCCAAGATCGCGATCGGATCGGGGCAGCTCTTCGGGAAGGGCCTCTTCGCCGGCACCCAGAACCTGCTGCGTTTCATCCCCGAGCAGCACACCGACTTCATCTTCACGGTGGTTGGCGAGGAGCTCGGGCTGATCGGCGGCACCGTGCTGCTGGTCTTGTATGCCGTCTGGCTGTGGCGGGCCCTGGCGATCGCGGCCGACGCGCGCGACCGGCTCGGCGGCCTGATCGCCACTGGGGTCGCCACCATGGTGGCGTTTCACGTGATCATCAACGTAGGCATGACGATCGGGCTCCTCCCCATTACAGGGATCCCGTTGCCGTTTCTGAGCTACGGCGGGTCGGCGCTGCTGGCAACGCTGGCGGGCACTGGACTGTTGCTCAGCATCGGACTCCGCCGGCGTGTGGGCAGGTGAGAAGGGACGTATGAGTCGAGAGATCATCGCAAGCATTGACGCGGCTGAGACGCGTGTAGCCGTGATGCAGGACGGCACGCTGGTGAACCTGTTCGTCGAGCGCTCCGAGCCGGTGGCCGGCAATATCTACAAGGGCAGAGTGAACAACGTCCTCCCCGGGATGGACGCGGCGTTCGTCGACATCGGCCTCGAACGCAACGCCTTCCTCCACGTGGCCGACATCCGCTCGCAGCGCCTGGATGGCGAGGAGGTGGAAGAGTCGTTCGGCAAGGGCGCCATCGCCGAGCGCCTGAGGGTCGGTCAGGAGATTCTGGTGCAGGTCACCAAAGAGCCGATGGGTACGAAAGGCGCGCGCGTGACGACCTACGTCGCGCTGCCGGCGCACTACCTCGTGCTCATGGCGACGGTGAGCTACATCGGCGTCAGCCGGCGGATCACGGCAGATGCTGAGCGCCGGCGACTGCGCCAGATTGCCGAGCGCATCCGGCCCGAAGAAATGGGGATCATCGTCCGGACCGCCGCCGAAGGCGTCGAGGAACAGGTGCTGGCCGACGACGTGGTGTTTCTCCGGCAGATGTGGAATCGTGTGCTCGAGCGCGCGCGGGCCAACCGCGCCCCCGCACTGGTCTACCAGGACCTCCGCCTGATCCGCCGGATCGTGCGCGACCTTTTCACCGAGGAGGTCGATCGATTTGTCGTCGATTCCTCAGAAGAGCACAGCCGGATCGCCGACCTGCTCGGGTCGTTCGCCCCCCAGCTCCGGGATCGGTTGGTCCTCCATCAGGACGACGTGCCCGTCTTCGAGCAGTACGGTGTCGAGCGCGAGATCGATCGGGCGCTGCGCCGGCGGGTCTGGTTAAAATCCGGTGGCTACATCGTGATCGACCGCACCGAAGCCCTGACGGTCATCGACGTGAACACCGGCAAATACGTCGGCAAGACCGACCTAGCCAGCACGATCCTCCGGACGAACCTGGAAGCGGTGGGGGAAATCGTCCGGCAGATCACCCTGCGCGACATCGGCGGCATCATCCTGGCGGATTTCATCGACATGGAGGACGCCGACCACCGTAAGCGTGTTCTCGATGCCCTCGACGAGGCGGTGCAGCGCGATCGGACGAAGTTGCATATCATCGATTTGACTGCGCTCGGATTGGTGGAGATCACCCGCAAGAGGGTGTATCAGGATCTCGAGGAGATCATGCGCATCCCCTGCCCCTATTGTGAGGGGCGTGGAAGGGTGCTGGCGCCCGAAACGGTGGCGATGCGCGTGCGACGCGAGATCCGAAAACTCGCCCGGTCTGCAAAAGCGCGCGCGGTCCTGGTGGAGGTCCATCCCCAGGTGGCCGCGGCGCTCTTCCGTGACGGCGCGGGCTGGGTGCGCGCGCTGGAGGAGGCCCATGGCAAGCGACTCCGGGTCCGCGGACGCGACGGCCTGCACCTTGAACGCATCAATGTCGCGGAATTTGACAGCGCCGAGGAGCTCGAAACCGCGCCCTCTGGCGGCCGACGCACGCAGTTCTGGATGGACCGCGAGCCGGGCGAAGTGTTGACGCTGGCCGAGCCCGATCCCGCGTACGAGATGGCGCTGGCCCTCGTCGAAGCCAAGGCCGATCACAGTCCCACGCGCCGCGACGGCTTCATCGGGCGTGTGCTGCGCCGCCTGCGCGGCCGCGACGGTGCGTAGCACTTAACGGCAAAGTCTCGACACTCAACGCATCGTGGTCGCTACGGCGGAGGCGTCTTTCAGGAGTTCTGGTTATATCAAGATGGACGCCGCCTTGGGCTCGCGCGGAGACTATAGGGACGACGAGGCGCGAACCGGACTGCAAAAGGTCGCTCGGCGCCTTGCGGTCACGGAAACCCGTGGCAAGTTTGTCCGGGTTTTCGCAGGCGGATATTACCGCTGCTGACCTCGCGTTCGAACTCGCCCCGGGGCGAGTTGGGCGGGGAAGGCAAACCGCGATGGAAATTTCGCTATTCGGTATTGACAACTCCGCGCACAGCATTCAGAGTTAGTGGCTTCGCGGTCTTAGAAGACCACTACACGCGCCCGCATTGCCTGAGCGCAGCAATTTAACGATGCCTGCGGTGCGCGAACGATCGCGATGCCTTACGCCGCACTGGGACGATCCTGAACGATCCAAAAACGTCATGGTATGATGAGCCATGAACCCGATCAAGCTATCGACTGTGGCTCACCTCTCGAACGAGGAACTCGTCACGAAGGTGAAGCAACTGGCGCAGCACGAGCGTGAGGTAACGGCGGCCCTCATCGCGCACCTCTCAGAACTCGACGCGCGGCAACTCTATATTGCCGAGGGGTACGCCTCGGCGTTCACCTACTGCACGCAGGTGCTCCATCTCTCCGAACACGCGGCCTACGACCGCATCAGGGCTGCACGGGCCAGCCGAAAGTTCCCGGTGATTCTCGAGGGGCTCAGTGAGGGCTCGGTGAGCCTGAGTACGATAAGCCTGATCGCTCCACATCTCACGTCCGAGAATTATCGGGACGTGCTCGAGATGGCCCGATACAAGGGCAAGCGACAGGTCGAGGAACTTGCTGCTCGGCTGCGGCCCCAGCCGCCGGTGCCGGATGTAATCCGCAGACTCCCCGCGCACGTACCGGTAA
>Ga0187893_10014840_pt1 | contig 10544 bp, 10 predicted proteins | sample MA1701074metaG_FD_139574 | JGI IMG/M metagenome (GOLD analysis project Ga0187893, IMG submission 139574) | White microbial mat communities from a basaltic lava cave in the Kipuka Kanohina Cave System on the Island of Hawaii, USA - MA170107-4 metaG ...
ATCCGGCCAACCGTGGAAGGGCCGCTCGAGAAGGCGGCGGTCGGCGGCAAGTACGAGACGCTGCTGCGCGAGCTGCGCATGCCGCAGGACTTCGGCGACGTCCTCGGGCGTGCGCGCGTGGACGACGGCGTCGGGCGTGCCGTAGACGACCTGTCCGCCGTCGGTGCGGTAGTTGGCGCGGATGGCCGGGGAGGTGAGAAGTTTCAAGCGGGGGGATTTTAGCGATTGCGAAGGCCGGGTGCACGGGCTCGATGTTACGACGAGGTAACACCACGCCGTGACGAACGACTCCCGCACCCTACTCCAAGACGTCCACCAAACCGGGAGCGATCGCCGCACTCTTACGCCGAGAGGGACTCCACTCGTCCCATCTGGTGGACTGGCGACGGCTACGCGATCTGGGTTCCTCGCAGCGGCTGGCGAACGTCATCGCGGTCGCAAGCCCAAACCCGTTGACCCGTCGGCCAAACGAGTCGCGCAGCTGGAGCGCGAGAATCGTCAGCTCACGGAGAAACTCCGCAAGGCGCAGATCATCATCGACTTCCCAAAAAAGTGCAGGACCTGCTGAGCATGCAGGGCGAAGAACCGAAGCCGTGATGAGCGCATCGTCGAACTGGCTCGCGACCTGGGGGCTCAGTCAGCCTGCAGGGCATTCAACTTCCCGCCGGCAACTTGGTACCGCCGCCAGAGGCCGAAGGCAAAGGCACGACGGCTGGCAGAGGCTACTTGCCCTCCGCCTTGCGGATGAGGTCTTCGGTCATCTTGCGCTGCGGCCACCTGGCGGGCGCAAACCCGAGCGCGCGCTTCCAGTCGGCGATGGCCCCGGCGACGTCGCCCCGCGCCTGCTTCGCGATTCCGCGGGCGCCGTACGCCTCCGCGAGGTCCGGTTTCAGCTCGATCGCCCGGTCGAAGTCCGCCAGCGCTCCGGTCAGGTCGCTCCGGGCCTGCTTCCCCTGCCCGCGATTGACGTACGCGTTCGCGTAGTCCGGCTTCAGCTCGATCGCCCGGCCGAAGTCCGCCAGCGCTCCGGTCAGGTCGCCCCGCTCCCACTTCGCGGTCCCGCGGCTGTTGTACGCCTCCGCGGAGCCCGGCTTCAGCTCTATCGCCCGGTCGTAGTCCGCCACCGCTCCGGCCCGGTCGCCCCGGTCCTGCTTGGCGAGCCCGCGGTTGCTGTACGCCTCCGCAAAGCCCGGTTTCAGCTCGATCGCCCGGTCGTAGTCCGCCAGCGCTCCGGCCAGGTCGGCCCGGGCTCGCTTTACGCTCCCGCGGTTGTAGTACGCCTCCGCACAGCCCGGCTTCAGCTCGATCGCCCGGTCGAAGTCCGCCAGCGCTCCGGTCAAGTCGCCCCGGGCCTGCTTCGCGATCCCGCGGTTGCCGTAGGCCGCAGCCCAGTCCGGCTTCAGCTCGATCGCCCGGTCGTAGTCCGCCACCGCTCCGGCCAGGTCGCCCCGGGCCCTCTTCGCGACCCCATCCAGATAATGACCCCTCGCAAACCCCGGTGCCCACTCCACGCTTTTCGACGCCCAGCCCTCGTCGGCCAGCAACGTCGCCAGAGCCGCCGCGAACTCCTCCGCCTTCCTCTCCCCGACGGCCCGCTTCAGCATCTCGACCGCGCCCCTTGAGTCCTTCCCGACACGCGCCTTCCGCATCGCCTCGCCCACCGTCCGCAGCACCTCGTCCTCAGGCGTCGCCGTCAGGCCCCACTTCACCGTCTCCCCCGCGCCCGCCTCCGCCCCAAGATCCTCCGCCGACAGCGCCAGAAGCCGCTGCTGCTCGGAGCGGCGGTACGATTCATCCTCTTTGGATCCCACTTCCAGCGCCTGCACCTGCTCCACCCGGACGATCCCCCGCAGCAGCCTCGCCGCCGCGAAGTCCGGCGCCCGCTTCACCGCCTCGTCCGCCGCCTCGATCGCCGCGTCGCGATCCTCCAGGTACAGACGCCCGCGCGCCACGAGGTACCACGCCTGCGGAAGCTCCGGGTTCTCCCGCGCGAATTCCTCCACCAACTCGACCGCACGCTCCAGCGCCAGCCGCGCCTTCTCCATGGGCGCCGTCAGTTGCCTCAGGTCCCGCTTTCGGTAGATCAGATCCATCCACAGCCCCGTCAGCCGCTTCAGCCGCTCCCTGTCTTTCGACCAGCGCTCCTCGACGCCGGCCACGTCGCTCGCCCCCTTCTGCCGCTGAACGGCCAGCGCGATACCTCCACCCGCTACCGCCAGCATCGCCGCCGACGCCGCGGCCGAGAGCGCCTTGTTGCGCCTCACCCACCGCCACGCGCGCTCGACGCGCCCCACCGGCCGCGCCGCGATCGCTTCTCCGCCCAGCCACCGATCGAGATCCTCCGCCAGCTCTCCCGCCGTCGCGTACCGCCGCGCGGCGTCCTTCTCCAGGCACTTCATCACGACCGTGTCCAGATCCCGATCCACCTTCGGATTCACCGCTCGCAGCGCCTTCGGCTCCTCCGCCACCACCTTCATCAGCAGGTCCACCACATTCGTGTCCCGGAACGGCGCCCGGTCCGCCAGCAGCTCGTAGAGCGTTGCGCCCAGCGAATACACGTCGCTCCTCGCGTCCACCTCGTGGATCCGCCCCTGCGCCTGCTCCGGCGACATGTACGCCGGCGTCCCCACCATCAGCCCGCTCGCCGACAGGCTGCTCTGCACCGACACCTGCTTCGCCAGCCCGAAGTCCATCACGTAGACGTGGTGATCTTTCACCCGCGACACCACCATCAAGTTCTCCGGCTTGAGGTCGCGATGCACGATCCCCTGCCCGTGAGCGAAGTGCACCGCCATCGCCGCATCCCGCACAAGCCGCCCCAGCAGGCGCCGGTCCACTCGCGGAAAGGTCTTCAGCGTCTGCCCTTCCACGAACTGCATCGCGATGTAGTGCCGGTCGTGCGCGAACCCCACCTCGTGGACCGCCGCGATGTTCGGATGGCTCAACCGCCCCGCCGTCTGGGCCTCTCGCTTGAAACGCGCAATCTCCTCGTCGTCGCCCCCCTTGAGAAACTTGAGCGCCACCCAGCGGTTGAGCTCCGTGTCCCACGCCTTCCACACCTCGCCCATGCCGCCCGCCCCGAGCTTCTGCGTGCTCACGAACTTGCCGAACCGCTGGGTGGACGAGGGGTCGACGACTTCGGCCGGAAGCCCGGCCCGAGACGGGCCAGGGAGCGTGGGATCACAGGGGGACGTCATGGAATTCCGAAACCAGTATAGCCCGCGACCCGAAGCAGCTGCCGGCATCCCAACTCGCGGCGCTACGAGGGGGCCGCGTGATCCTCCTGATCGGCGCGAACCTGGATGCCCAGTGCGGCATCGCGCGCCTGATCTCTCATGATCCGTACGGGGAAGGGGCATCATGGGCGCGGCGCCTTCCGAGGCATCGCATCGCATCCGAAGTACACTGCGATGGGAAGGTGGCTTCTGCAGAGCCTGACCGCTGTCCCGCCGATGATGTAGTCTCTCCGCAACCGCGCGCGCTACCGGGTGGGTGGGCGCGCACAATGTTCACGCGGCGGGCGGCACGCCGGCCGCCTCGAGCTCCGCGTCCGACCAGCCTTTCGGGTACCGGCCCGGCCACACGGGCCGCAGCGTGATGCGCGCGTACGACGGCCCTCAGCCGCCGACGAACCTCACGTAGCCCTCGATCGCGCCGTCATGCAGCCACGCGTAGCAGACGCCCTCGGCGCCCTCGTCCGCGACCGCGAGCTGGAGTCCGATGTCCCCGTCGCCCCAGAGCTCGCGCTCCGCGAGGTCCAGCAGCGTCGGTCGCAGGAGCGCCGACGGCCCCCACCATCCGCCGAGCGTGAGCCGCCGCTTGCCCGCCATCGCGTGCCCGCACGCCGTGTCCTCGTCGAAGAAGATCATCGCGCGCAGCGGTTCCGCCTTGCGCGCGCGACCCTCGACGCGCTCCCCGCGGTCTCCCTGGCGCGGGAGCGTGACGGAGGCGATCTGTCCGGCCCACACGCCGGAGACGGGGAGGGGGCCCATGGCTGACTCCATGATATCCCCCTCGAACCGGCGATGCGATCCGAGGATCGGCGCAGTCGGCGCCGTGGACTCAGAGAAGAGCCTTGGAGGGGAGCCGTCCGACTTGGGACTGGGGGACTCGGGACTTCCTGACTATCCTCTGGCCCACACCACCGCGTTGCGGACGACCTGCGCGTACGCGGCGCCGAGCGTCACGTTCTCCACGCGCTCTCCGGGCTGGAGGAAGACGAGCCGGCCGACCGTCCCGTCGCCGCCCGGATCGAAGAGCTTCGTGAACCCGGCCGTGTGCACCTGCGCGGGGAACGTCACGTGATCGTTCGCGAGGAGCAGGCTCACCCCGCCCACGCCGTCGCCGAAGACCGGCGCGCCCGTGAAGACGAGGTTCTGGTAGATCTCGTCCGTCAGCCGGAGCGCGGGATGGCCCCCGCCGCTCCGGTTCGGGATCGCGGGCGACGCCGGAAAGCCGGCGGGTGGCGCGACGGGCGCGCTCGCGTACGCGACGGCGTACGTCGAGACGAAGTGCCCCGTGTTCGTGCTCATGTACGCGTACGCGCCGGCCGACGGCGGACGCGCGGACCAGTTCGCCGACGCCGACTCCGCGCCGAAGATCTGCCGGCAGAAGATGTTCTTGTCGCCGGCCGCGTCCGAGTGGTTGTAAAGCGCGTGGTGGAGCGCGACGAGCCCGCCGCCCGCGTCGGCGTAGTCGCGAAGCGCCGTCTGCAGCGCCGCCGTGAACGACGAGTTCCAGTGCTTGAAGACGACGATGACGTCGAACGTCGAGAGGTACGCGAGCGCGGAGGCCGCGTCGTTGAGGTTGAATGGCGGCGCCCCGCCGAGCAGGTCGACCTCGGACACGACGAACGAGAACGGGTCGGCCGGCGAGTCCGACCCGAGCAGCGACACGAGGTCCGCGCCCGTCACCGGCGGCGCGGGGTAGAGCTGCGGGACGTCCGCCGCCCCGCCGTGCACCACGAGGACGGAGACGGGCGTCGCGAGCGCCGAGGGCAGGGTCGCGAGCATCGTCGTCAGCGTCTTCGCCGCGTGCGCGATCGTCTGCGGGTACCAGTCGCGGCTCGTGACGACGGAGCCGTCGACGACGACCGGGCGGCTCGCGAGGTACGCGACGCTGAGGCTCGCGTAGACGGCCGCGGTGTCGCCGCCCGGGAATCCCGTGGCGCTTCCGACGGCGACGGCGAACGCCGGGAGCGTCGCGCCGTGGCACTCGGCGAGCACGGGCTTGCCGGCCGCGCGCGCTTCGAGGACGAGGGCGGCGAGTTTCTCCGCCGCCGCCTGGATCTCGGGCGACGCGTACGCGCCGTCGAGGCGATAGTCGACCGCGCCGATGCCGCCGGCGATCGCGAGCGCGTCGTAGCCGGCGATCGACGTCACGTCCTGGATGCGGCCGTCCAGCGGGATGGCGGCGGGGGCGTTCCACGTCGCGTCCCACGCGGCGCCGAAGTGGGCGGCGTACGCGCCCGTGAACGCGGCGTACGAGGAACCGGCGAGGCTGTCGGCGGACGTCTCGACGGTGCCGTCGGACTGATAGGAGTTCGCGGTGCCGGTCGCGCTGCTGCGGACGTCGACGTCGTATCCGGCCGCGCGGAAGGCCTCGTAGAGCACCTTGTATTCGGCCCACCACGTCTGGTCGAAGGCGACGAAGAGGAGGATACGCGGGTTCGCGGGCGGGTTCGTCGTGGTACCACCGCCGCCGCCGCTTCCGCCGCCGCACGCCGGAGCCAGAAGCGCCGCAAGCAGGATGAGTCGTTTCATGCCGTACCCATTTGCGGGGACTGTCGTCCGTTTGGTAACGCCCGTTATCGATTCATGACGATCGCCGCCCGCCCATGCCGTACGGGTCTGCCCGCCAACACCTTGCGCCGCCGCGACGTGGCATGGCACTTGCGCTGAACCGTCCATGAAGACGCTCTTGCTAGCGATCCTTGCCCTCCAGCAGGCCGACCACGGCGTCGACCAGAACCGGGTCGACAAGGCCATCGACCGAGGCACCGAGTGGCTCCTCAAGCAGAAGTGGGAGGCGTGGAAGTACCACGACTGGGGGAACATGCGGCACCACGACCTGGTGCTCTACACGCTTCACCACGCGGGCGTCGATCCGCAGAACGAGGTCTACCAGCAGCTGCTCAAGTTCATCCTCGAGGCGCCGCTGGAGCGGACGTACTGCGTGAGCCTGCAGGCGATGTACCTGGCGGCCGTCGACCCGCTCAAGTACCAGCCGCGCCTCCGCCAGTGCGCGCAGTTCCTCGTCGACAACCAGTGCAGGAACGGCCAGTGGTCGTACGGCGTCGAGGTGCCGCAGGAAAAGGAGACGCCCACCACGTCGATCCGCCCCGACGTGGCGACCGGCCCCGGCTCCGCGAAGCCGGCGGCGAAGAAGAAGGCTCCGCCCGTCACGATCAAACGCCGGCAGAAGACGACCGTCGAGAGCGGCGACAACTCGAACTCGCAGTACGCGGCGCTCGGGCTGCGCGCGTGCCTCGAGGCGAACGTGGTCCCGCCCGCGGAGACGCTGAAGGACGCGTGCGCGTGGTGGGAGAAGTCGCAGAACAACGACGGCGGATGGAGCTACGGCGACAAGGGCGCCGGCGCGAGCTACGGGTCGATGACCGCGGGCGCGGTGTCGAGCCTCATCATCCTCAAGCACTACCTGAAGGAGAACTGGCGCGCGGACCGGCGCGTCGCCGACGGCATCGCCTGGCTCGTGAAGAACTGGGACGTGCGGAAGAACCCCGGCACGAACGAGGGGTTCGTGTGGGTCTACTACTATCTCTACGCCGTCGAGCGCACGGGCATCCTGTCGGAGATGGAGAAGTTCGGGAGGATCGAGTGGTACAAGACGGGCGCCGAGCACATCCTGTCGCAGCAACTCGACGACGGTTCGTGGAGCGAGGGGAACACGTACGGCGGCGCGGCGAAGGACGTGTGCTTCGCGATCCTCTTCCTTCGCCGCGCGACGGTGCCCTTTCCGAAGGTGGCGTCGGTCGACAAGAAGCGTTAGGTGCAAGACGGTACCGCCGCGCGGACGCCGATCGTCGCGAAGACGTGGCCCGAGCTCGATGAGACGTTCTGGAGCTCCGTCCGCCGCTGAACGTCGCGAGGCCCGCGCGGTGTACGATGGCGCGTCATGGAGCGCGCGCGCGTTCTCGAGATGATCGACGCCCATCGCCGCGCGACCGAGATCCCGGGCTACCGCCGCGAGGACGCGTTCGAGACGTGCCGCTTCGTCGACCTCGACGGCGCGCGCAGCATCGTGCTTCACTCGCGGCTCGACGAGCGGAGCGCCGATCGCGTGATCGCGCGCGAGGTCGCGTTCTTCGGCCATCGCTTCGAGTGGAAAGTGTTCGACCACGACCGGCCGGCCGACCTCCGCGCGCGCTTGATCGCGGCCGGCTTCACCTGCGGCGAGCCGCAGGCGGTGATGGTCCTCGACCTGTCGTCGCCGCCGCCCGCGCTCACCGCGCCGGTCGTGTCGGACATCCGCCGGCTCACGGACCCGGACGGCCTGGGCGACATGCTCGCGATCTGGAACGAGGTCTGGCCGGAGGAGGACCAGTCGCGCTGGGCCGCGAAGGTGGCCCGCGCGATGCGCGAGCAGCCGGGCGGCGTCGTTCCGTTCGTCGCGTACGTCGAGGGCGCGGCGGTCTCGACCGGCCGCGTGGTGTTCGTGCCGGGCGATCCGATCGCGTACCTGGGAGGCGGCGCCACGCGCACGGCGTACCGGCGGCGGGGGCTCTACACGGACCTGCTGCGGGTGCGCGTGCGCGAGGCGCTCGCGCGCGGGTCGCGGCTCCTGATGGTGGACGCGCGTCCGATGAGCCGGCCGATCCTCGAGAAGCACGGCTTCCAGTTCCTGGAGCTGGCCTGGCCGTGCGAGTGGAGGCCTCAGTCGACCGACGCGTCCTCCGCGGGATCCGCGCCGCGATAGAAGATCCGGAAGCACGTCGCGAGCCAGTCGCGCAACCCCTCCTCGTCACCCGCGTCGACGTGGCTCGACTGGGTGAGCTCGCGGAACTGCCGCGACGGCACGCCCGTCGCCACGACGTGGAGTGTATCGAGGCGCGCCACCGTGGAACACGGGGGGAATCGCGCGCGCGGTGGCTCCCCGGGCAACCACGCGGAGCGGCCCGCCGGACTGAAGCCGCGCGGCAGGTTATGATGAGTCGGACGGATGGCCGCGATCCCCGGTGACCGGTTTCCCGCGCTCGACCTCACGCTGACGGACGGGCGCGCGCTCGCGCTGCCTGACGGGCTCGACGCGGGCTGGGCGGTCGTCCTCTTCACGCGCGGCCACTTCTGAACGTACTGCCGCGCGCAGCTCGCCGAGTTTCAGGCGCAGCAGATGCTCTTCAAGGAGCGCCAGGTGGCGGTGGCCGCCGCCTCGGCCGACCCGCTCGAGAAGGCGGCGGAGGTGGCCGCGAGCCTGCGCCTCACGTTCCCGCTCGCGTGGGGGGTCGACGCCGAGCGCGTCGGCGCGCTCCTCGGGCTGACGGTGAACCGCGAGAAGAAGTTCGTGCAGCCGGCCGCCTTCATCCTGAAGCCGGACCGCACGATCGCGTGCTCGACGATCAGTTCGTGGGCGGTGGGACGGCTCCGGCCCGAGGAGGTGTGGGGGGCGATCCACTATCTCGGGAAGGCGCGGGCATGAGAGACCTTCGGCGTCGTCCGGAGCGGGATGAGCGCGCGCAGCCGGCTCTCGCGGAGCCACACGCCCGCCCACAGCGCGATGCCGATCAGGATCTGAGCGACGAAAGCGTCGCCCACCCGCCAGTGCGTGCAGATCGCCCCGCCCATGTAGCCGGTCAGCAGGATCGCACCCAGCACGGCCGTGCGCGGCACGAGGTAGACCGCCACGCACGCGAGCTCCAGGATCGCCAGCGGAACGACCATCGACATCGGCAGTCCCAGGTGCGCGAGGCCCTTCTCCAGATCGTCGCCGCCCTTCAACTTCATCACGCCGCTCATGATGAAGGCGAGCGACACGAGGATCGAAAGTCCCCGGCCCATCCAGTCATGACCATGCTGTCCTCCTGTTGCCTTCTTGTTCGCGCGTTTCTCCCGATTGTCTCACCCACGGATATACTGTGCGTCGTGCAATCCCCGACCCCCAGGAGGTCTACCACATGAGAACCGCCGCCATCGTCGCGTTTCTCCTCGCCGCCGGCGCCTTCGCGCGCGCCCAGAACCCGAAGACGGACGAATACGTGAGGAACCACGGGACGACTCTGGACATCGGGGATCAGCACGGCGGCAGGCCCCTCACCTGGGAGGGGGGCGGGCTCCGCGCGGCCACGGTCGAGGCCGGGGCCAAGCGATCCCCCGGCGCCGTGCAGTTCGAGGACGTGCGCTTCACGGTCGGGCCGGTCTTCGTGCCGGCCCTGCAGGAGTGGATCCGCGGCGCCCTGGCCGGCGCGCACCCGACGAACGACGTGTACCTTCTGAAGTACAAGAGGGACGGCAGCGTCGACAAGTCGACCCGGTTCCCGGGTTCAAGGATCGTCGAGGTCGTGATCCCGGAGCTCAAGGCGGACGGCCAGGATCAGGCCAGGGTCACCGTTGCCTTTCAGCCGGGGGCCGCTCCGGAACTCGGGGGCGCCATGGCCGCGCCCGCGCCCGCCCCGCCGGCGGGGCTTCGTCCCCTGCTCCAGAACGAGTTCAGCCTCTCGATCGACGGCATCAACGCGTCCGACGTGTTCAAGATCAGTCCGATCCGCGTGAACATCCAGGCGGGGAGCGCGCCGAAGGTCTCGAACATCGTTCTCAAGATCTACGAGCACCCGGTCCGGTTCGCGGCCTGGACGGCGTGGCTGCAGTCTTTTCTGGTGGACGGGCAGAGCGACGACTCGAAAGAGAAGACCGGAACGCTGCAGATCGGCAAGCCGGCCAGTCCCGCGTTCGTCTGCTCCCTGAAGGGCCTGGGCATCGTGCGGATGTCGCCCCTGCCGGCGGAGCCCCATGGGATCGTGGCCTACGAGGTGGAACTCTACTGCGAGGGAGTCACGCTCGGCGCGGACGCCTCGGCGCCGCCGCCGCCGACCGTCGCTCCGCCCCCCGTCGCACCTCCTCCCCTGAAGGGCAACGCCGAGGACAAGGGTGCCCGCGACCCCGCGGACGTCCCGCGCTTCCCCGACAGCGTGCGCACGTCCTTCACGTCGAGCCTCTCGCGGGTCCAGAGCGAGGAGAAGGCCGAGTACGTGACGGCGGCCGCCGTCGACAAGGTCGCCACGCACATGGCCGACAAGATGAAAGAGCTCGGCTGGACGCTCGGCACGCGCGAGGAGACCGGCAGCGAGCGCGACGGCACGTACCGGCTCGACTTCCGCTGGGATCGCGAGAAGCAGAAGCAGGTCGCGCGACTGACGCTCGGGCGCACGAAGGACGGCTCGACCACGATCTGGTGGCAGGTGACGACGGGCAAGCGATAGGGGGCAGCCATGGCTTCGACGATCCTGGCGGCGCTCGCCGCCTTCGCCTTCCAGGACAAGCCCGAAGAGATCTGCGGCATCTCCGTCGTGGCGCCCAAGGGATGGGGGCGCG
>Ga0187893_10014841_pt1 | contig 10542 bp, 10 predicted proteins | sample MA1701074metaG_FD_139574 | JGI IMG/M metagenome (GOLD analysis project Ga0187893, IMG submission 139574) | White microbial mat communities from a basaltic lava cave in the Kipuka Kanohina Cave System on the Island of Hawaii, USA - MA170107-4 metaG ...
CACAATATTGTTATGAAAAACCACAGAAATTAGTGCATTTTTATTTAAGGCTATCCATGCTCTCGCGCTGGATTTTTCTGTGGCAATCAGGCGCTCCGCTATTGGTCGGTATCATATACAATCCTCAACATGGCTGATGCGGTTAACGAAGCTGAACTAGGGCGTAGCAAGCAGGGCTCAACACCCCGCGACCACCTTTGGCACTTGCTATCCATCGGTTGGAATGTCAATGCCCCACTTATACAAAGATACGCAGTTGAAAACGGTCTGCGAAATGAACTTGACGAGTGGGAAAGCAAGAACCAGCAGCAAAAGCCTGTAAAACCGCCTAAAAAGCGCTAGTGTCCCTATTTAGCTAACTTTCAGTATCAAATCTATTAATTCCATTAATGACGGCGGTCTTGGCACTTTAGCCCGCTATCATTCAAGTCAGTTTCTTACCTTACCCACGGGGTTTATACCTAAATGTTGCAAGTTGGAAAAAAAGCTCCAGATTTCGACATGCCTTCAACAAAGGACATGAAGGGTCTTAAAGAGAACGTTCGCTTGTCCGATTACAAAGGCAAGTTCCTCATCGTTTTCTTCTACCCACTCGATTTCACATTTGTCTGCCCAACCGAAATTAAGGCATTCAACGATCGTTATGATGAATTCAAGAAGGCCGGCGCTGAGATAATCGCTATCTCCACAGATAGCGTCTACAGCCACCGCGCTTGGATCAACACACCGGAAGACAAGAATGGTCTTGGCTCGCTCAAGTTCCCACTCGCTTCTGATATCACCAAAGATGTCAGCCGCGATTTCGGCGTCTTGATTGAAGAAAAGGGAATAGCTCTTCGCGGTTTGTTCATCATCGATCCAGAAGGCAACCTCCAGTATCAAGTTGTTCACGCATTGAACATCGGCCGCTCGGTTGATGAAACATTGCGCGTACTGGAAGCCATCAAAACTGGCGGACTTTGCGGCGCTGACTGGAAGCCTGGTCAAAAACCACTGCAAGTCTAATTGCTGAAATAACAAGTAAGTAACGAACCAGATCCGAAATTCTCGGATCTGGTTTTGTTTTTGGCGTAGAATTGAAAGACTTAGAAGTGCGACCCAGCCAAGGAGAATCACATGCCGCTTCGAATGGATAGTCAAATGCCCTCTTTAGAGGGAGGAACTGACTGGTTTAACTCAGATCCAATCACGACTGAACAATTGAAGGGAAGTCCGACAATAATTCACTTCTGGGCTATTAGTTGCGGCATTTGCAAAGAATCGCTGCCGGATATTAATCAATGGATAGAGAAATACAAATCCCATGGGCTGAAAGTTGTAGCCATTCACATGCCCAGACAAGAAACCGACACAAATATCGAGGCAGTCAAGGAGAACATAGCAGAATACGAATTGACCTGGCCATGTGTTGTCGACAACTGGCACACAATTACCGATGCTTTCGAAAACAAATTTGTACCTGCTTTCTATATTTTCGATGCCAATCAAAAGTTGCGTCATTTCCAAGCCGGTGAAAAAGCAGCCAAAATGGTTGAGCCAGTCCTTGAGCGCTTGCTCGGCACAAGTGATACTGCAAAGCAAACTTCAGCAACCTAGAAATGACAAAAACACAATTGGAAAGCCGCTCTAAACAAGCCTTTGAACGCGCCAGCAAAGTTATGCCCGGTGGCGTCAATTCACCCGTACGCTCGTGCAAGGCAGTCGATGCGACACCTATCTTCATCGATCGAGCCGATGGCGCGTACATGTGGGACATCGATGAAAATCGCTACATTGACTATGTAGGCTCTTGGGGCCCAATGATTTTGGGACATCGTCATCCAAGAGTATTGGAAGCATTGGAAGATGCTCTCATGCGCGGAACAAGTTACGGCGCGCCATCCGTTCACGAAATTGAACTTGCTGAGCTTGTTGTTTCATCTGTACCAAGCATTGAAATGGTACGACTTGTTTCTTCAGGCACTGAGGCGACAATGTCCGCAATTCGTCTAGCTCGTGCTTTTACCAAGCGCGACATGATTATCAAGTTTGATGGTTGCTATCACGGACATGCCGATTCGTTTTTAATCAAAGCAGGCTCCGGGCTACAGACACTGGGAATTACGAGTTCACCAGGCGTCCCGGAAGATTTGGCAAAACTTACTATCTCCTTGCCATTCAATGATATTGCCGCACTGAAGAAAGCATTTAAAGAACACGACAAGAAAATTGCCGCCGTAATTCTTGAACCTATTATTGGTAATGCTGGTTTGATACTACCTGATGAAGGCTATCTAAAGGCAGTACGAGAACTGACCGAAAGCAACGGCACGTTGCTTATCTTCGATGAAGTGATGACCGGATTTAGAGTAGCCCTCGGTGGTGCGCAGGAATTGTACAAAATCAAGCCTGACTTAACCACACTAGGAAAAATTATTGGTGGCGGTTTGCCGGTTGGCGCCTATGGCGGAAGAAAAGACATCATGGAAATGATTGCTCCATTAGGCTCTGTCTATCAGGCAGGCACATTATCCGGCAATCCAATTGCAATGGCTGCCGGTATTGCGCAATTGAGAATCCTAAACAATCCTCACAGCTACGAACTATTAGAAGAGCGTACAAAGAAATTAGCTGATGGTCTGACTGAAATCGTCAAAAAAGCAAAGACGGATGCACAAATTGCCCATGTGAAAGGCATGATCTGTTTATTCTTCACCAAAGACAAAGTGACCGATCTGGAAAGCGCTCAAAAATGCGACACGAAAAAATTTGCCAAGTTCTGGCAGGCATTAAGAGATCGCGGCATTTATTGGCCGCCATCTCAGTTTGAAGCAGCTTTTGTCTCACTGGAACACTCGAAGCACGATATAGACGACACGCTAAAAGCCGTCGAGGAAAGTCTCTCAGCTATCTGATTAGGAAAAACAATGATTCATTATTTTGCGTTAGCCCTTTTGCTTATCGTCGGACTAACATCTATTACTCCTGTGCAAAGCAAAATTGACACTGCCTACTCGTTAGATGCACCATCGCTTTTTGGTCTGAATGCAATTAACAAGATAGCCGGCGACAAGCTCAACCTCGACAAAAACATCTTCATTTCTCCGCTGAGCATTCATTCTTGTCTGGAGATGGTCTATTTGGGTGCAGATGGCAGGACAAAGGCAAATATGGCCAGTGTTTTGAATCTTTCGGGAATGGATGCCCAAGCAGCTGCATCCAGCTATAAAACTTTCATTCAACAAATGCAGAGTGCAAAGAATATCCCAGGCATAAGCGGACCAGGCAAGTCTTTGACACTAGAAATTGCCAATTCTCTTTGGGCACAAGGCAATGTTAGATTTGTGCCTGGATACAGCAAACTATTATCGACATCCTTTAATGCTGATTGCAAAACAATTGATTTTGCCAATCCAAATAGCGTCAATGTAATTAATACCTGGGTTAAGCAAAAGACCCACAATAAGATTGACTCAATTGTAAAAAGCCTCGATCCTGCCACATTTATGATGCTTATTAACAGCGCTTACTTCAAAGCTCATTGGGACAAAGTATTTGATAAAAAGCAAACTGCACCCGGTGATTTTCAGATGCTGTCCGGCAAGGCGATAAAAGCTCAGATGATGCATCGCGATGGTCAATTCTTCTATTTTGAAGATGCAAACGTACAAGCAATAAAGCTTCCTTACACTGACGACAGATTTGCCATGTATGTCTTTTTGCCGCGCGGCACAGCTGATGCAAATACATTTAGCGAGTCTCTCAGCGCAGAAACCTGGGCTAAGTATATGAGCCAAATGTCCAAGGGCAATGGAAGCCTTACCCTGCCTCGCTTCAAGATGAACTACGAATTGCATTTGAAGAAATTGCTATCGCAAATGGGCATGCCTGATGTCTTTACACCGGCAGCCAATTTCAACCAAATGACCGTACCACCGCCAAAGCCCTTTATTGGCGATGTTATTCACAAAACCTACGTAAATGTAGATGAAGAGGGCACAGAAGCAGCAGCTGTAACTGCAGCAATCATGATGACCTCAGGCTACATGCCCATGACGCCCTTTGTAATGAATGTCGATCACCCATTCTTTTTCGCCGTGACTTATGAGGGACAACCAGGTAAACAGAGTATTTTGTTTGCCGGCAAAATGATCAATCCTTCCGAACATTAAACGTCAGGAAACGTCAGATTTTATCTAACGCTAAATGCAAGCCAGGCCTGAATTATGGGTAGATTACCTTTAGGTTTGGCTTTTTGAGGCACATAGATGGTAGCTGATAAGTTTCGTCCCGGCGACGCAAGACAGCCGGAAACCCCCAAGCACGTTGACGTTTCGGACAAAGGGCAAGATGTCCTCAAGGCAGAGAAGAAGGACATTAAGTTCACGGCTCACACGATTAAAAGTGGTGAGACCCTATCCGAGATTTGTCAGCAATACGGCGTTCCGCTGAAGGCTCTCTATGCGGTCAACCAGCATACGCTTGACCCCAAGATTATCGAAAAAGACGGCAAAATTGCCTATGGAGCACCGACCTACCATGTCGGAGACAAGCTCAATATCCCTAGTGACGCCGATGTGCCCAATGCGGTCAAATACTTTGATGCGTGGGCTAAGGCTACAGTTGCCAAACAACGTCTAGAAAAGCCCGAAGTTATGGCAAAACCAAGTCAAGCTACTCTCGCGTCACCGGAAAAACCACGTCTTGGTACACAAATAACCGACGAAGAACACCTTGCCGCCAAGCGTGCTGCCATGATGGTCAAGGTCACTCTTGAAACTCAACACAACAAATTTAGAACCCTACATGAGGGACAAGGTTCGATTGATGATGCTATTGATTGGTTTAAGGACAAGACCGGTCTTGAACATAGTTCACAAAGTGTTGAAAAAGAATATGAGCAGGAACGGCAGATGGTTAAATTGCTGGAGAAATCAGCTGCGTTGCCTAATCTCAAACAATTTGAAAATATCTACCGGCAATGTACAGGCAAAGATTTCGATGCTATGGATTTTTCGTCGCAATACAAAAAGCCAACCGCATTAGCATTTCCTGATCTATCCGCTGACTATGAGCAGTCTCAAGAAGGCGGACGAAGAATTGTAAGAACAACAGTCGCTGCCGGTTCAGCAGCACTAATGTTTGTGCCCGGAGGATTTGCAGTGGGCACCGCAGCAAGATTCGCAGCTGCTACAGCGCTTGGTACAGGCGGAGGCGCAGCAGTTGAATCGGTTAACAGCGGCGGCCGTATCGATAGAATCCAAAGCGGGGCAACCGATGGTGCCATCGTTGGAGTATCCGTTGCCGCAAGCATACCAATAGCTGGGTTAACTGAAGCAGGCTTACTAGCCGGAGGTGCTAGCGTAGCCACAAAATTTGCACCAACCGTTCGCGTGATGGCCGGACTGGGAGGCGGTGCTGCAGGCGGTGGCTCAGCAGGGGCAATTCTTGAGGCTGGACTGACAACCAAGGATGATGCCTCAAAGGGCAAATTTGATCCGATACACGTCGCTCAGAAGACTGGCGAAGGCTTTGTAACCGGAGCAGTAATAGGCGGTCCTATCGGAGCGACCGGTCCGCTTTTGAAAAACGTCATTAACATACCAAAAGCTGCTTCAGCAGAAGCCGCTACTTCGGCAGAAAGCGAGATGGCGGCGGCTACCACGGCAATAGAGAAGCCAGTTGTACCGTCTAAGACAAGTGCCGCAACTGAAACTCAACCACCTCCAGACGTACAGAAAAGTACGCCGAGCGCTAGTGGTGATGCACCAACTCAGACAGCAACTGACACATCCAAAGGAGCTGCAGCACAGCCGGGTGACATAGCTAAAACAACACCCGATGTTCCAAAAGACAGTAGTGCAAACTGGCAGAAAGGGTCTACACATGATATGCCGGCGTCCCAAAAGCCGGACGTATCTAAATACGCTGCTGATGTCAAAAAACCACCAGATTTAACACCTGAAGAAATGTGGAATAAGAGGCTCGATAATCTGCAAAAGGAGCCTCTAGTAAAGCCGGATAGTATTAAGCCTCTTGAGCTGCAAAATGGCTGGCAAGGTGTCCAATACGAGCGCAAGATTGGCGGACGCATTGTGAAAGAGTCCTTTAATCCCAAGGACGGCTCTAGAGTCTTTACAGAAGAGTTTAAGGACGGCATGGGCACAAGGCATCGTGAAGTAACAACAACTTCTGCCGGCGGCAAGGAGATCACCAATAAGTTCAGACTGCGCCAAGGAGCAGATGGCACGGAAGAATGGATACCGGTCTCTAATAAATGGGAAAATCATTTGATTGACCTGCGACGTAGTCATCCAGAATTAGAAGAAATTCCCATGGGCAACGACTGGTCGAAAGTTCGCTATGAGAAAAACGGTCAACAAATAGAAGAGGCCGCTCGTGGTTCTGATGGCGCTCGTTATAAGAAGGTAGAGTACACGGATCACAGGGGCGTGCCCAATCGTGAAGTATCAACGACAAGCGCTGAAGGAAAGACAATAACTAATAAATTCAAACTTGATCAAAGTGGGGAATGGAAATTCATTTCCAAAACTGGCACAGGTAAACCAAGTGAAGCAATTTCACCGGAAGCACCAGCTGGACGTCCACCGGATCCGCGTATGCAATGGGCAAAAGAAAAACTTGACGCTGGAGCAAACTGGGCAGAGAACAAACTCAAATCGCTTCGTGAGGACAATCCAGTAACAGATGCAAGGGAAGTACAACTAAAGCAAGGATGGAAGGCTGTTGAATACACCGATGCATCAGGGGCCAAAATCACAGAAGCCTACAACCCGACAAATGGCTCCAAACACACGATTAGAGATTACAAGGAAAATGGTGCGCGCTTTCAAGAAGACACACTGGAAGTACCCAGTGATGGTCTCAAATTATGGCGAAAACAGAAAGAGTTTCCCAAGCTAAGCACCGGACTAGAAGAAGAGACGCAAGCACAATTCGAATGGCGGACGATAGATACAAAACGTGAGGTAATGTCTAAAAACCCGCCGGATTAGACATCGGCACATCCCGTACCTGCTCTGCCGGCGGCGGCCATTCCGGATAGTCTGACGAAGGCGACATGTTGCCTGTTGATTGTTTTTCCGGCAGGTCCTTACCCGGCTCAACCGGCGCGCCATCTTGCTCTTGCTTGTCTCGTTTAACTTTCTTTTGCTTTGGATTTCGCTTTTTCTGCATGACTCTTCTGGCGTGGTGTCTCACTTTTGCCTGAGCATAACGAGCTGCACTACGAGCCATGCCCTGACCATAACCCGAACCATAACCACCCCACTGCGCAAAGGCACAAGTGTTAGCCGTCAATGCAACAGTCAATGAGAGCAATGCAACTAAGCGACCCATAAAAACGAACTCCTGCAATTGAACCTGCTAACATGCTACTACACCTGTCAAGCGCCTGGGGGAAACAGATGATTTTCAATTGGCTTTTCGGCAAACGCGACGAGTCATTTATGCCCTGGTTAGAACAAGGAGCTAAGCAGAGCCATCCACGATTGCTGGAAGCGCTGAATGGGCAAACTATAAAGATCGCAAACCAGTGGCATTAATTGCCGACTTTGGACTCTTTGGCAAACCAGAAAGAATAGATATCAGTTAGCCTTCGTCTCTAATTAGTCTGTGGGCATGAGAGAAGCTTCTGTAATACCAAGAGTCCTTAAGAAAGGGACGCAAGCGCACACCAATGGGAATTTGCACGCCATTGCAGTCGTAGTGATTAGAGCCAGTGCAATCGATAATCAGCGGTGCGCCATCAGGTGAAAATCCATGCGAGCCTACCCACATAATTACATGAGCCAATTCACCCTGGTTATTTTTGATGTAGAGAAGGTCACCTGCCTTCAACTCGCGTACAAGCGTGTCGTAGCCGTTGTCGTCACGTATGACGCGCGCTTCTGTAAATCCATCATCACCAGGGCGTGGAATTTTAGTATCCATTGCTTGTTGTTTGATACCAGTGTTCAACTTGATACCAAGTCCGTAGTTATAAAGCCACGACGTAAAATCGCTGCAATCGACACCTTTGGAATTTCTGCCGTAGGCGACCTTCTTCCACGGCCATGACGACGGTGGATCCCAATCAGGAATATGATGATGCTGGTACGGCAAGCCTATCCAATGAACTGCCACTGCCAGTACACGCTGTCTTTTCCAGGTTGCCGGTGCTTGGTCGTAGTTAGCAATTGGCGGGTAATGACGCGACTGCGGACCCCAGGCACCAAATTTCTTGCGCGTGCGCATCGAATACCACTCGTCATATGGCGTTGATGACTCCTCACGAGGATTGTTACGCGGCGGATAATTGTCCGGCGCATAAAGTTCTTCTGGCGGGAAGGAAAACTTCACGCGATACGGTGACTGATAGTCATCCTGAGATAAAGCTGGTTCGGACATTAAAAATAGTCCTGCTATCAAGCATATTGAGAGTAATTGTTTGTGCATGCACAAATCCTAACACAACAGATACTATTCAAGAAATGCACTGATATTGATATGAAAACGCTTAGATAGAGCTATAGCTACGTCCTTACTGAGCGAACGAGAGCCCGACAGAAATGCGGAAAGGTTAGATCTATGTCCACCAATTTCTCTAGCCAGGGCACTTATTGTAAGTTCATTTTGTTTCATTAGAAACTTAAGCAACCTGCGTCCAGAAATCTTTGGAGTAGGGGGCAAATGTTGTTTTTCATACTCAGTGACAAGATTTCCGAGAACACCTATGTAATCAATCTGAGCTTGGGTTAGAGATAGTGGATCCTCAACCAAACCTCTAATGAACTTTAGTGCAAGTCTATAGTGTCGTTGTGTCCTAAGAGGAACAAGTGGAAAACGGTGTACTAATTCAAAATATTCGTCACTGCACTTAATTGCGCTACTCATATCACCTTTTCCTCTTACCCTTGAAGATCGTTCTGCACCAACAATCATATTCTGAATGAGTAAAGACATTAACTATCACAATTTCCTGAATTTGAAATATAGCTACCGTAATTAGTCTAAAGTCATTGCCTTTGATATCGAAAATCAAATGACTCTTAACATAATCAACCGATCGAAAACTCTGCCATAACTCGGCAAAGTGTTGCCACGATCCTGACTCGATAGCCTTAATCCAATCGTCCAAAGAAGATCGAGATTGAAGATGCCTTAACTGAAACTGTTCTATTAGGTCTTTCCCTAATATCCTCACGATAAGGTTTCTCCTTTAATGTTATCACTTTGATACACCCTGTCAACCGATTTATGTTTAGACGATCCAACAATCTGAGATGACCTGTGGCAAACTGGATCTCGATCCTTCAAAACCGCTCGTGCAACTGTAAGGGCGGCGACTGAGGCTGCGCCGGCACGTAGCGCTGCTTCTGCCGCTTCTGCAAGAGTCGAGCCAGACGTGTAGACATCATCCACTAGTACGATATGCCTACCGGAGAGGTATTTCTCCGTGCCAACAAACGCATTGCTCATGTTTTGCAAACGTGCAGCGCGAGACAGTCCAAATTGTGCTTGTGTGTTTTTTACTCGCCTCAGTGCACGTGGTTCAACTGGCACTTCAATGCGCGTGGATAAATGCTTAGCTATCTCTTCTGCTTGATTGTAGCCGCGCTGCCATAGTCTTTCTGCGTGCAGTGGAATAGGTATCAACAGCACTTGTTCATCGATATAGTCATTGGCAATTAACGACCATGCCCTCTCCATAAGCAATGCTAAATCGTAAGCAAGCAAACGATCGTTGTCATATTTCAATTTATAGATCAATCGTTTGGCTTTTCCTGTATACAGGCGTCCGCTAGCCACCTTTAGTAATTTGGCATTATTAAGTGGACACAATTCAATAGTTGGATTCGACGCTAATACTTGACGCCAACACTCAATACAAATTGCTTTTGGAATATCTGTGTGAGCAACTGAATAATGCTCAGCAATGAGAACTATCGGCGGCAGAAGGCTAGAGCAAACTCGACAACGCTCATGAAAAAACACCCCATCCAAATAACCGAGCCAGCGCCTGAACAATCTGGCAACTTTACGCACCATAATGCACCCCTCATAGAGAAATACGTGCCTGTAATATGTAAGACGGTCAAGAGGTGAAAAAAGTTCAAAAAAACTTCCTATTTACAACACGAATTTAATGCGATAATGCACTTTCCAACCTATTGATGACCTATTGATGACCTATGCAAACCAAACCAGATACAACCAAAACCAACATCGAGCAACTAATTTCAGAAGCAGAGCTTGCGCTTGCTCCTAAGTTTCAGGAAGTTGATGCCATAGCCATGGTCAACCAGGAGCGCATTCTAAAGGCGTTTCGGGAGCACCGAGTTTCTGAAGAGTTCTTTGCTGAAAAAACCGGTTATGGTCTCAATGATGCCGGACGAGATGCCATTGATGCTATTTATGCCGATGTCTTTCAAACAGAAGCTGCCGCGATAAGAATGCAATTTGTGTCGGGTACGCATGCAATTGCTTGTGCGTTGCTGGGCAATCTAAAGGCAGGCGACAGACTTTTGACTTTGAGCGGCGCACCTTATGACACGCTGGAAG
>Ga0187893_10014842_pt1 | contig 10541 bp, 8 predicted proteins | sample MA1701074metaG_FD_139574 | JGI IMG/M metagenome (GOLD analysis project Ga0187893, IMG submission 139574) | White microbial mat communities from a basaltic lava cave in the Kipuka Kanohina Cave System on the Island of Hawaii, USA - MA170107-4 metaG ...
ACGACGGGACGCTGAGCTTGGCCGGGTCGTAGAGCTCCTTCGGGCCGCGCGTCCAGGGCCCGTGGGGGTCGTTCGAGCAGTAGGCCAGGAGCCAGGGCTGGGCGGGGTCGCGCGTCAGGAAAGCCTGCGTCTTCGAGAGGTCGTCCGCCCCGGCCAAATGCTCGTACGGGAAGGTTCCCGGCGGCCCCACGTGCGACTTGTTCTGGAGGGCCACCCGGTAGCCCAGGGCCTTGAGGTGGGTGAAGACGCTCTTCGTCCCGTCGTAGGCCCGGGTGTGGTTCGGGTAGGCTCCGGCCCGAACGCAGTAGAGGCCGGTGTAGAGCGCGTGGCGGGAGGGGGAGCAGGTGGTGGCGGGGGAGTACATCCCCTTCAGCCACATCCCCTCGGCGCGGAGCCGGTCGAGGTTCGGGGTCTTGACGTCCGGGCTCCCCGTGAAGCCGAGGTCCCGCCAGCAGAGGTCGTCGGCGACGACGAGCAGGAAGTTCGGCCGGCGCTCGGCCTGGACCGGGAGCCCGGCGAGCGCCAGAAGCGCGGCCAGGCAAGCCCGCATGCCGGCCTCCCGGCTACGGCGTGGCCGCCTTCTTCTTCTGGGGGGCCGTGGCCTGGTCGAACTTGGCCTTCTGGGCGTCGTCCGAGCAGAGCTCCCGGAGCTTGGCCAGGACCTCGGCCTTGAGCGGGGCGGCCTCCTTGTTGGCGGCCTTCTTGCCGTCCTTGTCCGCGGCCTTCACCTTGGCGGCGGCCTCGTCGACCTTGGCCTTGTAGGACGCGAGGATCTCCCGGGCGCTCTTGAGCTGCTTCGCCTCGAAGCCCACCTCGTCTTTGAGCGTGGCCGGGGTGGGGATCCCGAGCGCGCCGGCCCGCTTCTTGGCCTTGGCCGGGGGAGGCGGCGCCGGGGGCGCGGGAGGCGCGGGCGGGGCGGGAGGAGCGGGCGGGACGGCGGCCGCGACCGGGGCCTCGGGGGCCTTGGGCGCGGGCGCGGGCTCCGGCGCCTTCGCGGCGGGAGCCGGGGCGGGCTCGGGGGCCTTCACGGCCGCGGGAGCGGGGCTCTCGGCGGGCTTCGAGCCCTGGGTCGCGCAGGCGGCCAGGGGCGCGAGCGCGGCGGCGAGGATCAGCGCACGGACGTTCGACATGGGCAGGCTCCTGAAAACTTGCATTTCGTCCAGGGATTCAACCCGCGAACCCGCCCGAGGTTGCGGCCGTCCGCCGAAGCCGGTCGGCCCTACTTCGGGGGGGCGTCGTTGGGCCCGGGCCCCTGGTACTGCTTCCAGTAGAGCTCCTTGAAGGGGTTCATCTTGGGGGCGCTCTTGTGGGCGTCCTCGTTGTCCAGGCACGGGAGCGTCTCCTCCCACCACGCGTCGTATGCCTTGGAGAGCTTCTCGAGGACGTCGGGCTTCTCGGCGGCGAGGTCCTTCGTCTCGCCGGGGTCGCTCTTGAGGTCGTAGAGCGCCCACTTCGCGCCCTCGCGGACGAGGAGGTACTGCCGCCAGCGGAGGCTGCAGCGGCCGTACTTCTCGGGCGGAGAGCCCGGGTTCCAGCGGCCCACGTGCGTCACGATCATCCGGTCCTCGTGCCAGGCGGCCGCGGGGTCCTTGAGGAGGGGGAGGAGGCTGAATCCTTCGAGCTTTGCCTGGGTCTCGGCTGGGATCGTCCCTCCAGCGAGCGCCGCGAAGGTCGGGTAGAGGTCGACGTGCGCCGTGATCGCGCCCACCGGGGCCGGCTTCAGCGTCCCCGTCCAGCGCCAGAGCGACATGCCCCGGCTTCCCCCGCGGTTGGCCGTCCCCTTCCCGTTCTTCATCCCGGCGTTGTGGATCCCGCGGCCGGCCGTCCCGCCGTTGTCGTTCATGAAGACGACGAGCGTGTCCCGCTCGAGGTCCCATTCCTTGAGCTTCGCCATGAGGCGGCCGAAGTTGTCGTCGATGTTCGTGATCATCCCGAGGAACTTCGCGGGCTCGCCCTTCACGCCCTTGTCGAGGTAGATCTTCTCGTACTTGGGCGGGACGTGGTGGGGCCCGTGGGGGGCGTTGGTCGGGATGTAGCAGAAGAACGGGCCCTTGCCCTTCCGGGACTCGATCCACTTCGTCGCCTGCTCGAAGAAGACGTCCGTGCAGTAGCCCTTCGTCTTCACGAAGGCGTTGTTGTGCAGGATCACGGGGTCGAAGTAGCCGTTCCTCGGCGCGTCTCCGCAGGAGCCCGCGTAGCTCTGGCCGATGCCGCCGGCGCCGTGGATGAAGACCTCGTCGAAGCCGCGCCGGTCGGGCCGGTAGGGGGCCTCGTCGCCCAGGTGCCATTTCCCGAAGATCCCGTTCGCGTAGCCGGCCGACTGGAGGACCTGCGCGAGGGTGTGGGCCTTCAGGCTCAGGCGCTCCCGCTCGTGGATCGTGTGGGTGACCCCGCTCCGGAACTCGTGGCGGCCGGCGAAGATCGAGGCCCGCGTGGGGGAGCAGGTGGGGCTCACGTGGAAGTCCTCGAAGCGGACGCTCTCGTCGTGGAAGCGGTCGAGGTTCGGGGTCTGGATCACCGCGTTCCCGTGCCGGCCGAGGTCCCCGTAGCCCTGGTCGTCCGTCATCACGAACACGATGTTCGGCTTCCGGCCGGCCAGGTCCTGGGAGGCCGGGGCGATGGCGAGCGCGGCGAGGAGGAGGGCGATGCGCATGAGAGGGCTCCTTGGTTCGACAGTTCTTACACGGCCCGCGGGCGAAGGTTGCGGCGTTTGGAGCGCCCGCCACTCCGCGCCCCCGGGACGGGTTCCATCGGTATGCGTCTCCTCGCCCTGCTCGCGCTCCTCCCGTCCTGCGCCGCCCCCCAGGACGGACCGGCGCCGCGGCCCAACGTGATCGTGATCCTGGCCGACGACCTGGGCTACGCCGACCTGGGGTGCCACGGGGCCAAGGACATCCCCACGCCCCACCTCGACGCCCTGGCCGCGGGCGGAGTTCGCTGCACGAGCGGAACCGTGTCCCACCCCTTCTGCAGCCCCACCCGCGCGGGGCTCCTCGCCGGCCGCTACCAGCAGCGCTTCGGCCACGAGAACAACCCGAAGTGGGATCCCGCCGACGAGACGCTCGGGCTCCCGGTCCAGGTCCCGACCGTCGCCGACGCCCTCCGCGCCGCGGGGTACCGGACGGGGGCGGTGGGGAAGTGGCACCTGGGCGCGGCGCCCCGCTTCCACCCGAACCGCCGCGGCTTCGACGAGTACTTCGGGATCCTGGGCGGCGGGCACCAGTACTTCCCCGTCGCGCGGAGCGCGGCGGAGTACAGCATCCCCGTCGACCGGAACGGGCAGGCGGTGGACGAGCCCGAGTACCTGACCCGCGCCTTCAGCCGCGAGGCGGCGGCTTTCGTCGAGCGCCACCGCGGGCGGCCCTTCTTCCTCTACCTCGCCTACAACGCCCCGCACACTCCGATGCAGGCGCCGAAGGAGACCGTCGCGAAGTTCGCGTCGATCGCGGACGAGAAGCGACGGACCTACGCGGCCATGGTGAGCGAGGTGGACGACGGCGTGGGCCTCGTCCTCCGCCGGCTCCGCGAGCTCGGCCTCGAGGAGCGGACCCTCGTCTTCTTCCTGAGCGACAACGGCGGGCCGCCCAGCGCCAACGCCTCCTCGAACGGCCCGCTCCGCGGCGCCAAGGGCCAGGTCTACGAGGGCGGGATCCGCGTCCCCTTCCTCGTCCGCTGGCCCGGCCGGCTCCGGGCGGGGGCAACTTACGACGCGCCGGTCTCGTCGATCGACCTCTTCGCCACGGCCGCCGCCGCGGCGGGCGCGAGGGCCGAGGGCCTTGAGGGCGTCGACCTCGTCCCCTATCTGGCCGGCGAAAAGGCGGGGGTCCCCCACGAGCGCCTCTTCTGGCGCTCGGGCGGGGGCGAGCGCTGGGCCGTGCGCGAGGGGAACTGGAAGCTCCTCGACGCGGGCGAGGGGCGCATGCTCTTTGACCTCGCCGCCGACCCGGGAGAGACGACCGACCTCGCCTCGAAGCATCCCGACGTGGCCGAGCGGCTGGCCCGGGCCTACGCCGACTGGGACCGCGGGAACGTGAAGCCGCTCTGGGACAATCCCAGGGCGGCTCCGAGGAAGCAGCCGTGAGGATCCTCGCGGCCCTGCTCCTGGCCCTGGTCCCCCAGGACGCGGCGCCCGCCCGGCCGAACGTCCTCGTGATCACGGTCGACGACATGAGCGCCGACTCCGTGGGCGCCTTCGGCTCGCGCCTGGCCGGATCCTCGCCCCACATGGACCGCCTCGCCGAGCGAGGGCTCCGCTTCGAGCACGCCCACGTCCAGGTGGCCAACTGCATGCCGTCGCGGAACGTGATGTGGTCGGGCCGCTACCCGCATAGGAACCGCGTGGAAGGTTTCTACCAGGTGAAGAAGCCGGGCTACCCGGTCCTGGCCGACCTCATGAAGGGCGCGGGCTACTTCACCGGGATCCGCGGCAAGGTCTCGCACTCCACGCCCTACCACCCCTACGGCTGGGACGCCGACCTCGACGCGGGGCCCGACGGACGGAAGGCCCACGTCAAGAATCCGGCCTCGTACCGCGTCTCGACCGAGCAGGGGATCAAGTCCGCGAAGGCGGCGGGGAAGCCGTTCTGCCTGGTCGTCAACGTCTCCGACCCGCACAAGCCCTTCTACGCCGAGGGCCGCGGCGGCCAGACCGTGCCCGACCCGCACGTGCCCTCCCGCGTCTTCACCCCCGAGGAGGTCCCCGTGCCCGGCTTCCTCTTCGACGACCCCGTCGTCCGGAAGGAGCTCGCGCACTACTACTCGTCGGTCCGCCGCGCGGACGACGCGGTGGGCGGGATCCTCGAGGCGCTCGAGGCCTCGGGGGAGGCCCCGCGGACGCTCGTCCTCTTCCTCTCGGACCACGGGATGCCGCTCCCCTTCGCCAAGACCCAGCTCTACCACCACAGCACGCGGACGCCGCTCGTCGTCGCCTGGCCGGGGGTGACGAAGGCGGGCGCGATCGACCGGACCCACGTGGTTTCGGCGGTCGACTTCCTCCCCACGCTCCTCGACGCCGCCCGGATCCCGCACCCGGAGGGCCTGGACGGCCGCTCCTTCCTCCCGCTCCTCCGGGGCGAGGCCCAGGAGGGGCGCGACTTCGCGGTCAAGGAGTACAACGAGAACGCCGGCGGCTCGCGCGACCCGATGCGGGCGATCCAGACTCGCCGCTTTCTTTACCTCTTCAACGCGTGGTCGGACGGGACCCGCGTGATGAGGACGGCGACGCAGGGGACCTCGACCTACCGCCGGATGAAGGAGCGGGCCAAGGACGACCCGGCGGTCGCCGCGCGCCTCCGGCTCATGGACCACCGCGTCCTCGAGGAGCTCTACGACGTCGAGCGCGACCCCGACTGCCTCCGGAACCTGATCGACGATCCCGCCCACGCGGAGACGCTGGACCGGCTCCGGAAGGAGCTCGAGGCCTGGATGGTCCGGACGGCCGACCCGATGCTCGAGGTCTTCCGGAAGCGCGCGGACGCCGCCTTCCGCGCGGCCTGGATGCGGGAGCAGGTCCGCGAGGCCGCCGGCCGCGGACGGGCCGTGGACGACTAGGAGGCCGAAATGAGGGCCGTCCTCGCGCTCGCCGTCCTGCTTGCCCCGCAGGCCCGCCCCGAGCGGCCGAACATCGTCGTCATCCTCTCGGACGACATGGGCTATTCCGACCTCGGCTGCTACGGCGGGGAGATCCGGACGCCCCACCTGGACCGGCTCGCGGCGGACGGCCTCCGCTTCACGCAGTTCTACAACACGGCGCGCTGCTGCCCGACCCGCGCGTCGCTCCTGACGGGCCTCTACCCGCACCAGGCGGGGGTGGGGCACATGATGGAGGACAAGGGCCACGACGGCTACCGCGGCGAGCTCGGGAAGGACGCGGTCACGGTCGCGGAGGTCCTGAAGTCGGCCGGCTACGCGACCTACATGGCGGGAAAGTGGCACGTGACGAAGGCGGTGCGGCCGAAGGACGAGGCCGCCAAGCACAACTGGCCGCTCCAGCGCGGCTTCGACCGCTTCTACGGGACGATCCACGGGGCGGGGAGCTTCTACGACCCGAACTCGCTGGCGAGCCAGAACGAGTTCGTCGTCCCCGAGGACCCGGAGACCTACTACTACACGGACGCGATCAGCGACCGGGCGTCGGCCTTCGTCGCGGAGCACGACGCCTCGAAGCCCTTCTTCATGTACGTGGCCTACACGGCGGCGCACTGGCCCATGCACGCGCGCGAGCGGGACATCGCGAGGTACAAGGGCGCCTTCGACGCCGGCTGGGACGTCCTCCGCGAGGCGCGGCTTCGGCGGATGAAGGAGCTGGGGCTCGTCGACCCGAAGTGGGCGCTTTCGCCCGCGGTCCGGCCGTGGTCGGAGGTGAAGGAGGAGGAGCGGGCCTGGTTCCTCCGGCGCATGGAGGTCTACGCGGCGATGGTGACGGTCATGGACGAGGGGATCGGGCGGATCGTCGAGGCGCTCCGGAGGAAGGGGGCGCTCGAGAACACGCTCCTTCTCTATCTTCAGGACAACGGCGGCTGCCAGGAGGAGTTCGGGAGCGCGGGGGCGGTCCGGCCCGACCCCTCGAAGCCGGTCGAGCTCCGGCCCATGAAGCCCGGGGAGCTCCAGGGCGACATGGTCCCCAAGGTCACGCGCGACGGCCGCCCGCTCCGGCAGGGCCGGGGCGTGATGCCGGGGCCCGCGGACACCTACGTGGCCTACGGGATCGAGTGGGCGAACCTCTCGAACACGCCCTTCCGGATGTACAAGCACTACGTGCACGAGGGCGGGGTGGCGACGCCCCTCGTCGCCCACTGGCCGGCCGGGATCCGGCGGCGGGGCGAGCTGGAGCGCCAGCCCGGGCACCTGGTCGACCTCATGCCGACCTTCGCGGACCTGGCGGGCGCGGCCTATCCCGCGGAGCGGGGCGGGCGGAAGATCCGGCCCCCGGAGGGCGCGAGCCTGCGGCCGGCGTTCGAGGGGAAGGACGTCGGCCGGAAGGCCCCGGTTTTTTTCGAGCACGAGGGAAACCGCGCGATCCGGGACGGCCGCTGGAAGCTCGTCTCCCGCCACGGCAGGCCCTGGGAGCTTTACGACCTCGAGGCCGACCGGAGCGAGATGAATGACCTCGCGTCTTCCGACCCCGAGCGCGCCCGGAACCTGGCCGCCGCCTGGCAGGCCTGGGCCGACCGCGCGGGCGTCCAGCCCTGGCCCGTCCGCCCGGGCCGGTAAAATATCTCAATACTCTTGCGGACGCTCAGTCCGCCCGAAGGGGCGGGGCGATAGCCCTGCGGGTCGACGGCGGGCCTTCGGGCACCCTGGAAGGAACGACGGTGCGGTGGTTCGACCCGGCTCCTGTCGGAGCCTCGCTCCCCTCGACTCGGACCTGCGGGTCCTCGCTCGGGACAAGCACCACACTTCGCCTCGGCCGACACGGAGGTGCTTGAGCGGGGCCGGCGAAGCCGGCCGAGTCGAAGTGGGCCATGGAGCGCTTGATCCTCCGACCTTATGCGTGTCGATCTCGCGTGGACCTCCGAAAGCGCGGAATCTGATGGTAAGAATAGCACGGGAGGTCAAGGCTGGTACAGGTCGCGTCAAAGCGGCGTCAGGTTTATGATCTCTCCGCATGGGCGCACGCGGACTCTACCTCCCGAAAGTGAGCATGCTGCCTCCCCATCCGAAGGCTCTGACACGCGTTCACTCGGTCGAGCTTTGGGCCTTCGCGATTTTCGGCACGATGTGATCGACATGAAACGTGGCTTCCTGGGTTGCTTGCGGAAGCCTGCAGTACTCGCAACGACCTCGCGCACGTTGAACGACGATGCGGCGCAGTCGGGCGGGGATAGGACTCACCGCCTCTTGGCTCGCCGATGACTGGCGCGCTCGGTGCGGCGCCGCAGCAGCGAGAGCATCTCGGCCAAGTTGACGAGCCCCTCGGCCTCTTTGCGCTCAGAAGCCGTCAGGCGCTTGCCGCTGTCCTGACGGTCGAGCAAGTCCCGGAGCCGCTCATGCACGCCGGGCGGGAGCTTGAATCGGGCGAGGTCGTCCGGAACTTCCAATCGAATGGCAACCACGTGCGCCATCGCTACTCCCTGAGTTGAACTAGGACCTGGACGTCGAGTCCTTGCCCCACCTATCGGGGGCAGTAATGGTCGTCGTGTCTTCCGACGACCCCGGTTCCGCTCCTCTCCCGAGCCCGGCCCAGCGCTTCAAAAGGCGATCCGCGCGTTGGAGAGCCTGGGCGTCGCCGTTGGTATCCTCCGAAGAGGTGATGGAAACCTCGACCTCCTGGCCCGTCTTCGGATGAAACTCTTCAGGCACCGGCAGGTGGCCGTCCGGGAGGATTCCCGCTTTGTACCGAAACGGCGTCATAGGAGTAGTCTACGGAGGCCGCGACGCCGATGCAATGGTGGGCCTTCGGCTACTCCCGACGAAACAACCCCCCCTGCCTGAGGGCCGTCCCCTCCGGGACGTCACGTCCTACTACAGCCGCTCGGTAGACCGGCGCAAGGAGTTCGTCCTCGGCCCCAAACCCGGCATCCTCAAGGGGTTGGGCCGGATCGACAAGAAGGTCTGGGAGCAGTACAAGACAGTCCTCAAGCGCCAGACGACCCCCCTGGAGCGGGCCGAGTTCTACGCCCGGGAGATGAAGGAGCGCCGGATGCGGAGCTTCCGGGCGCTCTCCCTGCTCCTCGGGGAACCCGTCAACCGGGTCGGCCGCTACATCAAGCTGTTGGAGCTGCCCGAGCCGATCAAGGCGTTCCTGCGGCAGCACCAGGAGCCACAGTACCTCAGGTACTTCACGGAGCGCCAGCTTCAGGAACTCGTCCGTCTCGGCGACGGTCGTGCCGTGTGGCGGCGGTTCCAGGCGATGGTCCGGCAGGCCGAAAAGGAAGCCGGCATCTGGCGGAACAACGGTCAGTAGCTCAAACGAGGGTCTGGCCCCGGCGCGTGTCGCCGGGGCCGGGCCGCTCGCCCGTCTTATCCCACAGGACGGACGAACGCCACGGCTCTCGAGGAAGAAAGTAGGCTGGAGTTTCGTTATACTTCTTGGTAGGGGCTATTGGTGCTCCTTGGTGAGCTTGGGAGGCGGAGTTATGCGCCACATCGCGATCTTGGTGACCTCGCTCGCATGCGTATCCTGTCAAACGACGGCCGACCAACCCTCTCTCATGCAGTCCGGCGCAAGCGCTTCGCTGAAGGTCGGCGAACACGATGTGGAGATCACGACGACAGCCACGGCGGGTCGCATTCGGGTCTCGATCAACAAGGCGCAGAAGTCCGTCGAGTTTGACCTTCCCAACGCGAAAGACCCCGTCTCGCGAATCGCGGCGACGCGGTGGTGTCGACTGGGCATTGCAATGGCCGTGGAGACTGAAGCCGCCGATGGCTCCCGGCGTTCCTATTACTGGGCCACTTTAAACAAGAAAGGCATCGACAAGGACCTGGACCCTCCCGCGGTTGACCCGATCATGGTGAACACGTCTGAGGACTTGTACCTTAGCCAGATTACTAATCCGGCAGGCGATACCATCCACGTCACCATCATGGGTCGCCACGCCGGAGCCGGCCGGCTAAACGACGAACGCGAAGGCTACCTCTACGTTCATCGGTGCCCGGTCGAGGCCGGCTACCGGGGCCCCGATAGGCTCTACGAACTGCGACCGGTCAAGCTGGAATCGCCGAAGTAAGGCGCAGCGCGTTAGTGTTGGCGGGCCGTCAACACTGACGGGACGCCGCTTGGCCGCTGGAGGCCGTAAAACGCGATAAAACGGGTGTTACGGCAAACCGTGCAGATTGACGGGCCGAGAAAGCTTTCTGTCGTACTCCGCAGGGCCGTCTCGATCGGCCCGCGGAGTCCCTTTCCTGTTGTACTTGTGGTCGCGATGACCACGCGCGGTGGACACGCGCGGCTGCCCTCTGGCGGCCAAAGCCCTGCCCGATCTCCCTGGTCGGGATGGTAGGCTCCCCCTGGGCAAGCACCCCGGGCTTGCTTGGCGAACCTCCCTTCGGGGACGCATGCCACTCGTGCCGGGTAGCATGCGGTGGGTTGTTATCGGCACGGTGCCGCCCCGCGTCGCGGGGATGCGGAATCACTTCGGGAGCCGCATTCGCTCGACGGCACGAACCTCGCTCAGCTCCGATGAACGATGAACTCGCGTCCGACAAGTACAAGTCACCTCCTAACTAAAGGTGACTGGGAACAGAGCCACGAACCTCAGAACTGTCCTACGAGCTGGCCGCGAACATTCAACATCTGCCGAGGGAAGGCGCGTCGACGGCAAAGGTATCATCTGGAGGTGCTGTGCTTTAGATCCTGCGAAAGGCGGTGTCGCCCTTTTGAGCGAGTTCCTTTGACGCTTCGACGAGGTCGGGCCACAGCGTCAATAGACTTCCGAATTGACCCAGAAGTTTCTGGGTTAATGCCATGGCCTCCTCTAGGGTGTGGTGCTGGATCACGTCCGTGGGCAAGATGAATTCCCTTTCTCGAAGCCCCGTGTCAACTTGTCTAATGGCCTGCTTCACGTCCCGAGCCCAATAGTGCGGGGTTGCGTTTGCGC
>Ga0187893_10014843_pt1 | contig 10541 bp, 9 predicted proteins | sample MA1701074metaG_FD_139574 | JGI IMG/M metagenome (GOLD analysis project Ga0187893, IMG submission 139574) | White microbial mat communities from a basaltic lava cave in the Kipuka Kanohina Cave System on the Island of Hawaii, USA - MA170107-4 metaG ...
CGCACCGGCCATGCCGAGCGAGGCTTGCACGATCAGCGGCTGAATCGCGTTTGGCAAAATATGTGAGAACAAAATTCGCAAATTTCCGGCGCCGAGCGCACGAGCGGCCATAACGTAATCGTATTCACGCACCTTCAAAACCTGTCCGCGCATCACGCGTGCGTAACCAACCCAACCGATCACGCACAAGGCGGCGATAAGTTTGCCTTGTCCGGCTCCGAGAAAAGCAACGAGCGCGATCGCGAGCAGCAAACCGGGAAACGCGAGAAAGACGTTGAACAGATAACCCGATAAAAATTTATCGACGATGCCGCCGTAAAAACCTGCAACCGCGCCGATGATCGTGCCGACGATCGATGATACGACGACGACTGAGATTCCGACTTGAAGCGAAATTCGCGCACCGTAAATTACTCGCGAAAAAACGTCGCGACCGAGACTGTCGGTTCCAAACCAATTTTCCGAGCTCATCGGTTTGTAACGCATCGCAATGTCGATCACCGTTACGTCGTGTGTCGCGATCAGCGGCGCAAAGATAGCGGCGAGAATAAATAACGCCGCGATCACGATGCCGATGTAAGCCAGTCTGCTCATTCGAAACTATCCACTTGTCACTTCTAACTAACCACTGAAGAAAATCATTTCCTTCAGTGGTTAGTTGTGAGTTGATGGTGACAAGTTCTAACTAAGCCTGATTCGTGGATCAAGCTTTCTATATACAAAATCCGTCAGCGAATTCGCGATGATAAACGTCACGCTGATCACTAGCACGCAGCCTTGCACGAGGCGATAGTCGCGTTTGCCGATGCCGTCCTCAAGCAGTAAAAGGCCGAGGCCTTGCCAGTTAAAAATCTTTTCGGTGATGATCGCACCGGCGAGCAGCACGCCGAGTTGCAGGCCGAGAATTGTCACGACGGGAATCAGGCCGTTTTTTAGAACGTGTTTGAAAAGGACGGTTCGCTCACTGACGCCTTTTGCACGGGCGGTGCGAACATAATCTTCGCCGAGTTCTTCGATGACGCTCGATCGCACCATTCGAGTCAAGATCGCCGAAAGCGCGGCGCCGAGCGTGACGGCGGGAAGCACGATGTCTTCGGGATACAGGCTGCCGGTCGGTGCGAACCAGCCGAGTTTTACCGCGAAAATGTAAACGAGAAACGGGCCGATAACGAAGGTCGGCAGCGAAATGCCGAGCAGTGCAAAGACGGATGTAAAATTATCGACGAGAGAATTTTTTCGCGAGCCTGCTAGCACTCCGAGCGGAAGAGCGATGCCGATCGCGACGAGCATCGCGGCGATCGCGAGCTTTATCGTCGAAGGGTAACGTTCGAGGATCATGCCGATCACGGGGCGATCGGTGCGCATCGAGTTACCGAGGTCGCCGCTGAGCAAACCGAGCCAGTAATCCGCATAGCGATTGTCGGTGCCGTTCCAGACAAAACCTTCCTCTCCGTACGAAAAGAAAAACGCCGGGCGATCGAGGCCATGCTTGGCGCGAAAATTCTCGACCTGCTCCTGCGTCGCCGTTTCGCCGAGAATTACAGTTGCAGGATCGCCGGGCACGATCTCGATCAACAAGGTGACGAGCGTGACGACCGTCCAGATCACGAGCAGCATCAGACCGAGTTGACGCGCAAAATTGATGAGTTTAAATTTCATCCGAAGCAGGGCGAAAGTGTGTAAATTTTACCGAGAATCGTGCGGCGTGACAAACTATCAGGTTTTCTTTGCGTTCTTTGCGTCTTTGCGTGAGATAAGATTTTCTCACGCAAAGACGCAAAGAACGCAAAGAATAAGAAAGGCGTTAAGCTTTAAATTGATTTGGTATTGGCTTTTACGCCGACGTGGATTGCGGCGATGCCGCCGGTTAGATTTTTATAACTGATGTCCGCAAAGCCCGCGTTGCGCATCATTGCGGCGAGTTTTTGCTGGTCGGGAAATTTAGAAACGCTGTCGGGAAGATATGTGTATGCTGCGCGCGAACCGCTCACGATGCCGCCAATGCGCGGCAGAATCGTGGAAAAGTAAAATTCATAAAGCTCGCGAAAAACCGGCAGCCTCGGATGCGAACATTCGAGCACGACGAGTTTGCCGTTCGGTTTTAGCACGCGACAGAGTTCTTCCAAGCCGTTCTCGTAATTCGGCAAATTACGTAATCCGAACGCGATCGTCGCCGCATCAAAACTCGCGTCGGCAACCGGCAGCGTCATCGCGTCGGCCTCGATATATGGAATCTCGAGATTTGCGATTTGCGATTTGCGATTTGCGATCGTCAGCATCGGGCGGCAGAAGTCTGTGCCGACGACGTGCGCTTTTGAGTTGCGTGAGAGTTCGAGCGAGAGGTCGCCGGTGCCGCAGGCGACATCGAGAACAGTTGCGTTTTTGCGGTCGAGAGTTTCGCGCAGTTCGTTCGCGACTTTTCGTCGCCAGCGTTTGTCGATGTTTAGTGAGAGAACATGATTGAGCAGATCGTATCGCGGCGCGATGCCCGCGAACATTTGCTTTACGGCCTGCGCGTGAGCAGCTTCTTTATCATCGAGTGTGCGATCCATCGATTACTTCGGCGTGTTGACAAGCACGGAGATCATTGCCGACGATTTGAATTTGCCGGCAAACGAGCTGACATCGGCGAACGCGACCGTTTCGTAAATCTTGCGGTCGGCGTCGGCCGAAACAGTTTTGTATGTATCGTTATCGAGCCAAAATTCCGCCGTGTCACGCTTTGTCCACTCATTCTCGATCCGTGAACGTGCGGCAGAAAATTCGGCGCCGTTGATCGCATCTACAAGCGTTTTTGTGATAAGTTCGCCCGCGTCGATCCGGCCGTTGCCGCTGCCGATGTCGTTTTTTCCGGCAGAAAAACCGATGACCATCCAGCCGGGCAGAATGTGAGCTTCGTTACGCACAAAAACTTTTTCGGCGAAGGCCGACGGCACGCGCGATCTTAGTCGCGCCTCTAAAACAGCGGCGAAGATCGTCGCGGCGGCAAAGTCTTTATCCGAGCGCGACGGTGTGCGAACGGCGAATCTGATCGCCGAGACCTCGCTGTTCGGCGAGGCGACTGTCAGCAGAGCGACTTGCGGATCGTCCGCCGCGCGAAAGGTCGATGGCACGCGTTTATCCGACTTAAGCCAGCCGCCAAAGTATCGGCGAACCGCCTTAAAAACGAGCGGTCGGTCGAAATTGCCCGAGACCGCAACTGTCGCATTGTCGGCGGTGAGGAAACGCTGCTTCGCATCGATCAGATCGGCGAAATCGATCTTCTTAACCGTGTCTTCGGTGCCGTACTGAGGCCGTCCGTAGGGAAACGTGCCGAAGAGCCGCTTCGCCGCCGTCCGATCTGCGACATATGCCGGATCGTTTTCGAAAGTTTTTATTCGCGCGATCAAATCGGTTTTGATCTTGGCCGTCGTCTCTTTGTCGATCGTTGGGTTAGCGACGGCAGCCGAAAGCGTTTCGAGAAGTGTGAGCACTTTCGCCGGCTCGGCCGAAGCGTCGATTTGAATGTAATCGAAATTCGTTATCACGTTAAGATCGCCGCCGAGATCCTGCGAGAAAAATTCGCGAATCTCTTCGTTCGGAAAAATATTGTCGGCGAGCAGTTGCATCACGCCTTCCTTACCCTGCGGATCGAACGCCGAACCTGCGTGAATGCGAATCTTTACCGTCACCAGTTTTTCAGCAGGATTCGGCCACATTAGCACCTTCAGGCCGTTGAGCAGCGTCTCTTTTTTCGGCTGAGCTTGCGCGAAACCGGCAAAAGTGGCAGCGAGTATCAACAGCAACGCAAACGCGATTTTCGTGAATAAATTTCTTCTCTTCATCGTATGAATACCTGTGCAACTTTGTTAGTTGCGTGCGGCGGCGATTTTGTTGTAGCGAGGCTTTACATTAACAAACTTGCCGCAAAGCGTGCGAATGAAAATATTAAGCCTGAGCGGGCATCGCGTCAAACGCATCAGGCATCGTATGAAAGTTTGGCGATTACCGCTGCTTTTTTCGGCTCAAGAAATTCGTTGAAAATTACTTAACTTCTGAAAAAATCGCGGTATAATCGTTTTATCTTATTTGCCGCTCTGACTTGAGCGCTATACCTGAGAGGCTGATATGGGAAAAATTTTGAAGTATTGCAGCAAGTGCGACGAAGGGTTCGCATCGAAGTTTGGCTTTTGCCCGAATTGCGGAGCGACGCTGGAAGCTTTTGAGATGAACCGCGTTGACGCGGAAGAACCGACGCCGAGTCGCGAGGTCGAGACGATTCCGCCGGCTCCTGCGTTTATTGAAACCGTTGAAGAACCAGTCGTCGAAGCGTCGTCGTCGGAAGATATTCTCGAGATCGACGAGACGCCTGCCGAAGAAGTTGTGGCCCACGAACCCGTCGTCGAGAAGGCTCACGTCGCCGCACCGACGGAGGTTTTCTACCAATCTAAGCCGCTTTACATCGACGAAAAACCAGTCTCGCTCGAAGCCGAGCATGATAAAGCAGTCGCTGCCGGCGGCTATTACTTGACGGTCATCGAAGAGAAAAACGTCAAACAACGAAACAACCTTTTGCTCGGCACGCTCGGCGTTATGTTGTGTGCGCTGATGTTAGGGTTGGTTGTCAGTATTTTTAGCAAAGACCTCGATGTCGCCTCGATCAATGACGATGTCTTCAATGCTGTATTAGTTGAAGATATTCCAATTGAAGAGGAAGAGGTCGAGCGTCCTAAAGATGAAGACGATGGCGGCGGTGGCGGCGGTGGCGGTAATAATGATCCCGAACCCGCTTCTAAAGGTGAAAGGGCTCCAATGCGGAGGGATCCTCAGATGGCACCTTCGTCCACGATGGATCGTCTTACGAATCCGACTATTCCGGTTCAGATGGCCATTAAAGGACCGATAGATGAAAAATATAAAGCTGATAGCCGTTACGGATTAAAGGTAGGCATAGACGGTCGTTCCGATGGGCCGGGCAGTAACAGCGGTCAGGGTAGCGGAAGGAATGGAGGGCAAGGGCCTGGCGATGGCCCCGGTTATGGTCCGGGAAGCAAGGGCGGATTAGGAGGTGGTAATAATGGTGGCATCGGTCCGGGAGATGGTACTGGTGGAGGCGGCTCCGACATTCCGCCCCGTACTACGGGCGTCAGTTCACCTTTGAAGGTTACTTTTAAGCCGAAAGCTCGTTTTACCGAAGCAGCCCGCGTCGCTAACACTCAGGGGACGGTTTTGCTCAGGGTTACATTTTTAGCTTCGGGTCAGATTGGCATCGTTTCGACGATTAGAGGCTTGCCGAACGGTTTGACGGAATCGGCGATCGCCGCTGCTCGTGGCATCAGATTTGAGCCGGCAAAAGTCAACGGAGTTCCGCAAACTACCGTCCGAAATATGGAGATCGGATTTGCAATCTTCTAAGCTGTAGTAAAAACAATTAAGAGGATGTCCGAAAGGCTGAGTTTTCAGACATCCTCTTTTGTTTTTAAATCGTGTCATCCCGCGATTTTGAGGTTTCATCCAGTTCGAAACGATTTCGGTCTCGCTTGTCCATTTTCTCTAAAAGGTCTAAAGGTTCGTTGTCCTGAAACTCGACGCCCATCGCGTGAGCATTTGCCTCGGAGTCGGATTGATCGGGTGTCGGGTTGTGACCCGCGACCGCTTCGTCGCCCGAGCCGATCGAGTCTTCCCAATTTGCATCCAAATCGCCACCCGAATCCGCCGGTGACGCGGCCGTGTGTTCTCGCAGCCTTTCTTTCAGCTCGCCCGGTGCACGAGGCGCCGACGCAATCTCGCCATCGATCTCGTTTTGAAATTCCTCACTGACGATGTTCTTCGATTCGGATTTTTTATCTTTTGTGTTCATGTTCCCCCCTTGCCGGTAATAACTAAATAAATACGACCGACTGCGACGACGGTATTTCGAAGCGTTTGCGGCACCGCACGTTGCTGCAAACAAGCATGTCATCGACGCGAACCATATAGTCGCGCGACTTTTGAAACTGAGCGCGTTCGTGATCGTTTAGGTTTTTCGGTGCGTTCTTTTTTTTTGTTCGCTTCATCCAGCGAACGTCGTAATCCGCTCGCTCGCGACAATGCGGACACGAAAAACTCGCCTTCTTCACTTCTTGCCGCTCGTCAAAAATATCCCGCTCGTGCATATTAGTCAGTTTACCACAGCGACAAATGCACAACCCCGCGCGTAAGCGAGTGCGGAAGCGAGGTTAGTGTCCTAATCCTGTGTGTTCAACCTTCGTGCCCTTTGTGTCCTGCCTTCGTGAACTCTGTGATTAAAACAAGGAAGTAATCACAGAGTGCACCGAGCGAGGACACAAAGAGCACAAAGGGAAGTCATCGGACACCGCAAGTTTAGAACACTACCGAAGCGAGATGTTGAGTGTGCCGCCCTTGCTTACGCGCGGGCTTGTGCAACTATGCTAAATCTTTCAAATACTTGAAGCTGAAAATCCCTGTGTCGTGGCCGTCGGAGAAGTGAAAATTGAGTGCGTAGCGGCCGACGATCGAGATGGATGAGAAGGTTAGGTCGTCGGAGATCTGCGATGGTTTGAGCATCTTTTCGCCCGTCCATTCGTTGACGCAGCCCGCGCACGGGCAGGCGCGGCGAAGCTGTGCGGCGTTGTAGCGAGACTCGCTGTCGTCGGACCAGCGAATCGAAACTTCGCTGTCAGATTCCTCGATGATTTGCAGCGGCTCGATCATGAATTTGCAGTGAGATAGGGATATGCGTTCGGCGGAGGCGGCGTGTGTGCCGGCGGATGAGCGATCGCGGGGAAAACTTTGCGATAGGCCACGAGATTGCCAGCCGTGATAACCGGAATAATAAAATAGAGTCCGACACACAAAGCGATATAGCCCAAAATAATTAAACCGAAATTGACGACTATCAGTCCACCGACGCCGCCGAGGTTTTTCATAACGGCGCGAGCGCTCAGCTTGATCGCATCCCAACCCGGAAGTCCGCGATCGACGATCAGCGGAAAGCTGAACATCATCAGCGAGTGCAGCGTGACCATGACGACGGCGATTATCACATCAACGACGAGCACGATCACAACCGTGATGAGCAATTCCTCGTCGCTGACACGCGAACCGGCGACGGCTTTCATGAGGATCGGCAGATACATTGTCACAAAAATAGCGACAAAATAAATGACGATCGGCACGACAAAAAGTATCGTGACGAGCAAGCTCTGACGTAAATATTCCATGCCGCGCCAGAGGTCTTCGAAATTCACTTTGCCGCCGTCGATCTTTGTAAGATAACAGCGAAAGATGCCGCAGATCATCGCGCCGAGCAGCACATACATCGTCATGCCGCCGATGATCGCACCGACGAGCGAGACCGCAAACAGCACCCAATACTCGTCCTTTATCAGATCCCAAGCTTCTTTTACACACTCGATCGGGCGGATCCGGCCGGTTGTGAACTCAAGATTTTGCATCGTAAATTTGCGTTAAATAATCGTTCACCATTCTGTCGCTGGAGAATTGCGGCGTGAGTGTCGCGATCGCATCGCGCATTCGAGCGATCCACTTTGTCGGCAAACCGTCTTCGCCAAGCGAGTAAAAATCCGGGATGATCTCGTCCTCAAGTGTCTCGTAAAGTGCGAGACTGTCGGCGGCGTCCATTTCAGTTTCGGTAATATCGTCATCTGCATTGCCGATGGCAAAACCATTTTCGCTCGTGTAGCCCTCGATCCACCAGCCGTCAAGTATCGACGCGTTGAGTACGCCGTTCATCGCGGCCTTCATACCGCTGGTGCCGCTGGCTTCCATCGGGCGTCGCGGCACGTTGAGCCAAACATCGACTCCGTGCACGAGATAACGCGCGACTTCCTGATCGTAGTCTTCGATAAACACTGCGCGATGCTGCCAGTTAGAATCGTGATTGATCGACATCAGTTTTTGCAGGATGGTTTTCGCCGTTTGATCTTGCGGATGAGCTTTGCCGGCGAAGACAAACTGCACGGGACGCTCAGGGTCATCGACCAACTTTAATAATCTATCGAGATCGCTGAACAACAAATCCCAACGCTTGTAGGCCGCGACGCGACGCGCGAAACCGATCGTCAAAATGTCGGGCGAAAATAGTTTTTTCGTGTCTTCGTGCTCGTGGATAGTGTCGATGTCACCGGCGTCTTTTGTGCGCGTGCGCTCGCGGATAAATGCGATCAAAAGATTTTTAAGTGTTCGGTGCGTCGTCCAAATTTTGCTGTCCGAAAGCGAGTTAACAACTTCGCGCCATTTGTCGGCGTCGCGTGCGAGTTCGCCCCAGTTTTCTCCAAAACGTTCGCGATATAAACTTTGAAACACCGGTGCGATCCACGTCGGAGCGTGAACGCCATTCGTCACCGACGTGATCGGAACTGCACCCGCATCGGCGAGATCCGGGAACATTTTCAACCACAATTCACGCGAAACTTCACCGTGCTTTGCGCTCACGCCGTTAGCCGAGCGGCACATGCGTATCGCGAGCGGTGTCATCCCGAAAAACTCTTTGTCGTCGGATAGATTTGCGCGACCGAGAGCGAGAAATTCGCCGCTCGTGAGCTTTAACGAATCAATAAACTCGCTGCTAAAACATTGAATCAACGTGTCCGGTGCAAACATGTCGTTGCCCGCGGCGACCGGTGTATGCGTCGTAAAAACACATTTTGAACGAACAGCCGAAACGGCGTCGGCGAAATTGTGTTCACGATTATCGGCTAGATATTCGCGAGCAAGCTCAAGTGTCGAGAACGCCGCGTGGCCTTCGTTGAGATGATAGATGGTTGGATCGACGCCGAGTTTCCTAAGTAGCCGCACGCCGCCGATGCCGAGCACTTTCTCTTGTACGATTCGCGTTTCGGTGTCGCCACCGTAAAGGTGGCCTGTGATCAGACGATCGACATCGCTGTTTTGTTCGACGTTAGTATCGAGCAGATACAATTTGATTCGCCCAATCTGAGCGAGCCACGCTTGAGCGACGACCTCGCGTCCGCGTATGTGAACCGATGTAGTCACTCGTTCGCCTTTGTCGTCAACAACCGGCGTCAGCGCGAGTTCCGATGCTAAGACATCATTATAAGATTCCTCTTGCCAGCCGTCGTGACCGATCCGCTGGCGAAAATATCCGTAACGATACAACAACCCGATCGCGACGAGCGGCAAATTTAGATCGCTCGCAGATTTAAGATGATCGCCGGCGAGAATGCCGAGTCCGCCCGAGTAATTCGGCAGCGAATTGTGCACGCCGTATTCGGCGCATAAATAAGCGATGTTCGTGGTTCGTGGTTCGTGGTTCGTTGTGGCGGAAAGATACTGAGTAAATTTTTCGTTGAATCGATCAACACGTGCGACATATGCGGCGTCTGCGGCGCGTTGCCATAGTCGTAACTCGCCGATCTTTTTTAAGAGAACCCGCGGATTCTGTTCGCATTTGTCCCACAATGTCGGGTCGAGATCGCGAAACAGCGCCGCGCCCTCAGGCTGCCACGACCAGTAAAAGTTACGCGAGATCGTATCGAGAGCATTTAACTCCGGCGGCAATTCGCGTGTAAATTCAATATCAGTTCTAAAAGTTTGTTCGTTATGTGCGGTTACTGCTTGAGTGGCGATATCTGTCGAGGCCTCCGTCATTGTCGTGATTTGGATATCAAAAGAATAAACGAACCGCTCGTTAGTCGCAAACCTGCGGTCTTAGCGTAGAATATTGCCTGCGTAACACGCAAAAGATCGCGAAATTAAGAACAGGGACTCTAGACGATTTTTCACTAGTTAGATTTATATCTTTTCCTCTTTCGCGTCTTTTCGCGTGTTTCGCGGGCAGATCAACGGTTTTCTTCGCGTTCTTTGCGGCTTTGCGTGAAACATCTCCCACAAATCAGCTATAATCTGCAATTTAGTCAGAACCACCTGCGGTAGCGGGTGGTTGATCGCTAGTAAAAGATCCACATTAAACCGCTCACTACCGTAAGCGGTTCTGACAAAACATGAAACTCGATATCATTCCCGTTAAATGGTCCGACGAAGGCGTTGTGATGCTCGATCAACGGCTGCTTCCGACCGAGGAAGTCTGGCTCACGCTGCGTGATTACAACGCTGTCGCCGCCGGCATTCGCGACATGGTCGTGCGCGGGGCGCCGGCGATCGGCGTCTCGGCGGCGTATGGTTTGGCGCTTGCGGCAAAGAATTTCGTCGGCACGACCGTCGTCGACCTCGAAGACGAGATCGACTTCGCCGCGGACGTTATCGGCAAGACGCGTCCGACCGCGGTCAATCTTTTCTGGGCGATCGACCGGATGAAAGCGACGTTCAAAAGCGCCAAAGAGCAAGAGAAGTCCGTCAGTGAGATCAAAGAGATATTAAAGGTCGAGTCCGTCGCCATCCACGACGAAGACATCGAGGCCCAGCGCCTCATCGCCCAGTTCGGCGGCGAGTTGTTGAATGACAACGACACTGTGCTGACGCACTGCAACGCGGGTGCTTTGGCGACGGGCGGAGTTTGGGGCACGGCGCTCGGAGTGATTCGCGGCGCGGTTGATCAGGGCAAGCACATCGCCGTCATC
>Ga0187893_10014844_pt1 | contig 10539 bp, 7 predicted proteins | sample MA1701074metaG_FD_139574 | JGI IMG/M metagenome (GOLD analysis project Ga0187893, IMG submission 139574) | White microbial mat communities from a basaltic lava cave in the Kipuka Kanohina Cave System on the Island of Hawaii, USA - MA170107-4 metaG ...
CACCGGCTGCACCTTTTCCTTCTTCTATGCCGGGTTTGAATATCCTACCCTCGAATCGGTCTTCTACAACCATCTGAGTTGCTTGGTCAAATGCTTTGTCTATGTCAAGGACAAACGATGTTAGTACAGTGTCTGGCGCCAATTGACTTTGGTCCCCAACAGCACCAAATGCGTATAATCCTCTTTCTTTGGCAGCCTGTATCACGCCATGGCCTGATGTGTCAGCTACGTGAAACAAAATGTCAGCACCGGCATTGATTTGTGCCAAACCTGCTTCCTTGCCTCTGGAAGGGTTATCCCATTCACCCAGGTAGGTTCCGATTATATCGATCTCCGGATTTATGTGCTTCGCACCCTGCTTGTAACCTTCAAAAATATTGATGAGATTTGGATATTGGTCTCCTCCTACATATGATATGGTGCCTGTTTCACTCATCATAGCGCCAAGGGCACCTAGCAGGAAGGTTCCTTCTTGCTGCTGTGGAAATATCGATGCCACGTTGCCTGAAGAAACAAGACCGGTAAAGACTACATATTTGGTGTCCGGATATTCATTGCCTACCCTGACTGCCGGGTCTCCCCATTGGAAACCATGGGCAATGATAAGATCATAGCCCTCTTCTGAATACTGCCTCAAGGTGGCTTCTATATCTGGAATAGCAATGCTTTCGGCATAAGCAACTTCATATCCATATTTGGTCTCTAATTGTTTGGCAGCTTGGAAAGCAGCTGAACCCCATCCACCATCACTAAATAGAGCGTCGGTGACAAGAGCAACCCTTAATGTCTGTGAATATGCGCTCTGAGGCTGAGGTATTAGTATCAGTGAAGTCAGGAGAGCTGCGGCTATGTATAATGCGAATGCTGGTGCATAGCTTGGTCGGAAACTTGATTTCATACTCAGGAAGACCTGACGAGAAAGTATTATACTTTAGTAGAATTCTACCATTCGATTATCATATATCATAATTCAAAGAAATAGAGATTATTGTTTTTTTTATGAAATAGTGTTTAGGTAAGATAAATTATAACCTCTGCCTACTTTTTAATCATTTATTATGACCTGTGCTTAAAGGCATTAAGCGATGCGTTTAGGAGCCCAACATGAATTCCTCCTGTGGAAGCATGGATTACTCTGGTACCTACCATCGCACTGACAAGTTCTCTCCGATCAAGCTTTACTCCCACACATCAATATTGTAAATAGATGTACCGGAGAGCAATGGTAGCATAATGTCAGGCGTTTAACCACTATGGCTACCAGTAGCTATGCCACCCTTTGAGCGGGGTAAAAGTCTGATGGTGGAAGAGTTTCTACCTTTCTCCTCTTTTGTAAGCGATGGCAAGTGCTGCTGGTGCTCCAGCTTTCTTGTACATTGCAGCAAGGATCGCTATGGGTATCAGGTAGGGAAGCATAAGCAGGAACTGGAACGGTAAACTTGACCCTGTGGCCTGAAGGCCGAGCTGGAAAGAATCTACCATACCGAAAATAAACGCACCGGCACATATCCAATATGACTTCCATCTGCCAAATATCACCAATGCGAGTGCAATCCATCCTGTTCCTCCCGTAACATTCTCAAGGAAGTAGCCAGTCTGGACAAGCGAAAAGTATGCCCCGCCGATTCCTGCCATTGCGCCTCCGATTATCACTGCTAGGTAGCGTATTCTGTAGACGTCAACACCTAGAGCGTCTGCCTGCTTGGGGTTCTCTCCCACTGTCCTTATTTTGAGACCAAGATTGGTTTTGAAAATGAAAAAATAAGTCGCAGGCACAAGTAGGAGTGCGATGTAAACGAGTGGGTCATGGTTAAACAAAATTGGCCCAATGCCGGGAAGGGTAGAGAGCCCTGGTATGTCGATCTTTGGCATGAGTTCAACACTAGGAGCTACCGCCTGGACACCAAATGTCAGCCTGTACATGAGTGCAGCAAGACCTGTACCCAACAGCCAAATTGCAAGACCTGCGGCCAGCTGGTTTGTCCTGATCGTGATGCTCATGAATCCCTTGAGCAATGCCAGTGCGGCGGCGCCGGCCATGGCCATCAAGATTCCGACGACATAGTTTCCTGTAATGTAGGTGCCCATGAAGCCGGCAAACGCCCCAACCAACATCATCCCTTCAAGCCCTAGGTTAAGAATACCGGAACGTTCTGCAATTTTTTCACCTAACGCCGCAAAAAGGACCGGCGTCATTAAGCGCATTCCAGAAACTATAACACCTATGATAACAGCCTCGATTTCTCCGGCCATGCCTTACCGAACACCTCTCCCATTTCTTCTACTCAGCCAGATCACAAACAGCTGACCGACTAACACAAAGACGAGAACAAGGGCCTGGAGAGTCATCGAAAATGCGCCCGGAATGCCAAGGCTCCGATACATGGTTTCGGATCCAGTCATCAGAACAGAGAAGAAGAACGCGACTATGGCTACGCCTATTGGATGTTGCCTTCCAAGCAGGGCTATTATTACAGCCACAAAGCCATACCCTGGCGAGATGCCTTCTATCAGTACGTGCTGAACACCCGAGACCAGCAAGCCCCCGGCGATTCCTGCCAGCCCGCCACTAATACCCAGAGTAATAAGAACACTTCTTCCGACATTCATTCCGGCATAACGCGCTGCTTTGATATTCGCACCTACGCTTCTAATTTCAAACCCGATCTTGGACTTCCACAGATAATATACGCCAACCGTCGCCAGCCCGGCAATGATTATGCCAGCATGAAGGCGCGTCCCTGGAAAAATTATAGGCATCTGCGACTCATCAAATATCTCAGGAGAATAGGGATTAAAGCCGGGTGCCTTGATGGGCCCATGCAGCAGATATGCTATGAAAAGGAATGCGACGAAGTTTAACAACACGGTCGAAATAACTTCGTTTACTCCAAACTTGACCTTAAGTACTGCTGGAACCAGAGCGAAGAGTGAACCAAAGATAAAGCTAACAACAATTACCGCAAGAATTGCAATACCAGGAACTGCTCCAATAAGAGAGATGCCAACAATCGCACCGCCAAGTGCGCCCATGTAAAGCTGCCCTTCCGCTCCAATGTTCCATTGTCTGCACCTAAATGCTACGGAAACGGCCAACCCGACTAGGATCAGCGAAGTGGTCTTCAACAGCACATCCCCGAAACCGAAGACAGACCCGAAGGCCCCCCGGAACATTATGGCATATGCATTCCCGACATCAACACCTGCGGAGCCTAGTATTATAGCTCCAGCTACAAACGCAAGGCTTGCAGATGCAAACGGAACAAAGAACTTGACATCCTTTACTTTATCCCGCGTTTGAGATAACGCGCTAATTATGCTCAACTTGCCCCCTCCGAGGAGAGTACAGCTTTCCCGCCCATCAAAAGGCCAATGTATTCCACATCTGCATCTTTTCTATCCATCACGGCTTTGATCTTGCCTTCATAAATCACCGCAATCCGATCACAGACTGTCAGTATTTCGTCTAGGTCAAGCGATATCATCAAGACGCCTACGCCGTTTTCACGTTGCTTCACAAGCTGTTTGTGTATGTATTCTGTTGCTCCAATGTCTAGGCCCCGAGTCGGGTTGTGGACTACTAGGACCTTCGGGTTTCTCGCGAGCTCTCTTGCCATCAGCACTTTTTGCAGGTTTCCTCCCGACAAAGAATTAACGGGAACATCTATTCCAGGCGTCTTTACTTCAAAGTCGGACACTACCTTTTGTGCAAACTTTTTCATTTCATCCCGTCGTAGGAATACCTTGCCAGAATATTCGCCCGTATACCATCTATCCAATATCAAGTTTTCAGCGATCGAATATTCCAGTATTAGTCCCGTGTCAAGCCTGTCCTGTGGCACATAGGCAAGACCCCATTCCCTTATTTTTCTGGGTGGTATGTTGGTTATTGGCCTGTTGCCCATGACTATTTCGCCACTCTGAACTTTTCGCAATCCGGCTATCACTTCCGCAAGCTCAGCCTGACCATTGCCGTCCACTCCTGCTATGCCAAGGATCTCACCCTCCCTTAGCTCGAGTGACAGATCTTTCAGGAACATTATGTTTGAATTATTGAGAGCTGAAACTTTTTTCAGCTGTAGAACCGTAGGCTTTTTTGCAGGTCCTTTAGTTTGAATGCTCTCTACGACAGGGCGACCTACCATCATCTTCGCGAGCTCTGTCTCATTAGTTTCAGAAGTATTTACGGTGCCTACTACCTTGCCGCCCCGGAGCACTGTGACTCTATTACTCGCTTCCATCACTTCGTGCAATTTGTGTGTGATGAATATGATGGAAAGACCTTGGTTCACCATTGATTGAAGCGTGGAGAAGAGTGCTTTCTCTTCCTGCGGCGTTAGCATTGAAGTAGGTTCGTCGAGAATTAGGATATCGGCGTCGCGATAAAGCGCCTTGATTATTTCCACGCGCTGCTGCTCTCCCACAGCTAGATCGCCTACTGTCGCTTTGGGATCTAACTTTAAGCCATATTTCTCCGACAATTGCGTGATTTTCCTTTCAGCACTGGATAAGTTAAGAAAGAATCCATTGGACTTTAGACCCACGATGATGTTTTCTGTTACAGAATGTGGAACAGTAAGCAGAAAGTGCTGATGAACCATCGCAACACCAAGTTCCATTGCGTCGTTTGGTGACTTGATCGAGGTTTTTTGACCCTTCACGATAATTTCGCCTGCCTGTGGCTGGTAGAGCCCGTAGAGGACGCTCATCAGAGTGGTCTTGCCGGCACCGTTCTCCCCTAAAAGGGCGTGGACTTCGCCCTTGCGCAGCTCGAAAGTCACATTATTGTTGGCAACGACCTCTCCAAAACGGATGGTAATTCCCTTCATCTGCAGAATTGGCTCGCCTTTGGGGATGGAAGAGAAACTGGTTACAGCTCGATCTTTTCCATTGCCATCGGGGAGAGTTTTATCTTGCCCCTCTTTTTTCTGGTTCCTCCTAAAACTTTTGCCTATGAATGCAATAGCGGAATGTTCTACGAGAACATATTATACTTTGGTATACATCCGGAAAATAAATGTCATATATCATAAAGTTACAAAAAATACAATTATGCTTGTATCTCACGATCCCTCGATTTAGCTTTAAATAGTTACGAGCGCCGATCTTCGTGTAGATATTGCCAGTGCAAGACTTTTTTTACGTCATGATAAAACCGAATTTCTATCGTGATTCACTGCAGCTTATGAAAATTTCCGACAAGCTGCGACGCGTGTCACCTGGGATTTCGGAAGCATCAGTAGTTATGGCCACCGAAACTAACAAAGGAATCCTAATTCGCCTTGGCTTTTCGCCTTCAACCATAGAACAGGCCAGTGACTCGGACATGCTAATTGCAATTAGAGCTAGGGATCAGACATCTATCGATCTTGCTACCACGCAAGTTGAAAAGTTCCTCGAGTCACCTTCACAGCCCGGCAATGGCGATCAGGAAAAGGCAGTTGATATAGAAGCGGCCCTAAATAAGATGCCAGACACAAATCTTGTGTTGCTGTCAATACCTGGCGAGTACGTTAAGGACATTTCGCATAAACTAATAGAACGCAATATTCATCAGCTAATTTTTAGCGACCATGTGCCCGTGGAGGATGAACTGGAGTTGAAAACAATGGGAGCTGCGAAGGGTCTATTGATCTTGGGTCCGGGAGCCGGGACATCGGTAATCAATGGAAAAGGTATAGGGTTTTCAAATGCAATTAAAACTGGACCTGTTGGTATAGTCGCAGCAGCAGGCACCGGACTACAGGAGGTCACCAGCTTGCTAGATCAGTGCGGAATTGGAGTAAAGCATGGGCTTGGGGTGGGTGGCAATGACCCTAAGGACAAGATCGGTGGAATAATGATGCTAGAGTGCATGAAAATCCTGGAAAACGATGATGAGATTAAGGTGGTAGCTATCGTTTCAAAGCCGCCTTCTCCAGCGGTAGAGCACAAGATAATAGATAATGCGTTGCATACCGGTACTAAGAAATATGTTCTAGCCTTTATCGGCGGCGGAAATATGGACAGCAAGCAGAATCAGTGTAATAACATGATTCTCAAAGTCAACTCTCTGGCATCCTCAGTGTTGGCAGTTGCAAAAATGCTGGGAGATGAACATCTCCGTAAGGCTCTATCTCACACCTATATGCCGCCTGAGGGACTCGCGAATATCTTGCAAAAGGAATGGAGCAGATTGCATAGCTCTCAGAGATTCATAAGGGCTCTGTACACGGGCGGGACGTTTACCTACGAGGCCCAGGTCATCCTTGGGGATTTAATAGAAGACGGACTGATATACTCAAATGCGCCTATACAGCAAATAAAACAGCTGCAGGATTCATTCAAGAGTGAAAAGCATTCGATAATAGATCTTGGTGAAGAAGAGTTTACAAAGGGAAGACCGCACCCGATGATCGACACCACGATAAGAAAATACCGAATTCTAGAAGAGGCTAAAGACCCGGAAGTTGGCGTCTTACTGCTAGATTTCGTACTTGGATATGGGGCGAATCCCGACCCCGTCGGTGCGGTACTAGACGAAATAAAGCAAGCCAAGGAAATTGCCCAGAACGATGGACGATTTTTGTCGATCATTGCTCATGTTTGCGGCACAAAGAACGACATTCAGGGTTATGATCAAAGCATTTCCATCTTGAATAGTGCAGGTTGTATTGTAATGCCTTCTAATGCAATGGCCGCGGTTTCATCTGCTCTCGTGATATCAAGGGGCAAGCTAGATCTCGCACTGGCCTATGCCAAGTACCTTGAATTGCCGCACGATTGGAATGAGGTTTAAAGATAATGAGAGAAAAAACTACCGATGCGGCGACGATGTTGCGTTCTGAGCTAAATGTCGTAAATGTTGGATTGGACATATTTTATAACGCACTAAAACTTCAAAATATCAACGTGATTCATGTCAATTGGAATCCACCTCCTAAACTGGAGAAAGAAACGCAGGACCTACTTGACAAGATTCTCTAGGGCTGCCTTGGAGGTCTTGGCGAACTGAACATGACATCGATTTCGGGACAGCCGACCTCGCTACTTTTTGGTTGCCAATCCATTGGTAGTGTACATGAAAAAATTGATTCCAATGAGGGATTGTTTGGTACGGTCTTGAACGTCTTTGATAAAGCTATCAATATCAAGACGAATGACGATATGTTGCTTGTTGTCGGCCTTGGTCAGGTTGCTTCTCCACTGACAATGAACGTTTTCCCTTCAGCTAGTTCGGCTGTGTGCTTTAGGTCATTTACCGATTTTGTTCGAAATGGAGACCATGTTTCTGTAGCTGGCAAAAACAGCTCAAAGGATCCGGGTATTGTAGACATTGCTCAGATCCAGCTGGGAAGTAAGTCTGCTATTCTAATGAGCAAGCCACTCAAGTTATTTGAGAATCACATTCTGAAGCCTGATTTGGAAAATCTCCTGAAATTCTCCGAATCTAGAGAACATTTGTTGTCTGTGCTAACAGAATGTGCGACGGATAGGGCTGGCTCCCTCTTAAATCCAGACATGACGACAGAGGGTCTACTGCCAAAATTCATGAATTTGAGTCATGATCTTGTGCTAGATGCCAAAAGTTCCAAGTTCGAGGAGAGACTATCAAGGTCCTTGATTGGATTCTGTGGGCGGGGGCCGGGATTCACGCCGGGAGGCGACGATTTTATTTCGGGAGCCCTTTCAGTATTCAATTGGATTCGACTTGGCTTGAATCTCGGATCTCCAATAATTCCAAGTTTAGAGTATAGAAAGTTAACCTCTTGGACTAGTTTTAAGCTGATGGAGAGTAATGCCCAAGGATTGGTCGATATCGAGGTTCAGGATTTAATCAATTCCATTGCAGAAGGAGACGTTTTGCGTTACGCAGAAGCAATCAAACACATAGCCAAGCGGGGCCATACTTCCGGGATCGATTTCGTGACAGGCGCTACAATCGCCACTTGTCTTTCCATAGATGGCATCGTGCAATCAAGATAGAAGATCAAATGTGTGCTAACAGGCAGCACAGCACGACCTTAGAAGCGATCAAGCCCGACATCTATCAGAAAAGAGGAAATCTAGCATATCTATTTTTCTGGCAAAAAAATACCAATTATGCTTATATAATTTTGCGGGGTTCCTCTATTTCTTGAGTTCAGGGGAGACAATCGTAATTGCATTGGGTGGCAATGCTCTTCTGAAAAGGGACGACAAGGGAACCTTTGAGGAACAATTTGCAAACGTGGTGGTAGCCTCTAGAGGCATTGTAGACCTGATAGAGAACAACTTCCGAGTTGTTCTTACGCATGGTAATGGTCCCCAAGTTGGTGCCACACTCATCAGACATGACCTCGCCAAGAACGTCGTACCTCCCTTTCCACTCCATGCGTGTAACGCAGAAACACAGGGATTCGTCGGGTACATGATTGAACAGGCTCTACAAAATGAACTGGACAAAAGAGGCATACACAAATCAGTCGCCTCAGTTGTAACAAGAGTAGTAGTCGACAGGAACGATGCATCATTCCAAAACCCCACCAAACCCATTGGCCCGTATTTCGAAAGAAGCCAGTACCCCAACCTTTTGAATATTTTTGAAGGTTACAAGCAGGGTGCAAAATACGTCAAACCAGGAATCAAGATTCTAGGCAACTACCTAGGAGACTGGGATGATCCCGGAAAAGGCAGAGAAGCAGCACTGGCACAGATATTTGCTGGGGCCGATTTTATTCTCCATGTTGCAGATACCTCAGGCCATGGCGTGATACAGGCTGCCAAAGAAAAGGGGATCTATGCTTTTGGTGCAGTAAGCGATCAGCACCAGCTTGCTCCAGAAACCGTGCTTACTTCATTTGTACTCGATATAGAAAAGGCCTTCGATCAGATTGCCAAGATGGTAGTTGAAGGCAGGTTTGAAGGCAGGATATTCAAACCAGGCATCGAAACAGGAAAGGGAGCTCCGGGTGATGGCATAGTATATCTAGCGCCGTTCCACAAGCTTGATGGCAAAGTACCAGTGGATGTAGGGAGAAGAATAAAGCAGCTTACACAAGATGTAATTGACAGGAAGATTGTAGTGCCTGAAAAGTATGAACTAAGCACGGATGTGCCCAAGAAATCAGATGCTGCAACTGAGCAGAAATCTGTACTAAAGATAGCTCTTGTCACAGACGCGCTATTCAGCGATAGCGGTTGGGCCGCCACTGCTTACAATGCCGCTGGGACACTGGAGACGAGGTACAGGCACAAAGTGGTGTGCGTAGATAACATCGCCGTCCGCGACATTGAGGCGACTTTGAAAAAATATGCAGAAGACGGCTATGACCTCATCATAGCCCATGGTTTCCAATGGGGAGACCCGGCAGTCAAGGCAGGCAAGAACTATCCAAACACCAAATTTGTAGTGTTTACAGGGCTTGTCAACTCTGACAATGTGGCATCGATATTTCCAATGCAGCAGGAAGGCACATTCCTGCTGGGAGCGCTGGCTGCAATGATGAGCGAAACAAATGTGATCGGGTATGTCGGAGGAGATCAACTAGATAATTTCCTAGACACTGAAAATAAGATCACTTGGAAGTACCAGGGCAATGGCAAATACCGCAGGGTGGTACCCTCACCAAAACCCGTCCAGATATTGGAACACGATACAATCCGTTCTTTGACCAACTCCGGCTACATTGTCATTGCATGTGGGGGCGGTGGAATTCCGGTGGTCACTGCCGCATATGGCCACAAAGTTGGCATTGATGCAGTCATAGACAAAGATCTAGCTGGAGAATTGCTTGCAAGACAGATAGGAGCCGACAGATTCATTATTCTGACAGATGTCGAAGGTCTGTACGTGGACTACAATAAGCCTAGTCAGAGACTAGTAGGCAGGGTGAGCGCAAGTAAGGATGACACAAATATTTCTCAGCTAGAAGAAGGAAGCATGGGACCCAAGGTCCGGGCTTGTTTGCAGTTTGTAAGAAATGGAGGAAAGGAAGCTGTCATTGCCAGTCTTGATAAGGTGCTCGAAGCAGTGAATGGAAAGACAGGGACGCACTTTTACCCCTGAAAGTGCCACTTGTATTTTTGATTGCACTTGCTACGAGTTCACATCTCAGCTCGACTACCTGTATGCTAATGTTATGTTTTGTGATATATGTGAAATTTACGGGAATTAATGAATTAAACTTAAATCCACACATACTGCGAGTTAAGCAAAAATCTGATGAAATAATATGTCATCCGAGGATATCAAAGCCAAGATCGAGTCGGCAAACAAGGAAGCCATCCAAAGGGTTCTCACTTCAAAACCATTCCTTGTAGATGTCAAGCCAGCAATAGAAGTATTGCCAGGGATGAAACAAAGATCTATCTTCCATGCAGGTCCTCCGATAGAGTGGAGCAGGATGTGCGGCCCCATGAAAGGTGCTATAGTCGGAACCATGATTTTTGAAGGATGGGCCAATAGCTGGCAAGATGCGGTAAAACTTGTTGAAGATGGCGAGATAGAGTTATCGTCTAACCACGATCATGAAGCGGTCGGACCCATGGCGGGCGTGATATCTCCCTCATTGCCAGTCA
>Ga0187893_10014845_pt1 | contig 10539 bp, 9 predicted proteins | sample MA1701074metaG_FD_139574 | JGI IMG/M metagenome (GOLD analysis project Ga0187893, IMG submission 139574) | White microbial mat communities from a basaltic lava cave in the Kipuka Kanohina Cave System on the Island of Hawaii, USA - MA170107-4 metaG ...
CTCTACCAATGCGAAGGTTGGCGTTAGGGCTTGCGAGGGTGCCGTACCAGTCGCCCAGGCGTCGGCGGCTTGCACCGGCGAAACGCGGCTTGCACCGGCGAAACGCGGCTTGCACCGGCGAAACGCGGCTTGCACCGGCGAAACGCGGCTTGCACCGGCGAAACAAGGTGCAGAAGCCCGAGAGATCTCCTACTTCGATGATACGCTCGCGCCGGGGCCAGGCGCGCCGCCGATCCGGCTACTTCACCGGAGGCGGAACGATGAACTCCAGGCCCTCGCGCACGCCGTACGCCGGGCCAAGCGTGCGATAGTCGGCGGCGCCCCGCCCGCTCCAGTTCCACGCTATGCGCCCTTCCCGCAGCGTCAGCTCGCACACCAGCCGGCGCTTGCCCCGCATGCCCGCTCCGGAAGCATCGACGAACGTGAAATCACCGTCGAGGAGCCGCCAGACGGCGACGTCGGCCGCGGCCCCGACCGAGAGATGGCCCAGCTCTTCGCGCCCGATCACCTGGGCCGGTTTCCAGGTGGAAGCGCGGACGACATCGGGCAGTGGCATGTCCATCGCCAGGCATTTCGACATCGTGGTCGGCATGTCCATCATGCCGGCGTTCATACTGCCGGTGTGCAGATCGGTGGAAATGGTATCGGGATGGAAGCCCTGCGCGATGGCCGGCGCCGCGTTGCGGAATACGAAGCTCCCGCCGCCGTGGCCGACGTCGAAGATCACCCCGCGCCGCCGGGCCTCGCCCAAATACGGATAGAGTTTGCCTTGTGCGTCCACCCACGGCACCGGGCCGCGAAAACAGTGCGTGCTGATGTCGCCCTTGCGCAACCGCTGGGTGACAAGCTGCCAATAGGGGCGCTCGCGCAGAAAGTATCCGAAATCGACCATGATCGGAGTGCCCGCCATCTTGCCCGCCTCGATCGCGCGGTCCACGGATTCCCAGTCCGGCTTCTGATAATGCGCCGATTTCACGCCGACCACGACGTCCTTGTGTTTGGCCGCGAGCCGCGCAACCTCCTTGGGATTGAAATCGCCCTGCTCGACGATATCGGTGATCATCCCGAAGCCGGCGATGTTGATCAGCGCCAGCACCCGCGTGCGCGCGCGGTCGATGACCGTGTGCCGGAAGGTCTCGAAGTTGCGCCAGCCAGAGCTGCCTGCGTCGACCATCGTTGTCACGCCCGTGCGGAAACCGAAAGCGTCCGGCTGTATGCTCTGATCGCCGGCCCAGGCGTCCTTGATTCCGGTGGAATGAAATAGGTGCGTGTGCAGATCGATAAGTCCCGGTGTGACGTACAACCCGGCCGCCTCGATCGTGCGACTCCCACCGCTGATATTGGCGGCCACGGCGGCCACGCGTCCGTCACGCAGGCCGACGTCCATCACCGCGTTGATGTTATTCCGCGGGTCGATGACGTGCCCGCCCTTGATCACCAGATCGTAGGCGGCCTGGCCGCTGGCCGCGAGGGCCGCGCATAACGCAAGAATCAGGGCTCGCATAGATTTTGACGGTATCATACGGGCATGCCGCGCGTGATCGACGGAATCGAAGAGCTGAAGGCTCTAATCGGATCAGAGGTCGGATCGAGCGACTGGGTGACGGTCACGCAGCAAATGATCAATAGTTTCGCCGACACTACTGGTGACCACCAGTGGATACACGTAGACCCCGATCGCGCGCGCGCGGAAACGCCGTTCGACGGCGCGATCGCACACGGCTTCCTGACGCTGAGCCTGTTGAGTCTCCTCAGCCGGGAGGCTTTCGAGCACCGCGGCGACTACGCCATGCGGATCAACTACGGGCTGAACCGGCTGCGCTTCGTTTCGCCGGTGAAGGCCGGCGCGCGCATTCGCGGGCGGTTCACGCTGCAATCGGTGGAGGAGATCGCCGGCGGCGTGCAGACGATATGGGCGGTGACGGTGGAAATCGAGGGACGGGTGAAGCCGGCACTGGTAGCCGAGTGGATCACGCGGGCCTACGCTCAGACGGCCTGATCGAGCAGCTCAATCGGATCGCCCACGCGGACCGCGCCGGTGTTCACCACGCGGGCGTAGAAGCCTCCGCGCGCCCAGCGCGGCGACGAGGGATTGCCGGCCTTGCACGCCTTGTCGAACAGCTCGAATTGCAGCTCGGGGCCGTACACGTCGAGCGTCGCGCACGGGGCGCGCAGGCGAGTCAACTCGATGACAGCGGCGCCGGCGCGATAACGCTGGCCGGAGCGCAGCATCGTCCGGTCCAAACCCTCGACAGTGATATTCTCGCCGAGCGCACCGTGGAACAGTGGGAAGCCGCGCCCGATCAGATCCGCGGTCGACTCAGCGCACAGAATCAGCACCGCTTTCTCGATGCCGCCATGAATGTTCGGGTGGTTGTGGCCGTCGCCGGCGAGGCCGAGCGGGGAGATGAACGCTTCGCTCACGGGATACTTGGGGACCCCTCCGGGCGATATGCTGAGTTGAATGATGCGTCCCACTTTGCCCAGTATCGCACTCGCGTCTCTGATGCTCGTTCCAGCGTTGGCGCAGCCGGCCAAACGCCCGGCCATCACTGGGCTGGCCCACATCGCGCTCCAGGTGAAGGACATCGAACAGTCACGCGTTTTCTACAAGGACTTCCTTGGCTTCACCGAGCCGTTCGACCTGACGAATGCCGACGGTTCGCTCGCGCTGACCTTTATCAAGGTCAACGACCGACAGTACATCGAGCTGTTTCCCGAGCGCGCCCCGGCGACCGACCGGCTGCACCACATCTCGATCGAGACCACCGACGCCGAGGCGCTGCGCAAATATCTCGCATTGAGGGGTGTGCCCGTTCCGGAGCGCGTTCCGAAGGGGCGCAGCGGGAATTCGAATTTCAACGTGAAGGACCCGGACGGGCACACCGTCGAGATCGTGCAGTATGAACCCGACGGCTGGTCGATGCGTGAGAAGGGCAGGCACCTCGGCGAGAAGAGGGTTTCCACGCGCATGCTGCATTTCGGAATCCTCGTCTACTCCACCGAAGCGTCGATGAAATTCTACCGCGACATTCTGGGCTTTGAAGAAACATGGCGCGGCAGCCGCGACGGCAAGACGCTGGACTGGGTCAACCTGCGGGTCCCCGACGGCATGGATTACCTGGAGCTGATGTTGTACAAGGATCTGCCGCCGCCCGACCGCCGTGGCGTGCAGCACCACATCTGCCTGGAAGTCGGCGACATGGACATGGCCGTCGCCGCGCTGTCCGAGCGCAAGGTCTATACGCGCCCCATGGAGATTCGCACCGGCACGAACCGGCGGCGGCAGTGCAATCTTTACGATCCGGACGGAACGCGGGTCGAGCTGATGGAGCTGCGCACCGTCGACGGCGTGCCCGTGCCGAGCGCCACGGCGCCGCCTCCGCGGCCATAACGGCTCTATCTGTCTCCCGGAGCGAATACCCGATTGCGGCGGAAGCAGTTGACCAACATCGCCCACATCGGATGCGGATCGTCGGTGGCGAAGTACGCGTATTCCTGAAGTCCGCGGACCGACCTGGCCCAACCGGTAAAAGGCAGCTTGCCGCGGCGCCAATTGCGGAAGGCCGATGCGATGTCCAGGGGCTCCACCATCCACTTGCGACTTGCCGGATTACGCCCGCCGGTCACCGGCTGGCCGGTGAGGTCGAGGTAAAGGGCGCGCACGACATCCATGCCGGTGTCGGACACGAACAAACGAAACGTGCAGCCGAGCCTGGGATTCACGTCAATCACCTTGTACAGGCCGTCACGAACATCGAATACGTAGTCGATATCGACGATCCCTTCGTAGCGGATGGCACGCATGAACCTCTCGGACGTGTCCACGACGAGTTCATTGGGCAGGCAGGCGCCTAGGCTGGTAATGCCGGCTTCAGGCGGATTCTGGCGAATCTTCCTGCCGGCAAGGCCGAACAGGCACTGAGATTGCGCGTTGAAGTACCCGTTGAACATCCATATGTCGCCCACCTCGTCCGGAACATAATCCTGAACCATCAGATTCCGGACGTCGGGAACACTTATCCGCTTCGGGCTGTTCAGGAATTCCTGCCGGTTTCGCACGATGATCTTTTTGCGCGTTGAGCCGTTCGAAGGGCTGCCGTGCTCCGTTGCCTTTACAATGAGCGGAAAGGCGGCCCCCCGGGCGAACGCCCTGAAATCGTCCGCGGACTCGGGAAAAAAAGTCTTCACTGTAGGTATGCCGGCGCTTCCTGCCAGAAAATGCATGCGCTTCTTGTTGCACAAGTAGCCCGTGCCGCCGGGGGAAAAATGGGGAAAGAGGAAGCCCTTCCGGAGCGCCTCGGCATTGGACGCCAGGAAAAGAGCGCTCGCGTCGCTTGTGGCGATCAGGAGGGCGCGCCGTCGGAGCTTGTCTGAAATTTCCGAGAGGTAGCGGACAGAATCGTTCGCGGGTGCGCGGTCGATGTCCCAAACGCAGCTTCCGCGGCAGTATCGCGACCGGAACGCGGGAGCACGTGGATCGCTGTCAACCAGGTACACCGGAACGCCGAGCCGGCCCAGACTCCTGGCGACACCAAGAGCACCGTGGTGCCCGGCATGGAGGACCAGCGCTGGGGTGGCCGGGTCCACGCCGGCAACCTCGATCGCGTCGAGTAATTTGGGCTCCGCAAGCAGCGTTCGAAACCTTTTGCAGGCAGCGGTACGACTGCAAGAAACGGGCCACTGGTGCGAGTGCTCGTCCGGAGAGAGCTAAGCAATACAATACAAGGGGCTTTAACGCAACATTGCTCGATCTTAGGCCGGGCCGGTCAACGTCGGAAAGGAACCCGAGGTTCGCTTCGGGATAGCCTGACGCCACATCGGGACTGGCAGGCGGTCAAGCGCGGCACCGAGCCTGAGAGTACGGACGCGGGGCGGTCCATTTCAGCCCTGAGCGGTCAGAACCGAAAACCAAGGAGGTTACGTACGGAGCTTCGACGCGCCCATCCTGAGTCCGCCTCCGCCTCGTCCGTCGAGTGTCTCCTTCATCAGGCTCCCGGCAACCAGGCCAGAAAGCAGCGTGAGAAGACCCGCCACGTGAACAGCCCAAACAAGGCCCAGGATACCCGCGATCACACCCGACATCAGCGCCCCAATCGCATAGCCGAGGTCACGCCAGAACCGGTAAACACCCACCGACGTCGCGCGCCAGGATGGGTGCGCCGTGTCTCCAACAGCAGCGAGCAGCGCCGGGTAGACCATTGCTGTGCCGACGCCCAACAAGACCGAACCCGCCAGTCCGGCTGCGAAAGGGCTGGCCAACCCGAAACCGATCACAACGTGTCCCAGCGACTGTGTGATCATGCCCCAGACGATCAGCGGCTTTCTGCCGATACGGTCCGCCAATGGACCGGTGATGACCTGGCCAACTCCCCAAATCACGGGGTAGACAGCCTTGATGATCCCCACCTCCTCCAAGCTCAGGCCATTGGCGACGAACAAGAGCGGAAAAACACCCCAGGACATCCCGTCATTCAGATTGTTCACCAGCCCCGCCTGGGAGACACTGAAAAGCGTCCTGTCACGCCAGCTCGTCCTGGCGAAGACCGTCGTCGTGGAGAGGCGTGGCGCGGCGGCTCGCGCATGGTGAATGCTCGCTTCCAGCCTGGCGTGTCGGCGCGTGTCTCGCACCAACATAATCGACAGTGCAAAGCCAAGCACCGCATACGCAATTCCGACGTAGAAGGGCTCGGGGCGCAGGCCGTAGTGCCAGGCAAGGTAGCCGGTGGCGAGCGCCGTTAGGCCCACGGCGCCATATCCGGCCGCTTCGTTCAGACCCATCGCCAAGCCACGATTTCGAGGTCCTGCCAAATCGATTTTCATGTTGACGGTCATCGACCATGCGAGGCCCTGACTGACACCCAACAGTACATTGGCTCCGATGATCCAAGACCATGTGGGGCCATATCCAAGCATGAACGGAACGGGCAGCCCGACGATCCAGCCGGCGATCAGCACGGCTCTGCGAGAGAAGCGGTCCGCCAGCCACCCGGACGCGAAATTGACCAACGCCTTCACCACGCCGAAGGCGATGATGAAGGAGAAAACGACAACCTCTGAAGCGATGCCGAATTCCTCTGTGCCGATCAGCGGCACAACAGTCCGTTCCAGACCGACCATTCCGCCAACGAACGCGTTCACGAGCACAAGAATGCTGAACTGCCGCCAGTTCGCTTTGATGCCGAGCTTCGTTTCTTTGCGATGCGGCAGGTCGCCGATGACGCTAGCTGACCGCACAGCGGTTGGCTCCCGCTTCGAGGTCCGTGGGATCGGACTCAGGCCACTCACCGCGTTCGTTGAGTTGCGAGATAACAAGGTAGTTTGGCGGCGCCGGCGGAATCCGGGCGAGGATTCGCGCTACGAACGCGTCTTCGGAAGCGAGCCAGCCGCCGAGGCGGCCGGCAACTTCGCCGATCGACGCCGTCAAGACTTTGCCATCGAAGGGCACCGGTTCCGACGTGTGTCCCGGGAATACCATAAGCCCCTCGTCAAGCGAAACCAGCCTGGCGAGCGAACCGAAGAGCTGCCGGGCCCGAGTTTCGGCTTCAGTCCCGCCAGCGTGCAGATCGGGCCGGCCGACTCCCGCGAGAAAGAGCGTGTCGCCGGAAAAGATGCCGGCTGCTGGAACAAGGTACGTCACGCTCTCGCCTGTGTGGCCGGGCGTGGAGAGAACCTTGATCGACGTAGCACCCAGCGTCAGATTGTCTCCTCCAGCCACGTGCCTGTGCGGATACCGCAGGCGGTCCTGGCGCGGCAGAATGAGATCCGCACCGCACATTTCCGCAAGGCGCCGGGCGCGCGAAAGATGATCCGCGTGGAGATGGGTGTCCAGCACATAGCGGATGCTTGCCCGGCTACTACTGACCAGAGACAGATAGACCTCAGGGTCCACCGAAGGATCGATCACCGCAGCCGCCGATCCGGAACGAATCAGATACGACAGGCACCCTTTCCCCGTTCGGCGAACCTGCGTGATCTCGACGGCAGCGAACAGCCGTGAAGCCGTGTTCCAGGCCAGGCTCCAGGCTTTCATCCCGCCGTGGAGAGAAAGTGCGGGGATTCCACGCTTCTCATTCAGCATTTTCGCAGCGGAGAGACTGACGCGGCCGGAGCCGCACACTGTCACGACCGGCTGATCCGGAGGCACGCTCGTGTCGAGAAGTGGACCTGCCGATCCCTCTTTGAGGGATTTGTAAGCGTCCACGTGCCGGCTTCCGGGAATCCACCATTGCTCACGATCTTCCACGTGCCGGACATCGAGCACCGTGACCGGCTTCTTCCGCGCGAGCCAGTCCTGAAGGGTCCCAACGCCGATCTCCTGTGTCATGCAGACCCCCCTTCGCGATTCAGAGAGGCCGCTGTGGGAAGTCCAAGCATTTTCCATTCGGGGAATCCGATCTCCAGCCGCTGCGCGCGGCGCCCCCGAGCCTTGAGAAGCCGCACAGCTTCATCCGCAAAGACACAGTACGGACCGCGGCAGTAAGCGACGATCGCCCTGTTCTTCGGAAGTTGATTAAGCCGTTGCTCCAGGTCCACAACCGGGATGGATATGGCTCCACGGATATGACCAGCTTGATATTCGGCATCCGGGCGTACGTCCAAGAGGACGACATTGCCCCGATCCATCCGCGATCGCAGTTGATCGACGGTAACGGCCTCCAATTCCCGGCGGTCCTGGAGGTAGTTTCGGACGACGTGCTGGATTTCGGCGATCTCCGCTTCACCGAACTCCCGGAGCGCCAGCCACAGTTTCAGCGCGCTGTCGTTGGCGAGGCGGTACCGGACATACAATCCGTCTTTGCGAACCGCCACCAGCCGCGCCGAGCGCAGGATTTGCAGGTGCTGCGAGGCGTTGGCGGCCGTCAACCCGGCCTGCTCTGCAAGATCCTCAACAGAACGCTCTCCCTGGGCGAGAAGTTCCAGTAGTTCCAGGCGGTGTCCGCTGGAGAGAGCTCTTCCGATCAGGGAAAACTGTCCGAACAGCGAATCCTTAAAGGCACGTTTTGCTGCCGGGTCCATACAACTATTCAATCATAGAATTGAATAGTTGTATAGTGGGGACGATGCCACCGCTGAAGGCGGGATCGACCGTCAGGGGACGGTGCGCGGATTCCCGCTAAATGTCGTAGTACAGCGCGAATTCGTACGGATGCGGGCGCAGGCGCACGGCATCCGCTTCGTTCTTCGACTTGTAGCTGATGAACGTCTCCAGCAGCTCTTCGGTGAACACGTCGCCTTTGAGAAGGAACGCGTGGTCCTCTTCGAGGCACTCCAGCGCCTCTTCGAGCGAGGCCGGCATCGACGGCACGCTCTTCATCTCCTCCGGCGACAGGTCGTAAATGTCCTTGTCCAGCGGCTGGCCCGGATCGATCTTGTTGGCCACGCCGTCCAGGCCTGCCATGAGCATCGCCCCGAACGACATGTATGGGTTGCAGGACGGGTCCGGCGGCCGGAACTCGACTCGCTTCGCCTTGGGGCTCGCCGAGTACATCGGAATGCGCACCGCCGCGGAGCGGTTACGCCGCGAGTAGGCGAGATTGACCGGCGCTTCGTAGCCGGGAACCAGCCGCTTGTAGCTGTTGGTCGTCGGCGCAATGACGGCCGATAGCGCCCGGGCGTGCTTCAGCAGCCCGCCGATATACCACAGCGCCATCTGGCTCAGACCCGCGTAGAGATCGCCGGCGAACAGCGGCTTGCCGCCCTTCCACACGCTCTGGTGCGTGTGCATGCCGCTGCCGTTATCGCCGAACAGCGGTTTCGGCATGAAGGTCACCGATTTGCCGTACTGGTATGCCACGTTGCGGACAACGTACTTGTACAGCATCATGTTGTCGGCCGACTTCACCAGCGTGTCGAAGCGCTGGTCGATTTCCGCCTGGCCGCCCGTGGCCACCTCGTGGTGATGGCACTCGATGGTCAGACCGCACTTGATCATCGTGTGCACCATCTCGCTGCGCAGATCCTGGTAGTGATCGGTGGGAGGGACCGGGAAGTACCCTTCCTTGTATCGCGGCCTGTAGCCCAGGTTGTCCTCGCGACGGCCGGAGTTCCAGCGTCCTTCCTCGGCGTCGATGAAGTAGTAGCCGGAATGCTGGTTCTGATCGAAGCTGATGTTGTCGAAGATGAAGAATTCGGCCTCGGCGCCGAAGTACGCCACGTCGCCGACGCCGCTGTTGGCCAGGAACATCTCCGCTTTGCGGGCGATCCATCGAGGGTCGCGCTCGTAGTGCTGCCGCGTGACCGGATCGAGCACGTCGCAGATCATGACCAGGGTGGCCGTGTCGCGGAACGGGTCCAGGAAGGCCGTCTTGGCGTCGGGAATGAGAAGCATATCGCTCTCGTTGATGGCCGCCCAGCCGCGGATGCTGGAGCCGTCAAACCCGTAACCCTCTTCCAGGGCCTCTTCGGTGAGCTCGGCAATCGGATACGAAACGTGCTGTTGCACGCCTGGCAGGTCCGTGAATCGAAGGTCGAGTTCCTTGGCTTCGTTCTTCTTGGCGAAATCGATTACTTCTTTGGCGGTCATCAGTCCTCCTCACAAAGTCCCGCCTGCCCTGGCGCGCCTGCCGCCAGCGTTTGCACAGATGCCCGTTGGATCGCGTCGCCGCGCGCGGACGCCTGGAATAGCGTCGCACCCGCGCCGAGGCAGCGGAATTAAACTGTAAGTCTATAGGATCGGCGCGGGACCGTCAAATCGAAAAAAGTTATGGAGCAGATCAGTCTTTCCTGGGAACGGAAGGTCTTCACTGTCAATGAGTTGAACGTCGCCGTCGGGGGTCTTCTCACGCGTGAGTTCCGCGACATCCTGGTGGCCGGCGAAATCTCCGGCTGCAAGGCCGCGCCGAGCGGCCACATCTACTTCGCCCTGAAGGACCAGGCGGCGCAGTTGCGATGCGTTTGCTTCCGGCTCTCGGCCCGGCTGCTGCGCTTCAAGCCGCGCGACGGGCTTGCCGTGGTCGCACGAGGGCGGCTGGAAGTCTACGCGGCGCGAGGCGAGTATCAGTTCATCGTCGAGACGCTCGAGCCCCAGGGCGTGGGCGCCCTGCAACTGGCCTTCGAACAGCTCAAAAAGAAACTCGAAGCCGAGGGACTCTTCGCCGCCGGGCGTAAACGCCCCCTGCCGCGCATGCCGCATCGCATCGGTATCGTGACCTCGCTAAGCGGCGCGGCGATCCGGGACATGGTGGAGATCCTGTCGCGGCGATTCCCGGGGATCTGGATCCGCCTCTACCCGGCGCTGGTGCAGGGCGCGGGCTCGATCGAAGCCGTGGTCGACGGGATCGACTACTTCAGCCGCACGGGATGGGCCGACGTGGTAATCGTGGGACGCGGCGGCGGCTCGCTCGAAGACTTGTGGACGTTCAACGAAGAGGCGGTGGCGCGCGCCATCGCGCGCTCGCCCGTGCCCGTCGTTTCCGCCGTAGGGCACGAGACCGATTTCACGATCTCCGATTTCGTTGCCGACCTGCGCGCGCCCACGCCCTCGGCAGCCGCCGAAATGGTGGTGCCCGAACGCGCCCGGCTGCTCGAGCAGGTCTA
>Ga0187893_10014846_pt1 | contig 10538 bp, 7 predicted proteins | sample MA1701074metaG_FD_139574 | JGI IMG/M metagenome (GOLD analysis project Ga0187893, IMG submission 139574) | White microbial mat communities from a basaltic lava cave in the Kipuka Kanohina Cave System on the Island of Hawaii, USA - MA170107-4 metaG ...
GATGATTGCCCCTCCGCCCTCCGCTTGCCCATCGCCATCCTCGTCCTCCCTGACGAACTCGCCCCTCAACTCCATCCCTTATACCATCGGCGTCAAGAGACTTTCACCACGGGCTGCTAGGCTCGCGCCTGGGGTTCGGAAAAAAAGGGTTACTCCGTGGCGACGTGCTGCTGGAAGAAGGCGAAGTCGTCGAGGTCGACGTCGCCGTCGAGGTCGGTGTCGAGGGCTTCACAGCCGAGGGTTAGTCGCACGGCCGGGCCGGTGATGCAGCCTTCGAGCAGATGATAGTCGGTGAGATCAACCATGCCGTCGCAGTCCGCATCGGCCACCGCGGCCGTGGTCAGCGCTTGGATCGTCCGCTCCTGCATCAACACCGGGGTCGATTTTCCGGTCAGTTCCCATTGCTCAAAGAGAACGTCGCCCGCGTCATTGGTCGTGTTGGCGTCACGCAGGAAGGTGATGTATTCCTTGCTCGCCGTTTGGTAATACAACGAGACCACGGCGCTGACCGCGCCGGGAGGGATGCGGAACATCGTATCATCCCAATACTGCCCGTCGGCATAGGTCGCGCCGACCGGCGCCGCCCGGACGGCCGCAAACGCGGCATTGGAAAAGCCGCGCGGCGGGATGCGGTTGTCCTTGTAGTATTTGTTGTTGACGGCGAAGTGGAACGAAGGCCCCTCCGGAATGCCCGTCAGCGCCGCCGCGGCCGCGTCCACGCCGAGCTTGGCTTCGTAGACTTTCGTGTCGGCGGTGGTCAGCTCCGCGGAGGGGTCCTCGTAGTGGCCGCGGGCGACCACTGTGTTCAACGCATCGTCCAGGAACTCGACGTGGATCCACATGCGCCGCCCCTCCGGGTAGCCGGTGGGCAGTTTGTGCGCCGTCTCATTGTGTACTCGCACGCGGATATTGCACTCGTCCGCGGTCGTAACCTGGAGCGTGGCCGCATGCTGCAACATATACACCGCTCGGTCGATCCCGTTGGCCAGGTACTCATCATGAACAGGATCGGCATACAGGTTCGCGATCACTTCGGGCATCCAGGTGTTGCCACCGTTGAAGTCGTGCGAGGGGATGTCCGGCCGCTCAATGGGCACCAGCAGGCAACCATAATTGAACGAGTCCGGCATGTGGCAGTCCTGGCAGCTGCTCATCACCCCAGTGGGATGGTCGCCGCCGAACACGCCGCCCGCGTCAAACCCGACCGTCGCGTACAGGCTGTTGGCCCACTCGCTGTACGTTCGCTCCAGCGGAAACATGTCGTGCTGATCGAGCGTGGGGTGCTCGACCCCCAGCGTGTTCAGTGCGTAGGAACCGTCCTGCTGACGCACGTAGACGGGATTGCTCACATCGTGACAGGTTGCGCATTGGTCGGATTTGGTGTGAAACGGCGAATAGAACGTATCCACGCCGTGGTTGTTCGGCGCATCATCGTAGGGTCCGCGGCGGGAATCCGCGGGGGTGACCACGTAGCCGCCGTTACCCGGCTGGGTGGGCAGCACGCCCGCTTTCTCCAACGCCGCCAGGATCGGCTGGTCCTCCGGCGGACTGATTCCCGGCCGGAACACGGGGTCGACCATCCGATGGCAAAAGTTGCAGTTCACGCCGTCCAGGTCCTCCTCGAGTAGCGCGGAGCCGTCCGTCGGCGTGGAACGCCCCGCCAGCCAGCCGGCCGGCGCGTGGCAACGGATGCAAGTGTCGCCCGCGAAGGCCGCGTCCTGATTGGCGATCGCAAGACATGCGTGGAAAAGCGGATCGCGCGCGGAATGCGCCATCATGCTCCCGGCCCAGCGACTGTAGATAGGGTACTCCTCCCCGAACGCTGGCTCGTAGTGCTCATGACAGGCGCGGCAATCCTCCGCGAGCAGGATGGGCTCGAAGTCCACGCCGCCGCTGGCATCGGGTTGAGTCCCGGGGTTGAAGTAGTTCTCCAGCGTCGTGGCAATCTGGCCGTGCGTGGGCTCGATCGCGCAAATGAGCGCGATCGCCAAAGCGAAAAGCGGCGCACGGAGTGCGTTGAGTTTTGCGGACGCGATCACCCCATTCCCCCCCGCCGTCACGGAAGACCGGCCGACGCGCTGACGGACCGCCCGAAACGGCATCTCAACGGTGGACGGAGGATTATAGTGCCGACGACGCATCGTTCAAATCGCCCGGACCTATAACTACTGATTGTTGACCGCCGCCTTGAGGCAATCCACAATCCGTCCGGCATTATCAGAGGAGACCTGTACGTGCGTTTCTGCATCGTGGAGTGGGCCGGCCAGGGTCCGAAACTGTGCCTGGCTCGCGGTGAGGGTGTGGTTCCCCTCGACGCCCCGCCCAGCCTGCGCGGAGCGCTCGAACAATTCGGCGATGAGGGACTGATCTCGCTCGCGAAGAAGGCCTCCGCCGCGGTCATCGAGACGAAGCGGATCACCCGCTGGCTCCCCCCCGTGCCCGACCCCCGCACTTTCCGCGATTTCTATGCCTTCGAGCAGCACGTCAAGGCCGCTCGGTCGCGTCGCGGGCTGGAGATGATCCCGGAGTGGTACAAGCTCGCCATCTTCTACTTCTCCAACACCGGGTCGTTGAAGGGGCACCTGGAGCCGATCCGCAAGCCGGCCTCAACCAACGAGCTGGACTTCGAGCTGGAGATCGGCTGCATCATCGGCCGCGACGTGCAGGACGTATCCGGGCAGGACGCCGAGGATGCGATCCTCGGGTTTCTCATCGTGAATGACTGGTCCGCCCGCGACCTGCAGCGCGACGAAATGAAGTGCTCGCTGGGCCCGGCCAAGGGAAAAGACTTCGCCACCTCGATCGGTCCCTGGGTGGTGACCAAGGATGAACTGGCCGATCGCCGCGTCGGCCCCGGCCGATACGACCTTACCATGCTCGCCAGGCGCAACGGTCGCGAAATCTCCCGTGGAAACTGCAAAGACCTCTATCACGACTTCACGAAAATGATCGAACGCGCCTCGCGGGACGTGACCCTGTACCGCGGCGATCTGATCGGCAGCGGCACCGTCGGCACCGGCTGCATCCTCGAGCTCGGCCCCGAGAAAGCCGGCGGCTGGCTGCAACCCGGCGATACCCTGGAGCTGGAAATCGAGCGTCTCGGTACGCTCACTACGCCCATTGAGTCATGAGCGAGGATCGTATCGAACTAACCGGCGAGCAGAGGATGCTCCTCCAGATCCGCGACACGCTTTACGAAGGCAGTTGGGAGGATTTCGTGACCGACCTGCGGCGCCGTGCCGACGGCCGGCCCCACGTGTTCGAGACCGTGGCCCTTTCGCCCGCCATGAAGGCCACGATCGCCCAGCACCTGGGTCTGATCGCCCAGATGCAGGCTTGGGAGCACGACCTCGGCCATCCGCTGCAGGCGGAACTAATCCCTAAGCCGTTCGCCTTGACCATCACGGTATTCCCGCCTTCAATAGATCGCGGTCCAAGTAAGGACCACTGACGTCGTCCCACGGGGTGTTGGCTTTTCGACCCACGGAGTTTGTTGATGCAGACCCTGATTCTGATCGCCACGATGGCCCTCGGTGCGGCCAAGGCTGACGCCGCGCCGTTGATCCCTGACGAGGGCCTTCAGCGCCTTGGACTGGTGAAGTTCTGGCAGGCGAACCTTCCGCTGGGCGCTGCCGACACCATCCGCGACGCGCACTTGGTCGACGAGGCTCTCTACGTGATCACCGAGCAGGGCAGCGTCTACGCCCTCAAGGCGGACGTGGGTCTGCTCCGCTGGGGCGCGCATCTGACCGAGCCGAGCTTCCGCGTCTACGCGCCGCGCCACATGCGCGAGGGCGGAACCTCCGGCCCCACCGTCATCGCCACGACCTCGGAAATCTTCATCATCGACCGCTACACGGGCGACATCCGCAAGCGCTTCGCCCCACCCTTCGCCGCGGGCAGCGCCGCCGTCGGGCTCGACGGCATGGTCTTCGCCGGCAGCTCCGACGGGCGGTTCTACGCTCTGCAAGCCAATCATCCCTTCGCCCCTGTCCCGCCCAAGCGATGGGACGTGCTCGCCGGGGGGCCGGTCACGGCTGCGCCTCTGCTCTACGACGGCGACACGCTGCTCTTCGCTTCCCATGCCGGCAAGGTGTTCGCCTGCCTCGCGGGCGATAAGACCTATCGTTGGTCGTTCAGCGCTCAAGGTGCGATCGAGGGCGATCCCGTCGTCGATGCCAGCGGCGTGTACGTGCCCAGCGCTGACCGCTCGCTCTACAAGCTGCACCGCGGGGTCGGCAGGATTCTCTGGCGTGCGCGCTTTCCCCGTCCCCTGACGGAAGGCCCGACCGTCGTCGCCCAGACGGTCTATCAGTATTGCCAAGCCCACGGCCTGACCGCCCTGGACGCCATGACCGGCAAGGAGAAGTGGCGGATGGACGACGGGCGTTGGTTCGCCGCGCATAGCCCCGCCGGCGATGTTGTGCTCACCACCGCGCGTCGCCTCGCCATTGTCGAGCACGAATCCGGCAAGCTCGTCGACGCCATCGACGCTTCCCAAGTGATCAGCGCCGTGCCCAATGCCGTGAGCGATTGGGTCTATCTCTTAGGCGGTGGCGGGCGCGTCCTGTGCGTGCGCCTCGACGATGCGCCCTACCTGCGTCGCCAGCAAGTCGCCGCCGCACGCGAGCAACTCAATCAACCGCCCGGCTCCGAGAAAAAACCCGACCCCCTCCTCCAACCCATCCCGCCCCAACCGGACCCCTTCGAGGACGATCCCCTCCGCAGCAAGAAAGACACGAAGCCGTAGCGCCTCGTTCTTGACCGAACTCAAGTGTCGTTGCGCTCCTGCGTCGCGTAGTAATCGGTGTGGTTTGCGCGCCGCAAGTGGGGTGACTGCGCCGCTTCGCATTGCCGCATCCGACATCACATGACCGCGCGGAGGATGAGGTGTACGAGAATCGCGCCGAGCATGGTAATGCCGAGTTTGGCACGGAAGGACCAGGCTTGGGGCGGCTCGACGAGGCGCAAGGCGTGCTCTCGGACGAGGGGGTCGTCGCTCTCCAGGGCGGCCTGTCGGCAGGCTTCGATCATCCGTCCGGCCTCGACGGCGGACAGACCCAACTGAGCGGCGTAGCGAACGATCCGCTGCCGTCGAGCCCGCGTGAGCCGGCCGGCGCGAAGCTCGTAGGCGATCATCTCACGGAAGATCTCATGGTGCGTGATCGGCGCGTGCAGGTGGCCGCGATGCGGCCTCTCCGCCAATCGCAGCGCCTCCCGCGGGCGAGCGTCTTCGTGCATGGCTTCCGTCCTCCCGGTTCCATTGTAGCCCGGACGACGAGCGGTTTCGGCGCTGCAGATAATGTGCGCGGTCGCGCGTGAAGGAAGGCCGAGACGACTTATCGGAATAGGCGTGTCGCGGAAGGCCGCAGAGCGACGGGTGGCGGACGGTCGCCCGACAAGAAGCCAAAACTAGAGACTAGAAACTAGAGGACGCTCGCGAAGTCGCGTGCATCCTGTAGTCTCTAGTTTCTAGCTTCCGCCTCCTCATCGAGACGAACCGTCCATCAGTCCCCCCGTCCATCCCCCTCGGAAAGCACCCGCCGATCAGCCGGCCGCGGCCGGCCAATACGGCGACGGTTCCCTCCCACTGTCCCGATCTACGGTCGATGATTTGTGATCCTACAAATGACATTTCACAGGGCATACTTTGACCGTAAGACGGCGACACTGGCCCCGACTCGCTGCGCTTGCAGCGCGTCGGCCTTGGGGAGATGAGCACGTCCTCGGCAGACAATAAGCGACTCGTTTGCGAAGTAAGCCACCGTCCAACCGACTCTTCCGCTTCCTCTGCGATTCGCTTCCTATATGCACCTAAAGGACGACCTGCTTCATTATTGCACCGTGCGGCAAGAAGGCAACTGAACGAGTGGAATTCCTATCAGGTAAACACGCCCAGCGTCGTGAACCAGCAAGCCGGACGGAGCCCGAACCGCCGGCCGGCTTGGCATCGTTCACCCACGGAAGGGTCGTCGAACGGCCTTGCAGTGCTAGGGATGGGGTGCCGTAGGGAGGATCGCCAAACAAACAGTGATGATTGTCGCAGGGCCTATCCGAAAACTCGATACGAATGAGATGAAGATCGCTGGTACGGCCGGTTAAGGGCCAGGAACGGGTCCGAGCCGGTCGTGGAGAGCCCGTCATGCAGAGCCGCGGCGTACGAACCCTCGTCATGGAAGTCAGTTGGGCCGTCGTCGTTGTGGCCGGGTTGGTCGGGTGCCAAAAGCCCGACCATCGCATCAGCATCGACGACTTCCTTGAAATGCAACGCAGCGACGCGCCGCCGGCGGACTCTGCTCAGCCCGCTCCAACGGTGGAAGTCGATCAACACCTCGGGCCCTACAAGGTCGGCCCCGGCGATGTTCTTGGGTTGGCCCTGACCGGCACGCAGGCCGCGGCCCTGCCCCCTCTCCAGGTTCGAGTGGACCGCAACGGAACGATCGACCTGCCCGTCGTCGGGGCCGTGTCAGTCGGCAACCTGGAGCTCGAGGATATCGAAGACCGCATCCGACAGGCGTACGTCCCCAAGGTCTATTCGGAAGTGGTCGCGCACGTCCAACTGGTGACCGCGCAGACGACCAACGTCCTTGTGGTCGGAGCGGTGGTCACTCCGGGGCTCGTACAACTGCGGCGGACCGAACGCAACATGCTGTTCGCGATCGTCGCGGCGGGCGGCGTCTCCGACGGGGCGTCCGGCGAGGCCATCCTTCGGCGAATACGACGGCCCAACGAAACGGTGACCTTCGATCTCCGCGACCCGGTGCAGCTCAAGCAGGCGCTGGCCATGGCCCCGCTGGAAAACGGGGACATCATCACCGTCTCCGCTGCTGTTCCCAACACCGTGTTCGTGGGCGGATTGGTGAACCGCGCCGCGCCGCAGATTTACCCGGCGGGGGCGCAGGTTACGGCGCTCCAGGCCATCGCCGGGGCAAGCGGGCTTCGCACCGACATCTACCCCAGCGACGGCACGCTCATTCGTCGAATGTCCGATGGCCGCGACGCCCACGTGAAGCTCGACCTGAACCGCATGGCCCGCGGGGAGGACCCCAACATCGTGCTCGCGGCCGGGGATATCCTCTGGGTGCCGGACACCTGGGAAACCAGGGTCCAAGACTTCGTCAATCGCAACATCTTCTTCCGTGCCGGCGTGAGCGTGAATTACAACGTGACCGGCCTCGAGTTCCTCAACCGCCGCGAGCTGCAAGGGTCGAACCTCAGCAACCAGAACCTCCAGGACCAGTTCGATCCGCTCGGCTTCCTGAACCGCAACACGGCCTTGGACACGCTGACCTCTCGTCCCCCGCCGTAGCGCGAATTGACAGTCCGGCGATGGAGGTCTAACGTGCGTTGACACGCGCGAGCGTGTCCGACGCCGATGCCCAAAACGCTGTACCTGCTCGACGGCCACTACCAGATTTACCGCTCGTTTTACGGTCTGCAGCAGCCGCTCACCAGCCCGAAGGGCGAGCCGACGGGGGCGACGCACGTCTTCTGCGCCATGCTCTTTGCGTTGCTTCGCCAGCGCAAGCCGAACTACCTGGCGATGGTCATGGACGTCAGCGATGAGACCGTGTTCCGCAGGGAAATCGACGAAAACTACAAAGCCCAGCGCGATCCGGCGCCCGAAGGGCTCGACGTGCAGATCGACCGAATCGTTTCCATCATGACATCGCTGGGCACTCCGATCCACCGCGTGCCGGGCTTCGAGGCGGACGACGTCATGGCCACCATCGTGGAGAAACTGCGCGACCAAGACGACCTGCTGGTCTATCTGGTCAGCCGCGACAAGGACTTGGAGCAGCTTCTGTCGGACCGGGTGCGCCTTTTCGATCCCACCAAGAGCGCCGAGATCGATCCGGCGGCGCTCCTGCGCGAGAAGGGCTACACGCCCGCGCAAGCCGTCGAAGTGCAGACCCTGGTCGGCGACTCGACCGACAACATCCCCGGCGTACCGGGGGTGGGGCCGAAGACCGCCGCGAAGCTCATCGCCCAATACGGCTCGGCGGAGAACGTGCTCGCCCACGCCGACGAGTTGACCCCCAAGTTGCGCGAGAGCGTGAGGGCCTATGCGCGGCAGCTCCCCATTACGCGGCAGTTGGTGACCTTGCACCGTAGCGTGCCGCTGGACTTTGAACTCGAACGCTGCCGCGTGGATCGACTGACCCCCGCCGCGGTGCGGCCCACCTTTCAGGAGCTTGGTTTCAGCCGACTGACCGATGCACTCGACGCGCTGGGTGTCGGACCGGCTCCGCCGCCAGCCGCCCCCGCTCCGCGGGCGGTCGCCCAACGTCCGCAAGCCGTCCGCTATACGCTCGTTGACACGCCGGAGAAACTTGACGCGCTCGCGGCGGAACTCGCCAAGCAGACCTCGTTCGCTTTTGACACGGAGACCACGCGACTTCGCGCCGTGGAGGCGGCGCTCGTGGGAGTCTCGTTCGCATGGCGGGCGGGCGAGGCCTATTACGTGCCCGTGCGCGGCGCCGGCAGATCGCTGCTGCCCCAAGAGCTGGTCGCCGCGAAGCTCAAACGGGTCTTCGAGAATTCGTCGATCGCCAAGATCGGGCAGAACGTCAAGTTCGACATGCTCGTGCTTCGACAGATCGGGATTCGCGTGCGGGGCGTTCGCTTCGATACGCTGCTCGCGGCGTTTCTGCTTGATCCCATGGCGCGCTCGCACTCGCTGGATTCCATGGCCAAAACCTACTTCAACCACGAGATGATCCCCATCACCGACCTGATCGGCAAAGGGCGCGACCAGATCGGCATGGAGGAGGTGGATACCTCGCGAGTGTGTGAGTACGCGGCCGAGGACGCGGACATCACCTGGCGGCTCACGGAAGTGCTCGAACCGCAGATCACGGGCAGCCACGTCGAATCGCTCTTCCGTGACGTGGAGATGCCGCTGTCCGAAGTCCTCGCGGAGATGGAGAAGAACGGCGTCGCTCTGGATACCGCCCTGCTGAAGAAGCTGGGCTCGTCGATGGAGGATCGCCTCATCGAACTCACCCGCGAGGCGCATCGCGTTGTGGGGCACTCCTTTAATCTGGATTCCCCCAAGCAGCTCGGGCAGGTGCTCTTCGACGAGCTTCAACTGTCGGTGCAACGCAAGACCAAGACCGGGCGCAGCACGGACGCCGATACGCTGGAGGCCCTCGCGGCGCAGACCGACCATCCTCTGCCCAAGCTGGTCATCGAATATCGTGAGCTGTCCAAGCTGAAGAGCACATACATCGACACGCTCCCGACGATGGTGTCGCGGAAGACCGGGCGGGTCCACGCGAGCTTCAACCAGACGGGGGCGGTCACGGGCCGGCTCAGCTCGAACGATCCCAACCTGCAGAACATCCCCATTCGGACGGAAACGGGCAAGGAAATTCGCCGGGCCTTCGTGGCCTGCGACGCCGATCATGTTCTGCTCAGCGCGGACTATTCGCAGATCGAGCTTCGCCTGCTCGCTCATTTCTCCAAGGACGCGGCGCTGTTGGAGGCGTTTCGGTCGGGTCAGGACATCCATCGCGCCGTGGCCGCGCAGGTCAACGCCGTACCCCTCGAGGAAGTCACGCCCGCGCAGCGAAATGCGGCCAAGGCGGTCAACTTCGGCATTATCTATGGCCAGACGGCCTTCGGTCTGTCGCGGGCGTTGGGCATCTCCTCCGCCGAGGCCCGCAAGTTCATCGACACGTACTTCCTGCGCTATCCCGGCATTCGCACGTTCATCCATTCCTGCATCGCAGACGCCCGCCGAACCGGCTATGCACAGACCATCTTCGGGCGCCGCCGCCCGATCCCGGAACTCCAGTCCCGCAACCCCGGCCAGGTCTCCTTCGGGGAGCGCATCGCGGTAAACACGGTCGTGCAGGGATCGGCCGCCGACCTCATCAAGCGGGCGATGATCGACATTCATCATGAGATCGAGTCCGGCAATCGCCCGCTGCGCATGTTGATCCAGGTCCACGACGAGCTCGTCTTCGAAGTGCCCAAAACGCACATCGAACGCGAGGCCGAAATGGTGCGCCAGAAAATGCAGAACGCCATTCCCCTCGACGTCCCCGTCGTCGTTGACCTCGGCTGGGGACCGAACTGGGCGGAAGCGAAGTAGGCTGTTGGCTAAAGGCTGTAGGCTGTAGGGGGCACGATTCGACGGCCCCAGACGACCGATCTTGCGTCCCGTCCCCGGCTTCGCCATCAAGGTTCCCTTCTTGTTCGTGAGGGCGTCGGGTACACTAATCGGCGAACCATTCCGCCAGTGAGGGGCCGTGAAGGGGAGGCCGGTTCGACTCATGTGTCCACAACGATCACGCCTGAACGCCCTCGCGATCGTCCTCGCCTCGGGCTGGCTCAGCGAATCCGTGCTGCTTGCCCAGTGTGAGTTGCAAGAGACAGCTACGCTTCCTCATCCGGTTGGTTATTGGGGGCAGACCGGCTTGCTCCCCGCCCATCACGCCCTGCACCTTGGTCCGTCGTCTGGCTTCTTCGATGAGTCGTTCGAGTCCATTGGTGGTTCGCACGCGGCGTCGATGAGCGTCGGGGAGCTTCAA
>Ga0187893_10014847_pt1 | contig 10538 bp, 10 predicted proteins | sample MA1701074metaG_FD_139574 | JGI IMG/M metagenome (GOLD analysis project Ga0187893, IMG submission 139574) | White microbial mat communities from a basaltic lava cave in the Kipuka Kanohina Cave System on the Island of Hawaii, USA - MA170107-4 metaG ...
ACTGGGACCTGCTCGCGGTCGCCCTCGCAACGGCCGCGACCCTGATGTACCTGCGACGGCGAGACGTCTGGGCGGGCGTGCTGCTCGGCCTCGGGGCCGCCGCCAAGCTGTACCCCGGGCTGCTGGTCGTGCCCTTCGTGGCGGGCCGGTTCCGGGGTCGGGAACCCGACCGTGGGATCCATCTGGCCTGGGCGGCAGCGGGGACCTGGATCGCTTCCAACCTGCCCTTCGCGATCGCCGGAACGAGCGGATGGTGGGAGTTCTTCCAGAACAACGCCTCGCGTTCCGCGAGCTGGAACAGCCTGTGGGACGTCGCGTGCCGGACGTTGCTGGGCGCGGGGTGCGCGGACACGCGGCTCGTGAACCTCGCCTCGGCGGCGCTGTTCATCGTGTGGGTCGCGGTGATCTGGAGCATGAAGGCTCGGCGAGATCCGGGGTTCGCGCGGTGGACCCTCGGCTTCCCGATACTGGTCGTGTTCCTGCTCTCGAGCAAGCTCTACTCGCCGCAGTTCAGCCTGTGGCTGCTCCCCTGGTTCGCGCTCGTGCTGCCGCACCTGAGGCTGTTCATCGCGTTCGAGCTCGCGGACGTCCTCGTGTTCGTCACGGAGTTCGGCTGGCTCGGTGCCCAGAGCGGCGTGCGTGGGGGGATCACCGAACTGCCGGAGGGCCTGTTCCACGTGGCGGTGGTGCTGCGAGCGATCGTGTTGATCGCCTGCGTCGTCGCGTGGACCAGGCGAAGGGAGCCGGCTCCGACCCTCGGGCCGCCGCTCGAGCGCGCCGGGGCGATCCCTTCGTCGGTGGCGGTGTGAGCGAGGCCGACCCGGCGGCGCCCCGGGATCGTTCCTCGCTCGACGAGCTCGTCCGCGCCGTCCGCTTCTGCGTCCTCGCGTTCCTCGCACTCCGCTTCGCGACCTTCGTGATCGGTCTTGTCGGTGTCGCCCTGATCCCTCCGATCGAGCCCGTCGGCGTCCCCGGCTGGCCGGCGAACCCGCTCCCCGACCCCGGCTGGCACAACATGTTCACCGCCTGGGAGCGGTTCGACGCCCTGTGGTTCTTGCGGATCGCCGACGGCGGGTACCGGCTCGAGGACGGGAGCGCCGTGTTCTTCCCGCTGTACCCGCTCGCGACCCGCGCGGTGTCGTTCGTGCTCGGTGGGAGCCCGTTCGCCGCGGCGACCCTCGTTTCGAACGCGGCCTTCCTAGGCGCACTCGTCGTCACCTACCGCCTCACGACATCCGAGCTCTCCGAACGCACCGCCCGGACCACGGTGCTGCTGATGTGCGTCTTCCCGACCTCCTACTTCTTCCTCATGCCCTACAGCGAGTCGCTGTTCCTGCTCCTCGGCGTGACGGCGTTCTGGGCCGCGCGGCGTCGAAGGTGGGTGCTTGCGGGGATCGCGGGCGCACTTGCGGCACTCACCCGAAGCGTGGGGATCGTCCTTGCCCTAGCGTTGCTCGTCGAAGCCGTGCACCAGCGCGCCGAACGGCGAGGCTCGGTCTGGCCCGGGGTGGCGGCCGGGCTCGCGACGGGTGCGGGCCTGCTCGCGTACCTCGCCTACTGGGGCGTCCGATCGGGCGAATGGTTCGCGCCCATCACCCGCCAGGCCGACTGGGAGCGTGAGCTCTCCTTCCCGCTCGTGACGCTGTGGGACGCGTCGCGTGCCGCCTTCAGCTTCCTTGGGGAGTCCAACGGCGGGTACTGGCTCCTGGACTGGCTGATCGTCGTGCCGATGCTCGCCGCTTCGATCTACGCGCTCGTACGCCTGCGACCGAGCTACCTCGTGTACGTGTGGGGCGGTCTGTTGATCCCGCTCACGTTCGTGTTCGAGGGACGCCCGCTGATCTCGATGCCCAGGTTCCTGCTCCCGCTGTTCCCGGCCTTCTGGGGGCTCGCGCTCGGCCTCGAGCGACTGGGCATCCCCCGGACGGCCGCCCTCGCGGCGGGGGCTGTCGGCCTGGGCCTCCTCTCGATCCTCACGGTCAACTGGTACTACATCTTCTGATGGCAGAGCCGACATATAGGATGGGCCCGGCACCCGCGTCCGGAAGGGGTCACGGCGTGACGATCCGTGTAGCGATCGCAGATGACCACTCACTCGTACGTCAGGGCCTGCGCCGATACCTGGACATGGCCGACGGGATCGACGTGGTGGGCGAGGCCTCCAACGGCAAGGAGCTCCTCGAGCTGATCGACCAGGAGACGCCCGACATCGCCCTCGTCGACATCCGGATGCCCGAGATGGACGGGCTCGAAGCCGCCCGCAAGATCCGTGACGAGCACCCGGAGACGGGCGTGATCATGCTGACCGCCTACGACGACCGGCAGTTCGTCGTCGAGGCCGTCCGCAGCGGTGCACGCGGCTACGTGTTGAAGGCACGCGACGCCGAGCACCTGATCCAGACGGTGCGGCTGGTGGCGGGGGGCAACATGGTCATCGACCCGCAGCTGGTCGTGGCGCTCGCTGAGGAACTCTCACAGGCCAAGGAGCGAGATCGGCGCGCCGAGACGCTCACCGCCCGGGAGATCGAGGTGCTCCAGCTCCTGGCCTTCGGACACACGAACCGCGATATCGCCGAGCGGCTGTACATCTCGCCGGACACGGTCAAGACCCACCTCGAGCACATCTTCGAGAAGCTGGGCGCTTCGGACCGCACGGCGGCCGTGGCCGAGGCGCTCCGGCGCCGGCTCATCGAGTAGGGCGGCAACCGGACTAGCCGGCGGCGACCAGCGCCCATCCTCCATCCGGCCTAGGGCCGCGTCGCAGGACAACCCCGGTCGGGTGATGGAGGGCGGCGCGAGACTGGGCCAGAATCGACCTCCGACATGTCGACCCATGCCCGGCGAACGGCCTCCTGGCTCGCGCCCCTGCTGCTCCTACTGGTGGTGGGCGCGGGTGTGACCGCGGCGTACACCGTGACGAACGTCCGTCTCGGGTCCGCCGGCCCCCCGTTCCCGCTGATCCCGGGGGCCTGCTTCCTCGCTGCGCTGATCATCCTGGTTCGATGCCGCAGGCCCGACGCCTGGCGGAGCTCGATCTGGCTCGGCCTGGGTGTCCTCGCGATCGCGGGGATCTCGCTGTCGTTCCTCGTGGCCGAGCCGACCGGGAGCCTCCCAGCCGCGATCGGGCCCTACGAGGTCGCCTTCATGGCCGTCGGGGTGCTGTTCCTGGTCGCGGTCGCCGTCGAGTTCCGCCAGCACATGCCGCGCGAGGACCGCCGCGAGATCGCGTCCGACATCGCGTTGCTGTCCGCCGCCATCGGCACGATGCTGTTCCTGTACCTGCGCCCCTCGGGGACCGACCCGTTGCCGGCAGCCTCGGCGGCGAGCCTCGCGCTCATCGTGGCCACCGGGTTCTCGGCCTACGGGACGCTCGCCCTCGCGCGACCCACACTCGGGCACCTCGGCATGTTCGGCGCCGTGTGTGGACTGTGCTACTCGGTGCTCGTCTTCGCTCCCCGCTGGCTCGAAGGCTCGTTCGAGACCGGAACGCTCGAGATCGATCTCGCGGTCGCCCTCTCGGTCCTGCTCCTCGCGATCGTGACCAGCGTCGTGCCACGACGTGCGGCCGAGGAGCACCCGGACCCGATGCGATACAGCCGCGCCGTGCTCACCACGCTCTCGGTCGCGGCGTCGTGCGGCGCCCTCGGACTGGTCGCACAGCAGGAGATCGAGGGCGAGATCGGGCTCGAGCAGGCCTCGATGCTGATCGCAGTGCTCGCGGCGGCCGTGGCGCTTCGCATCCTGGTCAACCAGGTTCGCACCACGCAGCAGCAGCGGGCGGTCGTCGAGGCGCTCGCCGAGAAGGAGGGCGCGCTCAGCGAGACCGACCAGGCGGTCGGGCGGCTCCAGCTCGCGAACGAGACCCTGCGTGAATCCGAGGAGCGGCTGCGGGCGGTGTTCGAGGCGGCCGTGGACGGCATCGTCGAGCTCGATCAGAAGGACGTGATCGTTCGGGCCAACAGCGCGTTCTGCAGCATGATGGAGCTGCCCCAGTCCCTCATCGAGGGGCACGCCTGGACGGCGGTCGCCGCCTCGGTCAGGGCCGACGAGCAGTTCTCGACCCTGCCGACGACCGGTCAAGGCACGCTCCACCGCGAGGGTCAACCGATCTACCTCGAGTCACGAACGTCGGAGATCCCCGGCGATCCCCCACGGCGTCTGCTCCTCGTCCGCGATGTGACGAAGGCGCGCATCGCCGACCAGACGATCCGCTCGCTGTTCAAGTTCCTCCAAGACCGCGACGAGGACCGCACGCGCATCATGCGGCGGACCAACGCGGCGATCGAGAGCGAGCGCAACCGCATCGCTCGCGACCTCCACGACGGCCCGGTCCAGGGCGTGTCCGCCGCTTCACTGTCGCTCGAGGCCGTGCTGCTGATGCTTCGCGCCGGCGACCTCGACGAGGGGTACAGCGTGCTCGCGAAGGTTCGCGCGGAGCTGTCCGAGGAGGCCGACAACCTGCGCAGGTTGATGTCGGGCCTGCGCCCGCCGCTGCTCGAGGAGCGGGGACTGATCCCGGCGCTGCGGGAGACGCTCGACCGGTACGGACGCGAGCATCACGTGCGCACGGAGTTCCGAGGGCATTCGTCTGCGGACATCCCCCCGGACCTGGAGACGCTCGCCTACCGGGTGGTCCAGGAGGCGATGGCGAACTCGGCCAAGCACTCGAGCGCTCGCTCGATGAACGTCTCGGTGGAGACCTCGGGCGGCCAGCTCCGTGTCGAGATCGCCGACGACGGCATCGGGTTCGATTCGGCCAAGGCGCGCGAGTACCTGCAATCCGGCCGCGTGGGGCTCGCCTCGATGCGCGAACGGGTCGAGCTCGCGAACGGGACGTTCATGGTGCACTCGGCCCCGGGGCGCGGCACCACGGTCCTGGCCTCGCTCCCGCTGGACGCCGTCCCGGCGCCGCGGGAGTTCTCGGTCAGCGAGGCCTCGTAGGCCTCCGGGCTCCCACGGCCGGCGCCCCGGTCGGGATCGCAAGCACGCCAGAGCTCACGCTGGGAGAGGGGCTGGGACTCGGCGAGGGCGACGGCGTCGGGCTGGGGCTCGGGGAAGGGCTCGGGGAAGGGCTCGGGCTGGGCGAGGGGCTCGGCGTCGGTGACGGCGTCGGCGAGGGCGATGGGACCGGGGTGGCGGGCCCCTGCGTGTAGCCCTCGAACGACGGCTCCGCGAAGTCCTCGATGGGCATGTCGGCCGTGGCCTCGAGCATGAAGTCGTGCCAGATCAGCGCGGGGATCGTTCCTCCGAACACCGCCGGATACCCCTCGATGTTCTCGAGCGGGATCTCGCCCTGGGGGAACCCGACCCACACGCACGCTGCGAGCTGCGGCGTGTATCCGCAGAACCATGCGTCCCAATAGTTCTGCGCGGTCCCGGTCTTGCCGGCCGCGGGCCGGCCGATGGCCGCGTTGGTCCCGGTCCCACCGGTGATCACGCCTTCGAGAGCCGCCGTGACGAGGTCCGCGTCATTGGAGCCCAGGACCTGACGACCCCGGCCGCCGAGCACGAACTCGACCTCGCCGGTGGGCGACGCGACCTCGAGCAGCGAGGACGGGCGATGCCGGACACCTCGCGCGGCGAGGGTCGCGTACCCCGTCGTCATCTCGAGTGGGTTCACGGCCTGCGTGCCGAGCGTGATCGAGCAGACCGGCTCGAGCGCGGACCGGATGCCCATCCGGTGCGCGATCTCCACGACCGCAGGGGGGGTGACCGCGGAGGCGATCTGCGCGTACACGGTGTTCACCGAGTGCGAGGTCGCCGACCACAAGGTGAACGTCCCGCTCTCCGAGTCGCTCGCGTTCGACAGCTGCCACGGCTCGCCGTCCGTGTAACAGGCGGGATCGGGGATCGTGATCGACGACGGGCCGTTCCATCGAGCATCGAGCGAGTACCCCTGCTCCATCGCGGCGGCCAGGGTGAACACCTTGAACGCGGAGCCGGCCTGCCGCCCCGAACCGCCGCCGCCGGTCGCCAGGTTCACCTTCGACCGATCGAAGCTGCTCCCGCCGTACATCGCGAGCACCCCGCCGGTCGACGGATCGAGCGCGACGAGCGCTGCCTCGGGTCCGCCGGGGTCGTTCAGCCGGTTCGCGACCGCCTGTTCGGCCGCGCGCTGCATGTCCGAATCCAACGTGGTCGTGACCTGGAGGCCACCGCCGAAGACGCGGGCCTCCGTGTACTCCTCGATCAGGGTTCGCCTGGTGTAGTCGAGGAAGTAGCCGAGCTTGGGCGGGAAGCCCAGCCCGAGCGGGATCAGGTCGAGCTCGATCGGCCTGTGCGACAGCACCTCGGCGCGCTCGGTCGTGAGGTAGCCCTCGGTGGCCATCCGCTCCAGGACATAGTTGCGGCGCGCGAGCGCCTCCTCCTCGTGTTCCTCCGGGTCGTAGAAGGACGGGCTCTGCACCAGCGCGGCCAGCAGCGCGGACTCGACGACGGAGAGCTCCGAGGCGTCCTTGCTGAAGAAGGTCTGCGCAGCGGCCTGCACGCCGTACGCCCCGCGACCGAAGTACACGGTGTTGAGGTAGTTCGCGAGGATCTCGTCCTTGGTGAACGTGCGCTCCACCTTGACCGCGAGCAGGCTCTCGCGGACCTTCTGGCCCAAGGTGCGAGACGGGACCACGTAGGTCTCGACACCGGTCTCGGGATCGATCACGTACTCCCCCGCGTACACGTTCTTCACGAGCTGCTGCGTGATCGTTGAACCGCCCTGGACGATCTCGCCCGCGACAAGATCGGTCCAAGCCGCACGCACGATCCCGAACATGTCGATCCCGGGGTGCTCGTAGAAATCCTGGTCCTCGACCGCGATCACGGCGCGCTGGAGGTGCTCGGGCATCTCCGAGAGCGGGATGATCGTGCGGTCGACCGAGGCGTGCAGCGTCGTGAGCAGGTTGCCGTCGCGATCGTAGATGTACGTGGTCTGTAACGGCGGCGGCGTCTTGGGGAGCTCGAGCCGCGCGTACACGTACCAGAGCGTGAGGAGCATCCCGATGATCGCCACGACGGGCACGACGACGAACACCCACCACCACCGGCGCAGCCAGGCCTTGAAGCCCTTGCGTCTCCGGGTGCGTGCGGGCGAGTGCTTGGGTCCCTTACCGGTCCCCGCGGGCGCGGTCTTGACCGCCAACTCGCACTCAAGTCTAGTCACGCAGCTCCATATGCCCGGCAGGTCACCTGCGGAAACGGTGTGGAGAAGTGATGAGGACGGCCGGACGAGTCAGACCGCGCGCGCGACGAACGCTTCGTGCAGGTGGTTCCAGTGGCAGTCCGTGCACACCTCGACCACGTAGCACCACGAGCCGGGCCGGTCCGCGGCCATCGACAGGCCGACGTCGAGCGGCCACACGCGCCCGTTGTCGTGCCGGAGCCCGTCGCCGTAGACGTACGTGACGAGCCGCAACTTCGCCTTCTTGCAGAACGGGCAGTCGCGCCGCGAGGGCTCGCCGACGTACTTGGCGGCGCGCATCAGCTCGGGGTGGGCGTCACACACATCGGTCCACGAGGTCAAGCCCGACCGCACCTCGCCGAGGAGGGCGCGCTTGGCGAGCGTGTAATCGACGGTCGCGAGGAGCGCACGTCGTCCTCGCCGGGCAGGGAGCCTCGTTCGCATCGCCATCGCCCGGGCATCGTACACCCGGTCTCCGACGCCGGTCGGCCGAGCGTAAGGGCGGAGCGCTTCAGGCTCAGGCGGTGGCGCAGCTCACGGCGCGGGCAGATCGACGATGGCTCGCGCGGTCGCCGTGACCGCCCGGTCGTCGGCGACGAGGAACAGCGGACCGACCGGCATGCTGACCGTGACGATCGCCTCGAACGACTCGGGTTCGCACTCGCAGGACTGGAGCGCTCCTGCGTTGTGGGCCGCGTACGTCCGTGCGAGCTCCGCGGGCTCCTCGTCCGGTCCGGGGATCGCCATCGTCTGGGCCGCGGCGAGCGCGGCCGCGTCCGCGGCGGTCTGTGCCCTCGCCGCCGTGGCCAGGACGCGAACGACGTCCGCCGCGCCCATCGAGATCACGAGGAGCGCCGCGAGCGCGGCGACGACGAGGATGGAGACGGACCCACGTTCGCTCACGCGAACTCCTGACGCATCGTGGCGCTCGCCCGAAGCGTGACCGAGTCTGGCAGCAACCATCCCGCGAGCGCCGACGCCATCGCGACCTCGTACGCGACCGAGACGGTGACGGGGGAACCGCGCTCGCCGGCCCACACCACGTCCACGACGATGCGGTCTGCCTCCAGACCGGCGGCCGCGGAGCGAACCGCGTCGGCGACCGCCTCCTCCGACGGTTGCACGGCGGCCTCGCGCGCCCCGGCGCGCGAGGCCTGCGTGAGCAGCAGTTGATCGGTCGCGAGGGCACCGACCTGAACGAAGGCGAGCAGCAACAGGAGCGCGATCGGGAGCAGGAGCGCGAGCTCGACCGCCGATGACCCTCGCTGGTCACGTGCCTCAGCCGGCACTGCCCGCGACCTGATCGATGATGCTGTCGAAGAACGCCGGGAGCTTGCCGGACGATCGCGCCCATGCGATCAGGACGACGGCGACGGCCGCGGCGGCCAGGATCACGAGCGCGTACTCCGCCGTGGTCTGCCCTGCCTCCGCGGCGAACCGTGATCGCGCTCGCAGGTACCGAGCACGGATGTACCAGGACAACAGCATGCGGTTCACCTCCTCTCACCCGATCGACCGCACGGTGGTCACGAGCACCGGGACCACCGTGAGGAGGAGGAAGGCGGGGAGGATCAGGAACACGAGAGGGAAGAGCATCTTCACCGGCGCCGCTCGGGCACGCTCGGTGGCCGACGCCCTGCGAGCCTCGCGCACCTCGTGCGCCAGCCGAGGGATCTCCTCGGCGAGCGGTGTCCCGAGCGTTTCCGACAGCGTGAGCGCGTTCACGAGCTGCTGCAGATCCGGGAGCGCGAGACGAACGCTGACCGTCCGGAGCTCGTCGCGCCAACGCCCGCCAAGCGCCGTCGCGTTCAGCATCGGCCGGAGCTCCTCGACCAGCGGGCCTTCGGCGGCCTCGACCGCCTTGCGGAACGCGAGCTGCGGAGGAAGACCCGCGGACGTCGCGACGGCCAGGAGGTCGAGCAACATCGGCACCTCGCGGTTGGCCGCTCGGAGCCTTCGGCGCGCCGAGCGGGACACCAGCAGATCTGGGCATCGGAACGCCAGCACGCTGACCGGGAGGAACACCGGCACCGTCACGACACAGACGGCGGCGGCGCACAGAGCGCTGAGCGCCTTGGACGCGGCGAACCCTCGCGCATCGATAGACATGCCGCTCAGCGCAAGGTGGGTGGCGCTCGCGTCCGAGATCCTCACTCGGCGGACGACGGGCCACGAGCCGAGCGTCGTGAGCAGGGCGGGCGAACGACTCGGCGACCGAAGCGGCCCCAAGCGCTGACGCAGGACGCGATCGCTCCCACCGGCGATCGCGAGCGTTCCGGACCCCGCCGCGACTGCCGCCAGCGTGGCGGCGATCGTGGCCCTCACGGCTCCACCCGAAGGAGCCGTCGGATCCAGAGGTAGGCGGCCGCCTGGAGCACGAGACCGACCACGATCGCGCTCGCCCCGATGTTCGTCCGGTAGGCCTGCTCCAGGTCCTCACGGGCCACGGCCGAGAGGAAGAGGAAGAATCCGATCGGAAGCAGCCCGAGGATCGTCGCCGAGAGCCGAGCCTGAGCCGTGAGGGAACGCAGCTCCCTCGCCCCACTCCTTCGCTCTCGAAGCGTGGATCCGAGCTCCTCGAGGGTGCCCGCGAGCGCTCCACCCGTCTGGCGATGGAGCTGGAGCACGCCGGCCGCCAGACGGGCATCCGGCCCACCCACATCGCTCGCCCATGCACGGACGGTCTCGGGGAACGGATCGCCGAGCTCGAGCCGGTCGGCAGCCCGCCGGAAGGTGGGACCGAGCGGTGGATCGAGCTCGCCGGCGACCAGCTCGATCGCCTGCGCCACCGATCGGCCCGAGCGCAGACACGCAGCGATCGTGGCCACCGCCCGTGCGAGCTGGTCCTGGACGGCCGCGGCTCGACGGGCCGCCCTGCGCCTGCGCGAGAGCGTAGGGACGGCCACGGCGATCCCGACGCCCGAGACCCCGCCGGGCACTCCGGCGATGAAGACCCCCGCGATCGCGGCGAGGGCCGAGATGAACACGATCCGGACCGTCGTCGGGACCACCCTGCGCCGGTGGACGACCTCTGACGCCGGGCGGCCGATACGGACGAGGAGTCCGCTTCGCCGCGCGAACCGGACCGCCCTCCACGCCAGGATCGACGCCGCCGCGGCGAGTCCGGAAGCGGCGAGCGGCGCGATCACCGGACCGACTCGTCGGCGCCGGGCTCGAGCATCCGCGGATCGAGCTCGGCTCCCCGTTCGTGCAGCGACAGCACCAGCGGGGGCACCACCCCTGCGCACAGGAACGCACCGTGGGGTCCGACCCTGCGCCGGAAGGCGAACATCTCGGTGACGATGGGGTCACCGGCATCATCGAGCCCATCGACGGAGGCGATCTGATGGACGACGCGCCGGCCGTC
>Ga0187893_10014849_pt1 | contig 10537 bp, 8 predicted proteins | sample MA1701074metaG_FD_139574 | JGI IMG/M metagenome (GOLD analysis project Ga0187893, IMG submission 139574) | White microbial mat communities from a basaltic lava cave in the Kipuka Kanohina Cave System on the Island of Hawaii, USA - MA170107-4 metaG ...
ACGCGCGCAAGACGGAGAGCATGGCTACTCGTGGTAGTCGAATGAGGCGAACCCGTGCTCCCGAACGAGCGAGTCCCGCCTGGCGGCGGCCAGATCCGTCTCGGCCATCTCCCGCACCAGTTCCTCGAAAGTGATGCGGGGAATCCATCCGAGTCGCTCACGTGCTTTGGTGGGGTCGCCCAGCAGGGACTCGACTTCGGTGGGCCGGAAGTAGCGTGGATCCACGCGAACAATCGGCTGGCCGAGCTTTAGATGCCGGTCATCGGAGCCCGCCTGCCTTATCAGGCCCACTTCAGCGACGCCCTCTCCCTTCCAAACAAGATAAATGTCGAAGCAGCGCGCTGTCAGCTCAACGAATTCGCGCACGCTGTGCTGTTTGCCGGTCGCGATGACGAAGTCTTCCGGTTTTTCCTGCTGCAGCATCAGCCACTGCATTTCGACGTAGTCGCGCGCGTGACCCCAGTCACGCCTGGCGTTGAGGTTGCCGAGATACAGACAATCCTGCATACCGAGCTTGATGCGCGCCAGCGCCCGCGTGATCTTGCGCGTGACAAAGGTCTCACCGCGCATGGGCGATTCGTGATTGAAAAGTATGCCGTTGCAGGCGTAGATGCCGTAAGCCTCGCGATAGTTGACCGTCATCCAGTGTGCGTACAGCTTCGCCACCGCGTAGGGGCTACGCGGATAAAACGGCGTCGATTCACGCTGAGGCGTTTCACGAACGAGACCGTAAAGCTCTGACGTCGATGCCTGATAAAAGCGGGTCTTCTTCTCGAGTCCGAGGATACGAATCGCCTCCAGCAGCCGAAGAGCGCCGAGCGCGTCCGAGTTGGCCGTGTACTCCGGCTCCTCGAACGAAACCGCGACATGACTTTGTGCCGCAAGGTTGTACAGCTCGTCAGGCTGGATCTGCTGAATGACACGAATCAGGCTGCTGGAATCGGTCAGATCGCCGTGATGCAGGATGAACCGGCGGTCGGGAACGTGCGGATCCTGATACAGATGATCGATGCGATCGGTATTGAACAGCGAGCTGCGGCGCTTGATGCCGTGAACCTCATAGCCTTTTTCGAGGAGGAACTCAGCAAGGTAGGCGCCATCCTGCCCAGTCACACCTGAGATCAACGCAACCTTCTTCGTCATTGCATGCAGACATCGATGAAACGGCCTCGGTTATTCTCTCACGCCCTCTCGAGCCGACAGCCCGACCGCGATGCATATCACTCGATGAATTTCGTGCCTACAAGCCTGCCCGACGTGCTGCTCATCGTGCCCCCGATCTTCGAGGACGATCGTGGCTTTTTTCTTGAGTCGTGGAACGAGCGTACGTTCCGACAAGCCGGCCTCGATGTCTGTTTTCGGCAGGACAACCACTCGCGATCCGCTCGCAATGTGTTGCGTGGACTGCACTATCAGTTGACGCAGCCGCAGGGCAAGCTGGTGCGCTGTGTATCGGGCGCGATCTTTGACGTCGCAGTCGATCTGCGGCGCAGTTCGGCCAGTTTCGGAAAGTGGGTCGGCGTCGAACTGTCAGAAACCAACCGGCACATGTTATGGATTCCACCGGGCTTCGGCCACGGGTTCCTGGTACTCAGCGCGCAGGCCGATGTGCTCTACAAGACCACCGATTTTTTCTCGGCGGAATCGGACTGCGCCGTGCTGTGGAGCGACCCGGAGATTGGCATCGACTGGCCTCTCGACGGACCTCCGATACTCTCGCGAAAAGACGCTGACGGTCGTCGGCTAGCGGACGCTGAACTGTTCAGCTAGCGCCCAACATCCGCGCCATGAATCACGTGTCACCTCCGATCTCGCCTTTCGCTCTCGTCGCAAGCGGATGGATGCAGCGCGACCTGCTTCTCCAGATAACCCGCCGCGACGTACTTGGTCGATATCGCGGCTCCGCACTCGGCGTTGTCTGGTCGCTCGTCCATCCGGTGTTGATGCTGGCCGTGTACACGTTCGTGTTTTCGGTCGTATTCGCCACCCGATGGCCGGGGGCTGCTTCGGACAGCAAGCTGCAATTCGCCATCGTGCTGTTTGCCGGAATGATCGTCTTCGGCATCTTTGCCGAGTGTGTGCAACGGGCGCCAAGCTTGATCGTCAGCCAGCCAAACTTCGTGAAGAAGGTGGTTTTCCCCCTTGAGATCATGGCGTGGACCAGCCTCGCCGCCGCACTGTTCCATGCGGGCATCAGCTTGTGTGTTCTCATTGTGCTGATTCTTGCAACGCAAGGCGGTCTTCCGTGGACGACCGTCTTTCTTCCGTTGGTTGTGTTGCCGCTGCTGTGCCTCACGCTCGGCTTGTCCTGGTTCTTCTCGGCTCTCGGCGTTTACGTACGAGATGTGCACCAAGTGCTCGGAGTGATCGTGACCGCCCTGCTTTTCCTCTCGCCCTTGTTCTATCCATCGTCTGCACTGCCTGAGAACCTCCGCTGGCTGTCGGCAATCAGCCCGATCGCATTCTCGATCGAGCAGACGCGCGATGTACTGATCTTCGGCCGACTGCCGCACTGGGGTTCGCTGGGCATCTACCTCATCGTAGGAGCGATCGTTATGTGGCTCGGCTTCGCGTGGTTCCAAAAAACGCGACGCGGCTTCGCTGACGTGCTTTGAAACCTAGGCGTCGAAATGGAGAGTCCGCGTCGATGAGATCGCGCGCCATCATGAAAAGGCTGGCCCCGCTGCTGATCAGTGGATTGGCACTCGCGGCCGTGTTCGGAATGGCGGACCTCAGCGCATTCAGCGGCCTAGCGGCGCGCGTGCGCTGGGAAGGGTTGCCCGCGGTCGGCGTCCTGGTCGCGGCGATCGTCTTGGGGATCAGTTGGCGGTGGCGCAGCTTGGTGCGTAAGGCCCTGCCGCTGCCGCGAAGTGTTCTGGTCTCCTCGCTCGGACTTGCCGGGAACCAGCTGCTGCCGCTGCGCGGGGGCGATGCGTTGCGGGTGGTACTGTCGGCGCGGGGCGCTCGCGCGCCCTCGTTTCACGCGGGCGTTTCGGCGCTGGCGTTGGAAAAGCTGTTTGATCTGCTTGCTGTGGCCGCCTTCGGCTTTGCGTCGGCATCTGTCTTAATAGGCCCGCGCACCGGCGACGCCGGCGTCAACGTCATAGCAGTCGCAGTAACCATTCTCGGCATCGCTGCGGCCTTTCTGCTGGCTTCGCGCTCCGGTGCGCTCGTTGATTGGGTCCGCGCTCTGGCGCGCGCGGTGCGCCTGCCGCCGCGGCTGTACAGGCACGTGTACGGGCCGCTCAATCACATTCGCCAGGCGGCAAGTCCTGTTCGCGTAGGGCTACTTTTCATTGAAACCAGCGCAATCTGGCTTGTGCTGTACGTCCTCGCTTATCTCAGCATCGCGCACGTGGTGGGGATTTCACTCGACGTTTCCGACGCGATGGTCCTGCTTTTCGCCGCAGCGCTCGGGCTGGCGATCCCGGCAGCGCCGTCCGGTCTAGGCACATTCCACGCTGCAATCGTTTCGGCCTTCGTTCTACTCGGCCGGCCCGCAGCCGACGGGCTGGTGCTCGCTGTGGCGATCCACGGAGTCTTCTTTGTCGGTTTCTGCCTGGCAGGAGCCGCTGCGCTTGCGGTTGCTACGCGAAAGATCGGTTCGGTTCGCATGCGCAGAGAGAACGCTTGAAGAAGTATTTTTACAGTCTGATTGCGCGCTATGTAAGGCTCTATGCCCGGCCTGGCGACTCGCTCGTGCACCTCGATCCCCTGAGCGAAGACGTCGCTACGCAAATTCCGCAAGCGCGCCCGCGGGCGCTTGCCTCGGCCGAATTGATCGAAGAGGACTTTGTACTTCTGCACGGCAATCTGCATTACGAGCGCGATATCCATGACTATCTGTCGCGCTTGCGTGATGTTGTGCGGGATCGCGCCCGGATCGTGATCGTGTACTACAGCTCGCTGTGGCGGCCGTTGCTGACGCTGGCAACGTATTTTGGATTTCGAACCAAGACGCTCGAATGGAACTGGCTTTCGCACGGAGATGTGATCAATTTCTTGCGGCTCGCTGACTTCGAGGTCGTCCGGCTGGAACCGAAAGTGCTGATGCCGGTTTATCTTCCAGTTATCAGCGCTCTGATCAACCGCTACCTCGCCCCAGTTCCCGTGTTGTCGAGCTTCTGTCTCATCAATGTGCTCGTTGCACGGCCGACGAAACGGTCCGGCGATGTCGATGCGATGCCTTCGGTCTCCGTTGTCGTTCCCGCGCGCAACGAAGCGGGCAACATCGATGCAATAGTCAACCGGTTGCCAACAATGGGGCTGAATGACGAGTTGATCTTCGTCGAAGGCGGCTCAAAGGACGACACCTGGCAGCGGATCTGCGACGCCAAGCAGCGCCAAGGCACTCACGTGCGAATCGTTGCGGCACAGCAGGACGGCAAGGGAAAGGGCGACGCTGTCCGCAAGGGTTTCGCCCTGGCGAGCAATGAGATCCTGATGATCCTCGACGCCGATCTGACCGTCCCGCCGGAGGACTTGCCGAAGTTCTATCAGGCGATCGCCAAAGGGAAGGGAGAATTCATCAACGGCAGCCGACTTGTCTATCCGATGGAGAAGCGCGCGATGCGCTTCCTTAACCTGCTAGCGAACAAGTTTTTCGCCGTTGCGTTCTCGTTCGTGCTGGGCCAGCGCTTGAAGGACACGCTGTGCGGCACGAAAGTGATTTCACGAGAGAACTACGAGCGGTTGGCACGAAACCGCTCTTACTTTGGTGAATTCGATCCGTTTGGCGATTTCGATCTCATTTTCGGCGCCGCACGGATGGGGTTGCGCATCATTGAGGTGCCGATCGTGTATCGCGAACGTGTCTACGGCGAGACCAACATTTCGCGTTGGCGGCACGGCGCGTTGTTGATCGGCATGCTTGCCTTTGCCGCGCGGCGGCTGAAATTCATCTAACCCGATGCGCTGAGATATGAATGCGGAACGACTGAGCGATCAAGATCGGCTGGAGCGTGAGCGTCGACACGGTTTGACGATCTTGGAAACCAACGAAAGCAATTGGGGCTGGCACTCGGCCGCGGGGCGGATCAGGTGGCAGCGTCGCCTGGACTTTCTCAGGACCGCGTTGCCGAGTGGAAAGGGACGCGTTCTCGAAATTGGCGCTGGTACAGGTACGTTTACCGCAGCGTTGAGTTCAGCGTTCGCTGACCTTACTGCGATAGACATATCGCCGGATCTGCTTGAAGTCGCCCGATGCAGAGCTCCCAGCGCCACTTTGCTTTGCATGGACGCGCACGACCCGGAATTCGATTCGGAGACTTTTGATGCTGTAGTGGGCTGTTCTGTTTTGCACCATCTCGACTGGAGTCGCGCACTCAAGGCATTCTTTCGCATTCTTAAGCCGCGGGGTGTCATCAGATTCTCCGAACCCAACCTGATGAATCCGCAGATCTATCTGCAAAAGAACATTCCAGCATTAAAGCGGCTCTCCGGCGATAGTCCGGATGAGTATGCATTCACCGCGGGCGCCATAAGACAGGACCTGATCGAAGGGGGATTCACGGCAATTGTTGTTGAGCCTTACGAGTTCCTTCACCCAGCGGTTCCTGAACCTCTAATCACAGCCGTTACCCGACTCGAATCGTTCCTCATGCGAACCCCCCTGCGCCACATCGGCGGCTCGTTGCAGATCAGCGCGGACCGCGCGACATAGGCTCTCGTTGGAACGAATGGCGTGAAGATCGGATTGGCCCGTCTTGGAAACTTCTTGTACGACTGGACACCATCCATCTATGGGCCGCTCTATTCGACGTACAAGAGAATTTCCGACCGGCAAGAACGGGAATTATTTTCGTCGTGGCTGAGACCAGGCGATGTAGTGCTCGATGTTGGCGCGAACATAGGCGTTTATGCGTGTTTCTTCGCTCGCAGAGTAGGGCTGGCCGGAAAAGTGTTTGCGTTCGAACCGGAAGACAAGAACTTGGGCCACCTGTCAAGGGCGGCTCAGCCGTACCCACAGATCGAGATCGTCAAGGCTGCTGTCCTCGACCGAACGGGGCCACACAGACTGTTCGTCTCTCCCGACCTGAACGTCGATCACCGCACTTATGACGCCGGCGACAATCGATCGTCTATCGAAATTCCCGGTATCTCGCTCGACGAGTTTGTACCCAACCCGCTGCAGGTCAGTGTCATCAAGATGGACATTCAGGGAGCAGAAATGGGAGCGCTGCGTGGCGCTCGCCGACTTCTTTCTGACTCACCTCGACTTTCGATGATCATTGAGTTCTGGCCTTTCGGCCTTACGCGCGCGGGCGAACGTCCGATGGCCATGGTCGATCTCCTTCGATCAGCAGGATTCACGGTTTCGCAGCTAGGTGCGAAACCCTTCTCCGCCCTTGACCCCGACGATCCGAACGACTACGTCAACCTCGTCGCAACGCGGGGGATATCGGATGCGACGTGAGACCTGAACATGGTTGCCTCGGTTGAGCGATCGTCGACGGACACGGAGCGACAACGGCCAGGCCTTGCTCCCGCCCCATGTCTCTTGATGTGCAAAACTACGGTTGGGATCTCTCCGGGTCGATTTCGCTAATGACGGACCGTGCGAACAACTTGGTAGAAATTGAAGTCGCCGACCTTCACGTCCTGCGACGCCGCCTTCAGCAGGCACAAAGTAACGACGCCGTTGCTATCAACATCGAGGACTGGCTTCGCGTTGAAGACTGGCACAAGCATGCCGAAGTCGCGGCTAGCGCGCTGAACAGCATAGATCAAGGTTGTGCTGCGTGGCTGAGGCCGAAGTTCTGACAGCCACCAGGCGTTGCGGGAGTTCGGATCCAACTCAAGCCGACCTGGCGGAATTCCAAGGACTTCACCCGATAGCGGTAACTGTGGTTCCGCAAATGCCATTTGCATCGATTCCCGGCCGAGTCGAGCCACGACCTCCCATTCGCCGTCTTTGCACGCGTCCGAAGAGTCGACAGGTGTCAAACGGAATGCATGAGCAAGCGGCATTGCCGAAAGAACAGCCAACAACAGCAACAAGGCTCCTGAAGCGACGGCGACAAACTCCAGCGATTGGGCGACTGGACGAGCTCGGGCCGGCTCGTCCTGGGCAGGCGGTGGCGTCACTGCGCGCGCCAGAACGCCCAGAAGCCAGGCAAGTGGTAGTGCGGCAACGGTCAAGCGGGAGGCTAGGCTGACCACGAGCACCCGGTGCCCACCACTGTCAAAAACAAGCGGCGCACTCAAGAACTCGCCGATGCAGAATGCGAGCAGAAGCGTGTAGCGGGGGCGCCGGAAATGGATAACGCACACCAGTACCCCAAGCCAAAAGAACTGGGTCGCGATTGCGTCTATCGGGAACGGCTGAAGGAAAGAAAACAGCGTCTGCCTAAAAAACGCGCCCACCGCGAGCAAGGACTGAACAAACACTTCGGGCCGTGCGCGAATGTTCTCAATGGCCAACCCTTGAATCTGTTCGAAAGCAGCCGATTCGGACCGATTTTGAAACAGCTCTGCAAAGTCACGGTAGGCTTGACTCCAATCCCGAGATCCGGTGGACAAACCATATAGGGTGGTAGAGAAGTTGCCACCCGTATTGCTCGGGTCTATGCCGAACGCGTACAGCAGAACGTACTGAAGCGCCGGACCTAACGCGAGCGCCGCGGCAGCGACAACGAGCAGCCGCCAGCGGCGATCCCAAATTACATTGTGTGTCGCGACAACAGTCCAAAGGCCGAGAATTGGGAGGACCACGAGTGCTCCGGCGCGTACGGCCATTCCGAAACTGATCAAAGCTAGACCGGCAATTGCAAGATATCCGATCAACTGTTTGCCCTGAACCGAGAGGACGAGGAGGGCGAGGCCGATCAACCCGGCAGGCAAACCGAACGCCTCTGTCATGAAGTTGCCAAGCGCGTACTCGTTCGCCACTACGAGCACGCCGATTGTTGCGAGAACCGCGGTCACAAGTCCGAACACTCTTTGAAGTGCGAGCGCGAGCACACCGGCACTGAGACCGATGATCAGTGCCTGCAGCACCAGCACCGCGCTAGGTCGCCATCCTGTGAGGCCAAGCAACGTGCTTAGCATGGCCGGATACAAGACACGACGCGCACACCAAGCGCCATCGAAACCGGGAGGCTCTATTGTGTCCAGTGCCGCGATCGATAGCGCGCACCGGAAATAACCTAGAGCGTCGCTGACCGGCAGGTATCCACCGAGGCCAAGGTGCCCGCTCGTGCCTCCCCACCACTTCAAGAAAAGAAGTCCCGTCGTTGCTACGGCGCCGCCCGTCAACGCCACGTAAAGCGATAGGAGGCTCCGCTTTGGCGACGCTGCTCCACCCGCCGTTTCAGCACGCTCAAAACGGAGCGCGGCAGAAACCATTCGCGATCCCCGTCCACGCAACACCATTGCAAGTCCTAAACTAAAAACTCCGATTGCAACCTGCCAAACTGCCGGACTTACGCTAACGGGAGCTTCATAGACGTATTTCTTGCCGTTGTATCGTGGGTCTGAACCATCCGGCGTAGAAAACGCGAGCGCACCGACGAACGAGATGTACCGGCCGCCGCCTGCGCGCGCGGTTTCCCCCACACTAGCGGCGAGTCTTCCGATGGGTAAGCCGTTCTCCAACAGCGTGGGAGAGCTTGCCAACACCGGCGACGACAGATTGCTAGCGATGCGCAAGGGCCACCGAGCAACGTCCGGCAGCGCAACGTTGTAGGCATGTCCGCCGCGGTGAGACACTTGGGTGTGGTCTACGTCGACTCGAGAGGAACCGTGTAACCAAGGAGCGGCTGTTAGCGCGAAGACGGAAGCTGAGGCGACGACGAGTAAAAGCCAGCCCAAGCCTCGAACTCGTGCGAGCTCCGTTTTCCCCTCTTCCCGATTCCGCTTTGCTGTCGCGGCAAGGGACCCTGTTGCCACAAATAGAAGGAATGCCCCGATCAGTGCGAGGAAGGCTCCGAGATACGCTATGGACGAGCGCAGGCGGGAGCCAACGCGGTATGAATAGACTCTCCCGTTTCGCCGGATGTCCGTCCCGTCAGACGAGGAGAAGTAGAGCGAATTTCCCCAGTGAGAATGCGCGCCCGATCCTGACTGTCGGATCAAATCATGTTGCGTATTTTCCGGACCAAGCGGAATGCCGTCTTCCAGGAGCACCATCGACCCGGATCTCTGGATGCCAACGCCGCTGCCATGTACGACGTAAAAGAGGGAAGCGGGCGATGCGACCGCTGCTGTAAACGCGAAGTCACGTTCCGCCTGAATATCAGATGGGCTCAGCGTGCGCTCGACAACTGGCGTGCGGATGGCAGCAATCAAAATGACGCTCGCCAACACCAAGCAGCCGAAGCCAATGAGCCGGAGTGAAACGAGCAAGTACGGATAGATCGCAATCGAAGTTTCAATACGGCGGACAATTTTTCCGACGAGTTCTCGCGAAAAGCTCCGCATTGAACGGAACCGGTCAGCAGAATGCGCCATCACCGTCAAAAATTCTTGCGTCGTGCAGAATTCGATCCAGCCTACTGATCTTCGAGGGGACCTGAAAACTCACCACGTTTGGTACATAACCAGGTTCGATGACGGTCCCGTTGCGTCCGGTCGCTTGATCCCATGCAGCCACCGTCTCTAGAACCGAGTGAAATCGCAAGAAACAACCCTTTACCCAAGAACTGTCCCGCAGGCGAATTTTGGTCTCCTCCTCGATTCGCTGAATCTCATGCCTCGTTCCGACGATAACCGGAACCGATACCGAACATGCCCTTACCTGCGAGGACGGGCAAAAACACTTCGCGGAAGCACATGACCTTCAATATCCGTGACCGCATTCGAGCCGATGTGATCAATCCGTTCCTGGGCGGACGCGGCGCTGAGATTGGCGCCGGCCTGAACCCTCATCCGCTGCCTCCAGGCGCAGTCGCACTGCACTACGACGTCCGTTCGAATTTGGCGCTCCATGAGCATTTCGGACAGCCCGTGCCACATCAAGTGCGCGGAATGGACGAGTTGCGGGCGGATTTTCTGTCCGGCTGCGACTTCCTCATTGCGCACAATGTGCTAGAGCACGTGTCAAATCCGATCGCTGTGCTGGCAGGATGGCATGGCTGCGTGCGAACCGGGGGCGTGGTAGCGCTGTCTTTGCCTGATCAGCGTCTTTGCGCAGATCGGCCGCGACTGCGGCCGTCGCTGGAGCATCTAGTTCTCGACCACCTGTTACGTCGCGATGACCGATCGTTCGAATCCAGGGAGCACATCGCGTCCTTTATCCTTGCTTGGTTGCAGGAATTGTGGGTCAAAGATTTCGGAAGCGCCCAGCTTGCGGAGTTCATCTTTTCCGAGCAGCGGCGTGATGGGCACGACCTGCATTGGCATGCTTTCGCGCCAGACCTCAGCGTGGCCATGGTCGTGGCCGCTTGCCTAGCCGAGGGGCGTGCCGCAAAACTGTTGGCTTACGCGGACCCGGACAAGTCTCAGACACAAACCGAAGGAGACATCATCATTGTGTACCAGCTTGGCGATGAACATTTTGTCGGCTTTCCCCCCGACGTCGAGAAAGACCTGGCAACCA
>Ga0187893_10014852_pt1 | contig 10534 bp, 9 predicted proteins | sample MA1701074metaG_FD_139574 | JGI IMG/M metagenome (GOLD analysis project Ga0187893, IMG submission 139574) | White microbial mat communities from a basaltic lava cave in the Kipuka Kanohina Cave System on the Island of Hawaii, USA - MA170107-4 metaG ...
GAGAGCGGCGCCGATATAATCGAGCTTGGCGTTCCTTTTTCAGACCCGATGGCTGACGGGCCGACTATACAGCTTGCCTCAGAAAGGGCTCTTAAAAGCGGCACGACATTGAGAGGGGTAATTGAAACTGTAAAAAAAATCAGAAAAACCTCTGAGATTCCAATTCTAATCTTCGGCTACTACAACCCGTTCCTTTCATACGGTCTCGAAAAATTCTCCGACGACGCGCGTGAGGCTGGCGCTGACGGAGTTCTCGTGGTCGACCTGCCTCCTGAGGAGGCGGAAGAATTCAAGTCGCATACTGATAGGGCAGGTCTCAACTTCGTTTTCCTCTTGGCTCCTACCAGCACGAGCGAAAGAATCAAGCTTGTTGCAGAGAACGCCAGCGGGTTCGTTTACCTTGTCTCCATAACTGGTGTCACAGGAGCAAGACCAGATATGGACTACTCTCTAGATTCACTCGTAGATGAAATCAGGAAAAGCACAAGGCTTCCCGTGGGAATCGGGTTCGGGGTATCGACCGCAGAGCAGGCAAGGGGAATTGCAAGACTTGCAGATGCGGTAATCGTGGGTAGCGCATTGGTAAGGATTATAGAAAAGAACGGCAGCCATAAAAAAGAACTCCTTGATAACATCTCCTTATTTTTGAAGGAGCTAAGCCAGTCTTGCAATAAGACCGACCTATATAAAAAACATTAATCTCACAAGAAAACCATGCAAAGAGAACTCGCCAGATACCTGTTCATAGGAGACTTTGACTCATTGCTTCTGGGTCTTTTCTCAAAAAGAGGAGAAGTAATCTGGGTGAGTTCTCTGGAAGAGGCTTTGAATCAAACCGGTATTTTTAGCGTTATATTGATCGAGAAGAAGAGTTTTAACTCTGATGTCTCCAAGGAGCTTTCCGTTCATTACCCGCAAACCCCGATAATAGTGAGCAACGGAGATAAACCAGATGAGCCTCCTTCCTCTGTGAGGTTTGTACAGTTCCACAAAATCCTATCGAATGAGATCGCCCGCGAGGAGAAGCTTGCCAGGACTGAGCTTAGGGTCGAGGAACTCAGACGCATACACGGTGAGGCTAAAAAGATGCTTATCCTCCTCCACGACCATCCTGACCCCGACTCGATTGCAAGCGCCCTCGCCCTAAGAACGCTCCTCAAAAGGAACCGCCAGACCGCTATAATCGGGCATTTGGGAGAGGCAATATCGCGTCCGGAAAACGTTGCTATGATAGAGCTCTTAGAAATAGACCTCGAAGAGCTATCCCCGAAAGCGATAAAAGGGTTCGACTCAATCGCTCTCGTAGACGTCCAGCCGCCTTATTTTGGAGACCTCTTGGCAGAAGTGGATACCGTTATCGACCACCATCCCCAGGTTGGTTCATACAAAGCCCGGTTTTCCGAGATAAAGGCAGAAGAAGGAGCAACCTCGACTATTTTCACAAGGTATCTCCGGGCAGTGCAGGTAGACATATCTGAAAGGCTTGCCACATCCCTTCTTTACGGAATAAAAACCGACACTATATCCCTTAACCGCGATGCGAACCCCGACGACGTGGAAGCCTTTACGTTCCTCTACCCACTCGCCAATCTTGGTCTCCTGAGGCGCATTGAGCGAGCCGAGATGCCGCCCAACGAGCTTAAATCCTTCGGGCAAGCCCTCGCAAACCACTGGATACAAAACGGTATCTTCTTCGTCAACCTGGGAAGGGTAGAAAGAGAATATTTAGTCCCCAAAATGGCTGATTTCGGGATCCAAGTAAAAGGAATAGAATGGTCCGTAGCATTCGGAGTTATAAGCAACACTCACCTCGTTATTTCCGTGAGAAACGTGGGGTACATCAAGAGTGCAGGACGGCTCGTGAGGGACCTGTTCAGAGAGATCGGAAGCGCGGGTGGTCACAGGTCTGCCGCAAAAGCAGTGATCTCTCTAAAAAAGGTAAGAAAAACCTTGGGCAAAGGCTCTCAGGAACGCATAAAAAAATGGGTTACAGATATTTTTGTCAAGGGAATCACGGAGAGGGCTGAAGATGAGAGTTGACCGATCGAAATTCATATAATTAGGGCGATGCTCTAACCTCTTTCGTTGTTCGTATCCAGATCCAGATGAAACTTATGAAGAAAACGATGTATCACGGGTGCAAAAAGAACGGCGAGCATTGTGAGAAAGGCTACACCGCTATAGAGCGCATAAAAAGCTGCAAATAACTTTCCCGAAGTAGTGTGAATCTCGTTAACAGGACCCATACCGGTTAGAATCATGGCAGCGTTGAGAAAAGCGTCTATCCACAAAAGACCCCCTAGTTTATGATACCCAAGGGTACCAATTCCAAGCGACACCAGAACAAGGACTGAAGCAACACCAATACTGCTCATAATACGTGCAATAAAAGCGGGTAGTCTAAGCAACGGTTCTTTACGATTCTCAAACATAAAACCCTGTCCTCCCCTAGTTATTTTAACTATGCATTCTAACTTAAAACAAACCTAGTTTTGGGGCTACCGGCATTTCAGTCTTGAAAATATCTTTTTGAAGGCTCTTGGGTTGTTTACAACCTCCCAAGTATTGGTCAAAATCTACATATTAAAAGCAATGAAAATTAAAGTAGGAATTCTCGGAGCCACCGGTTATACGGGAGCAGAACTCCTGAGGCTATTGGTAAGCCACCCGGGAGTTGAAATTTCATGGCTCACATCTGAGAAATTTTCCGGAAAGAAAATATCGGAAGTCTTTTCTCAGCTCATAAATTTTCTTGACCTGCAGTGCGTAAACATTGTTAAGCTTGCAACACTCGACAAAGTTGACCTGGTATTTTCATGTCTTCCTCACGGCGCCTCCATGCATTTTGTCGAAAAGCTTCTTAAATCCGGGATGAGGGTTATAGATTTTAGCGGGGATTTTAGAATCAACGATGCATCCGCTTATGAAAGCTGGTACAACCTCAAACACCGATACAGGGACTTCTTAAAACTGGCAGTATACGGCCTTCCTGAAATTCATAGAGAGAAAATAAGACTGGCGAAACTCGTAGCCAACCCAGGTTGCTACTCGACAACTGCGATACTGGGATTGGCTCCTTTAGTTTCTGAAGGACTGGTAAAGGATGGTTCGGTAGTTGTGGATTCAAAATCGGGGCTTAGCGGAGGGGGAAGAGCGCCCTCCCTTGAACATCATTTTTCCGAATCCAACGAATCTGCGGCGGCATATGGAGTTACGGGACACAATCAGAAGCCGGAGATCGAGCAGGAGCTTTCTAATCTTGCCGGTAGCACCGTTGACGTTACTTTTATTCCCCACACGATTCCGATTAGCCGTGGAATTCTGACCACAATATACTCAACGCTTGAAGAGAGACTGGACACGGAAGATATTTTCCAACTATACAGGGAGTACTACCTCCGCGATTCATTCATCAGAATTTATGATAAAGGGAAATTCCCCGCAGTGAAAAACGTGAGGTTCTCGAATTTCTGCGATATAGGAATTGAATATCAAGGAGAGCATTTCATCTCGGTTGTAGCCCTGGACAACCTTGGGAAAGGCGCTTCCGGCCAGGCTGTTCAGAATATGAACATAATGTTCGATTTTCCAGAGGACGAAGGATTGAAATATCCTGGAATGTATCCGTGAAAAGTTTGCAGGGGCGTATGGCCATACGCCCGATTTTTTAGCAAAAATATGAACAATATTGCCGACCTACTTTTATCAACGGTAGAAAAACACTCGGACAAGACAGCCGTAGCAGAAGGAGAGAGGAGGGTTACATACGCCGGTCTTTACTCGATGGCTCAAAATCTTTCATCATTTCTGGCATCAAAAGGGATAGCGCATGGCGATAGAGTCGCAATTTTTTTGCCCAACTCAATCGAGCTAATCGCCAGCTTCTTTGCCTTAGCTAATATAGGTGCTGTCTCCGTTCCCATGAATTCAGCATACAAAGAAGAAGAAATAAAATTCTACGTCTCGCACTCATCCGCTAAACTAGTTCTTACAGAAGAAAGACTAAAAACAATCGCAGAAAGAGCTTCTACCGGGACTGAAGCAGCGATCTTGCCGATAAAAGGAGATAGACTAAACTGGCCTTTTTCTAAAGCCAAAGACCAAATTATTAGAGCAAATATAGAGCGAGAGGATGAGGCGATTTATCTCTATTCAACCGGCTCTACAGGAAAACCCAAGCGCGTTACGAGAACGCATTTTAACCTCATAGCCCTTGCTCACAACCACACTCAGACAGTAGGCTGGACTGAAGAGGATAGGATTCTTTTCACCGTTCCCATCTCCCATACTTACGGCTTTGGAAACTTTATCAGTGCTGTAAAAGCAGGTGCTTCTATTCACACCTTGGGTGAATTCAACAGAAACAGGGTATTAGACTCCATAGAAAGGGAACGTATAACAGTATTTCCCGCCGTTCCATTCATGCTCGGCGTGCTTGCTGAATCTCTTATACAAAAGCATAGAGACCTTTCTTGTCTTCAACTGGTCATCTCCGCTGGTGCTCCCCTGCCAAAAGAAACCTCTCATAAATTTCGCGACAAATTCGGCATCTATCCAAGGCAATTATACGGTTCTACCGAGACGGGAGTGATCTCGATTAACCTTACCGATGACATAGAGCGTAAGCTTGATTCCGTCGGTCGTCCCGTTAAGAACGTCGAGGTGGCAATTCTCAGAGAAGACGGCGTCAGATGTGAAACAAATGAAATCGGAGAGATAGCCGTGAAGAGTCCCTCTATGACTACTGGGTACTACGGCCTTCCAGATGAAACCGAGAAAGCCTTCAGAGATGGATACTACTTCACGGGAGACCTGGGAAGGATAGATGATGAAGGATACTTATACATTGTGGGACGAAAGAAGTTATTCATAAACATCAGCGGCAACAAAGTCGATCCCGCCGAATTAGAGGCACTGCTCTCACAACATCCCAAGGTTAGGGAAGTCGTGATAATAGGAGTTAATGACAATTTTGGAAACGAAGTTGTAAAGGCTGTAATAGTCTCAAAAAGTAAAATGGAAACCAAAGAGGTCTATGAATTCCTCAAAGGGAGGATTTCGGATTTCAAGATACCGCGTATAATAGAATTCAGAGAGGAGATACCGAAAAGCCCCACAGGCAAGATTCTAAGAGAGAATTTGAAGTAGAGACGCTTTTAAAAGCGTCTCTACTTTTATTGATAATTATGATGAATCACATAAACAGTCATTGCGAACGAAGTGAAGCAATCTCTTGATTGTCTTCGAGATTGCTTCGTCGCTAAGCTCCTCGCAATGACACTCAAATCAGGTATTGTCTTGGCTGGTATTCTAAATTGAAGAACGACCAAAGTTAAATGACAGAAGAAATAAAAGATAGAATTAAAACGGTACTAGTTCGCAAACTTCTTCAAGGTTTTAGTCTTGAAGATATAAAGGATGACACATCCCTTATTGAACTTGGTGTCGGAGCGGACTCAGTGGCTACCCTGGAATTTGTGGTAGCCCTCGAAGAAGAATTTCAAATAAGCATCAATGAAGATGAAATAAACCCTGAACTTTTAGCAACCGTGAGTAATATGTCTGATTATATATCGCGCCGAATCAAACCCTAAATTGCCCTCATAGAGCTTACGCCTTGCTCTTTTTTAATTCCTTCTCTTTGACGTGCATCTCAACGGATTTGACAAACTCCCTTCTGACACGCTCACTCGCCTTGCGCAGCGGCGAGAGCACCATATTCTCGTATATTTCGAGGGCTGTGGATTCCAGCTTCGTATCTCCAGTGGTACGAGCAAGCCTAAGCACTGCTATTGAATTGTAGAATATGGATCTAAAAAGCGCCCGCCTCGCCTCATTAACCTTGAAACCCTCCAGAGCCTGCTGCGCTTCGAGAAGAGCATAAAATCCGACGCCGCAGAAGAGGGAGAGCAGTCTTTTCACCTCTTCCTGAGACATACCCTCTATTATATAGACAAGCGGCGCTTCGACTATCGACTCAAGCTCGTTATCTTCACTCCCGATGATATGCGCGAGTTGTTTCAGCTTTTTATCGTCGGCTCTGCTCATCAGGTCTCTCAAAGCATCACTGACGTATTCAAAGGCAAAGCTATCGCGAATCTCATCCAAAGAGAGCCCCTCAGATTTTAAAGCTTTTATCTGAGCGAGCTTATCGAGAGTGGATTCGGAATAATAAAGCTCAGTTGCTTTTCCCCTATCAGTTTTGGCCCTCTTTCTTTTCGGTCTCGGAATTAAGCCTAGTCTTGTATAGAATCTTATTACCTGTTCCGGGTTGCTTCCGAGGTCAATCTTCCTTTTTCTCGCCTTTTTAATAAGTTCGTCTAATGTTATCTCGGTCATACATGATATTAAGCATTTCGCAAAGCGTTTGTCAATCCATTTTCTGGTTTGGTTTGAGTAAAAGAATAAAAAATATGTATTTTGCTGTCGTTGATACGAAGTCTCAATCAAATTAAACTTCGTAATCGACAACCGCTCTTTCAGAGCGTATCTCGCTTACAAAGCCCGCTACTTTTACATGTTCGGGATGTTTTTGATAAGCCTCGAGGTCTTCCAAACTGTCAAATTCTGAGTATAGCACAACATCAAATGCCGCATCAGAGCGGTTAACGTCGATGCCAACTTCGATATATTTGATTTCTCTAATCTTTTCCTTGAGGGATTCGAGAGAGTTTTTTAGCTCCTTGGCATTTTCCTCTTTGCTCCGTCCGTGCGCAAAATCTTTAAGCCTCCACATCACGATATGTTTTATCATCTCAATTACCCTTTCACCCAGTTCTCTATCTTATCCTTGTAGTCATCGATGAAATGAGAAACCTCGCTCTCGGATTTAGCTTCAGCATACAGATGAACTATCGACCTGTACTGGTCCGGAAAAATGAGAATCCAGGAGCCGTCAAAAGAAATTTTTACTCCATCGAGAAAGGTCGCATTCTTGCCGAGCGCCTCCTGTGTAGCCTTTCTCATGACAATACCCTTCGATTCCCACGGACAGGGAATAGTAGTGTGGAGGAAATTGACCTTTGGGATCCCCCTTGAAATTTCCGAGAGTTTAACATCGAGCCTCGACATGATCTCAATGGTTTTTGCCATCGCAAACATTCCGTCATATGCAATTTGAAATTCGGTGAATATGAACCTTCCATCGGGAAAGCTTACAACCTTTACATCCCTATCCCTCACCGCTTCCGAGAGTGACCTGACACTGTTTTTGGTCCTTTTTACGCTAAAGCCGTTTTCCTTAGCAGCTTCCTCGACATGGGAGGGAACAAAAAGAGGAAGCGCAATGATGCCCGATTTCTCAGCTTTTAAAATGAGATGAAACACGAGGAACAGCGAGTCCATATCCTTATATATATTTCCGGTCTCATCCACCAGGTACAGCCTCTCGGCCCATGGGTCAAGCCAGAATCCTGCTCTAGCGTCGGTGGCTTTTACAATGTTTGAGAGAAGCTCAAGTGCCCTGTCGGTTTCCACTCCGTTCCCGTGCTCTACGGAATAGGCGTTAAGACTTATCACCTCGCAGCCCAGTTCGCTCAGGATCGACGAGAAATACTCCGAGGACGGACCGAATGAAAAATCTACGACTATTCTGAATTTCTTTTCTTTGATAGTTTCTTTTTTTATGGCGTTCACAAATCCCTCTTTGTAATAATCGGCAATGCCGCTCAGGTCGGAAATCCTGCCCACGGATCCCTCAGAGACACGACGAAAGTCTTCACGTTGAAATATTCTCTCAAACGACTTCTCAAAAGAGACCGATGTTTCAAACCCGTTTGAGTCATAAAACAAAATTTCGGTCACCTCAGGGTTTTCTATAGAGTATCTAAAATAAACCCCGCCCACTTCGCCAAAAGTCTGGAGCTTATAGCGGAGGATAGGAAGCGGTATTGCTTTTAAATCCTTGACATTCACACCCGCGGAAAGCACGCCCGCCACGAATGCTCTCTTTATCATTCGAGGAGCCCTGTAGTTATCCCTGCCCATAAGGACGGAAGAGCCCCTGGGAAGGAATGACGCAAACGCAGCACCCAGCTTTGCCGCGAATTCAGGGGTGAGTTCAAAGTTTGAAAGCCCAGTAACCTTTGATTCTTCGAACAGGCTCCTTTTCCACCTCTCTCCCCAAATTACGTTTGAGGAGACGATTGCCCTGGATTCAACCTCTTTACTGGGCCAGATCTTGACCCCTTCTTTGATTATTGCGCCGTCATCAATCGAACAGTTCTCCGAAACCACCACTCCCTGTTCGATACGCACGCCCTTCCCAATCCTCACATTCGAGCAGATAACGCTTCCTTCGATATCGGAGTTTTCACCGATATGAGCGTCGTTCCAGAGAATACTGTTCGTAACCCTCGAGTTGTAATCGACGATCGAGTGGTCTCCAATGATTGAATCTTTTATTTGAGCCTTTCCTTTTACTTTTACCCCGTCTCCGATTATAACCGTTCCCTGAAGCTCGACATCCTGAGCAATGTCGGCATCGCTGCCGAGCCAGATGTCCTTGCCCACTATATCGAGCCTTTTCCCCGAACCTTTGACCCTTGCCCTGCCCGCCAAAATATCCATATTTGCCTGCAGGTATGAGGTAGCATCCCCAACATCGCGCCAGTAACCGCGAAGCGAGAACCCAAAAATGGGCTTTTCCTCACTGAGCAGCCTCGGAAAAAGGTCGTGGCTGAAATCAAAGGGCTGTTTCCCGGGTATGTAGTCAAAAACAGCTGGGTCCATCACATATATCCCCGCATTTATCGAGTCGCTGAATACCTCTCCCCAACCGGGCTTTTCGAGAAACTTCACTACCTTTCCATTGTTATCCGTGATTATAATGCCGAACTGCAATGGGTCAGTCACAGAGGTAAGCCCTATCGTGACCATCGCATTTTTATTCTTGTGAAATTCAACCAAAGAGCGCAAATCCACGTCTGTGAGGAGGTCTCCGCTCGTTACGAGAAAAGGCTCGTCGCCCTTCAAATGCTCAGAGGCAAACTTAACCGCCCCGGCGGTCCCGTAATCCTCTGACGGAATTGCGTAGCTTATTCTTACCCCGAAGGCGCTGCCGTCCCCAAAATAGTTCTTTATCACCTCAGGCTGAAAATACAGCAGGAATATCAGGTCGGTAATTTCATGATTCTTCAAAAAATCTACCACATGCTCTAAAATCGGTTTACCGGCGAGCGGAAGCATCGGTTTTGGGAGAGAATAAGTGAGCGGCTTTATTCTGGTCCCGAAGCCGCCAGCCAGTACTACTGCCTTCATCTTGTTTTTCCCCTCTTGCCAAGGACTCTCTTTATCTCTTTCAATAACTCCTGCGGGTCGCTTGACTTTACAATATAACTGTCTGCAAGCCAGGATGTATAGTCGTTTTGAAAAGAAACATAGGCGGAACACAGTACCACAGGCACATTCGAAAACTCTTTGGTTATCCTCTGAAGCACATCGAGCCCGCTCTCGGACCTGAGCTTAATATCCAATACGACAAGGTCTACAGGCTCACGATCGAGTATCTCAAAAGTCTCCTTCAACGACTCGGCCTCTAAAACTTGATACCCCTCGTCGCTCAGTACCTCTTTATAAACAAGTCTCAAGTTTGGTTCATCATCCACCACTAAAATCCTGTTCATGACTCACCCCTTTTTTCAGGATTGGCAACATTATAGTTACCCTGCAGCCTTTTTCTCTTTCACATGACACGGAGATATTGCCGCTCATTTTCTCTATTATCTCCTTCGAGGTATAAAGACCCAAACCGCTTCCGATCGTTTTTGTGGTAAAAAAGGGTTGAAACAGCCTTTCCATCACCTCATCGGATATACCGGGGCCGGTGTCTCTTATACTCAAAGTAACAAACCCGTTCTCTGCCTCTGTTTCCAGGTAAAGCTCTCCGCCCTCTGGCATTGCCTCAATGGAGTTATACACCAAGTTCTCAATACAGTTATAGAGCTGGTACTCGTTTCCCAAAATCATAGGCAGGTTGCTCGCGAGGTTTAGATGAAAGTGAACGCCCTGCAGTTTCCCTTTCGCCCTTTTTTCCTGATACAACAGCTCCACAACCTTATTGATATCCAATGGTGACTTGCCCGACAAATAAGTAGTCTTGACAAAATTCACGAAGTCCTTGAGCGTTTTTTCGAGCTTCAAGGCTTCTTCGAGTATCGCATCGGTGTACTTTGGAATTATGTCTTCTTCGGACTGTGCCTTCTTATTTAAGACCCTCGCAAGCCCCGCAATTGCAATTACCGGGTTCTTGAATGAATGGGTGAGCTGAAGCACCATCTCTCCGATAGACGCCTCTGCCCTGAGCTTCATTATAAGCTCCTGATGCTCTTTGAGCTTGACATTCGCTTCTTCCAGCGTTCCCACCTTTTCCTCGAGCTCTTCATAAGTTAGTCCCCTTTCGAGAGCAAGAGAGATCTCGGCGGCAAAAATCTCCATGACCCTCATTTCCTCCGACGACACCTCTTTTTTCGTGAGAAAATTATCAAGGAGGATCACTCCCAGGGGGCGCCTAAGGTGAGAAAAGAACGGAATCACC
>Ga0187893_10014853_pt1 | contig 10534 bp, 8 predicted proteins | sample MA1701074metaG_FD_139574 | JGI IMG/M metagenome (GOLD analysis project Ga0187893, IMG submission 139574) | White microbial mat communities from a basaltic lava cave in the Kipuka Kanohina Cave System on the Island of Hawaii, USA - MA170107-4 metaG ...
AGTCCGTCCTCGTCGACGGCGAGGGCACGGTGATACGATTTCAAAGGCATTACATCGATTCGCCCAATTACACTGAACGATGGTCGGGCGAGCCGACGTTTCTTTCGATTGAAAGCGAACAGCTTTCCATCGTCGTGCCGCACATTCTGACGCGCGGTTGGAGCCTGGACAGCATCGGGGCGCTGACCCGGCGATGCAATGTGCGCTGGTCGCCGGACGCCTGCGTGCTTTCCGAGTCCGATTCCTATTCCCTGCTCGACGAATCCATCGAGCCGCTGGAACCCTCCGATGACGAATCGGGGCACGAGTTGCCTGAGGCCTTGGATGATTCGCGGAAAGTCATAGCGGGTCAAAGGACGAAGAATCGAGATTCCTCGGACCTTTCTGCCTGGTCCGACGCGCCTGCCCCATCGAAGGCGGCGCCCGCGTCCGCCAGGCATCACCGCTTTTTTGACGAGCCCTCGTTCGAACTTCCCGATGGGACGCTTCCCAGTCTTGACGGACTGAATCTCGAAGCCTTTGCCGCGGAGAATGAGGCCGACGTCGATGGAGACGCCGCGTACGAGTTCGCCAAACGAACGTTTGACGTTATCGCCAGCGGGCTGGGGTTGCTGGTCTTGTCGCCGTTTCTGCTGCTGGTGGCCATTTTGGTCAAGGTTACGTCGCCGGGCCCCGTGCTCTTCGGACACAAGCGGCAGGGGCGGGGCGGCAAGGAGTTTCATTGTCTGAAATTCCGCTCGATGGTGGCCGACGCCCACGCGTTGCAGGTCAAGCTGCGTGAGATCAACGAAGTGGACGGTCCCCAATTCAAGATCGACAAGGACCCGCGGATCACGCGCGTGGGCTGGTGGCTTCGGAAGCTCAACATCGATGAACTGCCGCAACTCATCAATGTCCTGCTTGGGCACATGAGCTTGGTCGGACCGCGACCGTCGCCGGACGTGGAGAATCAACTCTGTCCTGCTTGGCGCCGCGCCCGTCTGTCGGTTCGACCCGGGATCACCGGTCTGTGGCAGGTTCTTCGACTTCGAGACCTTGCCCATTCCGATTTTCAGGAATGGATTTATTACGACATCGAGTATGCCAAGCACCGCTCGATGTGGCTGGATCTGCAAATTCTCTTATACACGCCCCTTGCAATGACGCGGCCAAGGCTTCTGGAGGGCTTTGCGTCGCGGCTGGAACGACAGGGCATTTGCCCGCATCGCCGACAGATTCTCGCCAGTCAATCACCCGCCGAATCGTGACCGCGCGCTAGTTTCCCTGAGCCTCTGCGGAAAGTTCAGGCGGTGTCGCGCACTTTTCACATAACCCGGCTTTTGCCTGTTCGACGGCGTATCCGCAGAGGTGACAATGGGTGGCCATCGGGCGGCGGCGAACGAACCAAAGGTCCATGCAAAACCGCCGGGAACCGGAAATCACCGTGTATAAAGCCAACAAAAACAGGCCGGTGTTTTCAAGAAGCTTCTTCCAGATCACCACGACGCCCGCACCACAGCCGCAATCGAATTGGATATCGAAAAACGGCGTGCATTCCGTAGAGTGGATTCGCCAGGCACGGAAGAAGATTGCCTGGGTGAACACGCCGAGCATGAGGACCATCAAGGCCCCGGCGCCGCGAAGATACAGGCCGGCCAGAATCGCCGCACCACAAAGGACTTCCAGAACGGGAAGGACCACCGCCGTCGCGTTGAGGAAAATCGGCGGCGATTCCGGCAGCATGTGGTACATGCGGATGAGCTTCAGGAACTTGACCGGGTCCTCGAGTTTCGCAAACCCCATCCAAAGGAACATCGCTCCCAGGATGATTCGGGCGAGAAGCAGGGGAATTCCGCTCTCGTCGAGCCGCCGAAGAATGGATCCGTTGCCGTTCATCGTTCGGGTCCCGTCGCCGAGGGCAGGTTCTTCGACGACCATTCCTTCCAACCTCCGGCGTACAAATAGACGATCCGCTCGTCCACGCCGGCTTCAATGAGCTCGCGGCACATGAAAATGCTATCCTCGCAGTCGCCTCCGCCGCAATAGACGATCACCCGTTCAACTCCGTTGACCTTTTGCATTACATTGTCGATGCACTTTTCGATTTCGTACGGGAAACACGGAACCGCGCCGGGGATGTGGCCCTCTTCAAAGTGCTCGTCGTCCCGTGCATCGATGAAGACGTTGAGTCCGCTCTCGGTTTGGGGGTCGTTGAAGACGCGAATCGCCTCGTCGACATCAATCTCCTGATAAGGGTGTTTTACGAGCTTGATTGAAGTCTTGCCGACAGGGTGCGTTTTCGGAGCGCTCCTGGAAGGTAATTCGGTCGAGCTCTTGGCGGCAACGGGAACCGGCGAAGGCTGGGGCGCGATTCTTGTTTCCACTGACTGCGGGATCGGCTGCGTAACAGATTCGGTTGCAGCGGGGGTGGTCGAAGCTGTCATGGCAAAGTAGTTCTTTGAAAGGGAGAGCCGTCGCTCGGAGCGTACGGCATTGACGCCCAGCGCCATCACGACGCCGAACACGCCGAGCACGATGAATTCCTTTACGGTTTGGCGAATGGCACGCATCAAACGTCCTCCGAGTCTTCGCGGCGACAATCACGCCACCGCCGACGGGTCCAACCGCCTCGGCGGATCCCAATTCATCATGCGACTCGCGTCTGGTTGGGTCAACGATAATCCTGAAATCGTTACTTTTGGGTGACAGATTCGATGTGCCGTGTTGTCCGGTCAGATGGTCCGAGAAGATTCGGCGAAATGACGGCTAATGCAATCGCCCGCTTCGGAAAATGGCCCAGCTTAAGCCGAGTCCCAGGATGCCCGCGATGAGGTACCCCATGATGCCGAAATGCTGCACGCGAATCCCGATCAGCCGCATGTCGGTGGACGCGCTGACCACGACCGAGCTACCCACGATGATCGCGGCGATGACCACGGAAAACGCCAGCCGGTTGCTCGAACGGTCGAGTTCGGAAATGAGGCGGTCCATGTTTTCGTGGCGCACGTCAAGACGCCAAGCCCCGGCGGCGAAACGGCGAAGGGCCTGACGCAGTTGTCCCGGGAACTGGCGAACGGTGTTGAGCGCGTGCCAGACGGCGAGGGCCGACTCGCGGGAAAACGACTTTGGGGAGAAGCAGCTGGACAAGGCCTTGCGAAGGCGCGGACCGAGCAACTCCAGCAGATTCAAGTCTGGGTCCAGCGCCGCCGTCACGCTCGCCACGCTGCTGAACGCCTTAATAAGCATGGTGAACTCCCGCGGTACGACGAGTTCGTGGCGCCGAATCACGTCCGTGAACTCGTTCAGCAGCGTGCCCAAATGAAAGCGTCGAATCGGCAATCCGTAATACTTGTCGAGCAGGACCTGGAACGCGCGGTGCAGGTTTCGCCTGTCCGTTTCCACGCCCACTGCGCCCATGTCGGAAAGGGCGTCGATGACCACGTCCACTTCGCGGAAGACACAGGCGTAGGCGATGACGATGAGCTGCGTCATGCACTCCGGCGTGATGGTCCCGACTTGGCCGAAATCAATGAGGCCAACGGTTCCCGGCGGATCGATGAGCAGGTTTCCGGGATGCGGGTCGGCGTGAAAGATGCCGGTTTCAAAAGCCTGTTTGAGGTAGCAATCGGCCAGGCGTCGGGCGATCAATTTGCGGTTAATGTTTTCCGACGCCGCGTCGCCATCGAGAATTCGACCTAGGGCGATTCCCGGTAGCGCTCGCAAAGTAAGTACGCGCGGACCGGACAGGTCCCAATGGACTTTCGGTATGCGGATGCCCTCGACGCCTTCCATGGCCTTGGTGAATCGATCCGTGGTCGAGGCCTCGTGAACGTAATCAAGCTCACGTCGCAAAGCGTCCTCGAACTCGCTGACCAGCACGCCGGGGCGATAGATTCGAAGCTCGGGCATCAACGATTCGAGCGTTCCGGCGAGGAAGTGGAGGAGCTGCAGGTCGGCGGCGACGGTTTTTTCGATGTCGGGGCGGCGGACTTTCACAACGAGGTCCTTGCCTTCGCGGCTCTTCGCCCGATAGACCTGCCCGATGGATGCTGAAGCGAACGGCGCCGCGTCGATGTGAGAGAAACATTCTTCGCTCGGCTTTCCAAGGTCTTGCTCGATAACCGCCATGGCCGAGGCCGAGTCGAACGGCGGGACGTCGTCTTGCAACATGCGAAGCTCGGCCAGGATGTCAGGCGGGAGAAGGTCGGAGCGCGTGCTCAGCGTCTGACCGAGCTTGATGAACGTGGGTCCCAGTTCGGTGCACACCTTGGCCAGGCGTTGTCCGACAGACAAGTCGGCGGCGTGGGAATCCGCCGGACTCCGCCGACGGAGCATCCACACGGGAACGTATCTTCCCAGGTTCATCCGTGTGACGATGTGGCCGAACCCGTGCCGCGTGAGCACCTGGGCGATGTGCCGCAGGCGGTTCAGGCTCCGAACATTGCGGGTGAACTGAATGGGGTTCATGCTTACTATCGTACACGCGCCGACGGCGTTGAACACGCCGGGAAACCCAACATCCTGTTGCCTCCATTCACCCACGGATTCAAACCGTTTTGCGGTAACGCAGGAGATAGACAAAGATCGCCGCTATTCCGGAGAAAACGAGCCTCGGACAATCTTCCAATTTCCGTCGGGTCCATTCAGTACCTTGAATTGTGCGTCCTGATGCGGAATTCGCTTGCCTAAAAGGTCGCCTTCAAATCCGTAGTACCCCGGCGAAAGCAGCCACTCCTCGAGCTTGCCGTTTCTTACGAATAGGATAAGGGTGCTATTCGAATCAATGCTCGATTGCCCCAGGCACACGCCCGAACAATCGACACCCACGAGTTACTGAATTTGTTCCAAGTCGGTATACGGACCGAAAACAAACATTTGATCCCACTCGATTGTAATGGCGACCCGCATGTCGAGCGTATTTCCAGAAAGGGCTGCAGTCCGCATCGCCGCAAGAACCCCTTCTACCCGAGTCGCCCGGCGGTGGTCCCGCATGAGAGTTGGGGCTACTAGGACCAAGGCGACTGAGAGAATTGCCAGCGATGGATTCCGCCAGATGACGCTTGTGGTGCGAAGAACCAATGGTGCTTGCGTTGTCGAGGGCGAGTGTACCGGATTCGGCGAGGAACCGGAATCACGAGTCTTTATTTGGTGCCCGCATTCCGGACATCTTCCGAATTGCAAGGAAGCACGAATGTCATACCCGCATCGGAAGCATCTACCCGATACATGGTAGACTCTTGGCAGTACTTTCCAGGTCATGAGAATCGCACCCAAGTACGCAACGACTGAGACTCCGATCGTTGATCCATTCGCCTCTTGGAAAACCATTGATGCCACGACAACAATCGGTCCCGTCAACCAAAGTATTGGCGGTCTTGCATATTTCAGTTCGCGGTTCTTCAGCAATGGAATCGCGACGAGCGTTGCCAAAAGCCCGATGATTGCGCCCAATCCAAAAGACAGGATCAGGCCGAGTGGGATGGGGGTGTTGCCACGAAGGGGAAGACTAGCGGCGTCGGCAAGCAAACCAAAAAGTCCGCCCGCTAAAGTCGAAAATAACGCGATTCTCGCGGCAAGTATCCACGTTTCTTCTGGCCCGCTCGTGGATCGGGATTGCGGCAGGCCTGTCATTCACCTGATTCCCGAAAGCGATCCAAACTCATTCAATTTGATTTCCTGTATCCCTTCGCTTCGAGTGTTTCGACCCATTATGACGCCCATGTCACCAATGTGGAAGTTAATTGGCCAGGCACAGTCAAGTTCCCTTGGAGCGCGGGTCAATGACGACAATTCTTTACCAATCCCGAAACAAGGGCGGAGAATTGTTCCGGTTGCGTATTGGATCTTGATTGCCGGTTGGTTATGGAATATGATATCCTGGACACCCACCGGCGCGGGAACCGTGAGCGGTCACCCTGTTCCATCGCTGGCGCACTCGAGAAAACGAATATGTCCTCCGTAGGCACGTCGGAGATGCCCGCGATTCTGGGGGGTCCGCGCGCGGTCACGCTGGACGGTCGGGAAGCGAACCGCTGGCCGATCATCACGCAAGAGGATGAGGCGGCGGTGCTTGACGTTCTGCGGTCCGGCGACCTTTCCCTCCACAATGTCACACGCGAACTTGAAGCCGACTACTGCAATTGGCTGGGGGTCAAACATGCTCTCGCCTGCTGCAACGGCACGTCGGCGATCTTCGCAGCCCTTCACGCCTTCGACCTGAAACCCGGCGACGAGGTGATTGTACCTTCTGCGACGTACTGGGCGTCAGTCATGCCGGTTCTCTGGTGCGGGGCGATTCCGGTTTTTTGCGAAAGCGAACCGGAGCAACTGGGACTCGATCCGGAAGATGTCGAACGAAAGATCACGCCGCGGACGCGGGCCATGATCGTGGTTCATCTTTGGGGCATGCCGTCAAGAATGGACGCCCTGCTTGATGTCGCGCGGCGGCACCAACTCCGCGTTTTCGAGGATGCCTCGCACGCGCACGGGGCGAAATGGAACGGGCGATGGATCGGGACTCTGGGCGACTCGGCCGTGTTCAGTTTGCAGACCAACAAGCTCGCACCGGCGGGCGAAGGTGGCGTCTTGGTCACGAACGATGACACGCTGCACGAACACGCGCTGTGCCTGGGGCATTTTGAGCGGATCCTACCGCTGACCACGCCGGCGCGGCGATTCGCGGGAACCGGGTTCGGATTGAAACATAGGATGTCGCCGCTCAACGCCGCCGTCGCCCGTGCGCAGTTTCGGCACTTGAAGGAACGCAATGCGAGGCGGAATCGGAATCTCGAGCAGCTTTCCGCGAAATTAGAACCACTCGGGATTCATACTTTTTTGCCTCCTGAAAGGGTCGAGCGCGTTTATTTCGAGTTTCTGATTCAGAATCGACCGGAGCGCACGGGGCTGTCGACCGATCAATTGGTCGCGGCGCTTCGCGCGGAGGGTTGCGAAGCGGTTCGGCCGCGCTATCCGTTGCTGCACCAGCAACCGATCTTCACTGAAGGGAAATTCGCCGACATCGCCCGGCTTAGGGGCATGCCGAGTTTGACGCTTCCGACGTACCGTGCGGACGCGCTTCCCAAAACACAAGCGGGTTTGACGACCCTGATTCAACTGCCGTCGTTCGCCCAGGCCGACCGGGCGCTCCTCGATCAATACGCCCTTGCGTTCGAGAAAGTGTTGACGTCGGCATCGAGAATCGCGGAAAGATCCGCCGCGTAGCTCATCCATGATGGATGCAGTCGACTCATCCCCAGGCGGTTCATCCAACACAGTCTCACCGCCGCCACGAGTCGATTGTCTGATCCTCGGCGGGGGAATCACCGGCGCGGGGGTTGCCCGCGACGCCTCGCTCCGCGGAATTTCGACGCTGCTGATTGATTCGCACGACTTCGCGTCGGGAACGAGCCACCTTACTTCAAAACTGATCCACGGCGGACTTCGCTACCTCGAGCACTGCCACTTTCGACTTGTCATTGAGGGGCTGACCGAGCGGAATCGGTTAATGAACGACCTCGCCCCGCATCTGGTTTTTCCACTTCGCTTCATCATTCCCTTTGAGTCGCGCCGCTGGCCGAAATGGCTCCTGACCGTATCCGGTTTGCAGCTCTACGGTTTTTCCGAGTGGTTCCGTCATGGGCGGCGATCGGTCCCGTTCTTTCGACCCGGACTTCGCCGCGAGCTTCCGTTATTGGAACCGCATCCACTCGGCGTCTCCTTTTGGGACGCGCAGACGAACGACGCCCGGCTGGTCATGGCCGTGCTGCGAACGGCGGAATCCAATGGGGCGATCCTAAGCAATTACACGCACATCCTCTCTGCCCAATTCACGGAGGGAGAATGGGTCGTTCGTCTGGCAAGCGAGGCTTCGGGCGCCGAATGGACCTGCCGCGCGAAGTCGATCGTTAATGCCACGGGACCCTGGTCACCGCTGACCGCGGACCAACTGGGCGCGGAGTCGCCGCCGCTTATGTGGATCAAGGGGAGCCATTTGCTCTTGAAAACCCCGAGGGAATTTGGGTCCGACGCCATCATCATCCGCAGCGTTCGAAATCTCAGACCGTTGTGGGTGATTCCCTGGGAAAACCGTTTGATCGTGGGCAGCACGGAGTCTCCGTACCGGGGCGATCTGCGAAACGTTCGTCCTTCGCCGGAGGAAATAGATGATCTGTTTGAGAGTTTCCGGCGGTACTTTCCGGCGGCGGGAATGGAACGGAGCGACATTCGATGCGTGTATGCCGGGGTCAGGCCGATCGTCGAACAGCAAGGGGAATCAGAAAACGAGCTTTCCCGGCGGCATGAGACCGTCGTGGACCAGGAACGCCGGATCATCACTGTACTCGGGGGCAAGTTAACGACGTTCCGGGCCATGGCGGAACAAGCCATCGATCAGGTGGAGCGCTTCCTTGACCGCAATACATCCGCCCATGTTCGCGGAAGAATCCGCCGCGACGCGCTTTGGCCGCACCAAACCGGCGTTTCCGCTGGGGGCACCGGAAACGGCCGACTGGTGCACGGACAATCTCGGAGCGAAACCGCCGATCGCCTGCGAGGATTATATGGTCCTGATGCGGATTCGATCCTGCGCCGAATGGCGGATCGGCCGGACCTTGGTATACCATTGTTCGACGACCTGCCGCACACGCCCGCCGAGCTGGAGAATCTCGCCCGGACGGAGCACGTCGTTCACTTACTCGACCTAGTGAAGCGAAGGACGCCGCTTTATTTCCTCGCCGACCGCGAACTTGTTGATGCAACACCGACGATTCTCGACTGCGTGGCTCCGATTCTCGGATGGGGCGCCGATCGGCGCGAGCAGGAACACGCCGCGGTGGAGGAGGAGTTACGGGCGGACTGTGCGGCGATTCACGCAATAACGCCGGAAACCTTGCCGCGCATTGGCATTCCTTCCTACGCCTAATACGACAACCCGTTTTTCCGAAGATGAACGTAGGGGCTGGCGTCCGCGCCGCGTGCGGCGACGACCTCCGCGACGTACAAATCATGGTCGCCGACCGCAATTTGATTCACCACCTTGCAGCCCAGGTGGGCGATACAGTCACCTAGTAGCGGTCCAAACTCGGTCTGCACGACCGAAAGCCCCGCGAAGGCGTCTTCCTCCGGCGAAAACCCTCGTCCGAAATGTCTGAACATCGGCTTAGCGTCTTCGGGAATGATGTTGAGTAGAAATCGACCGGCAGCGTCAATCAGAGGCCCAGCCGGGCGACCACGTTTCAAACAAACGCTGATAGTCGGCGGATCGAACGCAGCCTGCTGCACCCACGAGACCAGAACGCCCGTGGATCGGCCGTCGTTCGTCACTGTCAGAATGCAGCATCCGCTGGGGATCCGGCCGATGGCTGAACCGATCGAATCGCGCTCGGATGATAAGGCAACTGTCATTCTTCCTCGCGAAACATGGTCGTCGCCGCCATCGTAGAGCCCCAATCGATTCTCGACAACCCGCGAAGAACGGCGTGCGAGTGAATCAACCGACCGGCAAGTACACGTCAAATCGGATTCGGGCGCCCCGATGCACGCATTGGGGAGCCTCGCCCAGCGGCGGGGCGTACCGATGACGCTTAACTACTATGCGCTTGCGGGCCTTTTGACGGGCGATTTCAAACAACTTGCCGGCGTCCTCGTCGTCGCCGACCAGTTCCCGAAGAATCCGCATTTCTTTCTTCACCAGCGCCGTGGCGCCGCGAGTTGGATACATCGGATCGAGATAAACCACGTCCGGGCGTTCGCTGATTCCAAGTTTCGACAGGACGTCACATGCATCGGCGTTCAACAGAGTCAATCTCGAAATCGCCCGCACCAAGGCCGATTGACCGCTGGACTTCGCCCTAAGCAACCCATCCCATACAAGTTCAGCGAGCACCGGCGATCGCTCGACGGCGGTGACCTCATACCCCAGGAATGCCATTAGAAAGGCGTCGCGGCCCAGACCCGCGGTCGCATCCAACACGGTCTTGTGCGATTTCTTTGGGCCAAAAGCCCGGGCGAGAAGTTCACGTCCACCGCGAGATGTCAATCGCCGGTAGGCCGTGGGACCGCGAACGAAATCAACAAAAATGGGCTTCCAGCCGCGCCGCCTTTCGACGTGCAACTCCAGGCGATCGGCCGTGTGGACCAGCCGAAAACCGCCCTCCGGGTTCGATTCGTGCGGCGAGTACAACGCGCTCACAACGCGCCGATCAGCGGTTCACATACTGCTTGACGAACGCCTTGGGCGAGAGCGGTTCGCCCGTCGCCCGGCGGGTCAATTCGTTCCAGGAATAAAGGTTCCCCGGCCCGAACACTTTTTCGCGAAGGAAATCGCCCGCCTCCTTGCGGCTGTGGAAAGACGTTTTTGCGGGATCGTCAACGTTCAAAACCTGTTTGGCCATGAATTCGTGAACCTGGCAGCCGAAAAGATCGCCCATGAGGTAGCTGTGATAATAGACCGGTGTGGTCACGACATGGATTTTCGCGGCATAGTCGGGCCGCCTGACGGTCTCCGGCGGATTCAAGCGCTGATAGCGCCCTTTCAAGTCCCACCAGAGCTTGCCGA
>Ga0187893_10014854_pt1 | contig 10533 bp, 8 predicted proteins | sample MA1701074metaG_FD_139574 | JGI IMG/M metagenome (GOLD analysis project Ga0187893, IMG submission 139574) | White microbial mat communities from a basaltic lava cave in the Kipuka Kanohina Cave System on the Island of Hawaii, USA - MA170107-4 metaG ...
GCCGCTCGACGACGTGGATGGCGACGGGCGTCCGGAGTTCATCGTCGGGATGCCCGAGTATCCGCTCGATCCCGATCCGAAGCGGGGGATCGGACAGGTGCTCGTTCTGCGGTACGAGCCCGATGAGCCGGTCTTTCTGCGCGGGGACGCGAACGGCGACGGGCGGCTCAACGTCGCCGACGCGGTGACGATCATCCTGAGGCTGATCGGCGAGCCGGCGCCGGGGAAGTGCGACCGTGCGCTCGACATCAATGCGGACGGGTGGATCGAGATCGTGGATGTGGCGCTGCACCTCTTCTATTGCTTCCGGGGCGACTGGATCCCCGCCCCCCCGTACCCCGAATGCGGCCGCTTCGGCGGCCTGCGGAAGGACCCGCTCACCTGCGAGGAGTCGCACTGCGGGGGATAGATGAGATCGCCGCCGGGCGGTTACCCTCTCCCGGCATGAACTCCGCGCGGTTCGACGAGATCGTGTCGCGCTATCCGGGGCTCGAGGTCGCCCTCCTGGGCGATTTTTGCCTCGACCGCTACTTCGAGATCGATCCCGCGCGCCGGGAGGTCTCGATCGAGACGGGCCTTCCGGTCCACAACATCGCCCGCACGCGCTGCCAGCCCGGGGGAGCGGGCACGATCCTCAACAACCTCGCCGCCCTCGGAGCGGGGGAGATCCACCCCGTTGGCTTTTGCGGCGAGGACGGCGAGGGATGGGAGCTGCGGCGGGCCATGGGCGCCCTCGCGGGCGTGAAGCTCGAGCATTTCTTCTCGACGCCCGAGAGAAAGACCTTCACCTACTCGAAGCCGCTCGTGATCTCGCCGCCGCGCCCTCCGGTCGAGCTGAACCGCCTCGACACGAAGAACTGGACGGCGACGCCCGCTTCCGTCGAGCGGCGGCTCCGGGAGTCCGTGCGGGAGATCTCGCTGAGCGCCGGCGCCCTCATCGTGCTCGACCAGGTCGACCTCCCGGACACGGGCGTCGTGACGCGCGGCGTCCTCGCCGCTTTGGGAGAAGCCGCGGCCGCGCGGCCGGACCTCGTCGCCATCGCCGACAGCCGGCAAGGGCTCGCGGGCTTTCCTCCCGTCATCTTCAAGATGAACGCCGCGGAGCTGTCGCGCATCTCGGGCAACCAACCATCGAGCGAGCCGCACTCGCTCGACGTCGAGGCCATCCGAGCCCTTGCGGCGAGCCTCGCGCGCAGAAATCGCCGGCCGGTCTTCGTCACTCTGGCCGAGCGCGGCATCGTGGGGGCCTCGCCCGGCGGCGAGACGGCCTCCGTACCGGCCTTGCCCGTGAGGGGCGAGATCGACATCGTCGGCGCGGGCGACGCCGTCACGGCGAATCTCGCTGTGGCCCTGGCGGCCGGCGCGACCCTCCGGGAGGCGATGGAGCTGGCGAGCGCCGCCGCGTCGGTGGTCATCCACATGCTCGGAACGACGGGAACCGCCTCCGTCGCCGCCATCCGCGAGCGGCTGCAGCCGCATCTTGATGGCTAGCGCTATGAGCGAGCCGCGAAAGTTCCTCTGTGAACCACCGTGCCCTCTGTGGTAATAAGCTTCTAAATCCTCTTCCCGACCTCGAACGGACGTAGGCCACGCAAGAAAGGCGGTCTCATGGCCCGATACCTGCTCCTCCCTCTCGTTCTCCTCGTCTCCTTGTGCCTTGCGGGGCCGCTATCGGCCCAGAGCGACGAGTTCGGCAAGTGGATCTCGCTCTTCAACGGCAAGGACACGACCGGCTGGGTCAACGCCAAGCCCGATGAAGGCAACCACAAGGGGCCGAACCGCTGGACCGTCGAGGACGGCGCCCTCACGAACGGGAACGACGGCCAGAACGACGTCTGCACCGAGGCGGAGTTCGAGAACTACGAGCTGGAGCTGGAGTACAGGGTGCCGGTGCGGGAGAAGCGCGACGGCAACAGCGGCGTCTACCTCCGCGGCTGGGTCGAGGTCCAGGTCTTCGACAGCCACGGCCGCGAGAAGCCCCAGGCGCACGACGCCGGAGCGATCTACGGCGGCTTCGTCCCCCTCAAGAACACGTCCAAGCCCGCGGGCGAATGGAACAGGTACCGCATCGTCCACCTCGGCAAGCGCGTCACGGTCTACCACAACGACGCCCTCGTCCAGGACAACGTCCTCGTGCCCTCGAATACGCCGGGCAGCATGACCCTGCGGCCCGGGACGAAGGAGAAGCTCGACGGCATCCGCGGCCCGATCATGTTCCAGGGGGACCACACGAAGGTCTGGTACCGGAACATCCGCATCCGGCCGATGCTCACCGCGGCCGACGGTTGGCGGCCGCTCTGGAACGGCCGCGACCTCTCGGAGTTCACGGCCCGCGGCGACAAGCGCGCCGCCGGCGGCCTCGTCTGGAAAATCGAGGACGGGGCCTTCACGAACGCCGAGAGCGGCGGGAAGGGCCACGACATCTGGACGAACGAGGCCTTCGGGAACTTCCTCGTCCACTACGATTACCGCTCCGATCCGAAGGTCGAGGGCGGCAACAGCGGCTTCTACCTGCGCGACCAGTGGGAGATCCAGATCCTCCGCGAGACCACGAAGGACCCGCACTCCGACGGCTCCCTCTACTCGATCAAGGCTCCGGACGCCGTCGTTCGCAACGGCCCGACCGAGTGGAACCAGATGGACGTCAAGGTCGACGGGATGAAGATCTGGGTCTGGCAGAACGGGAAGCTCCTTCACGACGGCGCGACGCTGAAGACGCGCACCGACAACCACGGAGTCAAGACCGAGGCGTGGTCGAAGGGCCCTTTCAAGCTCCAGGGCGATCACGGGAAGGTCTGGTTCGCGAACCTCTTCATCAAACCGCTCCCCGATACCGGAGAGCAGCGGGCCAGCCTGTAGCGGCCCGCGGGGGCGGTCACTTCCGTCCGTCCGAGCGTTTCCTCCGCCGGTGGTACCGGAGGCCCGGCAGGAAGAAGCTCGCGGCCGTGACGATCCCGAAGATCGGAATCGCCGCGCGCGGGTAGAGCGCCATCGGCAGCGCCGCGAGGAAGTTCACGGCCGCGGGCACGTAGAAAAAGCCCGCGAGGACGGCCGCCTTCACGACGAAGATCATCCCGGCGAGGACCGCCAGGACGGGCGAGAGGGTGAGGACCGGAAGCCCCATCGCGATCTCGATGACGAAGAGCGCGCAGGTGCCGGCGATGCTCCCGCCCCAGACGTGGGCGATCTGGCGCTCGACGAACGTGACGGGACCTCCGCGGTGCCGCAGAGCCCAGAACGCGAGCCCCCAGGCGGTGGCTCCGACGCTCCAGATGAGAAGGTACGGCCAGGGCGACGCCACTGGGGCCATCTGGAGCCAGTACGTGAGCCCGCAGAGGATGAGGATGGCCAGGCTGTGCCACATCCAGAGAAGCCCCCAGTTCTCGAGCACCGAGGCGTGGTGAGTCTCCCGCAGGAGCCGTGCGACGACCATCCGGAGCCCCGCGGACCGCGCCGCAACGGGCTCGCCGCCCAGGAACGCCTGAAGGTCGTCCGCGAAGGCGCCCGCGGTCGCGTAGCGAAGCTCGGCGGGCTTCTGGAGCGATTTCAGGGCGATCATCTCAATCTCCGGATCGACGCGCGGGTTCAAGACGCGCGGCGGGAGCGGATCCTCTTCGAGGACGGAAAGCACGGTGTCGATCGGCGACGCGGCCTGGAACGGAGCCCGCCCCGCCAGCATGTGGTAGAGCACCGCGCCGAGGCCGTAGACGTCGACCGCCGGCCCGAGCTTTCCGCGGGACCCCGAAGCCTGCTCGGGGGCCATGTAGCCCGGCGTGCCGAGGATGGCGCCGCTCCGCGTGAGCTCCTCGGGCGCCTCGGTGCGCCGCGCGAGGCCGAAATCGGCCACGAGCGGCACGCCGGCCTCGTCGAGAAGGATGTTCGAAGGCTTCAGGTCGCGGTGTAGGAGGCCGCGGCCGTGCGCGTACGCGATCGCCCGCGCCACCGGGAGGAGGAGGGCCGCCGCCTCGCGGGCCCCCATCGGCCCCTTGCCCGCGAGGCGCTGAGCGAGCGACTCGCCGGCCACGCAGCGCATCGTGAAGAACGGACTCCCCTCGCTCACGCCCACCTCGTAGACCGGAACGATGTGCGGATGGTCGAGGCGCGCCGCGGATTCCGCCTCGGAGCGGAAACGGGCGAGGCTCTCGGCGGAAGGGTCATCGCCCCGCTGGAGCATCTTCAAGGCGACGATGCGGCCGAGCGCGAGCTGCCTCGCCTTGTAGACCACGCCCATGCCGCCGCGGCCCAGCTCGGAGAGGATCTCGTAGCCCTCTACGGTGGGGGGACGCCTCGGCTCCCGCGAAAGGGCGGACTTCTCGCCGGCCGCCGCGGAGCCGGTGGCCGCACCGGGATCGCCGGCGCCCTCGCTGCTGCGCACGCTGCGGACCTCCTCCGCGACCACGATCGCCCCCCACAGCTCCCGCAGATCCGGGGCCAGCTCCGGGTTCTCCACCACCGCCCCATCGATGCCGGGATCGTCGCCGCGGCGCAGCTTCGCGGCCATCGCTTCCAGGATCGCCAAGAGCCGCTCGTCGTGCGCGGCGCTCATCGGAGGGGGCTCATCGGCTCGGCGCCTCGCTTCCGTCGCCGGCGAGGAGGGCGCGCAGCCGCCTGAGGGCGCGCAGGTAGCGCATGCCGGCCGCGGGCTGCGAGAGACCGAGCGCCCGGGCGGCATCCTGGTTCGAGAGGTCCTCGAAATGGCGCATGAGGATGATCTCCCGGTCGTCCTCGGCGAGCTTCTCGATGGCCTCCTGGAACCTCCGGTTCAGCTCGGCCTGGATCGCGGCCGCGGCCGGCGTCGGCTCCGCATCGCGCAGAAACGAGGCGAGCTCGATCGATGACCGATCGCCGGCGGCCGAGACGGCGAGCGGCCGTTCTCGCTCGACGCTGCGCTTGGCGGCCGCTCGGTGGCGGCGGTGCGCGGAGATGATGTGGTCGCGGGCGATGAGCCGGAGCCAGAGGTGGAAGGGGAGCGCGGGGTCTTTCAGGTAATCCTTGAGCCGCCGGTGGGCTTCGAGGAGCACCTCCTGGACGACATCGCTCGCATCGAGCCGCACGCGGATCGCGGGATCGAGCCGCCGGTCCACCATCCGCCGCAACGCCTCGCGGTGGCGGCCGAGGAGGCGGCTGGCTGCGTCGGCGTCGCCCTCGCGCGCCCGGAGGAGAATCTCGCTCGTCTCGGCGGCTTCGGGCCACATGGAGCTGCGGCGGGACCCGTCAGTTTCCGGCGGTTCCCAGGTCCTTGATGAACCCCTTCCAGTCCTTGTCGAAGCGGTCCATGTTGATCTTGCCGAAGGTGGCGTCGAAGGCCTCCTGGCTGTCTTTCCCCTTCGTCAGCTCCTTGTAATAGTCGAGGAGGGTCTTCTTGTAGTTCCGGTTGGGCCCCTCGAGCATGAAGTAGACCATCGCCCAGGCCTGGGAGTAGTGAACTCCGATCATGCGCGGGTTGTACATCTCCTGCATGCTCATCAGCATGAGTTTCGAGGCCGGCGGGCAGACCCCTGCTTGAATCGCCTTCTTGATGAACGGCAGGCGGTCGGGAGCCGGGCGGGGGACCATTTCCTTCCTGTTCGATTGCTCGACGTACCTGTAGGCTCCGAAGAAGTCTCCGAGTCCCTCGTTGAACCACTGCGGGGCGGCTTCGAGGTAGTCGTGAAGGTACTGGTGAAGCGCCTCGTGATAGAGAGTCTGGAGGGTGTCATCCATCTTGGGTCGCCGAAAGAGGACCAGCTTGCGGAGGAACGTGTTGTAGTACCCGCCGGTGCCTGGCGGAGAGCCTGCCTTCAAATACGCCGCGTGGTCCTCGTAGACCCAGATGGGGAACTTGCGGTCCGGTTTCTTGACGTCCTTGAAGACCTGATCGTAGGCGCGTCGGATCATCTTCGCGTGGAAGGCGATCTGCTGGGCGTACTCCTGGGAGACGCTCGTAAGGACGGTGTAGTCTTCGGTCTCGGCGGTGTAGGTCTTCGCCCAGCCGGGGCCCTTCATTTCGACCTCAAGCGCCTTCATCAAGAACTTTCGATTCTTCGACGGCTTGATCTTCTCCGCTTGCTCAAGGTACGGCTTCGCTTCGGCAAAACGCCCGAGGCGGATGAACGCCATCGCCCTCCCCTCGACCGCCTGGAGGAAATTCGGCGAGAGCGAGAGCGCCTGCTCGTAGACCCCGAGCGATTTCTGGTACTCCTTCTGCCAGACGTGCACGTCGGCAAGCTCCGTGACGGCCTCATGGAACTTCGGGTTCATCTTGATGGCCTTCTCGAGGACTCCCTTGGCGTCCGAGAATTTTCGGATGACTTGATAGCCGCGCCCGAGCCAGTAGAGGGGTACGGGAGACTTGTGGGCCTTCTGGGCGGCCTGACGGAGCGCTTCCAGCGCCTTCCGCACCGCCTTGGGGCGCCCTTCCTTCGCCTGTTCGGCATCCTTGTAGGTCTTGATCGCCTCCTCGGCGGCCGCCCGGGCCGTCGGGGTCAGGTCGGGGGACAGGTCGAGGTTCGGGGAAGGCGGGGGGAGCAACCGCTCCTCTTCCTCCTCGTGACCGGTGGGGGAGCCTTTTTCCTCCGGCTCCTTTTCCTCGTCGTCCTCGGCGGAGCGGAGAGAGGTCCCAAAGAGAAAGGCAAGCGAGCCGACAAACGCGAAGAGCGCCGGAATAGGCCGCATAGCTACCCCCCCAGTGAAAGTCGAGCCAACGAGACAGCGCATAGGGTAAGAAGGGGGGGGCGGGGGAGTCAATCATCGTTCCCGGTTCACCATTCCCTGCTTGATGGGGCGGCACTCGACGAAACGGCCGACTCACGGCTTTTTGAACCGCGCGAGGTAGTCCTTTCCGTGGTTCTTGAACCACCCGCGGAGCCCGTTGAGGTCCGCGCCGGGAGCTGGAAGTCGTCCGGAGGAGACCCCCGGAAGGCCGCGCCATGCTGGGCAATTTCGAAGTCCGACCTCTCCCCCGGCGGTCGAAGACTCCAAAGGCGTCCCGTCGCGCGCTCATTGAAGGTCGCCGCCTGGCGATGGAAGCGCTCCGCCTGGCGTTCCGGGCTCTGCGCCTGGCGTTTGAACGGCTTCGCGCGGCGTTTGAAACGCTTCGCGTGGCTTTTGAAACGCTTCGCGTGGGCATCCGGCCGCTTCGCCTGGCGTTTGAACGGCTTCGCGTGGCGTTTGAACGGCTTCGCCGGGCGTTTGAACGGCTTCGCCTGGAGTTTGAAACGCTTCGCATGGGCATCCGGCCGCATCGCGTGGTGATTGCAAGGCATCACTTGTGCGGTGCAATGCGCCGCGTGGCGATTGTAGAGCGTCGCCTGGGCATCCGGCCGCTTCGCAGGGGGATTGAAGCGCATCGCATGGACGAAGAACGGCTTCGCATGCACGATGAAGCGCATCGCATGGACGATGAAGAGCATCGCATGGACGCTGAAGCACATCGCATGGACGATGAAGCGCATCGTATGGAAGCTGAAGAAAATCGCATGGACGTTGAACGGCATCGCATGGACGTTGAAGAGCATCGCCTGGGCGCTGAAACGCATCGGACGTCCGTTGAACGGCATCGCGCGCGGACTGAAAGGCGTTTCACGGCCGTCCGGTCGCATCGCGCGGCGACTCGAGCGCATTACAAATCCGCTGACAGGCGTCGCGGCCCCGTTGACAGGCGTCGCAGCCCCGCTGACAGGCGATGTGGGTTTGCCGAACGCTTACCTTATAGGAGGACTTTGCGGGTCGGCATGACCCGGAACACCCAGGGAAGATTAACTTTTGGAACCCCCTCCCCCCGGGGGGAGGGGGGAAGAAAGACGGATCCAAGGCTGGATGATGGAACGGAAGTTTTAATTGTCGTCGACGGAGGAAATAGTTGACGCCGGACAGCGTAACGCTGACTGCGCCTGGAGGGATCTCGACGCCGAGCTGCCGGTCCCGCTACGCAACCACCGCGCCACTCCGCCCAGTGCGGTTTGCCGAACGCTTACTCTCCACCCACATCCGGCCTCTCGCGTCCAAGAGCTCCTGCCGAGGTTCTGGCTCGCCGCACGACAGAACCCCGCCGCCTGACTTCACCGCCGCTCGCCGGCCTCCCGCCGTTTCAACGCTCACGCCCGAGATCCTACCTGGCGGCGGAAGACGCCCGGGGTCAGACGATTACGTCAATCCACTACCTCGAACGTCCACTCAGCGACATCCCACTCGCCATCTGGAAACCGGTCGACGAGTTTCGTGATTCGTTCCCCAAGGGCTTCTCGCTCGCTCTCCGAAATAGCATGAACAAACGTCTTCGCTCCGAAAGATTCAGCACCGAAAAGTGGCGAGGGAGATCCAATGACCTTCACTCCCTCAACGCCTGGAGGCCCTTTCACGCCTATTGCGAACGGGCTCGAGCGGCCTCCAATCGCCACTGTTTCTCCCGCTCGGACAAACGATTCGGCCTGATAGCTATTCGGAAACAGAACGTACAGACCTCCGCTTGTCTGGAGATCGACAAGCGTCAAATAACAGTCCTTTGTCGTCCGCACATGAAAAACAATCTCGTCTCCGGTTCTGTAACGACGCCGATCCGACCACACTGCCACCTGCAAATGCAAATCCGTCGTTTCCTTTGAGACGAGATCGTCCCACACGCCACCAGTAGGACGGCCGGAAACCGGGCCAAGCCTCAAGATTCGCAGTACCGGACGAACCATAACTCTCTCGACGTCAACATACAAAACAACAAAGTGACGCGACTCTGTGCCAACGAAAAGGAGGCGGGCACCGGCAGAAGCCAGCTCCCAGTTGCTCGAAGTTTTCTGACCAGTCAAAGATCCGGAGACAATCGCCCTCTCCGTGGCGTCGCTGACGGACCTAACAGAAGGTTTTTGCCCGCTGTGGTCCTTGAGCAGTGTTGCGATACTGTCCCGTAGGGCACGAGATTCCACGCCCCCGCCAGACACCACAGCCCAGACCGAGGAGAGATCAACCTCGTGATCCTTACTCCACTCGGTAATGATCTGCCGCGAACTGTACTGGTAGTGCTTTTGGAGTATCCTCTCCTTTAGACGATCGCTGGCTCCGACTGCATGGGCCTGAGTCAGCACCTCCACGGCTCGTCCGAATTCATTGCGCGAAGCGTACTCCTCTGCTTGTTGGACCAAAAGAACAACACGCTTGTCCCGAATCCGCTCTTTGTTCAGCCGCGCGAGATTTCGGACGTCTACAGACGGAGCGATCTGCTCCAGCGAAGCATAGGCGTCTTCCGCCTGTCCCAAGAACTCTGCTCCCCTCTTTTCGAATAGACGAGCAAGACCCAGCCATGCCTCCTCGGATCTCGGGTACAGGCCGGACGCGCGCTCTAAGAGTTCGGAGGCCCCTTCCTGGTCACCGTCCGCCTCCGCAGTCGCTGCCCCTCTCAGAAGTAGGTCTAGTTGGTTTTCGAATTTTTTTTTACGTCGTCGAGTAGGCGCTTGAGCTCTTCAGACGGAAACGAAACTAACACCCAATACCTGTAACGAGTGGACTTTGGACCAAGGGCGTACTCGCGCACTGACCACTTTTCCCAATAATGTGCTTCTTGGCTGAGGCCACTCACGATCGCCTGGACGTCCACCACAGCCTGTCGGTGCGAACTCTGGGCGAGGTTCTCGTTTTGACGAATACTTTCACCAAGTACCCCAGAAGTCCTGACGTCTCCTGTTTTACGACTGTCGATAATCGTCGCCTGCCCATTAACGTTTGCGACAACAGATCTCGCGATCTGATATGCGGCGTCATCAATGGCGTCGTTGATTGCCAACCGCTCATCGAAGACAGTTGGAACCACCGATCGTCCCAGGAAGCGTTCCTTACCCTTTTCCGGAGTTAGTGTTGTCAACCAGCCAGGTGGTCCAGGTTGGCTACGCTCCAACACTACGTGATGTGCGCAGCCGGACAGGACCACTAGTAACCACGCAGTAGCGAATAAACGCGATCCACGACACCGGCTGATACCTAACATTACCGCCTCCGTGACTCTTGTAGCGATATGTCAAAGTTCGTGTCACCAAAGCGCTGCGGTTCCTGAAACGCTCCAAGCTTGATAGACGCACGCCTGGTTCTGTCCCATGCCCAATTGAAGCAATCTCTAATGAGATAAGGTCCACTCTCCGTCATACCGCGAAGCAAGTAGTGCGTGAAGATGCTTCCATTTATCTTCTCATCTCCGACGCTCTCCGTTCCTAAGGCCACTTGACGACCGGAGGAGGCTGTCAGAATAATGCGTCCCCGCCGTTGCCCCAGCTCATGTATGATGCGCGGTCGGATGTCCAAATCAGCTGTGGTTGTCTCAGCAAGAACCTTTTCTCCCACGGGACCAGCATAGCAGCACTCAAGAATCACAAGCTGCGTTTCTGCCTTTACCTGATTAAGCCGGCCGGTCAGTTCATCAAGTGTTAACGCTGTCGCGAAAAGATTGTCTGTCTTTGTTTAGCGGGGTAGAGGGGGGTTAAGTTTGTTACCGGTCCGTCCGATAACATCGGTTGATGACCGAAGACGCACTCGAACATCTCTCGCGCGAGGAGATGCTCGATCTCCTCCGGA
>Ga0187893_10014855_pt1 | contig 10533 bp, 10 predicted proteins | sample MA1701074metaG_FD_139574 | JGI IMG/M metagenome (GOLD analysis project Ga0187893, IMG submission 139574) | White microbial mat communities from a basaltic lava cave in the Kipuka Kanohina Cave System on the Island of Hawaii, USA - MA170107-4 metaG ...
CCCAGCTCTCGGGCGGGCAGCGCCAGCGCGTGGCGCTGGGGCGCGCGCTCGCGATCAACCCGCGCATCCTGCTGCTCGACGAGCCGCTCTCCAATCTCGACGCGCGCATCCGGCAGACCGTGCGGCATGAGATCAAGGCGCTGCAGCAGCAGCTCGGCATCACGGCCGTGCACGTGACGCATGATCGCGAGGAAGCAATGATCATGGCCGACCGCATCGCGGTGATGAACGCCGGGCGCATTGTCCAGTTCGGCACGCCGGCTGAGGTCTACAACTCCCCCAACTCGGCTTTCGTCGCGACGTTCCTCGGCGCCGACAACGTGGTCGCGGTCGAGGCGCGGTGCGACACCGAGGCCGTGCGCATTGCCGCCGCAGCGGACCACGATGCCGCGACCTTGCCGCGCGCGAACGGCGCGACGGCGCGCCTCTATCTCCCCGATGCCTTCGCTGGCGCGGCACAGGCGCACTTCCGCGCGGCGTCGGCGCGGCTCGTCGGCGCCGGCGAAACCATGCATGACGCACTCGTCCTGCGCGGGCGCATCGCGCAGCGCTCCTATCCCGGCGGTGTGTTCCGCTACGCGGTAGCCGTCGGCACCCGGCTCTTCATGGTCGACGACGCGCGCGAACGGACGATGGGCGAGGCGGTCGGCATCGCCGTTCCGGCGCACGCACTCCACATCTTTCCCGCCGCCGGCCGCGCCTGAAACGCATCGACAAAGCAAACGGGAGGACACGCCATGATCAGTCGCCGCCTCTTCCTCGCCGCCGCCGCGCTTGGCGCCCTAGCCGCAGCCCCACTCGAGGCGCAGGTCACGATCAACGTGGTGACCGCCGGCGACCAGAACATGGTCGACTACATCACGGACTTCCTTGCGCCGCAGTTCGAGAAGCTGAATCCAGGCGTGCGCGTGCGTGCGAGCGGCACCGGGCCGGGCGACGCCGGCTCGCAGAAGATATACGAGAAGCTCGCCGCGCAGCAGAAGGCCGGCACGCAATCGTGGGACGTCGACGTGGCAGTCGTGCACCAGAAGATGGCCGGCACGATGGTGCAGGAGAAGCTGCTGGCCGCCTATCGCAACGCCATCGAGACCGGGAAACTCGTCACGCGCGACACCGCGAAGCGCGCGCTCGGTGCCGACGTCGACGGCTACGTGCTACCGATGTTCCACAGCCAGACCGCGCTCGCCTACAACCCGGCGATGGTCAGCACCCCGCCCAAGACCTATGACGAACTCGTTGCCTGGGTGAAGGCCAACCCCAAGAAATTTGGTTACAACGGCATCAAGGGCGGCATGTCGGGCGTCGCCTTCGTCGTGGGTTGGATTTACGCCTATGGCGGCATGACCGAGAAGCTGCTAGCCGGCCCCTATGATTCCAACGCCAAGAACGCGTGGAACCCGAGCCTCGCCAGTCTCAAGGAGTTCAATAAGAACGTGACGCTCACACCCGGCAATGCCGGAACCCTCGATGCGCTCAATCGCGGCGAGATCGCGATGGGGCCGGTGTGGGTCGACATGTTCTACACCTGGGTCGCCGACGGGAAGCTGCCGCCGACCTTGAAGCTGCAGATCCTCGGCCCCGGCATGCCGGGCCAGCCGATGTACTACGTGATTCCGGCCAAGGCGGCGCAGGCCGAGGTGGCGAAGAAGTTCGTCGCCTTCGCCACCAGCCCGCAGATCCAAGCCGAGGGCATCGTCAAGCGCTTCAACTGGTATCCCGGCATTGACGCCGAGCACGTCAAGCCGCAGCTCGACGAGAAGACCTGGAGCAAGCTGTTCAGCGACGTAACGCCCAAGGACCTGTCCGAGAAAGGCAAGCCGTTCCCGCTCGGCTCCTACTTCACGGACATCCTCGAGGCCTACGAGCGCAAGGTCGCCAATTGAGCGAGCCCCAAGCGGCATCCCGCGCGCCCGCGCGGGATGCCGGCGGCGCAGCGCCCGGGCTGCTGTTGCTGGCTCCGGCGCTGCTGACCGTCGTCGCTTTCTTCCTCTACCCGCTCGGCTACTCGCTGGCCGGCGCGTTCCGCGCCGCCGACGGCGCTTGGACCCTCGCCAATTTCGCGAAGTCGTTCGAGCTCTATAGCCGCGACATCGTCTTCACGGTCGCGATCATCGGGCTCTCCACGCTGCTGATCGCCCTCTTTTCGGTCGCGATCGGAGGTTACTTGACGCTCGGCGAGAACCGCACCGCGGTCGCCATCCTGCGCTGGCTCTATCGCTGGCCGCTGTTCATCCCGTTCATCGTCGCCGGCCAGTTGATGCGGGCGTTCCTGGCGCGCAACGGCATGCTCAACAATGCGCTGATGGCGATGGACGTGCTCGATCCCGCCGATGCGCAGAGCTTCCTCGACTGGCGCGGGATCGTCATCGCCTTCGTCTGGAAGCAGACGCCGTTCGTGGCGCTGCTTGTGGCCGGCGCCATGGCGACGCTCGACCGCTCGACGATCGAGGCCGCGCGCAACCTCGGCGCCGGGCGCTTGCGCATCCTCGTCGAGATCGTGGTTCCGCAGGTGCGCACGACGCTCGTCGTCGGCCTCGTGCTCTCCTTCGTCACCATGATGTCGGTGCTGTCGGTGCCGCTGATGATCAACGCACAGTCACCGACCATGATCACGGTCGACATGGCGTTTCGCATCAACGCCTATGGTGACTACGGCGTCGCCAACGCGTTGGGGTTCCTCTCCTGCGCGCTCACCGGCGCGGTCGCCTGGATCTACCTCCGGCACGGCATCCGCGAGCGGAGCCGCCAATGAAAATCGGCTGGGTGGTCCGCGGCATCCTGCTCGGCGCGCTAGCGGTGGCCGTGTTCGGGCCGCTCGTCAACATGCTGCTCTGGGCCGTCGCCGAGCGCTGGTACTTCCCTGCGAAGCTCCCGATCGAATACGGCTTCACCTACTGGGAGCGCGTGTTCCGGCCGCGCGGAAACGCGATGGAATCATTGTTCAACAGCGTCGTCATCGCCGGCGGCACGGTGGCGCTCTGCCTGGCGCTCGCGTTGCCCGCCGGCTATGCGCTCGCGCGTCTCCGCCTTCCACTGCGCAGTCTGATCCTGCTCGCGTTCCTCTTGCCGCAGGCCGTGCCGAACCTCGCCGTCTACATCAACGTGGCGCGCATCTTCTATTCGCTGGGTCTCAACGGCACGATCGTCGGTGTCGTCCTTATCCACACCGTGCACGGGCTGCTGTTCGCCGTATGGATCACGACCGCGGCCTTCGCGGCCGTCGACCGCGAGCTCGAGCACGCGGCGCGCAACATGGGTGCCGGGCCGCTGAGAACCTTCTTTACGGTCACCTTGCCGCTGGCGGCGCCCGGCATCCTCGCCTCGGCGATCTTCGTGTTCCTCGAATCGCTCGACGAGTTCACCGGCACCTATTTCGTCGGCGTGCCCGACGTCACGACGCTGCCGCTGCTGCTCTACAACGCGAGCGCCGGCGGCAACTATCAGATCGCGTCGATCACGGCCTTGATCCTGCTCGTCCCATCGATCGGTTTCATGCTCTTCGTCGAGCGCTTCCTGCGCGCCGACGTGCTGGCGAAGATGGGGGGCTGATGCCGCTGAAGGCCCCCGCGGCGTTTGGGGCTGGATCAAGCACTGCTCGATCTTCAGCTCTCCCGGCCGGCCGGCGCTTCATGATTCGACAAAAGCACCGGAACAATAGTTCAGCAACTCAGCGGATCATCGAATATGCGAGGTGCATAACTCGCGATTTGGAACGCCGATTATGTGCTCAGATCACTAGACCTTCACTGACTCGCGGTAATCCCACCATCTACGTAGAGGATCTGCCCAGTGACGAAATCGGAGGCCGGCGACGCGAAGAAAAGTGCGGCCCCCACGACGTCTTTGGGGTCAGCGATTCGCCCCAATGGGATGCGCCGATAGAGCGTGCGCCGGAATTGGGGATTCTCCATCACGTGGCGGATCATCTCGGTGTAGACGAAGGTGGGGGCGATGCCGTTGACCGTGATGCGATGCGGCGCCAACTCCATCGCGTGCTGCTTGATCAGCATCACGAGCCCGCCCTTCGTGCTGGCATAGGCCGAGTAGCCGCGGTTGCGCAGCGCGAGCTGCGCGCGCACCGAGAGGAGATGCATCTGCTTGCCGCCGCGCCCGGCGGCGATCTGGGCCTTGGCCACCGCCTGGGCGAGAAACATCGCCGATTTCAGATTCACCGCGTAGACGCGGTCGAACGCTGCTTCGGTGACATCGGCGATGCGCTCCTCGATTTGCGTGCCGACACAGTTGACGAGGATGTCGATTCCACCGAAAGCAGCGACGACGTTGGCGACCGTGCGCCGGATGTCGGCGACGCGCGTGGCGTCGAGTGCCAGCGCCAACGCCTCGTGGCCCGCATCCTTGAGGCTCGTCGCGAGCGCCGCGGCCTTCTTGCGGTCGCGGCCGGCGATCGCGACCTTGGCGCCGCGCTGCGCCAGGCCCCAGGCGATCGCCTCGCCGAGCCCGCCATAGCCGCCGGGCAGAAACGCCGTCTTGCCGGCGAGATCGAACAAGCCGCCCAACTCGAACTCGAAATCGATCTTCGGCGTGATGCGCGCGACCCGCTTCGGTTTCACCATGCCGCGCTCAATCAAACACGAGGCCGCCGTTGAGATCGAGGATCTCGCCGGTGATAAAGCCCGACAGCGGCGAGGCGAGGAAGCGGACGCAATGCGCGAACTCCTCGGGCTCGCAGAAGCGGCCGACCGGGATCTGCGCGACCAGCGCTTGACGCTGTGCCTCGGTCAGCTGCTCGGTGACCATCGGCGTCTTCACGTAGGCGGGGGCGATGCCGTTCACAGTGACGCCGAACTTCGCCGCCTCTCGCGCGAGCGAAAAGGTGAGCGCCGCGAGGGCACCCTTCGAAGTCGTGTAGGCCGTGCCCGCCGTGAGCCCGCCCGTTTTCATCGCGAGCGAGCAGATATTGACGATGCGGCCCCAGCCGCGCGCCTTCATGCCCGGCAGTGCCAGGCGCGAGAGATAGAAAGCGCCGTCGAGATTGACCGCAAGCACGCGGCGCCATTCCTCGGGCGTCGTCTCGGCGGCCTTGGCATTGGAGAGGATGCCCGCGTTGTTGACCAGCACATCGACGGGCCCGAGCGCGCGCTCGACCTTGGCGAAGGACTGCTCCGCCGCCTTGGGATCGCTCACATCCATCGCCGCCGGGAAGGCGGCGCCGCCGAGCATCGCCGCCTCGCGCTCGAGGCGGCTTTGGTCGACATCCGCCATGGCGACGCGCATGCCCTCGGCGAGCAGCGCCTTCACTGTGGCGAGGCCCATGACACCGGCCGCTCCGGTGACCAGCGCCACGCGATCGGCGAGCGACGTCACGGTGGTCATGCCGCCAACGCGCCGAGATAGGCGCGCACCGCGGGGCGCGCCGCGAGTGCCGCGAAATCATCGGCCTCGGCGACGCCGCCTCCCGAGACGAACAGATAGCGCTCGCAGATCTCCTTCATGATGTCGATGTGATAGCGCGCGGTGGGATGCAGGCAAACGAAAACGAGACGCCCTTGGCGGCGCAGGTGGCGGAAGAAATCGAGCATGAACCCGATATAGCCGTCCTGCGTGTTGAATTGCGGCTCGTCGAAGAGATGGACCAGCGGATAATCCGAGTGCGCGCGCTGGAGCAGCGCCGAGGGCACGAGGCGGCGGAAGCGGCGCACCTGGTAGGATTGGTGATAGTGGATCGCAAGGCGGTCGCGCTCGGCGTAGCGAACCCTGTGGATGTCGCGCCCGGCCACGAGCACGCGCCCGGCCGTCGGGCGGTTGCTGCCGGTGATCATCTCGAACAGCGTCGTCTTCCCTGCGCCGTTCGGGCCCATGACGCCGACGATCGACGAGGCAGGCACGGCGAGATCGGCCACAAGCGAGAACGTGACCTGCCGGCGCGGCCAGCCGTGCGCATATTCTTTCTTCAGCGATGCCAAGCGCAGCAGCGGCTCGGCCATGGCGCTCACGCTCCCAAGAGGCGCTTGCGCAGCGCCGGATCGTCGCGCAACGCTGCCGCCGGGCCGGACCAAGCGGTGCACCCGAGATCGAGCACGTAGACGCGGTCGGCGATGCCGAGCGCCGTCTCCGCGTTCTGCTCGACGACGAGCGAGGCGATGCCCTCGGCCTTCAGGCGCGCGATCGTGGCCAGCACCTTGTCGACGATCATCGGGGCCAAGCCCTGGCTCGGCTCGTCGAAGAGGACGAGGCCCGGCGCGCCCAGCAGCGCGCGCGCGATCGCGACCATCTGCATCTCGCCGCCCGAGAGGTTCTCCGCCTCACGCCCCATCAAATATTCGAGCGCGGTGAAGATCTCGAACACCTCTTTCAGGTTCCACGCGCGGAAGCGCGTGCGCTTGACGGCGATGGCGAGGTTGCGCGCGACGGTCAACGTTGGGCAGATGCGGCGGTCGTCGGGCACCCAGCCGATGCCGGCGCGCGCGATCTCGTGCGTCGGCGCCTCGGCGATGTCGCGCCCGTCGAAGCGGATCTGGCCGCGGCGCGGACGCGTCAGGCCGAGCACCGAGCGGAGCGTCGTCGTCTTGCCGGCGCCGTTGGGCCCCAGCAGCGCCACCACCTCGCCCGGCGCCACCGCGAGCGAGACGCCGAAGAGCGCCTGCGTCTCGCCGTAGTAGGTGTCGATGTTGGTGATCTCGAGGATCATGTGAGCTTCCCGAGATTAGAGGCGCGCACCCAAGGATTCTCGCGCAGCTCGGCCGGCGCGCCGCGCGCGATTACCTGGCCCCAATGGATCACCGAGATGCGGTCTGCGAGGCCGAACAGGAACGCCATGTCGTGCTCTATGATAACCATGGTGACGCTGCCTTTGAGGCTCTTCACGAGCCCGGCGAGCCGCGCCGTCGCCTCGGCGCCGAGGCCCGAGGTGGGCTCGTCGAGGAACAGCACGCGCGGCACCGCAGCCAGGGCCACGCCGATCTCGAGCGCGCGGCGGTCGCCGTAGGAAAGGTTCTTGGCGACGACGTGGCCCTTGCCGCCGAGCCCCACACGCTCGAGCACGGCATCGGCCGCACCGGCGAGCGCCGGATCGGCCGCGGCGTCGCGTGCCATGTCGAAGCCTCGCGCGCGCATCGCCGGCAACGCCACCGCTGCGTTCTCGCGCGCCGTGAAATCGTTGAACAGGTTCATCAGCTGGAACGAGCGCGCGACGCCCTTCCGCGCGATCGCATACGGCGGCAGGCCGGTGATGTCCTCGCCCGCGAAGGTGACGCGGCCGCGCGTCGGGCGATAGCGCCCCGTCAGCACGTTGAAGCATGTCGTCTTGCCGGCGCCGTTGGGGCCCATGATGCCGGCGAGCTCGCCCTCCTCCACCGCGAGCGAAATGTCTTCGAGGACCACGCGGTGGCCGAAGCGCATATGGAGACGTTCCGCTTCGAAGAGGGCCATCGCGTCACCGCTTGAGGATCGCGAGGAGGCCGGCACGCGCGGCGGCGCGCGGTCGGAACCTGCCGGCGCGGAGATCCTGCCAGAGCCCGGCGAGACCTTCGGGCCGGAACAGCACGACGAGCATGAACAAGAGGCCGAACCACAGCATCCAGCTCGTCGTGAGCGCGCCTATCACGTCGCGCGCGAGGAAGAAGGTGGCCGCGCCCACGACCGGGCCCCAGAAGCTCACGAAGCCGCCGCCCACCAGCGTCATCATCACGACGTAGCCCGAATAGTGGAGGCTCATCACGTCGGGATAGGCCGAGGCCTGCGCCATCGCGAAGAGCCCGCCGCAGAGGCCCGACAGCGCCGCCGAGATCGTGAAGGCCGAGAATTTGTAGAGCCAGACGTTGTAGCCGACGAACGTCGCGCGGGTTTCGTTCTGCTTGATCGCTTGCAGGATGCGGCCGAATGGCGAATGCACGAGGCGCCAGAGTGCCATCGCAAGCAGCGCGAAGATCGCGAAGACGAAGTAATAAAGAGACGTATTGCCGGAGAGATCGAACGCGGCGACGCCGAAATCCGCCGGCAGACGCGCGATCTTGAGCAAGCCGTCTTCGCCGCCCGTGACCGCATGCGCCTTGATCGCAATGAACCAGAGTACCTGGCCGAAGCAGATCGTCATCAGCGCGTAGTAGATGCCGCGCCGGTGCGAGATGAACGCCGCGACGAGCGCGCCCGCGACCGCGGCTGCCGCAAGTGCGGCAGCTAGGCAGATCCAGAGATTGGCCGCGAGGTTGAGCTGCGCGAGGCCGAAGGCATAGGCGCCGATGCCGAAATAGGCGCCATGGCCGAAGGAAGGCAGGCCGGTGTAGCCGAGCAAGAGGTTGAACGAGAGCGCGTAGAGCGCCCAGATCAGGATCTCGACGCCGAGATAGGGATAGAGGCCGACCGCGCCGATCCAGAGCGGCAGGCTCGCGAACAGCGCGAAGGCGAACAGCATCGCCGGGGTTACGAGGCCGGTGCGCGGCGCCGCGAGCATCACGCCTCGAGCACGCTTTTTTTGCCGAAGAGGCCGCGCGCGCGGAACGTCACCACCGCGATCAGCAGCAAGTACATCGAGAGCAGCGACCACTCCGAGGCGTAGGCACCGGTCAGGCCCACGACGAGGCCGACCGCGATGCCCGCGAGGACCGCGCCCCAGAAGCTGCCGATGCCGCCGAGCACGATCACGAGAAACGCGGGCACGACCGCATCGACGCCGACATGCGGGCGGATTCCCCAGATCGGCGCCATGATGATGCCGGCGAGCGCCGCCAGCGCCGTGCCGAGCGCGAAGACGAAGAGGCGCAGGCGCGAGAGATTGATGCCGAGTGCGCGCACGATCTCGCTGTCATGCGCGCCGGCTTTGATGATGGCGCCGTAAGGCGTGCGCTCGATGAAGAGCCACACGGCGAGGATCGCGGCGATCGCGAAGGCCGCGGCGTAGAAACGGTACGTCGACCAGATCAGGCCTTGGAAGATGAAGCCGCCGCTGATGTCGCCCGGCAGCGGCAACACATAGTCGCGCGTGCCCCAGACGACGCGGATTAGCTCTTCCAGCACCATCGCCGCGCCGAAGGTGAGCAGCAGGCCGTAGAGCGGATCCTTGCCATAGGTGCGGCGCATGCAGAGCTCGATGCCCATGCCGACGACGGCCACGAGCAACGGCGCGAAGACGAGTGCCGTGACATAGCGCCACCCGACCGGCACCGCGGCCCACGCCGCGCGCAGCGGCTCGGGCAGATTCTCCGGGCCGACGATGACCAGGGCGACGTAGGCGCCGAGCGCGAACAGCGAGCCGTGCGCGAGGTTGATCTGCTCCATCACGCCGACGATGAGCATGAAGCCCAGCGCGATCAGCGCGAACAGCAGCCCCAGCGTGAGCCCGTTCAGGAGATGCGGCAGCAGATCGAGGAGCGGTTGCATGATTCCGTCATCCTGAGCGCAGCGAAGGATCTTGCCAGCGCAAGCGTCTTCGCATGAACACCTCGTGTGGTGGCGGCGCCGCGATGCCCGTGGCGGGCAGATCCTTCGCTGCGCTCAGGATGACGCGTCTTCGCTTCCGGTTACAGCTCGTAGGCTGGCACCTTGTCGTAGGGCGCGAGCTTGCACTTGGCCGGCGCCGCGTCGTCTTCGGCGGTCTTGGGATCTGTCCAGGAGATGATATCGAACAGGTCCGTTTTGTCTGCCGGTTTCACATTGCGACGCGCGAGGTAGATCGTCTGCTGCATCTGATGCGTGTCGGGATTCATGTAGGCGTCGAAATGCTGCATGCGGTCCTTGGCCGAGATCTTGATGTTCTCGAGCTCCTTGATGACCTTCACGTTGTTGGTGCCGCCGGCGCGCCCGATCGCGCCGAGCAGCTCGCGCGTCGCCATGTAGCCGTTGTAGGAGACGTTGCCGGGCACCGGGATCGGCGAGTCCTTGTACGCCGTCTGCCAGCGCTGGACGAATTCGGCGACGCCCGGCAGCGGCAGCTTGTGATACCAAGTGGTGCCGAACACGCCGAACAGCGTATCGGGCGCGCCCCAGATGTCGGGCCAATCCTGCTGATTGTTGATCCACGCGGGCTTGCCGTCCATCTTCAGCTGCGCGACCTGCTGGCGCAGCGCCTTGATGTCGTCGCCGCCGACTGCGGTCGCCACCACGTCGGGCTTCGCCTGCTGGATCTTCAGGAGATAAGAGGTGAAGTCGCGCGTGTTCTGCGGCACGAGCAGGTTGTCGACGATCTTGCCGCCCGCCTTCTCCACCTGCGCCTTGGTCGCGGCCGAGGTCGTGTGGCCCCAGACGTAGTCGTTCGTCAGCAGCATCCAGCTCTTGCCGATGCCGGCGACGGCGTTCTTCACCGTGGCCTTCGCGAAATTCGTGCCATTGCCGTCCCAGACGAACTTCACGCGGCTGCAATTCTCGCCCGCTTCCGACGGCGCGCTCGAATTGGTGTTGAGATAAACGGTGCCGTATTTTGCCGCCACCTGCGTGATCGCGTTCGCGACGCCCGAGTGCACGGCGCCGATCAGGAAGGCGCATTCCTCGCGCGTGATGAAGCGCTCGGCGACCCGGCTGCCGGTCGCGGGCTTGGTTTCGGTGTCGGCCGTGATCCACTCGATCTTTCGTCCGCCGACG
>Ga0187893_10014856_pt1 | contig 10533 bp, 9 predicted proteins | sample MA1701074metaG_FD_139574 | JGI IMG/M metagenome (GOLD analysis project Ga0187893, IMG submission 139574) | White microbial mat communities from a basaltic lava cave in the Kipuka Kanohina Cave System on the Island of Hawaii, USA - MA170107-4 metaG ...
GGGGGGGCGATGGGGATCACGAAGAAGCCGAAGAAGAAGGGAACTACGAAGAAGACAACGAAGAAGAAGAAATGACGCAGCAACGGCGCGGCTCCGGGCCGCGCCGTACGCCTCCTAACGAGTGACTGTCTACGGCGTTCGCGTCGCGCCCGTCTGCGCGCGATAGATCTCACGACCACCGACGAGAGTTCGCTCCACGCGAATCTCCCGGATGCGCACCGGGTCAATCGTTAGGATCCTCGCTCAGCACGGTAAAGTCGGCGACTTTCCCAGGCTCGATCGTCCCACGCGTCTTCTCGTCGAAGGTGAAATACGCCGACTCGACCGTGTGCATGCGCAGTGCGTCCGTCACACTCACAGCCTCACTCGGCCTCTGACCTTGTCATCCCAGCCGCGCCGTGTGACAGCGGCGTAGATTCCGACGAGCGGCCCAAATGGACCGCCATCGGATCCATACGACACTCGGATCCCACGATTCACCAGCGACTTGCTCGGATTCTGCGTCGCCTCCTGCTCCGCGTCCAACGCTTCCTCCGCGTACGCGCCTAGCGCGACGAGAAACCCCGGCTGACTCGCGACCATGATGCCGTTCTTCTGCATCTTCTCCAGAGTCGCGTTAGGTGGGAGCACGGCGACATGATGCAGATAATGCCTGTGATCCGTGCGCGGACGCTCCTTCAGGATCTTGTCCAGCTCATCCACCACCATCGCCGCCGCGGCGTCGCCCATCGTGTGAATGCCGAGCTGCCATCCCAGCTCGTGTGCCCGCTTGGCGACACGGTAGAACGCCTCGTTAGGTATGCGCTGCGCGCCGTGAAAGCCCGGGCGTCCCTTGTATTCCTTGACCGACCAGAAAACCGGTGCGCTCAACCCGCCGTCGATGCTCATCTTGATCGCGCCAACCTTGAGGCGCTCGTTGCCGAAGCCGGTCCGCATCCCGAGTCCTTCCATCAGCGCGATCGACTCACGGATACCCAATTCCGTATCGTCGTAGGTGTCGTGCCCGGGACTCAATCGGATCTGCACCGTCATGCGCGGCAGCTCGGGACCGTGGCGCTCGTACATCTCCTGCAGCACGCGCAAATCCGCTGGCCCAACACCGGCCACGTTTAGGCTCGTTATGCCTAGCGCCGCCATATGACCGAGGAACTTGCGATAACGTGCTATCGTCGCATCGACACCGCCCGCACCTCGGCTCTCCCCTCTTCGCGGCGCAACCTGCTCGACAATGCGCCGAGCAGCCTCCAACACTCGCCCGTTAGGCTCGCCGCGTGAATCGCGGATGATCCAGCCACCCGGCGGATTGGGTGTGTCGCGCGTGAACTTGGCGAGCGCCAGCGCCTTCGAGTTGAGCAGCAGCGTGTGCGGACCGCGCACAAGCGCCACCGCGTGGTTCGGCGCGGCTGAATCCAACTGCCAGCGTGTGGGCACCTTCTGATTCGGCCAGATCTCCCGCGACAGCGAGCCCCGGATCCACTCGTTAGGTGGCGTTTGCGCGGCCCTCTTGCGCAGCGCCTCCTGCAATGCTGGAATCGTCTCCACGCCGTCGAGCCACTCCGGTACGGCGCCGATCATCCCTCCCTTCCACTCCTGCAGATCCTCTCCCAGGTGCACGTGATTGTCGTAGAAGCCTGGGATGACGGTGCGCCCGCCCATGTCGATCGTGCGCGTATCGGCCGCGACCTGTCGCCGCACCTCGCCAGCCGTCCCGACGGCTATGATCCGACCCTCGCGCACACCGACTGCCTGCACGATCGCAGCGGCCGGGTTGAGCGTGACGAACTTGCCGTTGATGTAGATCGCGTCCTGGGCGCGAGAGGGCTTCGCGACTAGTGTGAGTGCGCAAGTGAGCGACAGCAGGCAGCGACGCAGCATGGACGGGCCTTCCTGGAGTCCCTGGATACCCGACGATATCGTTCTCCCACACACCTGTCAAAGCTGCTCGCGCCTGATAACTCATGGTGCGCCGAAGTGCAGCGCCGTAGGTTGTTGACGCGTTTCAAGTTTGGAGCTCCCATGTCATCCCGCCGCAATTTCGTCCAGCAAGGTGCCACCGCGTTCGGCGCAATGGCGTTAGGCCCACTCGTCAGGCTGCCGCATCTCAATCCGGCGCACGCGCCTCCGATGATAGCCTCAGAACAGGTCGCGCCGCTCAACATCCTGATCCTCGGCGGCACTGGCTTCACGGGACCGCACCAGGTGCGTTACGCCGTGTCGCGCGGCCACAGAGTCAGCGTCTTCAATCGCGGGCGTCGTCAGGCAGACCTTCCTGCGTCCGTCGAGCATCTCGTCGGTGACCGAATGACTGGCGACCTTGCCTCGATCCAGAAAGTAAATCGTTCATGGGACGTCGTCATCGATAACCCAACGACGCTTCCATTCTGGGTGCGCGATGCAGGTCAGGTGCTCAACGACAAGACGAAGCACTACATCTTCATCTCCACAATCTCGACGTACGCGCACTATCGCACCGCCGGCATGGACGAGAATTACGAGCTTGCTGCGTACACAGGAACCGACGATCCCCTAACGATCAAGCAATCGACTGGTGCACTCTACGGACCTCTGAAGGTCCTCTCGGAGAAAGAGGCTGAGAAGTGGTTCCCCGGAAGGGTGACGGTGATACGACCGGGACTGATCGTTGGACCCGGTGACGAAACCGATCGGTTTTCCTATTGGCCGGTGCGCATCGAACGTGGCGGTGAAGTCGCAGCGCCGGGGAATCCGGAGGATCCGACGCAGATCATCGATGCGCGCGACCTCGCCGAGTGGACCATTCGGATGGCGGAACAGCGTACGTTAGGCATCTACAACGCGACCGGACCTCGTTCTCCGTTGAGCATGGCCGAAATGCTGTACGGCATCCGCGCCGTGCTGCCTGGCAGCCACGACATCAAGTTCACCTGGCTCCCCGTCGACTTCTTGACCGAACAGAAGGTGCGTGGCTGGTCCGACATGCCCACGTGGCTCCCGATGCGCGCGGACAATCAGGGCTGGGGACGGGTGAGCATCGCTCGCGCGCTGGCGAAAGGCCTAACGTATAGGCCGCTGGCCGACACGACCCGCGATACGCTGGCCTGGTTCAAGACGCAGCCCGCCGAACGTCAGGCGACGCTCCGCGCAGGACTCAAACCCGAGCGCGAGGCCGAAGTGTTGGCTGCCTGGCGCGCGCGCCCGCGGACTTAGGCGTGGCTGATTCCGCGCCGGCCACATCAGCAATCGTTCGCGCGATCCAGCGCGTCGTCGATGTTCGCGAGGAGGAAGCGACTGCCCTCGCGTGGTCGTGCGCGTACTTCTTCTTCGCGCTCTCCGCGTACTACATCATCCGTCCGGTGCGCGATGCCATGGGTACGGCTGGCGGCACGCGCAACTTGCAATGGCTGTTTCTTGGCACGATGACGGCGATGCTGCTGGTGCATCCGCCGTTCGGCGCCCTCGTCGCGAAATTGCCGCGGCGCAAGTTTGTGTCGTACGCGAACAGGTTCTTCGTGTCGAACCTCGCGATCTTCTATGTGCTGTTGCGGGTTCTTCCAGAGACTCGGCTGGTTTGGGTTGGGCGCGCATTCTTTATCTGGGCGGCCGTGTACAATCTATTCGTCATTTCGGTTTTCTGGTCCGTGATGGCGGATTCCTGGTCGACGCCGCAGGGGAAACGCCTCTTCGGCTTCATCGGCGTTGGCGGCACGTTAGGCGGCATCGTCGGATCGCTCATCACGACTGTTCTCGCCGAGCAGGTGGGTGTCTACAACCTGCTTCTCATTTCGGCGCTGCTTCTGGAGCTGAGTACGCAGGCGATGTTGCGAGTCACGGCAACGTCAACGACTGCGGCTCCGTCGGCCGCTGCGCAGCGCGAAGACAAGGAGCGCGTCATTGGCGGCGGTGTGCTGGCGGGGATCGTGCACGCCGCGAAGTCGCCGTACTTGTTAGGCATCTGCCTGTACATGCTATTGTACACGTTCGGCTCCACTGTTCTTTACTTCCAGCAGTCCGGCATCGCGGAAACAGCCTTCAGCAATTCCGACGTGCGCACGACGTTCTTCGCCCGTATCGATCTCGCGGTCAACATTCTCACGGCGTTGACTCAGATATTCCTGACCGGCCGTATCGTGAAGCTCCTCGGCGTCCCCATCACCCTCACGCTGCTGCCGGCGCTGTCGGTGCTCGGCTTCCTGGCGCTCGCCGTGTTCCCGCTGATCGGTGTGCTGGTGACGTTCCAGGTGCTGCGCCGTGCGGGCGAGTACGCCGTTGCGCGTCCGACGCGCGAACTGCTCTACATCGTCGTGCCGCGTGAGGACAAGTACAAGGCGAAGAACCTCATCGACACGTTCGTGTATCGTGCGGGCGACCAGCTCGCGGCGCAGTCCATGGCGAAGCTGACAGCCAGTGGTCTCGCAATGGCAGGGACCGCGCTCGTTGCGGCGCCGCTCGCGCTGGTCTGGCTCGTGATCGGCTGGTGGTTAGGCAGACAGCAGGAGGCCAAGGCGCGCGAGACACCGGCGATGGCGAAAGCCGCTTAAGTGCACTCGCGATGACCGTGAAGCGCCTGCTCCTTGGCGGCATGGCGTCCGGCGCGGTGATGTGGCTGCTCGAGAGTCTCGTCAGCCAATTGTACTTAACCGAGATGCAGACCGCGCTGCGCAGTCACAACCTCGCGCTGAATATTACGGCGAGCGGCTGGTTTTGGAGCGTCATGATCGCCTTGCTCATCGGCCTAACGATGGCGTTCATGTATGTGGCCGCACGCAGCCGTTTCGGGCCCGGGCCCAAGACCGCGGCCCTCGTCGCCTTCGTACTCTGGCTCGGCGGCTACGTCCCGTCGCTCATCGGCTATGATATGATCGGGATCTACTCGCGCCGTCTGCTCGCGCTGTGGGGCGTCGTTGGCTTGGGCGAGATGATCCTGGGATGTATCGTCGGCGCGTGGATCTATCGCGAGGCGACGCCCGCCGTTCCGTAGCGTGAACGTCCGCCGTGGTTGGATCCTGCTGCTGTCGGTCGTCGCGACGTTCCTCGTTATGAGAACCATGCTGACGATTCGGCCTAACGCGGATTTCACTGTCGCCGGCTACAACATCCATCACCTCTTCACCGGCCTCGTGATCCTAACGATTTGCGGCCTGCCGCTCGTGCTCGGTCTCGGGCGCGGTCGGCTGGGCGACGCGCTGATCGCCGGATTCGGTATCGGGCTGAGCCTCGCGTTGGATGAGTGGGTCTATCTGATCGCGACGGACGGCTCGAACGCCTCGTACCTTCTCCCCGTGTCGTTCTGGGGCGGCATCGTTATGGTCGGGGCGGCCGTGCTATATGTCGCCATCCTGATCTGGCGCCGACCGCGCTAACGACACTGCGGACATTGCGATGGCACGAACAAGGGTAAAGATCTGCTGCATGGGGTCGACCGGCGAAGCCGATATGGCGATCGCCGCCGGTGCGGACGCCATCGGGCTTGTGTCCGCGATGCCCAGTGGTCCTGGGCCAATCGATGAAACGCTGATCTGTGAGGTCGCGGCGTATGTGCCGCGTTCAGTGGGGACCTTCTTGCTCACCTGCCTGACGTCAGCCGAGGAGATCATCGCGCAGCACGGCCGCTGCCTAACGACGACGATCCAGCTCGTCGACGAGATCGAGGACGGAGCGCATGAGAAGCTGCGCGAGGCGCTGCCCGGCATCCGGCTGGTGCAGGTGATTCATGTAGCAGGCCCCGAGTCGATCGACGAGGCGCGCGCTGTGGAGCCGCTCGTCGACGCGATCCTGCTCGATTCAGGGATTCCGAAGCTCGCGGTCAAGGTGCTGGGCGGAACCGGCCGCACGCATGACTGGAGCGTGAGCGCGCAACTCGTGGCCGCCGTGGAGGTGCCAGTGTTCCTCGCCGGTGGACTGCGCGCCGAGAATGTCGCCGCGGCGATTCAGCAGGTGCGGCCCTATGGCGTCGACGTCTGCTCCGGCGTTCGTACCGGCGGCCGCCTCGATTCAGAAAAGTTGCACGCCTTCATCGCGGCTGTGGGTCGTGCCTAACGTGGAACACTGCAACAGAAAAACTGAGGACTATTGGTTCGCTGCGTTTCAGCGTCAATCTGTGGCCACTTTGGTTTCCAGTTTGGTCCTTCGGACATGTGTAACTCTGCCCGAGGGGTTCTTGATTCCGCGTCGATCATGCGTAGCGTTGCCGCCAACGAATTCCCACGGAGCTCGACCCATGCAATCGCTCAGCTCGCTAGCCCGTAAGTCGCATGCGTTGCTGTTCTCCGTTCTGCTGTTGCTGCCCGTCGCGTCGCACTCGCAAGGCGTCACGACCGCGGCGCTCAATGGCGTCGTAACTGGCGAGGACGGCGTTGCGATCTCGCGCGCCAACGTCGTCGCGATACACGTCCCCAGCGGCACACAGTACCGCGCACTCAGCACGTCCCTCGGCGCGTACAACCTGCCGAACTTGCGCGTCGGCGGCCCGTACCGCCTAACGGTCACGCTGCTGGGTTACGAGCCACAGACCCGCGACAGCGTCTTCCTCGATCTCGGCCAGACGCTGCGTCATGATTTCAGGATAGTGAGGCGCGCCGTGCAGATCGCCGGCGTTTCAATCACCACGGATCGCGACCCCACGCTGAACGCGGGACGCACAGGAGCGGGGACGTCGATCGCTCCCGAGCTCGTCATCGCCGTACCTTCGATAAAACGCAGCACGCGCGACCTCACGCGCCTGGACCCGCGCAGCGACGGCAACTTCTCTTTCGGCGGACGCAACTGGCTCTACAACAACATCTCGCTGGACGGATCCTACTTCAACAATCCGTTCGGACTGGACGATCCGGCGCCGGGCGGACAGACGAACGCGGAGCCGGTTCCGTTCGATGCCGTGGAACAGGTGCAGGTTTCCATCGCACCGTTTGACGTTAGGCAGGGCGGCTTCACCGGCGCCAATATCAATACGGTGACAAAGAGCGGCACCAACCGCTATACCGGGGCGATCTACTCATTTGTGCGCAACGACGCGCTTCAGGGGAATGAAGTCAGCGGCTCCAAAGTTGTCGCGAACCCGAGCCTCAAGTTCTTGCAATCCGGCTTCTCGATAGGCGGGCCACTCGTCAAGAACAAGCTGTTCTTTTACTTGAACGGCGAAATCGAGCGCACCGAAGACCCCGGAACCAACTTCGTCGCGAACCGCGGCGGCGCCACGCCAGGATTCGGCGTATCGCGTGTGCGGGCGAGCACAATGGATTCAATCAAGGCTCGACTGGCGACGTACGGCTACGATACTGGGCCCTATGAAGGATTCATCCACGAGACGAACAACGACAAGCTCCTGCTCAAGCTGGACTGGAACGTCAGCGACGCGCACGCGGCGATCTTCCGCTTCAACTATCTGGACGCCTCGCGCGATCTGCCGCCGCACCCCTTCGTGCTCAGCTTCGCGAATACAGGACGCGGCCCTAACGAGAGCAGCCTCCCGTTCCGCAACTCGGGTTACCAGATCAACAACAACCTGCAGTCATATGCCTTCGAGCTGAACTCACGCGGCGCCGGCCTCGCCAACCGCTTCTTTGCCAGTTACAACCGCTTCCGCGATCACCGCGCGCCGTTCAGCACGGACTTTCCCACCGTCGAGATCGGCGAGGGAGGGATCACCTACACGACGGCGGGGCACGAGCCTTTCTCCATCCACAACATTCTCGATCAAGACGTCTGGCAGTTCACGGATAACCTCAGCTTCTTCCGCGGCAGCCATGTTTACACGTTAGGCGCCAACTACGAATCCTTCAGCTTCTTCAACTCGTTCAACATTTTCAAGCACGGCGTCTTCTTCCTTCCACCACAGACAGGCATCGGCAGCACCTTCTCGTCGCTGAACGAGTTCTTCACGCTAACAGATCCGCGTAATACGAATCGATTGGACCTGCGCAAGTTGATCAATTTCGAGTCCGGGCCATTCAAGGGTGAGATCATCGACGTGAGTCAACTCTCGCTCTATGCCCAGGACGAGTGGCTCACCACCGATCGCCTGAAGCTCACGTACGGGCTGCGCGTCGACTTTCCTATCTATGGCACCGATCCAATTGACAATCCGTTCTCTCGTGGACTGCGCGCGCTGGACGAGAACCGGCAGACCGAGATCGTCGATCAGAGCAAACTCCCAGGGGCGGACCCCTTGTTCTCACCACGCGTCGGTTTCAACTGGAACGCGCGTGGCAATCGCGAGACGCAGCTGCGCGGCGGCACTGGGATCTTCACTGGACGTGTCCCGTTTGTCTGGGTCGGCAACGTGCTTTCGAATCCGGGGGCGAATCCGAACTTGTTCCCCGCGCAGGGCGCGCAGCAGCGACCAACGCGAAAAGGGTCGATACTGCGACAGTCGTTCGACCTCAACGCGATGGACCCGGACTTCAAGTTTCCACAGGTGTGGACCACGGACCTCGCCGTGGATCATCAGATCACGTCGGATTGGTTAGGCACCGTGGAGCTGATCTACGGCAAGGACATCAATGCGGTCTTCATGCGCAACGCTGATCTCGTCGCGCCGCGCCGCACTATGCCTGACGGTCGTCCGTACTATGGTGGTGCCGGCAATAACGAGCTGAATCCGGACGGTGCCGGTATCTACGTGATCGACAACACCGACGAGGGCTATTCCTTCAACGCCACGGCGCAGCTGCGCGGCACGTTAGGTCCTGTCGAGACGAGTGTCGGCTACAGCTATACGCAGGCGAAGAACAACCTCAAGTCTACCGAGATCGCCTTCGTGCTCTGGCAGAACCAGCCCGTACAGGGGGATCCGAACAACCCCGAGCTGAGCTGGTCCGAGTTTGGCCAGCAGCACCGCATCATCGGCAGCGCCATGTATAACAAGGCGTGGTCTACGAGTTTGCGCACGCAAGTGGGATTGGTCTTCGAAGTGTCGCAAGGGAATCGCTTCGGCGGCGCGGGTGGCAATCGCTACTCGTTCATCTATTCCGGCGACGTCAACGGCGACGGATCAGGCGGGAATGACCTGATCTACATTCCGCGTGATGCGAACGACGTCGCGCTCGAGGCATATACTGATCTGTCTGGACGCGTGCATACAGTTGCCGAGCAAAGAGCACAGCTCAACGCGTTCATCGAGCAAGACAACTATCTGCGCGATCACCGCGGCCAGATCGCCGAGCGTTTTGGCGCTCTCAATCCGTGGTACAACAACGTTGATTTCCGCGTCCTGCAGGATTTCGCCGTGCCGAGTGGCGGTACGCGTCACGCCTTCCAGCTCACGATCGACGTGCTGAACGTGGGCAACCTGGTCAACTCCGACTGGGGCGTGCGCAAAGTTGCCAGCGCTTCAGCAACGTCGCCGCTCAGACTCGCAACAGACGCGAGCGGCGCGCCACTCTTCACTCCGGCCGGTGCGCCGAGGCTCAACTTCGTCGGTCCATCGACAACGTTTATCGACGATCCGGGTTTGTTCTCCCGCTGGCGCGCGCAGATTGGCTTGCGGTACTTCTTCAATTAGTTGCTAGTTCGCTCCGTGCTTCTGCGAAGAGGCTCCGGTTTCCGGAGCCTCTGTGGTACCACTGCCTAACGCGTCAAGAGCAACGCCCATAAGAATTACGCGGATCTGGCGGATTTCACGGGTACAGTCTCTTAGTGAAGCTGCCCCGATTTGGTGGACACCTCAAATACTTTCATGCAGGAGGTGTCCATGGTTCAGCGACGCGATCGACGACAGCGGCAGACGCCAGAGTTCAAGTGCCAAGCGGTTCAGTTGATGCATGAGCGAATCGCGGCAGGTGCCACGTTACAGCGGGTGAGTGACGAGTTAGACGTGAGCCCCGATCTGCTGCGGGTGTGGAGCAAGCAGGTGGCGGCCGCCCCGGCGCACGCCACGGCGGTAGAGATTTTCCCAGGCCATGGGAAGCGCCGCCTAACGAAGTGGCAGCCTCGAGGCCAGCCCGCGACGTTCGTGCGCTCGCCGGAGCAGGAGCTGGCGCGCTTGCAGCGTGAGGTGGAGCGACTGCGGCGCCGAAGATTCATGACGAACTCCGCGGGCCGCAGATGTCACCTATCTCGCGACAGGCCAAGGGTGGCTCTACCTGGCCGTGATTCTGGATCTCGCCTCGCGGCGCATCGTGAGCTGGTGTGCGGACGCGCGGCTGGATCAAACGCTCACGCTCCGAGCCCTGCGGATGGCGCTGCGGCAGCGACGACCAAACGCTGGTGCGCTGCATCATTCGGATCGCGGCGTCCAATACGCCAGCAGTGATTATCGACAGCTGCTGGCCGACCACGGGATCGCGTGCAGTATGAGCCGGCGGGGGGATTGTTGGGACAATGCCGTGGTCGAGAGTTTCTTTGCCACCTTGAAAACCGAACTCGCGAATGATGCCGCGTGGCCCTCTCGTTGGGCCGCGCAGCGGGCGCTGTGGGAATACATCGAAGTCTGGTATAACCGTCAGCGCCGTCACCAAACGTTAGGTTACCGAACGCCAGTGCAGTACGAACGCGAAGTCCTCAAAGCGAGTTAACTCCACCGTCCACGAAATCGGGTCAAGTCCATAGGTAAACAAA
>Ga0187893_10014858_pt1 | contig 10532 bp, 13 predicted proteins | sample MA1701074metaG_FD_139574 | JGI IMG/M metagenome (GOLD analysis project Ga0187893, IMG submission 139574) | White microbial mat communities from a basaltic lava cave in the Kipuka Kanohina Cave System on the Island of Hawaii, USA - MA170107-4 metaG ...
GGTCTGCACGTAGCGCAGTTCCTCGATCTTGGTCTCGAGCTCGGCGAGCGCGGTTTCGAATTCGAGGAAGTGCCGCTTCGACATCTGGGGCTAGTAGGAGGCTAGTAGTCCACCGGCAGCGGTTCGAGGCTGCGCCAGATGTACCAGGTCGCGACCGAGCGGTACGGCGCCCACGCGTCGCCGACCTCGCGCGCCTCGGCGCGCGACACCGGCTCGCCGCTGAAGTACTTGACGCTGATACCCTTGAGCAACCCGAGGTCGTCGAGCGGCAGCACGTTGGGCCGCATCAGGTGGAAGATGAGGAACATCTCGGCCGTCCAGCGCCCGATGCCGCGGATGGCGACCAGTTCTTCGATGATCGTCTCGTCGTCCATCTGCTGCCATTGGCGCGGATGCACCTTGCCGGTCTCGAAGTGCTTCGCGAGGTCCTTCAGGTACTCGACCTTGCGCGCCGAGAGCCCCGCTTCGCGCAGCGCCGGCGCGCGCAGCGCGAGCACGTTGCGGGGCTCGACGCGCGTGGCGGGCGACCCGGCTGCGTCGGCGACACGGGCCCAGATCGACTGTGCCGCCTTGACCGAGATCTGCTGGCCGACGATCGAGCGCGCCAGGGTCGTGAAGGCGTCGCCGCGGCTCTCCAGGCACGCCGCACCGAACTGCGGGATGAGCTTTCGCATCACGCGGTCGCGCTTCGATAGATGGCTGCACGCCTCGTCCCAGTACTCGGGCGCCACGGGTCAGGCTTTCATCCAGGTGGTGCCTTGCGGCGAGTCCTGCAGCACGATGCCTTCGGCCGCCAGCTCGTCGCGAATGCGGTCGGCACGCGCGTAGTCGCGCGCCCGCTTGGCCGCGGCGCGCTCGGCGATGCGCGCATCGATCGACGGCGCGTGCTGCGCGGCCTCTCCTTGCAGGAAGCCACGCGGCGACTGCTGCAGGAGGCCGAGCGTCGCGCCGAGACGCTTGAGCTGCGAAGCAGCCTGCGGCGACCGGCTCCGGTTGACCTCGCCCGCCAAGTCGAACAGCACGGCCACCGCGACCGGCGTGTTGAAGTCGTCGTTCATCGCGGAGCGGAATGCAGCGGCGCGCGGCTCGTTCCAGTCGAGCGGCAACTCGGGCACGTCGATCCCGTCGAGTGCCGTATAGAGGCGGCGCAGCGCGCTCTTCGCATCGTCGAGGTTCGCATCGCTGAAGTTGAACGGGCTTCGATAGTGCGTGCGCAGCATGAAGTAGCGGAGCGTCTCGCCATCGTAGCGCCGGAGCACGTCGCGGATGGTAAAGAAGTTGCCGAGCGATTTCGACATCTTCTCGTTGTCGACATTGAGGAACCCGTTGTGCGCCCAGACGCGCGCCATCGGCTTGCCGGTCACGCCTTCGGTTTGCGCAATCTCGTTCTCGTGGTGCGGAAACGTAAGGTCCATGCCGCCGCCATGGATGTCGAACTGCTCGCCGAGCAGCGCGCACGCCATCGCCGAGCACTCGATATGCCAGCCGGGCCGGCCGAAGCCGTACGGTGAGGCGTACTTCGCGTCGTCGGGCTCGCTCGCCTTGGCGGCCTTCCAGAGCACGAAGTCGAGCGGGTCCTGTTTGCCGTCGAGCACCGCGACACGCTCGCCGGCGCGCAGCTCGTCGAGCGACTTGCCGGACAGCTTGCCGTAGCCGGGCGACTTGCGCACCGCGAAGTTGACGTCGCCGTTGTTCGACCGGTAGGCCAGGCTCTTGGCTTCTAGCGCGGCGATCATCGCGAGCATCTGCGGCACGTGCTCGGTGGCGCGCGGCTCGTGCGTCGGCGCGGCGATGCCGAGCGCGGCGATATCGCGCCGCATGTGGCCGAGCATCTCCTCGGTGAGCGCGCGAATGCCGATCCCGCGCTCGAGCGCGCGACTGATGATCTTGTCGTCGATGTCGGTGACGTTGCGTACGTAGGTGACGCGATAGCCGAGGGTCTGCAGCCACCGGTAGATGACGTCGAAGGCCAGCATCATGCGCGCGTGGCCCACGTGGCACAGGTCGTAGATCGTCATCCCGCACACGTACATGCGCACGTGGTTGGGCTCGATCGGATTGAAGTCCTCCAGCTTGCGCGTGAGCGTGTTGTGGATGCGCAGTGTCATCGGCGGGGTCGGGGTGCTTGCTGCGCGCTTGCGACGCCGTGACGCTCGGCTCTCGGAGGGCGGAAGTACAATCGGTTTCAGTATAGCGGCAGGGTCGCCGCGCATCGACAACCTTCGCCCATGCCCGCCGCCGTCGCCGTCCTGCTCGCGCTGATCGTGTGCCTGTCCGCGCGCGCGGGCGAAGTCGACGAAGTGAGCAGGCTGTATCGGGATGGGCATCACGCGCTCGCGCTCGAGCGCGCCGACCGCTATCTCGCCGGCAAGCCGCGCGACGCACAGATGCGTTTCCTGAAGGGCACGCTGCTCGCCGACGGCCAGCGCGACGGTGAAGCGCTCGACCTGTTCCTGCGCCTCACCGAAGACTTCCCCGAACTGGCCGAGCCGTACAACAACCTGGCCGTTCTCTATGCGCGGCAAGGACAGTTCGACAAGGCGCGCGCCGCGCTCGAAACCGCCGTGCGCAACAACCCGTCCGACGCGCTGGCGCAGGAGAACCTCGGCGACATCTATGCATTGCTCGCGAGCCGCGCGTACGCGCGTGCGGCTTCGAGCGATCCGCGCAACGCGGACGCACCCGGAAAGCTGGCGCTGATCCGCCGTCTGCTCAGCCAGCAAGCGTTGCGCGGAGCGCTCGCCGCCTCGCTCGACCCGAACCGATAACTGCTCCTTCTATTGACCATGCGAAACCATGCCTGGCTGGTCGCGGCCGCCGTCCTGGCTCTCTGCACCGCGGCGCACGCGCAGCGGGTGAAACTGGCCACGTCGATGGGCGACATCGTGCTCGACCTCGACCGCGCGAAGGCGCCCAAGACGGTCGACAACTTCCTTCAGTACGTCGACGCCGGGCACTACGACGGAACGATCTTCCATCGCGTCATCGACAACTTCATGCTGCAGGGCGGCGGCATGACGGCCGACATGCGCGAGAAGCCGACCAAGGCGCCGATTCCGCTCGAGAGCAAGAACGGCCTCGACAACACGCGCGGCAGCGTCGCAATGGCGCGCACCGCGGATCCGAACTCGGCGACCGCGCAGTTCTTCATCAACCTGAAGGACAACCCGTTCCTCGATGCCGCCAACGCGCGTGACGGCAACGGCTACGCGGTGTTCGGCAAGGTGGTGTCCGGAATGCAGGTGGTCGACAAGATCCGGTCGGTCACGACCGGCAACAAGGGCCCGCACCAGAACGTGCCGCTCGAACCGGTGGTGATTCAGAAGGCGACGCTGGAGAAGAAGTGAGACGCGCGCAATGAACAGACACGTGCTGCTGAAGACGAGCCTGGGCGACATCCGCGTGGAGCTCGACGCGGAACACGCGCCCGAGTCGGTGCGCAACTTCCTCGCCTACGTCGGCAAGGGGCACTACGACGGTACGGTGTTCCACCGCGTCATCAAAGGCTTCATGATCCAGGGCGGCGGCTTTCTTGCGGGCATGAAGCAGAAGCCGACCGACCCTCCGGTCCGCAACGAAGCCAACAACGGACTGAAGAACAGCAAGTACACGTTGGCGATGGCGCGCACGCAGGTGCCGCACTCGGCAACCGCGCAGTTCTTCATCAACGCCGCCGACAACGACTTCCTCAATTTCCAGTCCGAATCGGCGCAGGGTTGGGGCTACGCCGTGTTCGGCAGGGTCGTCGCCGGCGAGAACGTCGTCGACGCGATCGAACACGTCAAGACCGGGCGGCGCGGCGCGCACGACGACGTGCCCCTCGACGACGTGCTCATTCTCGAGGCGATCGAGGTCGATTGAGCGGTCCGGCTGCTGCACTCCCGGAGTACGTCGCCAGCCCCGACTGGCAGTGCATCGACTTCATCTCCGACCTGCACCTGTCGGCCGACACGCCTCGCACGGTCGAGGCCTGGGCAAGCCACCTGCTGCGGACGCCGGCCGGTGCGGTGTTCATGCTCGGCGACGTGTTCGAAGCGTGGGTCGGCGACGACGCGTGCGCGAGCGGTTTCGAACGCAACGCGGTCGACGCGCTGCGCCGCGCGTCGGCTGCACGCAGCTTGACTTTCATGGCCGGCAACCGCGACTTCCTGCTCGGCGCCGCAGCGTTGCGACAAGGCGGTGTCGCGCAGCTTGCCGACCCGACCGTACTGGTCGCGTTCGGCCGGCGCGTGCTGCTCACGCACGGCGATGCTCTGTGCCTTGCCGACACCGACTACCAGCGCTTTCGCGCCGAGATCAGGAGCGCGGCCTGGCAAGAGCGCTTCCTCGCGCTGCCGCTGGTCGAGCGGCGGCGCATCGCGAAGTCGCTGCGCGATGCGAGCGAGAACAGGAAACGCGCGCTGTCGCCCGATGACTGGGCCGACATCGACTCCGATGCAGCGGCGCGTTGGATGGAGGCCGCCTCGGCCGGCGTCCTGGTCCACGGCCACACGCACCGCCCGTCGAGCGGCGCCTTCGCGCCCGGGTGCGTGCGCCACGTGCTCTCCGACTGGGACCTCGACACCGCCGCGCGGGCCGAGGTGCTGCGCTACAGCGCGGCGGGATTCGAGCGGGTGCCTCCGGCATGATCGTCTCCGCGCTGAAGCGGTTGCGCACGGCGCGCACGTTGAAGCGCCGCGCGATCCCCGAGCCGCTGTGGCAGCTGACGTTGGCACGCTTCCCGTTCCTGGCGCGGCTCGATGCGGCCGACCGGGATCGATTGCGGACGCTCTCGACCCTGTTCCTCGCGCAGAAGGAGTTCACCGGTTCGCAAGGGTTCGTCGTCACCGACGAGGTTGCAGTCGCGATCGCGGCGCAGGCTTGCCTGCCCGTGCTGCGGCTCGGCCTCGCCTGGTACGACTCGTTCGTGGGCATCGTCGTGCATCCGGACGAGGTGCGCGTGCGGCGCGAGGTGATGGACGACGACGGCATCGTGCACCAGTACCACGAGACCTTGTCGGGCGAAGCGATGCAGGGCGGGCCGATGATGCTGTCGTGGCGTGACGTCGAAGGTGCGGGCGAAAGCGCGGACTGGGGCTACAACGTCGTGATCCACGAGTTCGCGCACGTCATCGACCTGCGCGACGGCGTCGCCGACGGCACGCCGCCGCTCGCGAGCCGCGAGGCGCGGGAAGCCTGGCGGGCGGTGCTCGACGCCGAGTACGCAGCGTTCCGCGCGCGCGTCGAGGACGACGCGGACACCGCGCTCGATCCATACGGCGCAGAAGGAGAGGACGAGTTCTTCGCAGTGGCGTCGGAGGCGTTCTTCGTTGCGCCGCACGCGATGCGCGACGAGCATCCGGCACTGTACGGGTTGCTGGCGTCGTTCTACAGGCAAGATCCGGCGGCGTAGGCGGACGCCCCGCCCTACCCTCTCCCCGAGGGGAGAGGGCGCTATGCGGTCGCCTGCTCCGCCTTGGGCTTGTCGCTCTTCTTCGGCGGCTGGATGTCGAGCAGCGGCTTGCCTTCGGCGTCGACATCGACGGTCAGCCGCCCTCCGTCGACGAGCTGGCCGAACAGCAACTCGTCGGCCAGCGCGCGGCGGATCGTGTCCTGGATCAGGCGCTGCATCGGCCTGGCGCCCATCAGCGGATCGAAGCCCTTCTTCGCCAGATGCCGGCGCAGCGCGTCGGTGAACGTGACCTCGACCTTCTTCTCCTGGAGCTGGCTCTCGAGCTGGAGCAGGAACTTGTCGACCACGCGCAGGATGATCTCTTCGTCGAGCGCCTTGAAACTGACGATCGCATCCAGCCGGTTGCGGAACTCGGGTGTGAACAGCCGCTTGATGTCGGCCATCTCGTCGCCCTGCTGGTGGCTGCCGGTAAAGCCGATCACCGCCTTGTTCAACGACTCGGCGCCCGCGTTCGTGGTCATCACGATGATCACGTTGCGGAAGTCGGCCTTGCGTCCGTTGTTGTCGGTCAAGGTGCCGTGGTCCATCACCTGCAGCAGCACGTTGAAGACGTCCGGGTGCGCCTTCTCGATCTCGTCGAGCAGCAGCACGGCGTGCGGTTTCTTGCTGATCGCCTCGGTCAGCAGGCCGCCCTGGTCGAAGCCGACGTAGCCCGGCGGCGCGCCGATCAGGCGGCTTACCGCGTGGCGCTCCATGTACTCGCTCATGTCGAAGCGGATCAGCTCGATGCCGAGGATGAACGCGAGTTGGCGCGCCACTTCGGTCTTGCCCACGCCGGTAGGACCGGAGAACAGGAACGAGCCGATCGGCTTATCGGGCTTGCCGAGCCCGGAGCGCGCCATCTTGATCGCGGAGGCGAGCGCCTGGATCGCCGGCTCCTGGCCGAACACGACGCTGTTCAGGTCGCGCTCGAGGCTCTGCAGCTTGGAGCGATCGTCGCTGCTGACGCTGGCGGGCGGGATGCGTGCGATCTTCGCGACGATTTCCTCGACCTCGGCGCGCGTGATCGTTTTCTTCTGCTTGCCCTTGGGCAGGATGCGCTGCGCGGCGCCCGCCTCGTCGATCACGTCGATCGCCTTGTCGGGCAGGTGGCGGTCGTTGATGAACTTGGCCGACAGCTCGGCCGCCGCCTGCAGCGCCCCGACTGCGTACTTGACGCTGTGGTGCTCCTCGAAGCGCGTCTTTAGGCCCTTCAGGATCTCGACCGTCTGCTCGATCGACGGCTCGATCACGTCGATCTTCTGGAAGCGCCGCGACAGCGCCGCGTCCTTCTCGAAGATGCCGCGGTACTCGGTGAATGTCGTCGCGCCGATGCACTTCATCGCGCCGGCGTTCAGCGCGGGCTTCAGCAGGTTGCTCGCGTCGAGCGTGCCGCCGGAGGCCGCGCCGGCGCCGATCAGGGTGTGGATCTCGTCGATGAAGAGGATCGCGTGCGGCTGGTCCTTCAGCTGCTTCAGGACGCCCTTCAGCCGCTGCTCGAAGTCGCCCCGGTACTTGGTGCCCGCGAGCAGCGCACCCATGTCGAGCGAGTACACCGTCGCGTTGTTCAGGATCTCCGGGACTTCGCCCTGCGTGATGCGCCACGCCAGCCCCTCAGCGATCGCGGTCTTGCCGACACCGGCCTCGCCGACCAGGAGCGGGTTGTTCTTGCGCCGGCGGCACAGGATCTGGATCACGCGCTCGACCTCGTGCTCGCGGCCGATCAGCGGATCGATCTTGCCGTCGCGCGCCATCTGGTTCAGGTTGCTCGTGAACTGGTCGAGCGGCGAACCCTTCGCGTCGCTTTCTTCCTTGTCGCCGTCGCTGCCGCCGCTGTCGTTGGACTTGGCGGGCTCCGGCGGATCGGACTTCTTGATTCCGTGCGCGATGAAGTTGACGACGTCGAGCCGCGTCACGCCCTGCTGGTGCAGGTAGTAGACGGCGTGCGAGTCCTTTTCGCCGAAGATCGCAACCAGCACGTTCGCACCCGTCACCTCCTTCTTGCCGCTGCCGGTGGACTGCACGTGCATGATGGCGCGCTGGATGACGCGCTGGAAGCCGAGCGTCGGCTGGGTATCGACCTCGTCGGCGCCGCCGACGGTCGGCGTGTTCTCCTTGATGAACTGGGTCAGGCTCTTGCGCAGTTCGTCGATGCTCGCCGAGCAGGCGCGCAGCACTTCGGCGGCGGACGGGTTGTCGAGCAGCGCCATCAGCAGGTGCTCGACCGTGATGAATTCGTGTCGCTGCTGGCGCGCCTCGACGAACGCCATGTGCAGGCTGACTTCCAACTCTTGCGCAATCATGCGGCCTCCATCGTGCACTGCAAAGGATGCCCTGCCCGCCGCGCGGCTGCAAGCACCAATTCGACCTTCGTGGCCGCAACGTCCTTGGTATAGACCCCGCACACCCCGCGCCCCTCGTGATGAATCTTCAACATGATCAAGGTCGCGGTCTCGAGGTCGCGCATAAAGTATTCCTGAAGCATCAGGACGACGAACTCCATCGGCGTGTAGTCGTCGTTGAGCATCACCACCTGGTACATGCGCGGCGGCTCGGTTTTCTGGGCCTGCCGCTCGGCCACGACCGCGCCCTGGCCCTCGTCGGGGCCGGGCTGGACCACATCGGGCCGGCCTGGGGCAGCGGGGTCGCCGGGCATGGCGTCGATTCTATCGAGTGCGTTTGTCTGGGTCGTGCAGCGGCATATTGAGCGTTCGCCCGGTTTTCAACAGCCGCGCGCAGCGCTCGGTGCGCCGCCTTGACACTGGAAAAACCGGTGCGAGAATTGCCGCCACAAGAAGCGGCTGGAGGGGCAACATGCCGATCGGAACGGTCAAATGGTTCAATGACGCGAAGGGATTCGGTTTCATTGAACCCGACGGCGGCGGCGCCGACGTCTTTGCACATTTCTCGGCCATTCAGATGGAGGGGTTTCGTACCCTCCGGCAAGGAGGCAAGGTGAGCTACGAGCTGTCGCAGGGGCCGAAGGGCCAGCTCGCGCAGAACATCATGCCGCTCGATGCGCGACCCACGCCGGCGCAAGGCTCGGGCGATTCGCTCGCCGTCGCCGGCTAGGCTACAGCTGGGCCCGGCGGGCGACCGCCCGCACGCTACATCTGCTCTGTTCGATCATCACTTCCCAATCGGGCGGGAAGGCGCGTGGATGCTTGATGTCGTCTGACAGCCTCAGGTGGCATGGCCCGGTCTTTGGCCCCGGCCTGGAGGACATTCCATAGGGGCCATGCAGGCCCCAAACTTCGGCGAGTCACGACGCCCGCGCGCGCTTCGAGGCGCGCATCGCGTACGGCAACTCCCAGCGCGCGCAGGTGTTGCTGGACAAGCTCAATCGGGCCAGCTGAGCCGATACTCAGCGCTGACGCGGGTTCGTCCTGACTCCTACTCACATCAAGAAGCAAGCACCTCGTATTCGTCGGCCGTCATCGGCTCGACGTCGCTCGGCAGGCTGCCCTTGAGTTCCACCAGAACGCGGCGTGCCGAAGGCGCGTCCACTCGGTTGATGCGGGTGGCCTTCGCCTCGATGCTCGGATGCTCTGAGATCGCCCCGCACAGATCGTGAACGAGGTAACGAGGCGCCCATCCGAGGATGTGGCAGTCCGACGTCTGGAGTTGGACCGCGAGTCCGGTGGCAGGGTTGTTGACCTCGATGGCGACCTGCAACGATTCATCTGCCCGCAACAGTTCCGCCCGCCTTCGCGCGGCCTCGGAGACGTGGCGAAGACCATGCAGGAAGAACCGGCAGCGAAACGTTCCATCGGCCCGCTTCTGGACCTTCGGGAAGACTTCCAGGCTGTCGGTCTGACGTTCGCCGCCGGTCAGGCTCAAGATCTCGATCGGGTCGGCGCTCGCCGGGTCGAGCGCCAGCCACCCCAGGCTACTCGGCAAAGTCCTTGCGCGCCGGATCGAGCACGCGGTTCTTGAACAGCGGGAACAGTTCGCGGGACTCGTAGCGGCGATCGAATTCGGGGAAGGCCACCAACGGTTCAAAGCCCGCGCGGTCACGAGCGTGCAGTGCGCCCCGCGTGTAGCGGAAGACGTACTCGTCCTTCGCGGCCTCGGCATCAAGCCGCCCGATCGGGAACCAAGCACGGCTTGGATCGCCCGCTTGCCATGCGACGAAGAGAGTGCTCATTTGAAGATGTCCGTCAGAGTAGCCTTGGCGTAGAGGACTGCCTGCACGGCGAAGTCCCGCGCGGTATCGCTCGCCCGCTCGGGCGGGATGGACGCGAACACGGCATGAACGATGTGGTTTTGCAGGGCAGCCACCCGCTCCAGTGCTGGTCGGAAGTACGCAGGATACGCTCGGGCGGCCACTTGGACCAGGCGCAGCGGATTCTCGCCGCGACGTTGAGCGGCGTCCCTGAACACACCACCCCGCCCCTGGGTGACGTAGTGACCGACCCGGCCCCGTGCCAGTAGCTCCATCCTTCGGGCATCGAGCAGTTCTCGGCCGAGCGACGAGGCGTGATCGAAGCTGGGCGCGACGCTCAGCTCAACCGATCGCCGTTCTGCGTCCACGCGCACACGCAGCCCCCCCAGTTCTCGTGGTGGCGATCGGTGTTGCCGATCAGCCCGTCCAGCACGAGGTATCCGGCGAGCTGCGTCAGCATGCCTTCGGCCACGTCCCCAGGAAACAGCTCGCGGATGGCCCGTTGGATGTACTCCAGTGTGTGGTCCTGCTGACGAAAGCGCTTGGTCTTGTCGTGGCCCGTCACCCGAAGCGCGAGGACTTCGTTGCCGTGCACGAGCGCTTCGCCCTGCCCCACCGCGATGAAGTTGCGCGAGATGCAGCCTCGCCTCGCACCGAACTGCGCGAGTTCGACCTCTGCAGACGCAACACCGATCGCACGGGCGATTTCGGCCGCAGCTTTCTCGGCCCAGTCTTCCCCGGTGTTGAGCCGCGCCTCCTTGAACAGCCACCGATCGTTGCCCAGTTGGACCCAGAACTTGGGTTTGCTGCCGAGCTGCTCGGTATCGAGGCGGGACTCGGGCGGGAGGTCAATGATCGGGTACATGGCGCTACGTCGCGAAGGCCTTGTGCAGCAGAGCATCGAACGTCCGCGTCGCACTCTCCGCAGCCCTCGAC
>Ga0187893_10014860_pt1 | contig 10532 bp, 9 predicted proteins | sample MA1701074metaG_FD_139574 | JGI IMG/M metagenome (GOLD analysis project Ga0187893, IMG submission 139574) | White microbial mat communities from a basaltic lava cave in the Kipuka Kanohina Cave System on the Island of Hawaii, USA - MA170107-4 metaG ...
ACGCCCTATCGACTGCTGCCCGATAACGACCGAGCCACGTTCCTGGTTTTCGAATCCGCCTCCTACGTCGACGTGCCCAAGCAGTTCCGCAACGAATCAGGACAGATCACCATGTACGCCCCCTTCTGCCATCGCGACTTCCGCATCCCCACGCGCATGCTTCAATATGATCGCTCGAAACACGGCGCAGGCCCTTTCCCTCTGGTCGTCAAGCACGCCAACCACCTCAGCGTGCACGAATACATGCATTTCCCCTGGGACATCGCTGGTTGGGACGGGGCGGTCTATCCCGTCGCCTTCAACATCCGCGACTATCAGCCGCGAACCGGCGCGGTTCACCTTCCGCCCACGACGCACATCACCTTCGCCGGGCACGGCTTCGTCATTTGCAGCTTCGTTCCGCGAAAGGTGGACTACTTCGAACGCGAAGGTGTCCGGGCGATTCCCTGCCCCTACGGCCACGCCAGCGTCGATTGCGACGAAATCCTCTATTACGTCGAGGGCAACTTCACCTCGCGCAAGGGCATCGAATCGCAGTCCATCAGCCTCCACCCCATGGGCGTCCCCCACGGTCCCCATCCCGGAACCTACGAAAAGAGCATAGGCCACGACCACACCAACGAACTCGCCGTCATGTGCGACACCTTCAAACCCCTCCGCCTCACCTCAGTCGCAGACGGCGTCGAGGACAAGAACTACCACTACACCTGGGTCAAACGCGAAAACGAAGCCATGGAAACGAGCAAGTAGTGTCTGAAAAGCCAGCCGCCGAGACACAGTAGGCACAATGTTGGGCTCACCAATCAGGCACAATGAATCGAAAGGCAAGAAATGAACGTCGATTGGAGCCGTGCAAGTGGCGGGTTGAGCATCCTATGCGGATTATTTGCTTTCGCTGCCTTCCCCAGTGATTTTCATGGCTGCGGGGCTCCTGCTCGAAGTCGTCGGCCTAATCTCGAGCCCAGGCAGGGGGTATACTTGGTGCGCTGCAATCGGACTTCTGATCAACTTGCTTAACGGGGCATTCGTTGTACGCACCCTCATGAGATTGTCCCACTAAGTGGGAACGCGGAATTAACCCGGTCGGGCTTGCCTATAATGATGGCATAAAATCACATGAGTTGACGGAACTCGAACGCGTCGTCGCCGAACACCGTGATGAATTCGAAAGAAATTGGCATGAATACTTCCCCAAGTAATTTAACGGCGCTTTCAACGGCTCGGGCGACAAGAGCATGGTACGCGGATGGTTTTGTCTGGGTGGAGATGGAGGACGGCCGCCGAATGGGATCCCCGCCCGCGCGGTTTCCGCAGTTGCGCGGGGGCGAGCGACGAACTTCTCAGCAAGGTCCGGGTCGAAGCCCGGGGCCGGGCGCTTCGCTGGGAAGAACAGGACGAGGACATAACCGTCGAAGACGTGCTCGCGGGCCGCTGGCCGGCGTGACTCTTTCAGTGCTCAGGCGGGAATGATTAAGAAGTTTGGGAAATTGAAACGAGCAAGAAATGGAAGGGGCGCTGACGGGGTACGGATTGACGCTTTTCCGAATCGCCCGGCGACTCCGCCTGTGGGATTTGTTTAATAGAGTTCAGAGCGCACGCGGGCGAATGGGAATGCTGCCGTGGTACGACCCATTCGACACCACACATGTGATGCTGGCTATATCGAGCCAAGTCGCCTCTCAAACCAGCGATTACATTGAAATCTCGCACCAGACTTTCGTACCGTTGCTCGCGACGGAAATCCGCGAATTACCAGGTTTCGACGCGGACGATTGCTTTCTCCGATTGATGAACGATTTGCCCGATGAGCCCAACCCATATTTTACTTTTACGTACGGACCTTTCGGCGTAAGATTCACCATTTACCGTGATCGCAGCCGGTTTCGGATCATTGTCGTCGTCCTCTGGCGGCGTCCGACTGCATCGTTACAAGAGGGAGCATTCGGCAAGCGGGAATGAATTAGCAATGCTGTAAAGGGAGATTTACTTTTCGAGCCGGGCGAAAGACGCGAACATCGCGGATGTCGCCTTGCATTCCCAAAGAGTTTACCGTTTCCTACGCCCATCATCCCTAACGCCTACGCAATTTCCTCAATTCGAAGCGCTTGTGCCGCCAGACCGTAGACCATCGGACCCACCACCAGCATCGCCGCCCATAACCACGACCTCAAACCCATCGCCAGAACGGTCAATTTCAAGGTCATCCAGCCCGAATACTTCCGCGCCCGCCAAGCCCTGGAAAAGACTGGATTTCAATGAGGAATTGCTCCCGTGGAGCACTCGCTTATTCCCCATTTTTCAACCATTCCTCTGCTTTTTTTCGGAACTCTTTCGATCGCGGGTCCTCGCGGAGGGATTCGTAGGCCGCGTGCAGATAGTCATGAGCGGCCTTGCTGCGATCCGCCAATTCTCGATCCAAGGCCCACTGCTGCTTTCCACCATCAGTGCCCGCAAAAACGTTACCTCGCGCCCCGCCCAAACGGTGACTCCGCCCGATGACCTCGCCCATCACCGCCGCCACGTCATTCAGCGACTCGACCGATTTCACGTCGTCACTGGAAAGTTCCTCGCTCCAGCAGTCCTTCGTCTTGACAAGGAATTCCTTGTCGCCGATCTGCGTGTGCCCGATGAGCCAGACCGTCGGATCATTGAGCTTCTGATACGCCTCCGCGACAAACGCCCCGCGCCCGCCCGATCCGCTGTCGGCTTCGAGAAGCCTCGCGCGGACCGCCCCGGGGATGGGCTCTTCTTTGAGTTGAAGAATTAGAGGATCTTCGGATTCGACCAGCGGCGAGGCGAGCAGCACCAGATATTTTTGCAGCCCCTGACTTCCGCTGCTGCCCACCCGCGTCCAATCGACCGCGTCGAGCACAGCCGCCTGCAACTCCGCATGATCCTTGAAACGAAATCGCTTTCGCGTCGCCTCCGACAAGCCCTTCTCGATGTAGGTCCAGACCGCGTCGATCATCGCGGCCCGCTTCTCGGCGGTTAGCGGCCTCATCACGTCCTCGACCGAACCGCCTGACTCGCGCCTCGACTTGAACCGAAGCGGGTCGCCCTCCGCGTATTTTTTGACATACTTTTTCATCGTTCCCGAACGAGCTTCCTTGAACAGTTCTTTCAGGCAGGGGTGCCGCTCGTCCCACGCACCCGTCGCCGTCTTTCCCTCGCGCGCGCCCACGTAAGCGAATACCATTGTCGAGATCGCTTGCCTCATCTCCTCGTCCGAAACCTTGACTTCCGACGCCCCGGCCGCGAACCTAAGCGCCGTCGTCGCCCGAAGCAAATCGAGTTCATACGGACCTCGCACGGCCTCATCGAAATCGACCAAACCAAAGTGAATGTCCTCGCCGGGCGCGCCCGGTCCTTGATATGTCCCGATGTTGCCGAGGTGAACGTCACCGTGCAGGGAAACCCATTTCCCGCGGGCGGAAATCCAATCCGCGCAATGCTCGCCGCAGAATCGATAGAACAGATCCGCCGTTCCGCGAAAAAAGTTGTACTCGTTCTTCAGCAAACTGTGGACTTTCATGGGCCAGGCCATGTCTCCGTGAAACGCCAGATGCGGATTCAAGGCCTGGATTTCATGCAGCGGCTCCGCGCCCCGCGCCGATTGTTTGCTCGTTACCAACCACGCTCCGACCAAGAGTAACCCAACAAAATTCCCTCTCACCGTCGTGCCTCCCCTATTCGATCCATTCGCCCTCTTCTTTCATGATGGGAAAACCGCCCTCCGAGATTCTCCCAGGAAACAAAAAGGGCGTCGACGCTTGGCGTCGACGCCCCAGGTTCGGTACGACTCGAAGGTCGGATTAGTCGGCGAGCTTCACCTTGGCCGCCTTCGGTCCCTTGGCGCCTTGCGTCACTTCGAATTCGACGCGCGTGCCTTCGGCAAGCGACCGATAGCCGTCCATGATGATCTCCGTTTGGTGGACAAAAACGTCTCCACCATCATCCGACTGGATGAACCCATAACCCTTCGCATCATTGAACCACTTCACTGTACCCTGCATGACCAACAACCTCTACTTCCTTGGGCAGGACCGTTCGGGCCCCTAAGAAACAAACACTGCTTCTATTTAGGCAGGGTCACCCGTTTCAACGGAAATGCCACTCTGGCCCAAGTATCGCCGAGGATGGGAAACCCGTCAAACATTTTTCGATAATTTATGCTTCATTTTACCACAGGGTTACGAGAATTGGCCGTTTTTTCGGACTTTAGCGACTGAATTGTGAAACTAGGAAGATTTCAGACGTTTCCTTAGCATCTAATCGAAACCGAGAGTATCCGATTGCTTCTTCGCTTTAAGTTTTCGTGCACCACTTACGGTTTATTCGCACGTGCGTAGGCCGCTTAAATCACAAGGAAGGTAGGAATTGCAATGTCGCGGCACTTCATCGCGGGATACACTCGCATCCAGGTCGGATTTCATGAAACACAGGACAAACAGGAGTCAAGACATGCCCGTCGCCACACTGTCGAGATCAAATAGGAAAACGTTGCCGCCGTTGAATCTAAAAAAATGGATCGAAGAGAACCGGCATCTGCTTAAACCTCCGGTGGGGAATCAGTACCTCTACAAGGGCCAGGACTTCTTCGTCATGGTCGTCGGCGGACCCAACGCACGCAACGATTTTCACATCACCGACTCGGAAGAGTTTTTCTATCAGGTGAAAGGTGACATCGTGGTCCAGACGCGAGAGGACGGAAAGATCATCAACAACAACGTTCGTGAGGGCGACACCTTTTTCATTCCGCCCAACGTGCCGCACTCGCCGCAGCGCCCGCCGGACACGATAGGACTTGTCGTGGAGCGCGTCCGCCCGCCGGAGGAAATGGAGCACCTGGTGTTCTACTGTGAGAAATGCGGCGAGCTGGTGTGCGACATCGAATTCGCCTGCAAGGACATCGTCGTCCACTTCCGCGAGACGATGGAGGCCTTCTGGAAGGACGACAAGCGGCGGACGTGCGCGAAATGCAGCACGAAGGTTCCCAAGCCGGGCCCGGTGTTGACGCTGCCGTCGTGTTAACGGAATTGCGAATGACGAATAGCGAAGGATGAATGGCGAAGTCAAAGGATCGGGCGCTTTGACGCGACAACTGGAGCGTCAATTGATCCGTCGTTGAAAGGAGTCTTCTCTCCACCGATTTTCCAAAAATGAGAATCTCTCGGTATTCGCACTCCGCTCAACACGCGGATCGCAAGAAAATCGCGCAGGCACTGAAAAAAACTCAAAGTCAGTTTGACCACGGGCCAATCGCGGCGTACGCTTTATTGGGACGTGATAACTTCGGCTTCGACCGAGCATCAAGGACACGCAATGACTCTTAAAGCTATTCATTCTGAGTTTATTCCTCCGGCGTAAGTTCCCTCATTCGCCGCATCGTCTATCTGACGCGTGTCCTCCCGGTTCGATCGGTTTTCGACGAATGACGCGGATGGCGTTCGCGCCGTTTTGGCGCGCATTCGCCGCGCGGAAGGACCATTCCTCAAATAAAGGATTCATAAAGTGACAGAAAGAATCGATTGCAGGTGTCGCCCGGCATTGTGGAATTTGGCGCTGATTGTCCCCGTTCTGTTGTTCCTGGGTGGTAGAAACGCGCTCGGATAGGGCGTTGTTTTCGTCGACCGCAAGGCTACCGGCGCTGACGACGGGACGAGCTGGGACGATGCCTTCCAGAATTTACAAGCGGCGCTGGATGTGGCGGAGAATTCCGCGGGGGCGATTCAGCAAATATGGGTGTCGGAGGGGAACTATGTTCCATCCCGGCGGACGAACCCGGATGATCCGCGCTCGGCGACGTTTCAACTCGTCGGGGGCGTCAGCATATTCGAAGGATTCGACGGGACCGAAGATTCAATCGACGGGCGAGTCATTGAGGCCCACCCCACGGTGCTCAGCGGCGACTTGAGCGGAGATGATCTGCCAGGATTTCTTCAAACTGAAGACATTGCTCAGCACGTAGTGACTGCCATTCGGGCGGCGCCTGGAACTCAAGTCAATGGATTCATCGTCCAGGGCGGGAATGCTTCCGATTCCGACGATGGAAGAGATCGCGGCGGCGGGTTGTATATTTCCGATTGTGCCCTGGTCATACGCGACTGCACATTCCGAGAGAATTCGGCGGGTACCAGTCCCTACGGTCCGGCGTTTGGAACCAGCAGCGGAGGCGCTGTTTATGTGGAGAGCACCACGACTTGGAAGGAATCCGAGCTTAAAAGCCTTTTCGTTGATTGCGCTTTCAGCGGAAATCTGGCGTTTGGCGTCGGCGGAGGGCTATATGCGGTGGACGCAAGTGTCGAAGTCTTTCATGGTAAATTCACGGAGAATCGAGCATACGACGGCGGCGCGTTGGCCGTCTATGGGAGTTCGGACAGCACCTTTGAGGCAAATCATTTCACTGCGAATCGCGCGGCATACGCGGGCGGCGCGGTTTCGATCGACGCCGGCGCATCAATACTGCTAACAGGGTGTCATTTTCGGGAGAACCGGGCTGATTGGTCAGAGGGCGCTATTGAAGGAAGGAAAGCCCATAGTATGAGGGTCGAAGCCTGCGTATTTGAGGAGAATCCCGCCGAGTCCATGGCCGGAGCGATCCTTGGGCGGTTGTATGCGGACATCGTCAGTTGCACTTTTCGGCGGAACTCGGCAGAACTGGGCGGGGCGGTTCACACGTATTTCTCGACCGTGCATTTGAGCGACTGTCGATTCTTTTCGAATTGGGCAACACTTGGTGGCGGCGCCATCGGAGGCGGGTGGCTCGACATTAGCGATTGTTATTTCGACGACAACGATGGCGGTCAATTCGGCGGCGCGATTCTTGCGACCTATGATTCAGAGACCCAACGATACCGATTTCTTGAAAATCGAGCGGTCGGAGGGGGCGCGATCCATGCCGCCGGGCGCGAACACCGAATCATCGATTCGGAGTTCGATGCGAATTATGCGGATTTCGGGGGAGCGCTCGCCTTCGACGACTACGGCGAAGCGCTTATGGACCGATGCGAGGATTGGCGCAACGGGGCAGAGGTCGGAGATGGGATCTTCGTCACGGGCGACGACTCGTCACTGGCACTGGTGAGCTCATTGGTAGCGGGAAACCGCGCCGATGCGTACGGGGGCGGGATTGCGTCCGGGAGCGGTTCGACGCTCCTGGGTAACTGCACAATTGCCCAGAATCAAGCCGATGCCCTGGGGGCAGGGCTAATCGCCGGGGATGGAGCAGTAATTCGAAACTCGATCGTCTGGGGCAACGCCGTCAGCGCCTTCGACGGCCCGAGGACGGATGAGGCCGCTCAATTTGAGGGAATAGAACTGACCGAGATTTCATACAGCGATGTACAGGGTTGGACCGGCGAATTCGGCGGCGATGGGAACTTCGGACTTGATCCACTTTTTGTTTCGCCGAATGAATGGTGGAGCAATTACATAGGCGATTTTCGATTACAGCCCGATTCCCCCTGCTTCAACGCGGGGCTAGCGGAAACAATCGACTGGGGTCCTTGGAACCCGCCGCCGAATCTGGACCTGGACGGCAAGCCTCGCGTGCTTTGCGGCTTGATTGACCTGGGGGCGTACGAGTTCGGGCTGACCGGCGATGTGGATTGCGATCAACGATTCGATCTCGACGACTTGGCGTACTGGCCGGAATGCGCGCTGGGACCGGCGGTTGTCGCCCCGTGTAATTCGTTCGACACGGATGGCGATTTCGACGTGGACCTTCAGGATTTCGCGGCGCTGCAAGGCCTCATGGAACCATAGAGGCAGCTGATTCCCTCCCGGGCGTGATTCTTACGAATCTTGAGAAGGTCGAAAAACTCGCGAAGCAACTGCAATACCTCGCCCGGACAGCGGCCGTCGACGCCATGTCGGGTGATTACGCCGTACACCCAAGCCGATTTCGCAGACGCGGCCAGTGCCCCTACGGCGCCCAGGGTAGGTCGTTCATCCTGGACCGATAAGCGGCTTTCAAACTCCCATTGGATGTGATAAGATAAGTCGAGTCGCCGGGGGGCGGGGCGAGGGGAGATTCCGACAGTTATCTTGGCGGCGTCCGCGACGCGAAAATCGACGAATCCGATCCATTGGCCAAGGGGGGAACCATGAAACCACGAATCATTTCCTGCGATCGCAGGCAGTTCGCCTCCGAAATCCGGTCGGAGTTTCCCGTGCATTCAAATTGGCGCGAACGGGATCGCTCGAGGCATCGTGCCCGATTCGTATCCCGATTCGATCGGCCGATCACGGCGACGGTGCTGGCGTGCGTCGCGCTGAGCGGCCCGTCCGTTTCGGCGGGCGAGCGATCCGTGGCGCGGGAATGGAACGAGCAGCAATTGTCCGCGGTGCGGCGCGATCTGGCCCGGCCGACGATTCACGCCCGAAATCTTTTTCACGTTTCGATGGCGATGTGGGACGGATGGGCGGCGTACGACGATACGGCCGACACGTTTCTGATCAATGAACACGCCGAGGCGACGAACGTCGAAGCGGCCCGGGCGGAGACGATCAGCTTCGCCGCGTACCGCGTGCTACGCTCGAGATTCGCGAATTCGCCCGGGGCAGCGACGTCGCTTACCAACTTCGACAACAAGATGACGGAGTTGGGTTATGACAAGAATTTCACGTCGACGATCGGGGATTCGCCTGCGGCGCTGGGCAACCGCATCGCGGCGGCGGTGATCGCCTTCGGTCTGGCGGACAATTCGAATCAACAGAACGGCTACGCCAATCGGCACTATGTTCCGATCAATCCGCCTCTGGTTCCGCCGCTTCCGGGGAATCCTAGCATCGTGGACCCGAACCGCTGGCAGCCGCTGGCGCTGGATTTTTTCGTGGATCAAAACGGCAACGTGATCGTCGGCGGGTATCCGGCGGCGTTGAGTCCGGAGTGGGGACAGGTGACTCAGTTTTCGCTCAGCGACGACGAACTGACCGTTTATCGCCGCGGGGGGTTTGATTATTGGGTTTATCACGATCCCGGTCCGCCGCCGCTGATCGGCGGAGTCGGCGATGAAGCGTACCGATGGGGTCATGAGCAGGTGGCGATCTGGAGCAGCCACCTCGATCCGACGGACGGCGTGTTGTGGGACATTTCGCCTGGGGCCCGCGGTGGCGAGACGCTGCCCGATCCGGCGGACTACGCGGACTATTACGATTTGCTCAACGGCGGCGATCACAGCACGGGCTACCCGGTGAACCCGGTCACCGAAAAGCCCTACGAGACCAACATCGTTCCCCGCGGGGATTTCGCCCGCGTGCTGGCGGAATTCTGGGCCGACGGACCTAGTTCGGAAACGCCGCCGGGGCACTGGTTCACGATTCTTAACTATGTGTCCGATCACCCGATGTTTGAAAAGAGATTCGCCGGGACCGGTCCGATCCTGGATGATCTTGAATGGGACGTAAAGGCGTACCTTTCCCTGGGCGGAGCGATGCACGACATAGCCGTTTCGGTATGGGGGGCCAAGGGATGGTATGACACAAGCCGTCCGATTTCCGCGATTCGTTACATGGCCCAGCTCGGACAGTCGTCGAATCCCGGCGGGCCTTCGTATCATCCGAATGGAATTCATCTCTATCCGGGGTTGATCGAAGTCATCACGCTGCAGAGCACGGCGCCGGGACAGCGTCATTCTCATCTGGCGGGTTATGAAGGCAGGATCGCCATGCGATGCTGGCAAGGACCGGATTACATTACCAATCCGGCGTCGGACGTGGCGGGAGTGGATTGGATTCTTGCGGAACTGTGGTGGCCCTATCAGCGACCCACGTTTGTCTCGCCGCCGTTTCCCGGATACACGTCGGGGCATAGCGCCTATAGCCGCGGGGCGGCGGAAGTGCTGACGCTGTTGACTGGGAGTCCGTATTTTCCGGGCGGCCTGGGTGAGTTTCATTGTCCGCGAAATCAATATCTTGTTTTTGAGGACGGACCGAGCGTGGACGTGACATTGCAATGGGCAACGTATCAAGACGCCGCGGCCCAATCGGCATTTTCGAGAATCTGGGGCGGGATTCATCCAGGGTTCGACGACCTTCCGTCGCGTCACATCGGGGCGGCCATCGGACCGGAAGCCTTTTATTTCGCCGCGCGATATTTTAACGGCGAGGCCGTGATCGGCGACGCGAATCGAGACGGGCAGCGGGACCTCAGCGATTTCGCCGCCCTGCAAACCTGCTTCGGCGGGGAGGGATCGGATGCGTCGAACGCCAACTGCGTTTTTGCGTTCGACCTCGACGACGATCTGGACGTCGACTCCGCCGATTTTGACCAATTCGGAGGCGTGCTGGACGGACCTTGAACCGTTAACGCCGCCTATACCTTACGGACACGGAGTTCCGGGGTTGCAAACCCTTAGTGTGTAGGACCCCGTCAGCAGATTCGTGTCCGCCCCGTACCCGCAGGCGTTCCACGACTCGTAGCTGCGAACCCGGACGAACCACTCTCCCGTCATGTCCAGCGTCGAGTTGTCGATCCGCGCCGTATAGGAGCACGAAGGATCCGTGGCGTGAACGTCCCCGTTGGGGTCGAT
>Ga0187893_10014861_pt1 | contig 10531 bp, 8 predicted proteins | sample MA1701074metaG_FD_139574 | JGI IMG/M metagenome (GOLD analysis project Ga0187893, IMG submission 139574) | White microbial mat communities from a basaltic lava cave in the Kipuka Kanohina Cave System on the Island of Hawaii, USA - MA170107-4 metaG ...
GATGCCGGGGATCCAGACGGGGCCGCCGGCCGAGCCACCGAACTCGTTGCGGATCAACTGCGGTGGTTTCTGGTAAAAGTCCTCGCGGCGGCGCGCTTTGCCGAACGCGTTGTTGCGGTGCGTCTCGAAGACAGAACCGTGAAACTCGTTGGTGCCGCTTTTGGTCGACATCACGATTGTGGTGGGCCGGGTGAACTTGGCCGAAGAGTTGTTGTTCTCCACCTTGAATTCCTGGATCGTGTCGAGGCCTGGCGGGCGGCGGATAGTGCCGCCGTAAACGCGGTCGCTCAGCGCCGAGCCGTCGAGCACGAGTTCGTGCGTGCCCTCACGCAAGCCGTAGGCGCGCGTGTTTTCCATACCCGGCACCGTTTGCAGCAGGCTGGTGACGAAGCGGCCGTTGATCGGAAGCTGTTCGATGCGCTGGCGCTCGAGGACATGCCCTAATGTGGGATTGTCCGTGGTGACCAACGGAGTTACGTCGTGTATCTCGACGGTCGTCGCTGTCTGGCCAACCTTCAGAACCGGGTTCACGACCGCCACCTGCTGCACCTGGACGGTGAGGGTAGCCTCGAAAGTCTGCATCCCGGGCGCTTCCACGGTGAGCCGGTACGATCCTGGAACTACGCCTGGGAACAGGTAGAACCCAACTTCGTTAGTCTGCGTCTTCGAGGCGATTGTGGTCGCCGGGTTGGTGAGCGTAACCGAGGCGCTTACGATGGCGGCATCCGATTGGTCTCGAACGGTACCGCGAACGCTGCTGATACTAGCCTGTGACCAGGCGGGAACTGCGCTCAGCAGAAGAAAAACAAGGGGCAGAAAACGGCGATGACGAATCTTCACACGGCTCTCCTGAAACGGCAGATTTGCCTTGAAGCATACCTGGGGATTGGCGGGCAAGTCAAGCGTAGGAGGAGTCGCCACACCGCTCCCCGACGCCCGCGCCTTGGAATAGCACCGAACCGCGCGCGTAAGCAGGCGGCGCCCGATGCAACTAATTGAAAATAAGATGCTTAATTTTTTATAGCCGCTACCGGGTCACTTGTTCCAACTCGGTGTGAAGCCGGTCGAGCGCATGCCGCAGAACGCCCAACTCTTCCGTCGCACCGTCCAGGCGTTTCTGCCGCCCCATCATTTCCAGTTGCAAGGCATTCTGGGCCGCAGGCTCGGCCCCCAACGTCCCCAGCGACCCTTTCAATGTGTGCGCCGACTGCTGCAACAACTCCGCGTCTCCACGCTCCACGGCCTCGCCAATCCGCGCCACCAGTTCGGGATATTCCTGAAGATAGAGAGCCACCACTTCCTTGAACAGGTCCTCGTCCCCGCCGACCCGCTCAATCGCGACGTTGAGATTGAAAGTCATGAGTTGTGCCGTCAGGTCCATGCAGCCTCCGCGGGTTCGATCCCTTCCCTCCTTTCTGGTTATCGGCAGATTACACAGGGAATGTGAGTCATACTCCAAAATTTACCGGTAGTAGTACCGTTTTCGGCCGCCGCCTACGCTTTGCTACGGCAGCTCTTTGATCTGGATCTTCCGGAATTCCACCAAGGAATTGTGACCGAGGAATCCCACGCGCCCCGAAGAGCGCTTCAATCCCGGATGCTTCTCCAGGACCGCCGGGTCTTTCACGTCATCCAGGTTCTCGTCGAGAATCACCTTCCCGTTCACAGTCACCTTGATGCGCCGTCCGTCGGCTACAATCTCTTCCCGGTTCCATTCGCCGGCCGGCTTCAAAGCGCCCGTTTTGGCTGGAAAAACGCCGTAGACCGACCCGTGGTACTGCGTCGGCTTGACCCGGCCTTTGTACTTTTCGTGATCGTGATCGAGCACCTGGATCTCCATACCCGAATAAGCAATGTCTCCCGCTAGCGGCGCGCGAATCCCGATCCCATTGTTCCCACCCGGCTCCATTCGGAATTCGAACCGCAATACGAAGTTCGCGTAGTCTTTGTCTGTGAGCAGGTTGCCTCCTCCGTCCTTGGGGCAGACGATGGCTCCGTCCTTGATGAGATAGCCCACCCCTTTCCCCTTGTTGAAGAGCGTCCAGCCGGTCAGCGTCTTTCCGTCGAATAGCGGGACGAAGCCTTTCTCAGCGCCGAGCGCACCCGCAAAAATCAGAATCAAAGTAGCGTGCCACATAGCTATTGATTTTATTGCGCCGGAGCAGGCCGTGTCACGGCCCCGGTCGAGGAAGGAGCGCTCTTCTTGGACAGATTCGCCGCGTGCACCTGCCGCACATTCTCCGGCATTCCTTCCATCACCTTGTTGACGCGAGCCAGGATCTGCTTCACCACTTCCGGATTTTCGAGGGCCACGTCGTAGCTTTCATCCACGTCCTTCGTCAGGTCGTACAACTCGGGCTTTGGTAAGGGCAGATTCTGACGGCCGGCGGCGGGCGCAGGATTGTACACCTGCGAATTGTGCCGCGCCATGTGCAGCTTCCACTTTCCCAATCGCGCGCACTGGAGATCGTTGAAGTCGAAATAAAGAAGCACTTCCCGTTCCATCTCCTGCTTTGCGCCTGAAAGCATCGGCCAGATGTCGATCCCATCGACGGGATTCTTCGGCAGCGCTGCATCGCAGAGCCGCGCCACCGTCGGCAGCACGTCCATCACGGATCCGATCCCGTTACACACCTTCGCTTTAGGAATCCTGGCAGGGAACCGGGCGATAAATGGGACCCTCTGCCCGCCCTCCCAAGTCGATCCCTTGCGCCCGCGCAGCTTCCCCGGACTCCCCTGAAACCACGGTCCGTTATCGGAGGAGAAAATCACCAGAGTGTTGTTCTCTACTCCGGCACGCTTCAGCGCCGCCATCACCTCACCTACCGACCAGTCGATCTCTTCGATCACGTCCCCATAGATGCCATATGGCGACTTACCTTTGAATCGCGCCGACGCTCCCAGTGGTATGTGCGGATATGTATGCGGCATGTAAAGGAAAAATGGCTGGTCCTTTGAGGATTCGATGAACTTCACTGCGCGCTCTGTGTAGCGCGGTGTCAACGTGTCGAGCGTTGCCTGCTCTTCGATCACCTTCGTGTCTTCCATCAACCATCGCGGATTCATGTCGTTCGAGTACGGTATTCCGAAATAAGAATCGAATCCGCGCGTGGTCGGCAGAAAATCCGGCAGATGTCCGAGGTGCCATTTGCCCACGCATTGTGTGCGATAGTTCTTCTGCTTGAGCATCTGCGCGATGGTGACTTCCGATGCCGGCAGCCCGGTCTTGTCGAGCGGGAAAAGCACCCTCGGCACTCCAGCCCGCACAGGATATCGTCCCGTCAGCAGCGCGCATCGCGAGGGCGAGCACACCGGATTGCCCGAATAGAAATGTGTGAAACGGATACCCTCGGCGGCCAGGCGATCGAGATTCGGTGTCCGTAGTGGAGACCCGTAGGAGCCGAGATCGCCGTATCCCAGGTCATCGCAATAGATCAGCACAACATTTGGCGGCCGCGACTGTGCGGCGGCCTGAGGGGCCAGCGCGGCAGCGGAAGTCTGCAAAAACCGGCGCCGATTCAAAGAGTGATTCATAGGGGAACCTCGTGATAGTCGAGCGCCCACTCGCGCATGTAACGCACGCGCAGGGGCACAATCTCATACAGCATGAACTCTGGATTATCCACCGATTTCAAGTACGCGCGGAGCAGGGGATTGGTGTCCCAAATCGACTGGCGGACCCTTGCGTCGGTTACCAGATGCGCCAAACCGGTTATTCGCACCTGGTCATGGTCCTTGGTGAGATAGCACAACTCGACCTTGCTGTTCGCATCCAACTCCTCGGTCTTCCCGGACGACCGCATGGACGCTACATAGACCTTAAACTCTTCGGTTCTGACCGGGGAAACCGGCCGTACGCGCGGTTGATCGGACGCGACCGTCGCCAGCATCGGGAACGGATCGTTGGCGACCACGGCCAAAGCAAGGGTCCGTACTTCCTCGGGGGTCGGAGCGGGCAGTTTTTTCATCGCAACGGCAACTTCTCAGTAAACTACACTCGGGCTACACTGCGGAGAGTGACCTGGCGCTTGCTCTGCATCTTTGGCGTGGTGGTCGGGTTGATTCTGGTTCCTTTCTTTCTCTGGGAGGAAGCGATCCAAGAGACCGCAGGACAGTTTCTCAAGTCGGGGACCAACCGGCTGCTGATCGCGTCGTTCGTGATTGCACTGCTCGCCCTGGACGTCGTCCTGCCAGTTCCATCGAGCATTGTCAGCGTGGCTGTGGGGGCGCTACTCGGATTCGCTGCGGGTACAGCTTCGATATGGCTCGGCATGACGTTGGGTTGCGCCCTGGGCTATTCTCTCGGGCGCCAGGCGCCGCACCGGTGGTTATCCGCCAAGGACCGTTCCTGGCTGGAACGTGGTTGGAACCGATGGGGAGACTGGATCCTCATCGCCTGCCGCCCTATCCCCGTGCTGGCGGAGGCGTCGGTACTGTTTGCAGGTTTCTCGCGAATCTACCTTCCTCGTTTTCTGGCGCTTTGCGCCGGAGCGAATCTCGGCGTCTCCTTGGTCTATGGCGCCGTGGGCGCATGGTCGTCGAGCATCGATGCTTTTCTGCCTGCGTTCCTCGCGGCAGTAGTGATCCCAGGATTGGGGCTAATCATCGCCAGGAGCCGGCGCCTCTGAACCGGCGCTAAAACACGAAGCGCAAGCCCAGTTGAATGGAGCGGGCGTTCTGACCCACCGTTGTGTACGTCCCAAACTGCGGGCTTCCGATGTTAAACACGACATCCTGGAAAGAAGTGTTATTGAACAGGTTATAGAATTCTGCGCGAAACTGAAATTTCATTCCCTCTCGCACGGTGAAGTCCTTGTAGATGTTCCAGTCAAAGTTGCTCTCTCCGTTCAGACGATGGGTTCCCCGGCCGAGCGTGCCGTAATTGCCAAGCAGCGGCTGGGACAAGCCGAGCGACGCGGCGTAGGTCGAGATTGGGCTGACGTCGGTGTTTACCGTACTGGGAGCTCCTGCGCGACCCAACGGGATCGGATTGAACTCGAACGGACCATTTGCATTCACCCGAACCGGGCCGTTGACAATACCGGTCATCGTGAGGGCGCGCACCCCGCGCCGGCCGCCCGCATCGAAGGTAACGGGGAAGCCGGAGCGGAAGGTAGTGATTCCGGAAAAACCCCAGCCTCCGAGCGCCGCGCGCACAAGCTGGCTCGAGGCGTCATTGAAGAACGGCAGGCGATAGTCATGGACGATGACTAGCCGTTGACGCAAATCAAACTGCGACGGACCGCGGTTATCCGCGTTGTTAGCCGGGTTCTGTTGGAGGCTGCTGTCATTAATCAGTACGCCGAGGACATTCGAATTGTCATCGATGGACTTGCCAAAGGTGTAGTTGACCGTAAACAGTGAACTGCGGAGACGCTTAACAACTTCGAACTGGGCTGAATGGAAGATCGAGTTGCCTGAAGATTCAACATAGTTCACTTCGTTGTACCGTGGATCCATGCGATTACTGATCCGGGTGGCCCCACCTGTCGCCGCGACGAACGCTCCAGTGAACTCGCTTAGCCGGGCCGTTTCATCGGCGAGGCTGGCAGCCGGGCGCGGCGGCGCGGCGATGGGATTAATAGGGTGCGTGCGCGGCAGGTAAGTCCCTTTGGTGCCCACATAGGCGGCCTTAGCGACGATTCCGTGCCATAATTCGCGTTGCACGCCAAGATTCCATTGCTGAACCTGCGCATTGCCGAGACTCTGGTCGAGCGCCGGGGATACATTGCCGTAGTTCAGAACGGTGGTCGAGACGCTGCCGACTTGTGCCTTGGTCTCGCTCTGGACCTGCGCCGTCCCTGCCACGATGCGAGCCAGTGAGTTGTTGCCCGTAAATCCGCCGGTCAATACGCCCGTTATGATAAAAGGCGGCAAGAAGCGCTGATTGGTGATCGGGTTGAGGAATACGAAATCATACGCAATCCCGTAACCGCCGCGGATCACTGTCTTGTTGTTCCCGCCGGGGCTGTAAGCAAAGCCGAGCCGCGGACCCCAGTTGCCATTGCTACGGAAGGACGGCTTGCCGAGCTCGAACTGGCCGAGAGGCCCCGCGCCGGCGGCACCGATGGGAGACCGGTTGTCGAGATTGAGATTCGAGATCAGTTTATTCGCTTCGGTTGGACCACCTGCCCATTCATACCGGAGACCCAGATTGAGCGTGAGGCTACGGCCCACTTTCCAGTCATCCTGGAAGAAGCCGTAAGCGTTCTTCACGCGGTTGGCGCGCACCGAGTCTCCAAACCGCTGCTGAAAGACGGCAGGGGTGCCGCTGGCAAAGGCATCCCAGTTTGCGAATTGGAGGAGTGGCCGCTGGAGTGCGTCGAAGAAGCTGTCGGCCTCCAGATAGTAGTACTCGAAACCGGTCTTGAAGTTGTGCCTCCCGCGAACGAACGAGAAGTTGTCGGTGAACTGATACGTGTTCTGCGAACGTCCCTGGGGCAGTCCTTCCCACACACCGAACTGATCGACTTGCGCATTTTGGAACGCGATTCTCGGCCCAAGCGGGTAAGGGGTATCGATGGGGAAAGCCGGCAGCGAGCGGCCGAAGCCGAAACGAAATTCATTCACCGCCGTGGCGCCGAACGAGTGTGTATGCGCGGCGATGGCTTGCTTGGGTCTGTTGGTGGAAGTAGCGCCAAAGTTGGGCAAGTTAGTATTGATAAACGTCAAGCCTGAGCTGGCGGACACCGAATCGGATGGGTTGTAGCGCAGCCAGAGCGTGTCGCTGGGAGATAGAATGAAGTCACCGCGAATACTGAAGCGCCACAAGTCGGTCCGATTGGGAGCGCTGGTTTGAATCGTGCCCGTGGGGCTCGAAGGCAACTGATACTGTTGAACCAAAGCGCGCGCCGTAGGGTCGGTGACAGCCGCCAATTGTTCCGCGGTTGGGACGCGCGCGATCCGTGCGGCACCCGCTCCGCGCTCCTTTTCGCCTTCATAGGCGACATGGAAGAACGCCTTGTTGCGGCCGTCGAACAGCTTCGGCAGGAAGACCGGTCCACCCACTTCGAAACCGTAAGCATTGAAGCGTACGATGTTTGTCTTCCCGCTTCGGTCGAAGAATGGCCGGGCGTTCAGCTTGTCGTTCTTGAAAAATTCCCACGCTTCGCCGTGCAGGTCGTTGGTGCCGTTCTTGGTGAGGTATAGCACTTGGGCCGAGGAATTCCGCCCGTACTCTGCGTTGAAGTTATTGGTGATCACCTTCACTTCCTTGATCGTGTTGAAGATCAGCGGTGTGATGACCCCACCGGTTCCGGTAACGGATACGTCGGTGGACGTGATTCCATCGATAGTAATATTGTTGCCGCGGCCTCGTCCGCCGTTGGAATTGAAACTGCCACTGCCGAGGAAGGGATTGTTGGCCGACACTGGCGTAGTCCCGGGCAGTGATACCGCGAACAGATTCGGATTGCGGTTCACAGGAATATTGATAACAGTCTCTCCGGTGTAAGCCTTTTGTAACTGCGCATTCTCGACATCGAGTTGCGTCACGGCGTCGGTGACGGTGATGGTCTCGGTGACCTGGCCCACTTCGAGCGCAAAGCGCACGGAGGATGTCTCACCTGCCCTCACTTCGGCAGTCGTGGTCGAGACCCGGAAACCGCTGGCTTCGGCGCGCACCTCGTAGTTGCCGATTTTCAGCAGGTTGAATACAAACACTCCCGAAGCGTCGACGTCTGCGCTGCGTTGTTCGCCTGTTTCCAGGCTCTTCAGAGTTACTTTGGCAGCCGAGACGGCTGCTCCTGATGAATCGAGGACAGTTCCTTTCAGGTCTCCTGTAATTTGGCCCCAGAGAGTGGCGGAAGCCAGAAGAAAAACGGAGAGACACCGCGAGTAGATCGTGTTGGACATGGCCCTTTCCCTTTCTTGTGCTGGAGATGGAATCGGCACCCGAATCCCCAAAGCGTTGTAACGCTACTTTCATATTACTCCGTAAGGAGACGGTTTGCGGGGGCAAAGTGTTAAAAACGTGGGGTGAAGCGGGGTTCGCGCGGGCTCGCGACCAAACGGCGTGTTTACCTGAACCTGATCGAGATGCTCACACGCTCTGGATGAGAGCGATATAGCGCTCCCCGTCCCATGCGGGATTGGGACAACTGGTGTGACTACTCTCCGGATCCCCTTCGATGTGGCCCTTGATGCCACAGTCGCGAACTGTGGGCGCGTGAGCGATCGGAACGCCATAGCGGGCACACCGTCACTCACAAGATTGGCCGAGGCAAGATATTGCTCATCGGTGGGGTAAAGGTGGATGCCGCCGCTCCACTGATTCACATGCTCAATGCCGATGCCTCCCTGGCTAATGTCGTAACTCATCGAGCGTATATGGTTTGCGATGTGCGTGTCCCGAGCCATTTGCGTGATGACGCCTTCCCGGTTGACCCGACCCCAGCGACAGGAAGATCGCTCATTCTCACCGACTACATCAGTAATCAAGCACGCCGGCTTTACGATAGGACTCCCGCACACGCGCGAGTTGCTCTTCCGCCTCGAGCAACCCCATTGACTGAACCATCTGCCGAACGGGCGTCCTGGGATCATTTGACCAGAAAATGCCGCAGTCCTCGTCTTCGTAGTAGCGGAACCCGATCCTCTCCCCAAACATCTCTTCGAGCGCTTTACCATTTCGCAGCTTCGAACTCCAGGGCAGAATGGCGTAGCTGAGATCGAGCTCATGAACTAGCACCTGCTCAGGCGGCGTCGCCTGCGCGGCAAGCTTGCCGGTCGGCTCAAACACCGAGGCGTTATTCCGCCAAGTGCTGGAGACGATGTAGCAGCGCTGCTGCATCGCTCGGGCGGCGGGCTGGGCGACTTGCGGCGACTGTGTTGGCCATGCAACCAGTTCGGCGCCCTTACGCGCCAGTTCCTGCCATCCGCGGTCGAATTCCATGTCGTAGCAAATCTGGATTGCCAGCTTTCCGAAGTCGCAGTCGAACACCGGCAGTTCCTTGCCGGGGCTCGAGCCGCCTTCCATGGTGTTACCGTCGCCGGATACCACCAGATGCACCTTCCGGTAGGTCCCTGCCACCTTGCCCGTTCGATCCACCAGCACGGCAGCATTGGAGGAGCGCTTTGTATGGTACGACTCTCGCAAATAGGTCGGAACAATGACGTAGCAACGATGCTCCCGAGCCGTTCGCATGAATGTATCGCCCACGGGACCCTCAAAGGCTACGGAACGCGACAGCGCATCGTCGCCGACCTCGCCCGTGATCGCCGCCTCGGGAAGGATCGCCAGATCGAGACCCCGGCCGTACCTGCTTTTGGATACCTGGACCATACGATCGATAATCGCGGCCAGTTGCTCGAGCCGCTTCTCAAGGCCGGGATAGCGACCCCAAAAAGACTGCATCGCCGTGCCGACAATCACCTTGCGAGGCAGCAAACCTGAGGTACTCTTGCGCACGCCACGGGCCGTTTCAGACGGCAGGGGAGCGGCTTTCCCGACGGCTGTAGAGCCCAAGCCGGTTAGAAATACTCTGCGTTTCACCATGGTGCTCTCCCTGTTCCGGGTGCCTATGCGTCCGATGCGCTCATTCTACTATGGTTCTCACAAAGCCGGAACTTGTTGTTACACTCGATCACTGCTCATGCGCCACGAAGTCCGGCGATCACGCCAATCAGAAGCGCCAGAACGTAGGTGGACATGAATCTCCTCTTTCATCCAGGAAGGCCGTAAATACCTGCTTAGTCCATGCTTAGTCCAGGTTTAATTAAGAATACGCTTTGTTGTTGAAATTGCGGAACTCCGTGGACTTCACCATAGGTATGAACGCATCGCAGCTTGACCTTAAGACGGCACGCAATATTGGCGAATAACAGTGGTTTGAAACTCCGCCCAGGCAAGCCGGGCTTGCCCAAGTCATCCTACTGGAAGAATGCCTTCAGAGCCTCGTACTCACTCTCAAACACCTGCATAGCCGCGGGTGCCCGTTCTCCAAAGCCCAAACCCTCCAGCGTCTCCAGGGCCGTCCCCTCGGCTGCCCGGTGCCACTCCTGGGCTTGAATGCCGTGTTGCCCGACTAACCGGTCTGTGAGCGCGACCACTTGCCCAAGACTCGATGGTGCGGTCTGGATCGGCCATCCATTGTGGTGACACGCGACAGCCGCGACGATGGGCTCGGGCAGCTTCCAGTGGCGCAGAACCTCGGCAGACAACTCGGCATGATCCAGCCCGGTGATCTGCCGTTCGCAGGAAATCAGATCGGCCTGCCCAGCCTCGTAAACTTCCCGGATCCGGCGATATTCCTCTCCAAAGCCCAACGCGATCGGCAGAATTCCCAGGTTCTGCAACAGCCCTGCTGTGAAGGCGCCCTCAGCATAATCGACCGGGAACTCGAGCGCCATCAGATCCGACATGACCGCGCAAGCCGTTGCGTGCAGATTAAATTGCCGTGCGCTCCAGCCTTCGGGCCATTTCTGGTTCTTCCACATATGATTGATCGAGAGACTGATGGCCACGTTGCGGATCTTAGCCAATCCGAGAATCGACACTGCGTGCCGAACCGAGTTGACCTCGCCGCGGCGC
>Ga0187893_10014863_pt1 | contig 10530 bp, 9 predicted proteins | sample MA1701074metaG_FD_139574 | JGI IMG/M metagenome (GOLD analysis project Ga0187893, IMG submission 139574) | White microbial mat communities from a basaltic lava cave in the Kipuka Kanohina Cave System on the Island of Hawaii, USA - MA170107-4 metaG ...
CGCTCACACTCGACGAGATGTGATTGACCACCCACAACTCATTCGTCGAACGCCAGCGCACCGACACCGGATCAACCCCGACCGGCACGTCGCCAATGGCCGTTGGCACGACCGACGAGACGTCGAACAACTCGACCCGCCCATCCGCCAGATTGCACACCGCCAGCGTGCGCCCATCCGGCCCAAGCGCGACCGGATGCACCGGGGCGGTCTCGAAGTTGACGAAAGCCGATTGCGCGCCAGCCCGTGGGCCGACGAACAAGCCAGTTCCCAACAAGAAAGCGAACACCACGCATTGGAACCAGGCCCGCAATCCAACGACCCCGACTGCGAAAGCCCCTTCCACTCGAAAATTCTGCACAGAACCAGTGCGTGTGGAGAGCATGGGTGATTCTTACCACAATTAAGCTGGACATTCACTCTGCAATACCAAGCCACCGGGCAAACCTGTCTGCCGTTCGCCGACGAAGCTTGCGCTGATTTCGCTCCGGGCCGCCTCGCCTCCCTTCACGCGCGCTCGTCACGGCTGAACAGTCGCGCAGTCGCGCGGCGCTTCCGTTGAGAGCTTGGCTCGGTCGCTCCGCTACTTCCTCCGTTCCGCTATGCGCTCCACTGCGGAATCGCGTCGTCTTCCTTCGCCAACATCCCAACCGAAGCGAGTGTTCATCAGGGACCGACAGACAACACGTGGCGATCCATTTGTCATGAGTTCATCTGTTCGTGGAAGGGAGTGCTCATCGCCGGGCCTATGCGGCGGGTCCGCCGTCGCGTCCTCAGCGCGTGAAGTCAGGCGGGCCATTGTATGGCGGATTCGGGAAGTTCAAGGATACTACGGGTCGGCTCGACACACGCTCGCCGCTTCCGTTCCTCCTTGAGCTTCCCGCCTCCGCCAGGGGCCTGCTTTTAGGATTTCACGCGCACCACCGTTTCGCTGCGCGACCTGAAATCGAATACTATGAGCACATCACTACTCGTTTCCACCGAAGCGCCTCCGTTGCCGGAGCGCATTGTTACTGACTGGCGGCGGTTTTCGTCGGGCCTGTGGCGCTTGCCCGAGGGCGACATCCAAGCCGCTTACTGCGCGGACACGTTCCCGAAGGTGAAGGTCTTCATGCACGCGGGGCGGTTGTTTGCCAACTGCAGCGGACATTTCTCCGGCCCGATCCGCGCGGCGGCGGATTGCTACCCACTGATTCCCGCTGACGATTATCGCGGGCCGGAGCCTCGCCGCTACTCCTACGAAGGCTGTAAAGCGGCCTGCCAAGGCGAAGTGTTCAAGCTCGGCGCAAAAGTCGTGTTCGAGGCATCCGACTCGACTGTTGATGAATGGCGTCGGTTGTTCCGCGTGCTCTATGCCGATGGTGGGATGTTCGCGCGCGGCGTCACCTACCTCGAATTCCTCGACCAACGGCTTTCGTCCAAGTCGGAGAACGAGCGCGCCGCCCACTTAAAGGAACTCGTCGAGTGCGGTTTAGACACGATGCCGCGCACCCAAGCCGAAATGCAGAGGTTGCTCGAAGGCGACGACGCAGCCGCGACTCGTCCTCCAGGTCAGCAACTCGATTTCACGCTATGACCGCACTCACCAAGACCGTGCGGCGCGTGACGCAGGATTGCTACGGCTACGGGCGCAACGCGCGCAAACTCGTGGTCGCCTTTGAGAAGGGCGACCTCATCACTATTCGCGAACAGGGCCGACGCACCAAGCACACGGCCCGGCTCTACGATGTTCTCTGGTGGATACTGCGATGTCAGGCGGACAAGGCTCGCATGGAGAAGTTGCGCGAACGAAAAGCGAAGAAAGCAGCGCGGCTTTCGGAGCGTCGCCAGCGCGCCGCCGAGCGAAGGGTGTTTCGCAACACTTTACGAGAGGAGGCAAATGTATGAAGCCCGCGACCTATCGACCGAAGACCGGGTTCCACCCGTTCACCGTAGCCGAACTGGACGGAACCCTATTCCACCGCACTGCCAGCGAGGACTTGTGTTTCTGGCCGTGCCCGTATGGAACCAGTGAAGTTGTCTTCGAGGGCTTCGTAAAATCTGATGGCGGCATTCGCCACTTGGTTCACCGCTACGACCGTGTGACGTTGCACGGAGCAGCACTCGACACGCTCGAACACGGCACATTCTCGCTGCGTCCTTATCAACTCGCGCAAGCGGGTGACGGCTCGATTACCTCGTGCGCTCTCGCGCTCTTCGTCCGCTGGTGCAAGGAAACAGGCCGTTGTCCGACGACGCTCTACAAACAAGCCTATGACCGCGAGCACACGCCCGATTGGGCCGAGACCGTCGCCTTCGCCGATTGGCAAGGCGTCGCGTATCCCGCCCGGTGGGGCGCAACCGAAGTCGCCGGCCTCCTGGAGTCGCTTCACGCCGTCAACTACCACAGTCTCGCGGGAGTGCTCGCCCAACTCGCGGCAAGTCTGTGAAAGTGGAATGTCACAGGGTTAACGGTGTTGCGAGAGAAGCGGCGCGAGTGTCCGGCTGAGGCTGGTGATGCAGCCGGTCGATGGCTTCGCGGGCGGCATCGGGGAGTTCCGAGGGGGGTCAAAGAAGATGGGCGTGGAAAGGGATCAGCGCCCGTATCAACCCCGGCCTTGCAGCAGAGGAAAAGTTCTACGTGTCTTGCGGGGAACTGAAGATGTGACCGGCGCGCGACGTCGGACTGCGACGATGCGATGGGTGCTATGCTGTTGTTTTTCTTTGGGAGTGGCGAGCCTGAGCAACGCCGATGCCATTCAAGGGCCGGTGGGCAAGGGCGCGGATGCGAGGATCTTCGCCCAGCCAACCCTGTTCAGCTTCAAGATCGACCTTTCGCCTGAGGATGCTGCGTCGTTGAAGCGTGAACCGCGTAAATCGGTGCCAGCCAAAGTGGAGGTGGATGGCCGTGAGTTCGCGCGCCTGGGCGTTCACCTCAAGGGAGCCCAAGGCAGCTTCCGGCCACTGGATGAAAAACCGGCTCTGACGCTGGCGTTCGGGAAATTCACGCCGGGCCAGAATTTCTTCGGCCTGCGGAAGATTCACCTCAACAACTCGGTCCAGGATTCCACTTATCTGTGCGAAGATCTGGCCGGCGAACTTTTCCGCCGCGCCGGTGTTCCGGCCCCGCGCACGGCCTGGGCGACCGTCGAGTTGAACGGGCGGAAGCTCGGCCTGTACGTATTGAAGGAAGGGTTCAGCAAGGATTTCCTCGCAGTTCATTTCAAGAACGCAACCGGCAATCTTTATGATGGCGGCCTGCACCATGAAATTACTGAGCCCTTGGAACTGGATTCGGGCGACGGTTCCCCGGACCGCTCAGACCTGGTCTCACTCGCCGCGGCAGCGCAAGAAGCCGATCTGAAGGTACGATGGGAACGGCTGCAACGCGTTCTCGATCTGGATCGCTTTATATCGTTTATGGCCACGGAGATTTTGGCTGGGCATATTGACGGCTATTCCTTGATGCAAAATAACTATCGTCTCTATTTCGACCCCACGTCCGGTCGCGCCGTGTTCCTGCCTCACGGAATGGATCGGATGTTCTACGAACCGCAAGCCGCGCTGGAACCGACCATGAAGGGACTGGTCGCCACGGCTGTATTGACCACCCCGCAGGGGCTGGCCGGCTACCGGCAGCGCCTCGCCGAACTGAGCGAAAAAGTTTTCAACCCCGAGTGGCTTACCAACCGCATCGACTCAGCAGTCCGCCTGCTTGCTCAGGTGGAACCACTTGTTGCCCGTGAATCTCAACCTCTTCGCCAGCGAATCGTCGCCCGCGCCGCCTGTGCGAAAGCAGCGGCTGCGAAATGGCGATAGGACTGAACCGCGCAGCGTGCAAAAAGCAAATTCCTATCTTCAACTATGAAAATCAGAACATCGCTCTTTGCGCTGGCCACCGTGCTGCTGGCGTGTGGCATGAATATCAACGCCGCAGATGAATCCCCGAAACCCAACACCCTTCCCGGTAGCGGAGAAACAAGCCGACTGGAAACTACTACTTCGAGGCAAGACCACCGCGGGCTGGTCAACGCTCTGACTGGCGCCGTCGCCGGAACTCGCCGGGCGGGCAGCCGTGCGCGCGGCGGAAAGCCACACTGAGGTATTCGGCGGAGTTGAAACCGCACCGCTCTGCGATGGTCGCCAGTGAAAGATGCGTATGAGTGAGCAATCGGTCCGCCTCCCGGAGCCGGTGGGCGAGAATCCGCGCATGCGGGGTCGAGCGCAAGTGCTCGCGAAAGCGTCGTAAGTCGCACACCATTTGCCAACTGGATAAAAATGCCCCTCGCTGCCTTCCCGAAATGTTTCCTCGACGCTCTCTGCGTAACGCGAACGATGACCGTGGACCAGTGGATCGATCTCGCATTGCAATTCGATGTCGATGGACTGGAGTTTTATTGGGGCTTCACGCCGCCAGAAAATCCGAAAGAGTGGGAGCGTCTTCGCAGAAAAGTTGAGCAGCAGAACCGTTCAATTCCCATGATGTGCTATTCGTCGGATTTCACGAAATCGGCGAAGGAAGAAAGAAAGAAAGAAGTCGAGCGACAGAAAGGTGCCATTCGCGCGACGGCTGCGTTGGGCGGGAAGTATTGCCGGGTCTTGTCAGGCCAGCGCCGCCCGGAAGTGCCCCGCGACCAGGGACTGAAATGGGTTCAGGAGTGCATCGTCGAACTGCTCCCATTCGCGGAAGCGAACGAAGTGGTGCTGATTGTCGAGAACCACTACAAGGACGGCTTCTGGGAGTATCCGGAGTTCGCGCAGAAGATGGAGGACTTCCTGGAGTTGATCGATGGCATCCCTGAATCAAAATGGTTCGGAGTGAATTACGATCCGTCTAACTCAATCATCGCCGGAGACGATCCCATTCGTCTTCTGGAAGCGGTGAAGCATCGCGTCAAGACCATGCACGCAAGCGACCGTTACTTCGAAGGAGGCACACTGGAAGATCTGCGCCGAATCGAAGCCCAACCACGCACCGGCTATGCGAACATTCTCAAGCATGGTGTGGTCGGCCGCGGATTAAACGACTACGACCGAATTTTCTCCATCCTGAACAGCGTCGGCTTCAACGGATGGATTTCCATCGAAGACGGCCCTGACCCGGCAGCTGGCGTTCAGGACATGGCGGAATCCGCTCGCTTCCTTCGCACCAAAATGAAACAGCATGGTCTGCCGTAATTTCGAGACCATCTGTTGGACTTTCTTGAGACTCTTTGTCCCGTGTAGCGCATGGACCGACGAAGCCATCAATTACGGCCGCCACTTAAATCGATATTCCCAAGCCGACCTGTGAAGTGGTACGCTGTGCCCGTGCCGAAACTTCCACACCCCAAACCGTCGAACCGTCGCGGTCTGGAAAGTCCGCCCGGGCCGTTGGAGGCTCCCGACCGGCAGGATGAGTGGACCCGGCTCCGGACCATTTCATTGCGGTGCGTCCATACGACTCCGCGCTCGTTCTGCCGGTGGCACAAGCATCCTTTCGAGGAGTTGTGCCTTTCGACCGATGACACCACTTTGACAGGCAAGTCCGGCCAGGTCATCCCCACCCCGGCCAACACTCTGCTCCGCTACCGCGCTGGCGAACAGCACGGTTATTGGAATGACGAGCGCCAGCGCCCGCGCTTCTGGGTGGTGCATTTCATGGCCGACCCCCAACTGCTCAAGGCCCTGCCCAGTTTTCGCGAGCCGGAACCCGCCCGGCGCAGATGGAGGCTGACCCTTCCGCAGGTGGAGACCTTCAAGTGGCTGTTCATGCGCCTTTCCGCGGAGCATTCGCATGAAGAGCCGAGTTGCGCCGTGGCAGAGTCGGCCTGGTTGCGGCTGTTGCTGGTGAACATTCACCGCTGGGCGATGGGCACTTTTTCTTCGCCCGTGGCTCCGACGGCGGTGCGACCGGACATTCTCAGGCTCTGGCAGATGATTCAGGAGTGCGCGGGGCGGCCCGCGGACTTCAAGGAGCGCCTCCGCGAGTTCCCCAACTACAATTCCTTGCGGCAAGAATTCACGACGACGTTTGGGTGTTCGCCAACCCAAATGGCCCTTCGGACTCGCATCCAGATCGCCAAACACCTCCTGCTGGAATCACCGTTGAGCATCAAGCAATTGGCGGAAGAGCTGGGCTACGTGCGTCAGCACGAGTTCACGCGGGCATTCCATCGGGTGACGGGATGTTCCCCGACGGCTTGGCGGGAGAATCCGCTCTAACCTGCTCCCGCGATTTCCCGGCCGGCGCGCTTTTTCGGCGAAATAAATCTGCACGGCGGCTAAAGCCGGCGGCGCGGATCTTCGGCACCATGACCCACAATGAAAATCAAATTCCTATCAACTGCCATGTTATGAACTCCACCAAGCATAGAAGCGGAATTCAAGCTCTTGCCCCTACACGGTTAAAACACGCCCAATCGCTGCTGGCCGCTCTCAGCCTTGGCGCGGCTTTTTCACCGGCTTTTGCTGGAACCTTTAGCACGGATTTCAACGGTGGACTTCCGCCCGCCTCGAATATCTACGGAACGACGACGGTGGACCCGACCGGGGGAGTGAACGACAGCGGGGTCCTCAAAATAACAGTTGCCCAAAATAATCAGAACGGCTCGTTCATCATCGATGACTTCGACGGCGGACAACCGGTCAGCAGTTTTACCGCGCGCTTTCAGGCTCTGGTTGGCGGCGGGACAGCGAGTCCCGCAGAAGGTTTTAGCTTAAATTTCGCGCCTGATCTTCCTGACGGCACATGGGCGCAGCCTCAGTTTGGCGAAGGCACCGGTCTCTCCGTATTGTTTCAACTGTTTAACCCGACCGGAAATCCAAAGCTGATTGTCCGGCATAAAGGGGTCCAAGTCGTGGAAAAGATATTCAGAGAGTTTTCCACCGGCACGAACTTCGTTGACGTCGAAGTCAAGCTTGATCCGGATGGCAGCCTGGATGTGGTTTACAACGGCAACGTGGTTTATACCAATCTCTTCGCCTACACTCCCATCGCGGGACGGTTTGGATTCGGCGGCAACACCGGGAGTCAAAACGCCAATATGTGGATCGATGATTTGAGCATCACGACCACGACGCTGGACGCTCCTTACGTAAAATCGGTTGTTCCGCCCCCGGTGGGTGCCAGCCCCGTGACCCCAGTCAGAATTGAATTGGCCGATTTTGAATTCACCCAAGTGGACACCAACACAGTAACCATGAAATTCAACGGCCAGGACGTGGTACCCATCGTTACGAAGGAAGGTGATACGACCACGATTTTATATGATCCGCCCGGGTTGCTTCCAGCAGGCTCAGTCAATCTCGTCCAAGCTACGTACAAAGATGATACCAACCCCAGAACCAACCATGTGCAATTCGAGTTTGTCGTCGCGCAAGTGGTTATTATTCCGGGAAATTACGCAACGGCGCCCGCAACTGTAGATACAAGCAAGCCAGGGTTTAAAGTCAGAGTGGTCCAAGCCCGCTCGGACGCCACCCTGCCGCCGATTCGGGACCGCATAGAGCAGCATTTGGCCGGCACTCTGATTGATCCTGCCACTTCAGCGCCTTACCTGAACGAAGCAGATCTCACCAACGCCGATTCTGAAGGCTTTTTCGTCGATGCAGACATCATCAATTACGAGAGTTCCGGGACTCCTGCCGGAAATTTCTCGGACATTTCCACCCCCCCATTCACGGACGAACCATTTCCCGGCATCGCAGCGGACGCTCCCAACAAAAATAATCTCTCCATTGAAATCCTCGCCTGGCTCGAATTGAAAGCGGGCGTCTATAAGATGGGAGTCAACAGTGACGACGGATTTACTCTTCTAGTGGGACCCAACTCGCGCGACGTTTTTGCGATTGCTTTGGGCGCTTTCGATGATCCCGCCGGCCGAGCCGCGGCGGACACGACGTTCGACGTTTTCGTTGGCCAGGATGGTTTTTATCCATTCCGGCTTCTTTACAGCCAGGGAACGGGCGGGGCTTCTTTGGAGTGGTTTACCGTGGATGTGGCCACCGGCCAAAAAATTCCGATCAACGATCTAAGCAACACCAAAGCGGTGAAAGCTTACCGCGAAGCTACTCGCCGCCCTTATGTCACTTCGGTCAAACCCGCTCCGGGTTCACTCGGAGTTCAATCCACCTCGAATATCGAGATTGGCATCACCGATGGGGATACCCAGCTTGCCAACAACCAGGTTAAACTGTTCCTGAACGGGACCGAAATCACTCCGACCTTTAACAAACCGGCCGGTTCTAAGACCACCACTGTAGCCTACGATCCCGCTGGGACTTTACTCCCAACCAATGTGGTGCGGCTGGTCTATGGCGACAACGCGGCCGTGCCCAATGTAGCCACCAACGAATTCACTTTCGTTCTCCTGCCTTTCCTGGGCAACCAATCCCCGCGCCTCCAGGATTCCGGGCCGGAGGGTCTGCTGGTTCTGGAGGCCGAACATTTTGATCGTTCCATCGCGCGCGCCGACCACGAATGGACACTGATCAACGATGCCAGCGCCCTCGACTTTTCGGGCGACGGCGCCGTGCAGACGACCAATACCGGCTTAAACGTCAACATTGACGCCGCCCGCAGCGCTGAACTCGATTACAAGGTCAAATTCGTAAGGACGGGTCGATACTACGTTTGGGTGAGAGGGTTCGCGCCGGATATCCAGCCTGGCGGCGCCGGCGGGAATGATTCTGTCAACACCGGACTTGATGAAGTGCTGCTCGCTTCCAGCGATCGGATCTTCGGGTTCACTACAAGCTATCTCTGGGTGAACGGGACCGCGGATGGTGGGCTTCGAGCCACCATCGATGTCACCACCATCGGAGAGCATCACTTCAGTTTGTTCATGCGCGAAGACGGGTTTATTGCTGATAAATTCCTTCTCACCAGCGATCAAAACTATGTCCCGAACGGTATGGGGCCGGAAGAAAGCCCCCGCGAACAAAATGGATCGCTTGTCGCGTCAGTGTCTGGCGAAATCGTGCTTGGAACGGTCGTCGATCTCACAGCGGAAGGAACCGCTGATTGGGCGTACTGGGGACGCACCTCCGCCACCAGCTTTGACCACAAAGCAACCGGCGGCTCACAAATCAGCGACATCACCCAGATCGGCAGCGGCCCGTTTATTCACAACATGCCGACCGGAATTATAATTTCGTGGTCGGATGGAACGCCCGAACCCAGCGTCACGGGGAATCGAAACAATGTGCGCACGGAGACCGTGGGAGACGGGTTCCGCTTTACCGCGCCCGCCGATACCGCGTCACGGACGCTGAAAGTGTATGTCGGGGTTTGGCGTGGGAACGGTCAACTCACGGCTCGGCTTTCGGACGCATCGGCCGCGGAGTATGTGGATGCGACCCCCTCCGATGTGGTCAACGGGGAATTCGAGCATATGTATGTTTATACGCTCGATTATCAGGCGGCTTCAGCCGGGCAGACGCTGGCAGTGGAGTACATATTGACCGGCGGCCCCGGCGGTGGTGATGCCTCCATCAGCGCTGCGATCCTGGAAGGGCCGCCGCGCATCAAGATGACCGACCAATTCTTCGGAACGTGGGAGCTTTCCTGGCCGAGGGCAGCGTCCGCTTTTGTGCTGCAATCCTCCACTGTGCTTCCTGGCAGCGCCCAGGATTGGACGGAGGTCCCTGGAGTACAAACCGCCGACGACCGTTATTGGGTCTTGGTGGAAACAGACCCAGCAATCGGCGGTCTGCCGCAGAGATACTTTCGGCTGGTTCGGCCGGCCGCGGCAGGCAATTGAAGCGGCGGATGGCAGCGCATCCAGAAGGAGATCGAGCGTTACGACAAGCTCCGCGCCAGCGTTACCAGCTACAAGATGATCAACTGGGTCATCGTGCTGGAGTTCTTCTTCGGCCAGGCATACTTTCGATCACCACCCAGCGTCGTTGAACGATGAAACCCGCCACCCGCAATTTCTTTCGCCGGCTCTGCCTTGGTTGTCTGCTGTTCCTTGCTTCGTCGGCACCGGCCGCCACGTTCTTCACTCCCGCGGACGGGGTCTGGAAATTCCGTCCCGGCACCAACGAGGCTTCCGCGCCCGTGACCGCCTGGCGGCAAGCAGCCTTCAACGACGCGGCCTGGAGCAGCGCGCTCTCGCCCATCTATTACTCGACCAGCGCGACGGAGCCACCCTTCTACAACGGCGGTGCTTTCACCGGCACGCTGCTCACGGGGATGCAGAACACCTACTCCTCGATATTTCTCCGCAAGACCTTCATCGTCGCCAATCCCGCCGTCATTTCCGAATTGCGACTCGACGCCGCCTGCGACGATGGCTTCATTGCCTGGATCAACGGCGTCGAGGTCGCGCGTTACAACGTGCCGGCGGGCGAGCAGGCCTACAACACTTTCGCAGGGAACAGCGTCGTTGAACCGCCGCCGCTCGACGTCTTCACCATCGCCAATCCCGCCATGCTCGTCGCCGGCACGAACGTCCTCGCCGTGCAGGTCTTCAACGCCGCGCTGGACAGTTCCGACCTGGGCTTCATGGCCGGGTTGAGCGCGCCGGTGGACGTCACGCCGCCCGCCGTCGCGTCGCAGTATCCGCC
>Ga0187893_10014864_pt1 | contig 10529 bp, 10 predicted proteins | sample MA1701074metaG_FD_139574 | JGI IMG/M metagenome (GOLD analysis project Ga0187893, IMG submission 139574) | White microbial mat communities from a basaltic lava cave in the Kipuka Kanohina Cave System on the Island of Hawaii, USA - MA170107-4 metaG ...
CATACGAGGTCGTCCCCCCGGTGACGGCCCGGTCGAGCGCGCGATGGCCGAACGCGTGATGGGCTTCTTCCTGATAAAGAAGGATGCGCCGGAGCCGTCCGAGCGGAGCCTGCCGCTTCGCGAGGCCCCACTCGATCCGGGCGAGAATCGCTTCCCCCAGCCCTTCAAGGATGATTTGCTCCGCCAACAGCGTTTCAGCGAACCGCGCGTGGCGGATCGCGTCTTCCAGCAGCGCTCGATACCGCTCAAGCGGCGGCAGCAGCGGGCATCCGCCGAGGTGGCGCGGGGCCAGCCAGGCGATGGCTCCTTGAAATACCAAGGCATGGTACGCTTCCTGACGCGCTTGCGTCAGCAGAAACTTCCTCATTCGGACATCCGGGGCCAGCGCGGCCTGCGCCCTGGCGCAGTCATGGGCAAGCTGCTCCCCGTGCTCCAGGAATTTCAGCAGCCGCGCGATCGGCACACGCTCATTCGGCATCACGACCATCGTTGCTCGGGCTCCTTGGGTTTCAGACCCTTGGGGGTCAGAAGTGCCGCCACAGGATGACGGAGAACAGAGCCGACCACCCGACTGCACAGTATGTTGCAGGATGAACGCGCGGAGCAACGGGTGATGGCTTCACGGTCGAGCCGCGCCAGTATCTCGCTGAGTGAGGACTCAAGCAAATTGCCGGCATGCGGGAGCGCCAGGCAGGGGCTCACATTGCCGGAGGCGTCAATCGCGATGCTGTATCGTCCGGCATCGCAGGGCGCCAGGGAGCCTCCGCTCAGCCACCGGACGTTGTCCTGGGCATATCGTCTGAAGTAGCCTCTCGGCACCAGCCCTGACTCCAGCACCTGCGCAAACACCCGAGCGACGGTTTGCCGATCGTACTGCAGCGTCGCATCCGCCCTGCCGTAGCGCTCGATTCCCCAGTGGTAGGCCCCTACCACGGGGATGAAACCGCGCGACCGCGCGAACCGGATGACCTCCAGAACTTCCTCCCGATTCACTTCGCTGACGATGCAGGTCAGGTACTTGGGATGGGGAAACTCGGCCAGCAGATCCAGTCCCGCCAGCACTTGCGGCAACTGATCGGCGCCCCTGATCCGGCGATAGCGTTCCCGGTCGAGGGTGTCGAGGCTGACCGATACATTGATCGAGAGTCGAGCCAGCCCGGCCACGAGGGCAGGGGTAAAGCGGGTTCCGTTCGTATTGAGCGCGAGGCCGAGCCCGATCTCCGAAAGGTCATCGAGGATCTCCGGGAGATCTCGCCGCAAGAGAGGTTCGCCTCCTGATACGAAGACGAAGCGCAGACCCTCGTCATAAAGACTCCTGAACACCACCCGGATCTCGTCGCGCGTCATCTCGTACCGGCCGATGTTCAGAGGGAGGTCGCAGTATCTGCAGGCCGAGTTGCAGCGCAGGCACACCTCGAACGCAGCCACAATCGGCCGGCCTCGCAGGAGATTCAGCAACGGTCGAGTCCTGGTCGCCAGGCCAGCCATCCTAATTGATTCGAGCGATCAACGGCTGGGTTCCGTTCAGATTCCAGTCGTACGCCAGAAACTCCACCGAGTAAGATTCGGCGGCCAACTCCTGGGCCAATGTCTCGTCGGTCACATAGTGCTTCACGTAGCCGATCAACGAACCTGACCTGGCAACAAAGTCTTCATCGAACCAATCGAAGATCTTCGAGAGCTTGGCTTCGCGACGCGTCCGGTCGAACCGATTCCTGCCGGAGTCATTGATAAAGGCCCGGGCGCTCTCCTCCAACTGCGCGTTCAGCCGTTGCGCCACATACGCTTCGGACCGGAGCTTCGGGCAGGACTGGGAGGCGCAGACGATGGCGAAGTGGATGCGCGGCTCCTTGAATTCCCTGATCAGGATCACCCGTTCCAGGTCATAGAGATTGATCATCCCCCCGCCGACCTGATATCGGCGTCTGATGAAGAATTCATACCGCCCGAAGAGGGTGCCGGGCGAGAGGCCATCCAGGATCCCCTGGATGGCAAAGGCGTTATAGGCGTTGATCCAGAATGCCAGGCGGTCGTCACGTGTCCGCAGGGCGTTCGGGTCGACCCGGGTGAGGTGGTCCAGATAGGATTTGAATCGAGCATCTTCTGCAATAGCCGGATAGTCCACTACACCCTCGCGGACATGCGCGCGGAGCACCTCGTCGAAGAGCCGATGCGAAACCTGCTCGGCGGGAAGCGGCTGGAGCGGGGTAAAAGACTGCGGAACCGTACTGCAACCGGCTAGCACCACGCACAGCGCATACACACCGACCAGCGCTCTGCACGAACGCTGATAAGCTGACAGGCTGACACCCTGACAGGTGGGCCTCATGAGTAAGAGACTGCTGAGTTGTTGATTGCCTGGCTCACTCGTCACTGGTCACTCGTCATTGTTTGTGGAAGCTGATGTCGCCATAGTATGCGGTGGCCGCCTCGCCGGTATTATCGGTGTCGGTCAAGATGGCGACGCCGGAGATCATCGGCGGTTCCTGAGTGAAGATCTTCTTATAGTCCTCGTAGACGTTGCGCCTTTCGGTGACCCAAGTATTGAGCTTATCCGGGCCGCTCTCCAGCACGACCATCACCACCTGGTCGGTGTAGGTGTTGGGGACCATAGTCCCGATCGGCGCCCTGCTCTCCCAGATGTAGTTGATCGCGCCGAGCGGCGGGTACCGGCCATACAGCAGCCTGACGGCTTCGTACTGAGCTTTCTTGAAGAAGCTGACCTTGCTCGAGTCGTACTCAAACGTGATGTATATCCGGGCCGGATAGTCATCGCCCTCCTTCTTCGACACATCTCCCTTCTTCAAAAGGTTGGCCACCTTCCATTGCCACTGCACGATTGGGTACTCACGCGGGTCAATGTTCATCTCGCGCGTCAGGCCTGAGGCAGAGGCTTCACTCACGGCTTTGACCACGAATCGGCCTTCATCCTTAAAGAGTGTATAAGCCGTGTGCCTGGAGATCTTCTTAAAGGTCAGCGGCTGCCAGCCGGGCGGAAGCGTGTCCGTTTCCGACGCCGCCGAAAACTTTCCGAATTCGAGCGTGGCCGGCGTGTCGGCTCCAATTCCCCGCGGCACACCAAGCAGCACCGCCAGTGATCCGGCGACCAGAACCAATCGACCCCTCCAGGAGCGGCGCATCGTCATCCCTTCAGGAGATGCTACCTTCGCATCCACGCGAACAACTTGGTGAGGAACCGCTTCCTGCCCTCCGTGAACGTCGTTTTCCGCCAGGCGTTGGCGACCTTTTTGATGACCTCGGCCTGGGTAGGATACGGATGGATCGTGCCCGTGATCGTGCTCAACCCCAGCCCGGCCTTCATCAGCACCGTGAACTCGCTGATCATCTCACCGGCATGGGCAGCGACGATCGTGGCGCCCAGAATCTTATCGGTCCCCTTCCGGACATGCACCCGTGCGAACCCCTCTTCCTCACCGTCCAGGATCGCCCGGTCCACCTCGTCGAGCTTGAAGGTGAAGGTATCCACCTCCACTCCTTGCTTCTTCGCCTCCGCCTCATACATTCCCACGTGGGCTACTTCTGGTTCCGTGAACGTGCACCACGGCATGATCAGCGAATCCGCGCTTGCGTAGCCCAGGCCGAACGGATGCGGGAATAGAGCGTTCTGGATCACGATCTGCGCCATCGCATCGGCGGCGTGCGTGAACTTGTACCGCGAGCAGATGTCGCCGGCGGCGTAGATACGCTGGTTGGTCGTCTGCAGACGGTCGTTCACGTTCACGCCCGTCTTGTCGTATTCGACCCCGACGGTTTCCAATCCCAGCCCATCCACGTTCGGCGTCCGGCCGACGCCGACCAGGATTTCATCGACCGTGATGTCGTACGGTTGGCCGTGCGAATCGACCGTCAGCCGCTTGCCGCCGTCCGTTGTACCGACCTTCAGGTCCTTGCCGCAACAGAGCACTTTGACGCCCTCACGGAGCATGGACTCATGGACGATTTCCGCCGCATCCCGGTCTTCATTCGGCATGATGCCGTGCATCGCCTCGATGAGGTGGACCTTGCTGCCGAATCGGGCAAACGCTTGCGCCAATTCACACCCGATCGGGCCGGCTCCGATGACCGCCAGGCGCGACGGCACCTCCGTCAGCGTGAAAATCGTTTCGTTGGTCAGATACCCTGCCTGCTCAAGACCAGGCGTGGGCGGAGCGGCAGCCCGCGCGCCCGTGCAGATCACCGCTCTGACGTATTGCAATGTCTTCCCAGCCACCTCGATCGTGTCAGGTCCGCTGAACTGCCCCTGCCCGATGAAGACATCCACCCCCAATTTCTTATAGCGATGCACCGAATCATTGTGGCTGATGCGGGCGCGCAGTTTGCGCATCCGAGCCATGGCCGCAGCGAAGTCGTACTTCACGCCGTCGGGGATGTGTAGCCCGAATTCGGCCGCATTACGGACCTCGGCCCAGGCGCGCGACGCCCGGATCACGCCCTTGGACGGCACGCAGCCGACGTTCAGGCAGTCGCCGCCCATCAGATGTTTCTCGATCAAGGCCACCTTGGCCCCCACCGCCGCGGCTACCACCGCGGTGACCAACCCGGCCGTTCCGGCCCCGATGACCACGAGGTTGTACTTCCCTGCCGGTTCCGGATTCTCCCAGACGGTCGGATGCACGTTATTGACCAGCACCCGGTTGTGCTCATCGTCCGGCAGAACCAGGACAGGGGCGTGACCGGCCTGGGATGCTGGTGCGACTGATGGTTGCGACATGGAGTCCCCCCTCGTCCGACTCACCGCGGCTACGCTTTGGCGGGGAAGAATTTCTTATAGAGCGCCGGCAACAACGCCAGCAACCCCAGGAGCGTGAATGCAAGCAGCACCTGAGGCGAGGCGATCTCTTTCAGCGAATTGATGGTCCCCAGTTGCCGGCCGGCGTAGGCATACACGAAGCTGCCCGGGATAATCCCGATCGCCGTGGCCAGTATGTAGGTGCCGATGTTGACCCGCGTGAGGCCCGAGACAAGGTTCACCAAGAAAAACGGGAACGCGGGGATGAGACGCAGTGTCATGAGGTAACTGAATGCATTTTGGGCAAAGCCAGCCTGGATCGGTCCGAGGCGGTCGCCGAACTTCTTTTCCACCCAGTCATGGAGCAGGTACCGTGCAGCGAGGAACGCGAGCGTGGCCCCGGTGGTCGCCCCAACGTTGACATAGAGCGTTGCCAGAACAGCGCCGAAGAGAAACCCGCCGGCCAGAGTCATGATCGCGCCGCCCGGCAAGGAGAACGCGGTCTGCAGGATGTACGCCCCTATGAACAGGGTCACGGCCGCACCGTAATGGGTGTCGGTAAAGGAGAGCAGGTTGTCCCGATTCTCCTTGAGGGCCTCCAGCGACAGGAATCGGCCAAGGTCGAAATACAAGAACGCCCCAAGCGCCACTGCAAACACCAGCACGACGAGGATTTTACCCCGTGCGGACGAGGGAGCCTCGTTCGATGACGCCACAGAGTTGCCGGACTGAGTCATGGTAGCACCTTGCACAGGGAGCCTCTTTGTATAACACATTACCTTCAATCATACCTATTGGGTTGAGAGCCTCAGGAAGGCGGAGCCACACACACCTGGTTCCGCCGACTGATGCGGCACAGTCTCAGGACGGATCGGGGCGTTACGGGGAAGAAACGAGCCAGGAAGACGAGCCCGTCTGATCGAGGAATCTCAGTAGGCCAATGTAATGTCTCAATAATCACGTTACAGTCCGTTCGTGGTGAGCTTGTCGAACCATGAACGGAAGCGATTGAAATGCTTACCCTTCGACAGGCTCAGGGTGAACGGTAAATGTAAAGAAGCGTCGGAGACACTACGCTAGGGAACGCCCGGGGGGTGAGAAAGGAGAAACTCAGTTCCAGGTCACACTGTCCTGGTTCATCAGGAAGTCAATCAGTTCGATGCTGTCGCGCAGGAGATCCTGGGCATGTTCGGACATGGGCAGGATTGCCCCCACGGGTTTACCTGCCTCCAATTCCTCAAGGGAAGGAAACCCTTCAGGACTGGATTTTTCATATTCGGACCGATAGGCAGCCATCCAATTTCCCCTACTCTCCTCTAATCGGTGCGAAGGCCCTTGGACTTAAGAGGCAGACAAAAGCCAGCCCGCCTTCATCCGATGAACGCATCATACCACAGTAAGTTCAGATGAAGGAGTGAGGCCCAATCTAATGACTGGTCGCCGGAGCCAGCGCTCCCAGGTAGGCATACTCTCCGACACGAACCAAGGGGGTGTCCATCCGCAGGCGGAAATCATCGCGGGCGGGATCGACGAACCGGGGATCCACGGTCAGGTCGGACGCCGACTTCAATTCAGGCGCCGCCCGCTCGGGGGGGCCCGGGGCGCGATAATCGCCCTCGCCATTGTAAAGAGCGTTGTAGGAAAAGACGGCCTGGCTGGTCGGGGCGACCAGAAATCCGACCTTATTGAGCCCGACGATGTTGCCGGTGACCTCGCTTCGCGAGGTGCCGAGAAAGGCGATCCCACCGCCATTCTTGGCGATCGTGTTGCTCACCAGGACCGCGTGCGCCCGATCTGTGACCACCACGCCCTCGAACAAATTCCGAGTAATGACGTTGCGCTCCAAGCGGACCTCGGACTTCCCTGCGATCGTCACCCCATGGTCGTTATCGTGGATGAAATTATCCACCAGCACCGCCTGCGAGTCGGCAAACTGTATCCCGGTCGTCTCGCTGTCCCCCAGGACGCACTGCTCGATGCGCACATCCTGTACCTGTTGCCCGAACAGGAGACCATTGACTCTCACATTCCTTAGCAGCACGCCTCGCCCGTTGAACATTCCAAGCGCGAGCCCCCCGTGCTGGTTGATCGTCATTCCGCTGAGCTCTACATTGGTTGCGCCATAGGGCCATTTGCCGATGTGGAAGGCGCCGACTCGCTTTTGCCCCAGAACCGTCACCCGGTCCACCCCTTCCCCGGCCAGCTTCAGCCGATCCTTACTATGAATCGTGACGTCCTCCTGGTACTCACCCGCCTTGATCCGGATCGTGTCTCCCGGACCGGCCTGGTCAACGGCCTCTTGGATAGACCGAAACTCACCCGTGCCGTCCAAAGCCACCACCACCTCACGCGGTCCCCGGGGAAGGACAGTCCCGTCGCCATCCGCCCACGCAGGCAGGGTGCCGGAGAGCAGACTCACCAGCGGGCCGATGAGGCCCCACATGAGCCAACGGCCACTGGGACGAACAGAATGCTTCATGCCACGGTGATACAAGTCGTCAGCGCGAGAAGTCAAGCGCGCAAGGGAGTTTTCTTGTGAGTCCATGCGACCACGTGCTATCCTCAGCCATGATCATCGCCGGCCTGACGGGGGGACTTGCTACCGGAAAGAGCACCGTTTCCCGCTTCTTCCAGGACTGCGGCGCCGTCTTGATTGACGCCGATGTGCTCGCCCGTCTGGTCGTTGAACCGGGCAAGCCCGCCTGGCGGGACATTGTGCGAACATACGGGAAGAGCGTGTTGCGCCCGGACCGCACGTTGGATCGCCCGGCCCTCGGGAAGATCGTCTTCAACAACCCCGCCAAGCTGAAACGCCTCAACGCGATCGTGCACCCGCGCGTTGCCCGCGAGCAGGCTCGCCTGACACGGGAGATCAAGGGCAAGGACCCGAAGGCCGTCATTATCTACGATGCCCCCCTGTTGATCGAGGCCGACGCGCACCGGCGCATGGACCGCGTCATCGTGGTGGCAACGGACCGCGAGACCCAACTCGCACGGCTCCGGAGACGCAGCCACCTCACCAAGATGGAAGCCTTGCGGCGGATCAAGAGCCAGATGCCTCTCGCCAAGAAGGTGGCGCTCGCCGACTACGTCATCGACGGTACGCTCACCGCCGCACAAACCCGCCATGCAGTGACCCTTGTCTACGAGGAACTTAGCCGTCTCTCCTAATACCGCGCCGGAGTTAATTTTTCTAGAAAATGGGGACAGGCACCGGCGGGGACCCTCCGAGGGGGACTGGCTCCCGCGAAGCGGGTACCTGCCCCCGTTCCGCAGGGGCTTCCGAGTCGAAGCCAGTCCCCATTTTCTAAACAATTAATTAAGCGGAAGGCGCTTGATGGAGGACACTTCGCGCGGCAACAGCAGCGTGAGGGAATAGGGGGTCGAGGAGTCCTTGTGGGCCAGCACATACAGGGAGCACACCTTTGGGACGGTCTCCGGAGGAAACGCCAGCAGCGTGGGGAACTCCATCAGCGGAGTGGCTACGACGGCTCTTTCGAGGAAGAGTCGCAACGCCACGAGCACGTCGCGTACACGGGCTTGGTGCTCGTCCTCAGGAATCTGCTGCCCAGCGGTGATCCCGAGTTCCCAGAGAGGTTTGGTCAGCCCGACGGGAAGGTCCAACCCCACCTCTCGCGCGAGCGGGGTCACATCGATCAAGATGCCGGCCTCAATCGCCTCCTCACGCGTCGTGATCTCCAGCGGGGTCTCCCCTACCCCGTTCTCCTCGCTCGGAAGCATGGCGCTCTCGCTCTGAGGTGAGTCCGCCATAACCGGCTCGGCAATCACAGCCTTTCCCTGGGCCGCATTGATGATGCCGTCATATACGGCGCGGGCGGCCGCAGACCAGGTGGGGTCACAGGGGATCCCACGAAATGCCGCTTCGGCCGCCTTCCTCTCATCGTGTGTGAGGGCTCTCGTAAGCATGCTTTAATTAATAACGCGGCATGCCCATCAGTCAAGTGGCACGCAAGCCGGTGAAATCAGATTGATATCGCGTGACCATCGTGCACCGTCCTCGGATTCTGTGGTAGATTTCCCCCATGCGTAACGTCGTCATCATCGGTTCCGGACCGGCGGGGCTGACCGCCGCCCTCTACACGGCAAGAGCCAACCTCTCTCCTCTCGTGGTCGAAGGGGGGCGGGCGGGCGGCCAGTTGACCACCACGACCGAAGTGGAAAATTACCCCGGCTTTCGCCATGCCATTCTAGGCCCCGACCTGATGAAGGAGATGCGCGCCCAGACCGAGCGCTTCGGGACCCAGTTCCTGACAGGAGATGTGTCGGCGGTTGATCTCAAGACCACCCCGTTCACCCTCACCATCGAAGCAGAAGAAACGATCCAGACCAAAGCGGTCATCATTGCGACCGGCGCCTCGGCCGTCCATCTCGGGTTGCCATCCGAGTCCAGGCTGACAGGCCATGGGGTCTCGACCTGCGCCACCTGCGACGGCTACTTCTTTCGCGGCAAAGAGATCGTGGTAATCGGCGGCGGCGACAGCGCCATGGAGGAGGCCATCTTCCTGACCAAGTTCGCCGCCCGCGTCTCGGTGATCCATCGGCGCGACAAACTGCGGGCTTCCAAGATCCTGCAGGATCGGGCCTTTAGGAACGAGAAGATCACCTTCGTATGGAACACGGTTGTGGAGGAGATTCTGGGCGACACCCTCGTGACCGGCGTCCGCCTTCGGAACGTGGTCACCGGCCGCGTCTCCGAGCTACCTTGTGCGGGACTGTTCGTCGCGATCGGCCACAGCCCCAATACACATCTCTTCACCGGACAACTACAGACGGATCCCAAGGGCTACATCCTGACCCATGCGGGTACCGCCACCAACGTCCCGGGCGTCTTCGCCGCCGGTGATGTCCAGGACCCCCGCTACCGCCAGGCCGTGACGGCCGCCGGGTCAGGCTGTATGGCCGCGATGGATGCGGAACGGTACCTGGAAACCCTGGCTGGATAAGCGGTCAGCAATCAGCCGTCAGCTCCGACCTGAACGCTGATCGCTGAAGGCTGAGAGCTACAGACCGAAGATGCGCTGCGCGATCGTTCACTACCATGAACTGGCCCTCAAAGGCCGCAACCGGCCCTACTTTCAGAATCGGCTGGTTCGGCACCTCCGGTTGACCCTGCGGGACCTCGGCGTCGGACAGGTGGATGCCCTCACCGGGCGTATCCGGATCATTCTGGCTGACGACACCCCCTGGGAACCCATCAAGACCAGACTCTCGCGGGTCTTCGGTGTCGCGCATTTCTCCCTGGCCCATTCGGTGCCACTGAGCCAGGAAGGAAATCTCGAGTCCATGAAAGCTGCCATCGGCGAGGCGGTGGCCGGCCTGGCCTTCAATACCTTTCGGGTCTCGACGAAGCGGGCCGATAAGCGTTACCCGCTGACCTCGATCGACGTGGACCGCGCGATCGGCGAGCACCTTTGTGCCCTGACCGGCAAGCGCGTCAGTCTGGGGAAGCCGGAACTGAACATCCAGATCGAGATGCTGACCCGGGAAGCCTATTACTCCGTTCAGCGGGAAGCGGGCCCCGGCGGGCTGCCGGTCGGAGTCAGCGGAAAGGTGGCCTGCCTGATTTCAGGCGGGATTGATTCGCCCGTGGCCGCCTATCGAATGATGAAGCGCGGCTGCAAAGTGGCCTTTGTGCACTTTCACGGCCGACCCTTCGTGAGCCGCGCGTCGGAGGACAAGGTGCGGGAGTTGGTCCAACTCCTCACCCAGTATCAGCTCTACTCGCGCCTGTACCTGATTCCGTTCGGCGAGATTCAGC
>Ga0187893_10014865_pt1 | contig 10529 bp, 4 predicted proteins | sample MA1701074metaG_FD_139574 | JGI IMG/M metagenome (GOLD analysis project Ga0187893, IMG submission 139574) | White microbial mat communities from a basaltic lava cave in the Kipuka Kanohina Cave System on the Island of Hawaii, USA - MA170107-4 metaG ...
GGCGCCTTGGGCGACCGCGCTCTCGACTGGCGATGGCGGGCGACGCGCCAGAGAAGCTGGTTCCAGGCGCAGAGGGTCGCCTCGAGGGTGTGAGCCTGGACGAAGAGGTCGCGAGCCGCCCGGCGGACGCGGAGGCGGAGGGGCCCATCCTCGATCAACCGTGCCAGGGCGCTCTCCCAGGCGGGTGCGGTGTTCTCAATGAGCAGACCGTGAATGCCATCGATGATCACGCGCTGGTAGGTCGGAACGTGGGAGCAGGCGATGGCCGACCCGGCCCAGGCGTAGTCCCGGAACTTCGTGGCCTGTTTGGCGGCATCGAACTCCGTGGGCTCGAGGGGAGCGAGGCCGATATCCCAGCCGCGGCTGCGAAGCAGGCGGAGGCTCTCCGTCCAGCTCATCACACGCGTGCACTGCCACGTGAAGAGGTCGGCGCTCTCACGGGGGACCTCACGGCTCGAGATGATCTCGAACTGGATCCGCGAACCGAATCGCTGCTTGACGCGGCGGACCGCGTCGCTGACGCACCGGGGGGCCACTTCCCACTGAAGTCCGAAGAAGCCAAGCTTGAGCGGACGTTCGTCCTCGCCACCGTCAGCGGAAAGTGGCTCGAGGGGGAGTCGGTTCGTGTCGAAGCCGTAGATGGCCTCCATCACATTCGGGTTGTAGCGACGGCTCCTCTCGCTCAGGGGGGGCGAGCTGGTCGCCACCAGCGAGCACTCGCGCAAGAAGCGATCCATGGCCGCCCGCACCATGGCATGGGCGTGGTACCGGCCGAGTGGTGTGCCGGGCGGCAGAGCATAGAAGTCATCGTCCCAGGCACAGACGAGGGCCGCGTCCGCCTCCTCGGCCCACGCCAGCAGCGCGACGGTCTCCGGCACGAAGGCACGAACCAGGAAGACGGAGTCGCAGCCTTCCACGTCAGCGCGGCGCGTCTCGGCGGGCTGAACATACGTGAATCGCAATCGGCCTTGTTGCTCGAGCGCACGCGTGGCGGGCAAGGCGTCGATATGCGTGCTCGTCACGCTGTCGTAGGCCACCACCAGGAGACGGACGGGGGAATCTCGCTGTGAGGCGAGGAGCGACACCTCCCGCAGCCACTCCTGTTGCATGGGAAGCAGGGCATAGGTGGTCGCCGCATCTTCCAGGGCGCGCTGTCGAATGCGCTTCCGGAGATCGGCGTCGGCGGCCAGGACCCGCATCGCCTCGTACATGCCTTGCTCGGTATGGGGTGCCAAGTAGCCCGTGTCCGCGTGCCGAACCGACGAGGAGTAGACCGGCATATCCGAGTAGATACCGGGAATGCCGAGGGCCGCGTACTCGCGATACTTGTTGTTGGTCTTCGCGCGATTCTCGATGCTATCCCGTAGCGGCGCCAGACCAATGGTCCAGCCCGCCGTGCGCAGATATCGGTAGTAGGCGCGGATATCGTCGAAGTAGGGAAGGTGCGTGACCTTCGGGTGATTCTGGAGGGCGCCGGGAAGACAATCGACAAACTCGGCCCGCACGGGCCGATCGAACGAATCCAGAATGTCGCGCAGGGGCTCGACAATCACGTCCAGATCGGCCTCGTGGAGGTAGCGGCCACCGTAGCCGATGGTGAGAGGTCCTTCGGCGTCGTGGTCGTCGATGGATCTCATGTCCCACCCGTGATCCTCGACGAAGCTGGGGAGACGGCCGACGTAAAGCCGACGGCACCGATCGCGAAAACGATCGGCCATTTCCGAGGTGAACACCCAGACCAGGTCGGCCTGGCGGATCATCCGGTCCCGGCCGGCCTTCATCTCCGGCCGACTGTAGAACTGGCCGAGCGGCGTGGACGGGTCCAGGGCGTCGAAGTCGTCGTCGGGACAGTACACGGTGGCCACGCCGCGTTGCTGGGCCTCCTCGAAGAGCGCCGCTTCCTCCGGCCGCGTGCAACGCAAGAAGAGGACCGCATCCACCGAGGTGATCGCGAGACCGAGATCGTCGAAGGAGGACTCCGTCCCGTAGCAGGCTTGATAGTCCCACGCGCCCTGGCGGTGGAGCCCAGCAAAGACCCGGTCCAGAATCGCAGCTGACGCGATTCTTCCCTCCGTCACCATGATGAACCGCAGCGGTGGCAAGGGTCTCATGGCAACGTGGCGCGCTCATCCCATCGGGCCTTGAGCAGACGACGGCCTCCTTTCTCGCGGCGCGCGGAGATCATGTTTCCGTAGCTATCTTGCCCCGGGCGTCGAAACTTGGTCAAGGTGCCGGCGCTCGCCGCCCCCGAATTCAGCGCCGATCCAAGGGCTCGATCACCGCCGCCGTAGACTGACGGCGCCGGCCGGCTCAGGCGTAAGATGGATGATCCCAGATGATGAGACTCAACGCTAGGCTCACCGTAGGCTTCCTGGTCCACACCCTGCTCATCATGCTCATGACGTTTCTTTCGGCCGAGCTGAGCTTGCGGGTGTACCATTACTTCAACCCGGTCTTCGTATTTCCATCCAACTCCTATGAGCGGTTCCGCGGCAAACCCTTCTCTCAAGACTATGCCTTCCGGCTCAACTCTAAGGGCTTCAAGGATATCGAGTTCAACAAGGAAAAGGCGCCCGGAACATATCGGATCCTGGGAATCGGTGATTCCTTTACCTTCGGCGCCGTCCCCTATGAGTACAATTATTTGACCCTTCTGGAAGATATGCTCAATGCCAAACCGGGTGGGCACCGATATGAAGTGATCAATATGGGGATCCCCGGCACGAGCCTGGATCACTATCTCGCGCTCCTGCTGCGCGAAGGACTCGAGCTGGATCCGGACCTCGTCATTCTGTCGATCTTTCTGGGAAATGATCTGGCCGAAACCGACAAGCGCCAAACGGTGACGTCCTACGTCGCATCCCTGGTGAGATTTCTTTGGCAGGTACCGGAGCATTTCGAAGCGCGCCAGATCAACCCCTTGCTGACGTATGAGGACGACCAGCCCACGTTCTCCTATGACCGGTTCCTCGACATCGAGGTCGCACGGGCGCCCATCTACTTCGTGAAGAACCCCGACACCGAAAAGTGGCTGCGTAATGCCGGGAAATACGTGAAAGAAATCGACCAAGTATGCGTCTTCAAAAAAGTCCGCCTTCTGATCGTGCTCATCCCGGACGAGTTGCAAATCGATGGCGCTCTTCAGCACGCGGTTATCGAAAGGCGGAAGGTCCCCGCTCGGGATATGGATTTTTCACTGCCCAACAAGCGGCTCTCCGCCGAACTTGACCAGGCCGGCCTATCGTATGTGGATCTCCTGGAACCGTTCCGGCGCGTGTCGTCTCACACCCGACTGTACAAGCCATACGACACCCACTGGAATATCGCAGGAAACCGGCTGGCAGCGGAAATTATCTACAATGTTATTGCCAACGGTGCAGGTCGATTCAAGCCCTCGTGAGATTCGCAGGCGAGCTTGGCAAATCGACGGGTGGCTGCGCCGGGATGCGCCTGATCGCGCGGGTCGCCGCGCGCCAGGGCGCCACGGCTAACCGGGCGGAGTGCTTAGGGTGCGTACTCGACCTTGGCGTACGTATACGGGCGCACCCCCTCCCAACCGAAGCGAAGCCGCGCACGCTCACGCCACGAGCGTGGATGGTGCGTTTCGAAGATCCCGACGGCAGGCGGCGTCGGACCCGCGATGCGAAGGGTGAGCACGAGGGCCAGCCCCGCCGAGTGCTCGAGGGGCTCGAATGGCAGCTCGACCCAGGTCCCGGCCGCCCCGGTCACCGTGAACGCCACCTCGCCCCGCCGGAGAACCTGGCCGTCGGCGAGGCAGACCTCGAAGACGAGATGCCCAGCGACAGGCGCCTCGAGTGGGCTGCCCATCAGCACGGCGACCTCGTTCAAGCGACCGAAGTGGGGTCGTAGGGCATACGCCCGTGCCCGCCCGAGCGCGACGTAGTCGAGCGGAGGTTCCCCGACCGTCTGGAGGATCTTTGGCGGAGCGGCCTCTTCCGGCGAAGGAACCGGAGCCGCGACCGTAGGGTGTGATGTCGGGTGCTGCTCGAGAGCCTTCAGGTACATCGTCAGGAGATCATTGGCGGCCCGGTTGGGATGAAACTCGACACGCGCCACGCGGCGCGCCGCCTCGACGATCCGACGATACGCGGCTTCGTCGAGAGCGGCCGCGCGACGGATGCCGTCGGCGATGGCCTCGACGTCGGTTCCCGCGCACAGAATCCCTGTTTCGCCGTCGAGGACGAGCTCCGGAATCCCGCCAATCGGGGTGGCGACCACCAAGAGTCCCGCCGCCATCGCCTCCTTGAGGGCGCTGGGAAAGCTCTCCACCGTGGAGAGGGACAATACAACGTCGCCGTCGGCGAGGACCCGCCACGTCTCGGCCGCGAAGCCCTGAAAGGCGACGCGATCCTGGAGCCCCCAGTGGGTGATGAGGTGATGGCAGCGGGCGAGATAGTCCGGAAAGAAGTGGGTATAGCCGTAGAGGTCGAGGCGGCAGTCGAGTCCTGCCTGGCACAACCGACCCACGGCCTCGATGGTCTCGGCTTGCCTCTTCCGCGGCTGGAGTGTCCCGGTTACGACGAGGCGTATGGGCCCTGCCCGCCACGGCTGCCCGGGTGGGCGCCGTCGGATAGAGCGCTCGAAGCCGAGCCGGAAGAACTCGGCCGGGGCAACCTCGCGCGCGCAGAAGCTATCCGTGCCGAGTAGATCGGACCACCGAGCGGTATAGCGGAGGGTGTCGGACTGATTGAGCCGGCAATGGGACTCGGTAGGTTCGCGCGGCGGCGGCGAGATATCGTCTTCGACATCGTACAGCGAGGCGACGTGGGGGATGTCGAGTCTCTGGCAGACCTGACCCACCGTGGGAATGTAAGTCACACTGTGGACGAGGGCGGGGCGGTATTTCTCGAGTAAACCCTGGACATCCTCGATTTCCGGGTTTGCGCTGAACTCGGCCACGCCCTTCGGCACCGTGAAGCACGTGTAGTGCGCAGAGGCGAGCTCGATCTTCTCGCTGGCCTGCTGGATCTCGATCCGACTGGGTTCCTGGCTATGCGGATCGACCCTCGGGATCACCACCACGGGTTCGATACCATACTCACGGGCGAGGCGCAGCCGCCGCCAGAGCTGGAGCTCGCCCCCGCCGTACGCAGCAGAGTGCAGAAAGTACACCACACGTGGCCGACCGTCGGCATGACGCTGCGCCCGAGTCAAGGCATGGAACTCGGTCGCCCGCCAGGCCGCCTCGTGTCGATCGATGAGGGCCACATTGGAGAACTCCTCGCGCACGTGCTGGACGCAGCGGCGACGTAGATCGTCGAGATCGTCGACGGGCATCCCGATCAACGTCTCCAGCGCTACTTCCCACTGCTCTGCGTCGTTGGCTACCTTGAGACAGGTCAGCCCGTGGGGGAGGGCGGCGTAAGGGGGGACGTCGGAGAACACCCCGACGGCGCCGGCCACGGCGGCCTCCAGGTACTTGATCATCGACTTGCCGAGCCGTGGCGTGGGGTGGTCGAGGAGAGGACAGAGGAGGATGTCGAACTTCGCCTTGTGTAGCCGGGTGAGGTACTCGAAGTAACTGAACGTGAACGGCGTCTGGCGCACGGGGGAATCCAAGGCGGGGAAATGGCTCACATCGATCCCCCAAAATTCGAAGCACAGCCGGTCTCCCCACTTGCGGGAGATCGACTGCAGAGCCCCCCAGATCAAGGCGAAATCCTCTAGGCGATACCCGGACCCGGCGTATCCGATGCGTAGGGGTTGGGCGAGGTCTCGGGGCCGGGGCTCGGCGGCCACATATTCGATTGGCACGCTGTTGAAGTGGGGCACTGTCCGAAGGTTGTGCGGGGCGACCGAGCCCGCGATCGACTCGGTGGTGACCCAGACTGCGTCGGCCGCGCGGAGTAGTTCGCCAAGATTCTGAAGGCCGGCGGTGCCGGGGGCGAGGTAGTCGAAGGTCCGGCCGAATTGGTGAAAGGTGAGGAGATCGTCATCGAGATAGAAGCCGATCGGTTTGCCCGTCGCCCGCGCCTGGGCGACGAGGGTTTTGCCCTCGTCCTCGACGGCCCGCACCAGCAGGAGGGCGTCGGCCTCGGTTGTCCATCCTTCCGTCACCTGGCCGAGGAGCTGGAAGTGGCTCTTGTAAGAGCCGCGCCGGGTGGCGAGCGTGTCGAAGTTGTTGAGGGTGACATCGTTCGAGACGTCGTAGGAATTCTTCGTGTACAGAACCGTCTTCGCCGGGCCTGGCAGAGCAGGCTGGAAACCCTCGATCTGGGGGAACCTGGCGCGGAATCGTAGGTAGTACGGCAGGATATGGGTTGTCCAAGCGCGCCGGCGGAAATCTTTGGACAGGGGGAGGTCGCCGATGGTGAGCGCGTCCACCGCGTAGTTGCGCCAGGCGGCCGGCGTCAGGAGGGCATTGCGGGGAATGTCGTGAAGATAGCGGAAGAGGGCGAGGTCCCACGGCACCGTGGTGCCGATGGAGCTGGGGTTGGCCTCATAGACGTCCGCGATGATCTCGTCGACGACGACGAACGGGATGTGTTTGATGAGCCGCAACCACAAATCCCAATCGCACAGGCGCCGCATCGCGATGTGCGGATCGTACAGGCCACACCGGTCGAGGATCTCCCGCGCCAGCAGCACACTGTTGTTGGCGAAGCGATTCTGATGGTAGAGCGTGACGAGATTCAGTTCCCCCTCAGGGATCACGCACGTCCCCCACGGACCCATGTACTGCGCCTTCCCGATGACCAAGCCAGGACGATCCAGGCGCGTGAGTCCCTCGACGAGTCTGGCGAGCGCGTGGGGGCGCCATGTATCATCATCGAACTGAAAGGCGAGGTAACGACCCCGGGCGAGCTCGATCCCCTCGTTCACTCGCAACGACGGGAGCCCGCAGTTTGCCTCGTGCCGCACGTGTACGACACGGGCATCCTTGGCCCGAATGCCGTCGATGAGCTCGGCCGACCCATCGGTCGAACCATCGTCCATCACCAAAAGCTCCAGGTCTCCGAAGGACTGAGCGAGCACGCTCTCGATGGCCCGCTGGAGCTGGCCGGACGCACGTCGCCGGTACGTCGGAAGGACCACCGACACGGCGGGGGAGGTGGGGGCCTCGCGCGAGCGCAGGACCTGCTGGCCTTCGAGAAAGTCGATGACACGTAGCCTGCTCATGCGTCGGCCAAGCCCCGTCGATCGTGGAACATCCGGAACCAGAGCTCCAGGGAGACGAGAGCGTGGAGGCGGCGATCGTAGTCGTCTTCCTCCGGCATCTCCATCGGGATTCCCAGCTGTCGCTGTTGGAGCGATTCGACAAGCTCCTGACTCCACCCGTGCAGCTCGCGCCGCAACCAGATGGGCAGGGGGCTGACCATGCCCATCTTGTCGCGTCGGTCGACGAGGTCGGCGGGCAGGAACTCGCGGGCAACCTCCCGGAGGATCCATTTCGTCACGCCGCCCTCGCGGATCTTCATGCGCCCGGGAAGACGGAAGGCGAACTCGACGATGCGGTGATCGAGAAACGGGGACCGGCTCTCGAGGCCGACGTGGGCGCAGCCGCGGTCGTCCATGGTGATGAGGTCGGGCAGAGTGATCGTCACGTCGGCCCAGCCCATCTGCGCCACCAGATCTCGATACTGGGCAAAGCACTGCCGCACGAGCTCCAGCGGGCGTGAGGTCCGGGGCGGCACGCGCTGGTTCATCTGGAGATAGCGGAGGGCAGGCTCGCCGAACATCGACGGATGCCAGAGGCGACGGGCCACTGGGGCGTACTGGACGAAGAGAGGGTCTTGGCCGAGATCGGCTTCGTGGTTGAGGAGGACGTAGCGAATGTAGCCGCCAAAGAGCTCGTCAGCACCCTGGCCATTCAGGACCACCTTGACGCGCGAGCGGGCGGCCCGCGCCAGCATGAAACTGGACAGGGGCGAGCGAGCGGCAATCGGCTGCTCGATGTGATAGGCGATCGTCTCGAGGAGAGCCGGGGCCTCCTCCGCCTGCACGGTCGTGAAAATTTGCTCGGCTTCGATGTACTCGGCCACTCGGCGCGCCGGCTCTCGCTCGTCGAACTTCCCCGGGTAGTCGTAGTAGCTCGTAAACACCACCGCGGGCCTGGCCATGCACGCGATCAGGGAACTGTCGAGCCCGCCGGAGAGGTACAAACCCACCGGGACATCGGCCTGGAGACGCATCTGGACCGCGTCCACCAGCAGATCGCGCAGCTCGCGGATGGCGGACGCCTCGGTGATTCCCTCGTCGACGCGGTCGGGGGGCGTCCAGTATCGGTGCACGGCGACCCCACCGTCTCGGACCAGCAGGAGATGAGCCGGCGGCAACAGCATCACGCCAGCGAAGAGGGTCTCGTCGGAGAGGGTGTTCTCGAAGACGAGAAAGTCGGGCGGTATGCTGGGTCGGGCCGGCACCTGGGTCAGCAGGCTCTTGATCTCGGACGCGAAATAGAAGGCTCCTGCGTGTCGGGTGTAATAGAAGGGCTTCTCCCCCATCCGGTCGCGCGCGGCGAACAGCTGACGACCGTCCCAGATGGCGAACGCGAACATGCCGTTCAGGCGATCGAGGAGTCGAACCCCCCATTCCTCGTAGCCATGCACGAGGACCTCGGTATCCGATTTCGTGCGGAAGCTGTGGCCGGCGTCGAGGAGGTCGCGGCGCAGCTCCTGGTAGTTGTAGATCATCCCGTTGAAGACGACTTGAATTCGATCGTCCTCGTTGGACATCGGCTGGCGCCCACCCGCCAGATCGATGATCGCGAGCCGCCGGTGGCCGAGCCCCACGCCCCTGTCCAGCCACATTCCCTCGTCATCGGGCCCGCGGTGCGCCAGGGCCGCCATCATGGCCTGGACCTGAGGGACGGCGACCACCGACCCGTCGAAGCGTACGATCCCGCAGATGCCGCACATGGCTTCGTTCTTAGCCGAAATAGAACGCGTTAGGGGCCAAGACCACAAAACCCCTCGCGGCCAGGTTGTGGGCGAGCAATCGACGGTGAGCGGGCGAACGGCGATGGCGTGGAGAGGGCCGCTTGCTCGAGGAATGGGGCGACGGCACTCGTCACCCTGCCGCTCCACTCGAGCGAATCTGTCTCCATTCGGCTAAAATCGTAGCATAATCGAGATCCGATGGAGCCGATCCAGCTCTTTGTTCCAACCTTTCGTGTCGACGAGACGCTGGCCGAGATCCGCCAGTGCCTGGAGAAGGGCTGGACTGGTCTCGGCTACAAGACGGTCGAGTTCGAGGAGGCGTGGCAGCGGTACACGGGGCTTCCGCACGCGCACTTTTTGAACTCGGCCACGGCCGGGCTGCACGTGGCGGTTCGGCTCTTGAAAGAGCAGTACGGCTGGGCGGACGGCGACGAGGTGATCAGCACCCCGCTGACCTTCGTGTCGACGAACCACGCCATCCTGTACGAGAACCTCCGGGTGGTCTTCGCCGACGTGGACGAGTACTTGTGCCTCGATCCCGCCTCCGTTTTGGAGCGCCTCACTCCCCGCACGCGGGCGGTGATGTTCGTGGGCCTGGGCGGCAACACGGGACGCCTCGAGGAAATCGCGCAGCTGTGCCGCGAGCGCGGGCTGCGTCTCATCCTCGACGCCTCGCACATGGCGGGGACCCGGTGGCGCGGTCGCCACGTAGGAGCGGAGGCCGACGCGGCGGTGTTCAGCTTCCAGGCTGTCAAGAACGTGCCGACGGCGGATTCGGGAATGGTATGTTTCGCCGATCCGGAGCTCGACGCGGAAGTTCGTCGATGGACGTGGGTGGGCATCAGCAAGGACACCTACACGCGAACGGCCAGCGAGGGCGCCTACAAGTGGCATTACGACGTCGATCACCTGGGGTTCAAGTACCACGGTAACTCGATCATGGCGGCCATGGGCCTGGTGGCCCTCAAGTACGTGGATCAGGACAACGCCTACCGGCGCTTGCTATCCGGCTGGTACGATGAGCTGCTCGACGGCAAGGTGCAGCGCATCCCCGTGCGGGACGGCTGCGAGTCAGCCCGCCACCTCTACCAGATCATGGTCGAGCACCGGGACCAGGTGATGCTGGGTCTCAACGGGTACCAGATCTATCCCGGCGTGCACTATCGGGACAACACGACGTACCCTATGTATGCCTCGATGCGCGGCACCTGCCCGCGTGCCCTGGACGCGAGTTCCCGTCTCATCTCGCTCCCCCTCCACATGCGCCTCACCCGGCAGGACACCGCCCGGATCAGCGACACCCTGCGGGAGATCTTGGCTCGGCTGGGCCGACACGCCTGACCCGAGGGACGGTGGCCAAACGAGCCATTCCACCGCTCGTCGGCCACCGCGTGCGACTGCGGCTGCTCGAGGAACCTGACCTGCCGCGCACGCTGGCCTGGCGTAATCAGGACCACATCCGCCGCTGGTTCGTGTACTCGAAGGTGATCGAGCCCGAGCAGCATGGGCAGTGGTTCGAGACCTACCGCGATCGCGACGACGATTTCGCCTTCATCATCGAGGAGACGCAGGATCTGCGCAAACCGATCGGCCAGGTGTCCCTCTATCGGATCGACTGGGATCAACGCC
>Ga0187893_10014866_pt1 | contig 10529 bp, 9 predicted proteins | sample MA1701074metaG_FD_139574 | JGI IMG/M metagenome (GOLD analysis project Ga0187893, IMG submission 139574) | White microbial mat communities from a basaltic lava cave in the Kipuka Kanohina Cave System on the Island of Hawaii, USA - MA170107-4 metaG ...
ACGCAACGTCGGCGACGCCCACGCTATCGTGCGGTCTGATCGACCCGAGGAACGAACGAGCTGTCGTCGACGGGACGTCGTTCTCCCTGCGGAGCAATACGTCCAACGAGAAGATACAAGGAACGATTAACAGGGTTTTCGCGCCCTTGGTTGACGGAATGCCGCCTATGCGGCTCTACCCTCCCCGCCAGCACAGCGTGACGAGGGGCTGTGGTCGGACGACCGGATCCAGATCATGATCGACACGTTCCTCGACGCCCGAACCGGCTACTACTTCGAGCTCAACTCCGAGGGCGCGATGCAGGACGCGCTCAGCAGCCCCACCGACACGAACCGCGCGTGGGACGGCGTCTGGGACGCGCGCGTGCGGAAGAGCGAGATCGGCTGGACCCTCGAGATTGTGCTGCCGTTCCGCACGCTCAACTTCAATCCGAACAGCGACACCTGGGGCATCAACTTCCAACGCACCGTCCAGCGCAAGAACGAGAGCAGCATCTGGTCGGGGTGGCGGCGCACCGAAGGCATCTGGCGCCTGACCAACGCCGGCCAGGTCACCGGCCTCCGCAACGTGAGCCAGGGGCGCGGGCTCGACCTCAAGCCGTACGGCGTCCTCACGTCGCAGGCGTCGCCGGGACGCGGGCGGTCCGGCATGCGCGGTGATGCGGCCGCGGGGTTCGATCTGTTCTACAACCCGACACCGCTCCTGCGCACGGTCTTCACGGTCAACACCGACTTCGCGCAGACGGAGGTCGACCAGCGCCAGACCAACCTGACGCGCTATTCGCTCTTCTTCCCCGAGCAGCGCGATTTCTTCCTCGACGGCGCCAACTTCCTCGACTTCGCCAGCGAGGATTTCACGGTCGCGCGCGTCAAGCGGCGGCTCTTCGCGCAGTCGTACGTGGGTGCGCTCTACACGCGGCGCGACGAACGGATGGCCGCGGGAGAGGCACGGCACACGGCCGGTCTGGACATGTCGCTCGCAACGTCACGGTTCCGCGGCTCAGAAAACCTTGAACTCCGGGCGTGGGCCCTGCACGCGACGAGCCCCAACACGACGACTGGCAATTCGGCGTTCGGGGCGCTCCTCGACTACCCGAACGACCGCTGGCAGGCCCGGTTCCAGACGACCGAGGTGCAGGAGCACTTCGATCCGGCGGTCGGCTTCCTGCGGCGGCAGAACTACCGGCGCTACGCGCCGTCGCTGCAGTTTCAGCCCCGGCCGCGCGGGCATCGCTCCATTCGCCATTTCCGCTTCGGCGCCAACGGCGATCTGATGACCGGCCGCCGGAACGATCTGCTCACGCGGGAGATCGACCTGACGGTCTTCAGCATCATGATGCACACCGGCGACCACCTGTCGATCAACGCCTACCGGCGCGAGGAGCGCCTCGACGCGCCGTTCCGCATCAGCCGCACGATCACGCTGCCGATGGGCGCCGCGTACGACTATTCACGGGTCCGCGTCTTCGCGCGGACGGCGGAGCGCCGCCCGCTGGTCGTGAGCGGCCGCTACGAGACCGGCGGCTTCTACTCCGGCGATCGCACGCAGCGCCAGATCAACCTGACCCTCCGCGCGCGCCCGGGCTACATCGTCTCGCTCGCCGGCGAATGGAATACGGTCGATCTCCCCGAGGGGCATTTCACGACGCGCCTCTACCGCCTGATCGGCGAGACGCAGTTCTCGCCGTTCGTCTCCTTCGTCAACGACGTGCAGTACGACACGCAGAGCCGCGTGCTCGGCTGGCAGGGGCGCTTCCGCTGGATCGTGGCGCCCGGCAGCGACGTCTACCTCGTCTACACGCACAACTGGCTGGACGACCCGCTCCTCGACCGGTTCGCCACGCTCGATCGCCGGGCCGCGTCGAAGATTCTGTACACCTACCGTTTCTAGGCGTTCCAGTCGGGGACGAGATCAAGGCAACGCTGACACACGCACCCAGACGGCCCGAGCGATGCGCACATCGCGCACGGCGAGGTCCAGCCGGCGTCCTGCCTCCTCGAGCCGCCGCAGCGTGATGATGCGGGTCGCGGCGTCGAACAGGCCCGCCCTCACGGCTTGCTCCACGAACTCCATATCGCGGCTGACGATGACGGGCGTCGCGGACACTCCCTGCAAAGCACTGGCGGCGGCGACCCACGCGTCCCAGGCAGAGCGGAGCTCCGCGGTCACATCGGCGCGCACGCGCCTCAGGGTCGCCTCCGCGATCAGCATCCGGCCGGTCGCACGTGCCCGGGACTCGAGCTGACGGTTGAAGAGCGGCAGCGGCACCGTGGCGGTGAACACCAGCTCGGAGTCAGGCCATCTCGCGCGGAGCCCACTCGCCATCGGAGAGCCGGAAAAGCGGCCGGGTGGGATCTCGCGGCGCTCCTGCGCGTACTCGAGCCCGAACGTGACCGGGCTCAGGGCAAGGCGATCGAAGAACTGTCTCTCGAACTGCGCGGCGTCGATGTCCGACAGCGCTGCGCGCACACGTGGATCCCGATCGACCAGCGGCGTGAAATCGGGTGGCGTGGCGGGAACGGCGGCCGACTCGGCGGGGTCGTCGACCGTGATATCGGTGACCGTCCGGCCGATCAACCGGGCCAGGCGCGTGCGGCTCTGCGCCAGGGCGTTCTTCGTCTGGTCCAGCGTCAGGAGCGCGCCCGACAGATCCAGATCCGCCGCGTCCGCATCCAGTTGCGCCGCAGTTCCCACCTCCTGCTGCCGGTGCACGACCTCGGCCGCAATCCGCGCCAGGTTCGCGAGCTGCTCGCCGCGCGCGACCTGACGCTGGGCGAGCGCCACGTCCGCCACGGCCGCGGCGACGCGCTCATCGAGCAGTCGCAGGCCGGCATCCCTGTCGAACTGCACGCGCGCCAGGTCGGCGTTTGCCGAGGCGAGGCGAGGCCGCCAGGAGCCCGCGAAGTCGACGGGCTGCCGGATGCCCGCGCTCCACCTGCTTTCGTCGGGGTGCCCCAGAAGCTCGCCACGGAAAATGCTGCCGGACGCGATGGGATCCTCCCGGATGCGACGGCCGGCCTGCGCAGCCATCGCCTCGGCCGCGGCAAGGCGCGCCTGCAGCTCACCGACTTCAGGAGCGGCGGCGCGCGCTTCCTGTTGTGCCTCCGCCAGAGTCAGCGCGCGTTGCGCACCGGCATCGGTGGCCCACAGCATCCAGAGGACCGGCATCGGGACAATCGCCGCGCGAGGCCACGGAGACATCGCTGACACCGCCTATGACCGAAGGGAGGCGGCCGGCTCCATCCGCGCGGCCATCATCGCGGGCGTCACACAGGCGATCCCACTGACTGCCACGCTGAGCAGCACGGTGAGCGCCACGAGGAACGGATCGATAGTGAGGGCCATTCCAAACAGTCTCCCGACCAGGACCCCGACGGTGCCGACCACGAGACCGGAAAGCACCCCAGCTCCCGCCAATCCCATGCCTTCCATGAACAGCTGAACGGCCACATCTGACGGCCGTGCACCAAGGGCCCGGCGCAACCCGATTTCGGATCGACGCTGCCGGACCACCTGCACCATCTGCGTGGCAATGCCAGCGACACCCAGCACGAGGAGAAGCGCGCTCGTCACAGAGACGATTCGCAGGGCCGCATCCGACAGGCTCGACTGCTGGGACGCGACATCGGCGATGTCCCGGACGATGACATCATCAGCCTCCTCGCGTCTGAGGTTGTGGCGGTCGCGCAGGACCTGCAGCATCTCGCGCACGGCGTCGCCGGAGTTGGCGTCGCTCGTGAGCTGCGCGTAGAGGTACGTGATCCACGGCCGATTCGCGATCCGACGGCGATACGTCTCGAGCGGAATGAACACCTGGTGGTCTTCGTCCTCGCCGGCAAAGTTCACGCCCCGCGGGTCGAGGACACCAACGACCCGATACGGGTGCCCCGCGAGCATCACGACGCGCCCGGGCTGAAGAGTCGGCGCACTCAGCTCGCGGCTCACCGCGTCGCCGACGACCACCACCCTGTCGCTCCCGTCGTCGGGGATGAGAAACCGGCCCTGTGCGAGCGTGAAGCCGCGGACCGCGGCGTACGCCGGTGTCGTTCCGATCACCCGGGTGCGCGACGCGTTGCGCCCCAGTCGAAGGATGGACTCACGCCCCACGACTGGTACGACGGCCTCGATGTCGGGTACCTTCGCGGCAAGCGTGTCGGCGTCCTCCGGCTCGAGCGAGATGGCGTGATCGAGCTGCCGCGGCCGTCCCGGATACGGGGGGATCTTGTTCGGCGATATGACGACCAGACGGCCGCCGACGGAGGCGAGGCGTTCCTGGACGGCCGTGGTCTGTGCGCGACCCATCGCGCCCGCGAGGATGACCCCAGCCGTCCCGAGCCCGCAGACTGCCAGGGTCACCACCGATCGCCACCGGTTCTGCCGCACGACCGCCCGCGCGGCGCGGGCGGCTCCTCTGATGGTCCGTCTGGTGTCCACGTCTCCTCGATCCGATCACCGCGCCCGCAACGCCACGGCCGGATCGAGGCGAGCGGCGGCACGCGCCGGGATGATGCCGGCCGCTGCAGCAAGCGTCACCAGCAGGAGTGGCCCGATGACGACCCAGGCATCGACACCCATCCCCAGGCCCTGCGACCGTGCCAGCGGCCACGCGGCGAGCAGCCCCGCCGCAACCCCGATCAGACCGCCGACGACGCTCACCGCCAGCCCTTCGGCCGTGACTTGCTGGTGGATGTCTTCGGGCAGGGCGCCGATCGCCCGGCGTATGCCGATTTCGCCCTGGCGTGCCTTCAGCGATTGCTGCGTCACCAGACCGATGATCAGCATCGAGACGACCGCGCCAACCAGCGCCAGCACGAACAGCAGGTAGAAGACGCTCCGCGACAGTCCCCGCGACTCTTCGGCGATGGTCTCCGGAAGCCGGATGGTGAAATCGTCCGATTGGCCCGCCGGCAGCCGATGCTGCTCCCGCAGAATCGTCTGGATCTGACCTTCGAGGAACGCAAGCGTCTCCGGCGCATCGTCGGCTGCCTGCACCACGATCTGATCGAGGTGTACTCGTCGATACAGCCGGTCGTAAAACGTCGTGATGGGAATCACGATGCGGGCATCGCGATCCCCCTCGGCCGGACTCGACCCTTTCGCGACCAACACGCCCTTCACACGAAAGGGCACCTGGTTGATCAGGATTTCGGCGCCCATGGGATCGCTGACGCCGAAGAGCTCGCGCGCGACCGTCTGGCCGATGATGGCCACGCGCGCACTGGTGTCGACATCTGCGAGGGCCAGGAATTCACCTCGTGCCGCGCCGAAATCGCGCACGCCGGCCCAGGGCGGGCGCACCGCGAAGATCCGGTACAGTCCGTTCGTTCCGCCATTCCTCACCGGGACGCCGTCTTCGATGCGCGTCCCTTCGACGGCGACCGCTCTCCGCAGCCGGGCGCGCAGAATCGAGACGTCCTCCTCGGTGAGCGAGCTCACCGGGCCGGTCTTTCCCGCAATCACGCGCGTCCCCGGCCTGATGGAGATGACGTCGGTGCCGAAGCTGCGTGCCGCCGCTTCGGCTCTCGCCGTCAATCCGCGATCGATCATCAGCGTGGCCAGCGCCAGTCCCGTCGTGAGCGCGACCGGAATACCGAGGAGCAGGGTGCGTCCTCGTTGCGCCCGAATGACCTGCAGTGCTGCACGGACGTTTCGTGATGTCATGGGCGTCCTCCAAGCGACTCAGCGGGTGCCGCCGCCGTATCCGCGACAATCCGCCCCTCCGACATGTCCACGCGACGGCTGGCTTTCGCCGCGACCCGCGGATCGTGTGTGACGAGCACGACCGTACGACCGCTGTTCGACAGGGTGGCAAACAGGTCGAGGATCGGCTCGGCCGTCGTCGCGTCGAGGTTGCCCGTTGGTTCATCGGCCAGCAGGAGATCGGCACCGAGCGCCAAGGCGCGCGCGATCGCCACGCGCTGCTGCTGCCCGCCGGACAACTCGCCCGGGAATCGGTATTCCATGCCTTGCAGCTCGACCGATGCCATCAGTCGCGAGAGGTCGCCAGGCCGTGTGCCCGCATCCCGGCTGTAGAGGAACGGCAGCTCGACGTTTTCGCGGACGTTCAGAAAGGGGAGCAGATGGAAGCTCTGGAAGACGAAGCCGATGCGACGGTTGCGGAACATCGCCCGCCGCGACTCCGGCCAGTCGACGACGTCGTCGCCGTCCAGCCGGCACGAGCCGCCGTCGGGCCGATCCAGCAGTCCCATGATGTTCAGCAGGGTCGACTTCCCGGAGCCTGAACTCCCCATCACGGCCACGAACTCGCCGGGGCCAACGCGCAACGTCACGCCGCGGAGCGCGCGAACCGGCTGCCCCCGGCTGTCACGATACGTCTTGTCAAGATTCGTGAGCTCGACCTGCACGCGTCATGCGTCCTAATTCAGCAGGACCTCGTCGTCGTCGCGCAGTCCCTCGCGGATTTCAACCTGTCCCTCGCTTCGCACGCCGATTCGCACCCGGGTGTCCTGCAGCCCGGACGGCGTCACGCGGCGGACGTACGCCCCCTGGGATCCCGACCGCACCGCCGCGGCGGGGAGCCATAGCACCGGCTCGTCATGGCCAGCTTGAATGTAGGCCAATCCGGTCATCTCCGGGTGCAGCAACGACCGTTGCGATGCCTCGATCTCGACCACAGCCAGGTAATAGACGACGTTCTCCTGCAGAATGGGCTGGGGCAGCACGCGAGTAACGGTCCCCTGCAGGCGCTCGCCCGAATGCGCCTCGACCTCCACGGTCACATCCTGTCCGGGCCGTACTTGACCGTAGTTTCCTTCATCGACGAACGCGTGCAGCTGCAGATCGTTCGCGCGCAGCAGCGTCAACACGGGCGCGTTCGGCTGATTGCCGGTCAACTCGCCCGGACGTTGGTGCACCGCGAAGACGACGCCGTCGAACGGCGCGCGCAAGGTGCTCCACTCCAACTGCACGACGATGCCGCGGATGGCGGCGTTCGCCTGGACCAACTGCGCCTGAGCAGTCGCGATCTCCGTTTCGAATCGCGTCCTCGTCTGATCGAGCGCGGCTTCCGCATTCGCCAGTCGGGCCCGCGCGACTCGGACGGCACCGAGCGCCGCTTCGTAGTCCTGTACTGACACAACCGTGCCGCGAAGCTGCGCCGCGCGTTCGAGCTTCGACGCGGCGAGCTCCGCCTCCGCCGCCGCTTGATCCCGAACCGACTGCGCGACACGCATCTCCTGGGGCTGGAGCGCCCCCAGCGCGTCGAGTCGCTTCTGCAGAACCGCTGCGTCCGCTTCGAGTTGAGCGAGCATCTGCCGTAAATCCGTCGCCTCGAGCTCGGCGAGGAGCTTGCCCGCCGCCACCGCATCGCCCTCGACGACGTGCATGACGCGAATTCGACGCGACACGTCCTTCGGCATGGGAAAGCCCACCCGCACCAGCGCGTTCGGTGCAGGCTTCACGATGCCGCGAGCCTTCACGGTCTGTTCGATCCGGCCGCGCTGAACGCGCACGGTGTCCTGCGGCGGAACACCGGCCGAGCGGGCATCGCTCCCGTCCTGGCACCCGCGCGCCACCCAACCGGTGGCGCCGCTGGCGGCCACAATCCCGATGAGTATTCCCGCGCGTCGCACGATGCTCTTCACGCCTCCTCCGAGACGGGACGCTCGCGAATTGTACGGATACGAGCTGACGCGACGATGACGCGGAGATTACGAATTCGTCAGGTCGGGAGGATCAGGGTGGCGCGCGTGCCGTGCCCGAGCTGACTCGCCAACTCGACGCGTCCGCCGTGCAGCTGCGCGATGCTGCGCACGATTGCCAGTCCGAGTCCCAGGCTGCCCGAGGTGCTCGCGCGCGACTTGTCGGCGCGATAGAACCGGTCGAAGACGTGCGGGAGATCCTCCGCGGCCACGCCGCGGCCCGTGTCCACGACGTGAATCTGGCAGTACGGGCCTTCGGCGACGGCCTGAATCGTGACGGTGCCCCCGGCCGGGGTATGCGCCACCGCGTTGGCAATCAAGTTGCCGACGGCACGCTGAAACAGCGTCCGGTCGGCGTCGACGTCAATCGACGCCGGCGAATCGACTGACAGCGTGACGCCCTGTTCGGAGGCGCTCCCTTCGTAGAACTCCGCGACGGTCTCGAGCTCGCGCCGGAGGTTGAGGTGCTCTCGGACGATGCGGGTTTCGGGATGCTCGGCGCGCGCGAGAAACAGCAAACTGTCGATCAGTCGAGTCAGCCGCTGGTATTCCTCCAGGCTCGACGTGAGAATGTCGCGGTACTCCACCGGCGTGCGCGCCCGCGTCAACGCCACCTCGGTCTCGCCGCGGAGATTGTTGACCGGGGTTCGCAGTTCGTGCGCGATGTCGGCCGAGAATCGTGAAAGCCGCTCGAACGACACCTGCAGGCGCGCGAGCATCTCGTTGAACGTCATCGCGAGACTGGCTACTTCGGACGGCAGATGGCGGTGGTCGATGCGCGCGTTCAGGCTCGTCGACGTGATCTCGCGAGAGGCGCGGGCGATCTGTCCCAGCGGCCGAACGCCACGCCGGGCGATCGCATGCCCGACGCCCGCACCGAGCGCCAGGGCCAAGCCGAGCACCAGCCAGATGCGGCGGCGGTACGCGGCCAGCATCTCCTGCTCGTGGGCAAGATCGATCGCCACGTGAACGACCTGTCGCGGTGCGACGTCACCACCCGCGGCTGCGCTTACGGCTCGGAACACGCGCCCGTCGGCGCCAGGCACCTCGGTCGGCCGCTCGGCAGAGAGAGGCAGCGCAGTCAGCGCGCTGGCGGGCAAGACGGCGGCCATCCCTGGCGTCTCCACAAGCGTCTCGCCTCGATCAGTCAGGACGCGAACGAACACCTGTTCATACTCTCGGGCGGCCCACTCCCATTCGACCTCCTTCAACGCCGCGGCCGTCGACCCGCGCTCGCGCAGCAGGGTACGGAGCACCTGGACCTTATCCGCCAACCGGCGCTGATCGTTGTTCCGCATGTTCTCGACGAGCGTCCAGTACAAAAGGCCCGTTGCCACCAGGACGAGGGAAAAAGCGGTTGCCGTGTACCACGCGGTCAGCCGCGCGGCGATGCTCCACGAGTGGCGGGAGCCACCGAATACGCGGATCACCGCGCCTCCAGGACGTACCCCAGACCCCGAACGGTATGCAGGAGCGGACAGTCGAATGGATCATCGACCTTGCTGCGCAGGCGCCGAACGTGCACCTCCACCACGTTCGTGTCGCTATCGAAGTTCATGTCCCAGATCTGCTCGGCGATGAGCGTTCGCGAGAGGACCTCACCGGTACGACGCGCGAGCAGGGCGAGCAGCAGAAACTCCTTGGCCGTGAGATCGAGTCGCTTTCCGGCACGCATGGCGCGATGGCGAGCAAGATCGACCATCAGATCGCCCACGCGGATCACGTCAAGCTGAGGAGTACCGCTCCGACGCAGCAGCGATCGAACGCGCGCCAGGAGTTCGGAAAAGGCGAATGGCTTGACGAGATAATCGTCGGCGCCCAGCTCGAGACCGCGAACGCGGTCGGCAACCGCATCGCGGGCCGTCAGACACAAGACCGGTGTATGACGGCCGTCCCTGCGGAGCGTCGACAGGATCGACCATCCATCCTGCCCCGGGAGCATCATGTCGAGGAGGACGGCGTCATACTCGCGTGTCTGCGCCAGGTGCAGACCTTCGATGCCGTGGTGCACGACATCCACGACGAAGCCGTGCTCGGACAGACCTTTCCGCAGGTAGAGGGCCGTCTTGGGCTCGTCTTCAATCACGAGAATCTTCATGGACGGCGCCGCTCTGTCCCTGGCGCTCGGGCCCGATTGTACCCCCCGAAGACCGGCTTCCTCGACTGGTTCGCCAGGCTCTCCGGCTCCCGGGCAACGCTGGCGGTCTCGGCGTCGTATTACGACGACGGGTGAGGTGTGCCCCGTTCCCCATCGGTGTGTTCCTCCTCAGCGTCTGCGCCGGCACCGCCGCGGCCCAGGTGAACGGCCCGGGTGCGCCCGACAACGGCGGGCGGCGCACGATGACCGCCCTGCGCCTGGCCGACGGCGAATCGGTCAGCCTGGACGGCCGCCTCGACGAGCCGTTCTGGGCGCGCGCCCTCCCCGCGGCCGACTTCATCCAGCAGGATCCCCAGAACGGCCGCCCCGCGACGGAAAAGACCGAGGTCCGGATCGTCTTCGACCGCGACGCCCTCTACATGGGCGTCACCTGCTTCGACTCGGAACCGGAGCGCTGGATCGGCTGGCAGATGCGACGCGACGAGCGGGCGTTCTCCGACGATCTCTTCACGTGGACGATCGACACGTTCCTGGACGGCCGAACGGGGTACTCCTTCGAGGTGAACCCGTCGGGACTGATGGCCGACGCGCTCATCGGGCTCAACGGCGACAACCGCGAGTGGGACGGCATCTGGAACGCGCGCGTGACGATAGCAACTGTCTTGAAAGTCAAGTGTCGGATCGTTGCGTGGTGTGCCCCCACGTCGTGTTGTTCCGTACCATCGCGTTGAGAATCGTCAAGAGCTTGCGCATGCACGCAGTGAGCGCG
>Ga0187893_10014867_pt1 | contig 10528 bp, 7 predicted proteins | sample MA1701074metaG_FD_139574 | JGI IMG/M metagenome (GOLD analysis project Ga0187893, IMG submission 139574) | White microbial mat communities from a basaltic lava cave in the Kipuka Kanohina Cave System on the Island of Hawaii, USA - MA170107-4 metaG ...
GACCGGCGGCAGCCTGGGCGGCGCACGCGATTTGGGCCGGCTCCCCATCATGTACGCGCCGCCGATCGCCGTTCCCGGCCCGCGCCGCTTCTCGCATACCGTGAAGGCCGGCGAAACCCTCCCCGGCATCGCCAGCCGCTACCGGGTCAGCGTCGAGGACCTGCGGCGCTGGAACAAGATCGGCCGCCTCGCTGCGGGCCAGACGCTCACGATCCACACCCGGGCGGCCCCGGCCAGGCCGAGGGCTGCAGGGAAGGCAGTTAAAGGAAAACCTAAAAAGCCAGAACCTGCACGACCTGTCAAGCAATCAAGTAGTTAAGTTATTATATTAAAGCAGTATCCTTCTTATTGCTGCTGTGCGGCAACCATTGCGCGCAGGCTTCCATAGAATTGACTCCCCATGGGCCGAAGCTTGCGCAGCGGTGTGCTTTTCACTCTGCTTTTTGCAGGCGTCGCCGCGCCCGCCGCAGCCGACCCCATCCTCATGCTCCTCCTGAGCGCCGCGCGCGAAATGATCCAGTCGCACGCCGCCCGTACGCGCGCCGCCCCTGCCCCGGTGGCCGTGCCCGAAGCCTCGCGCGACTACCCCGGTACCGGGGTCGAACCCGGGCAGCTGCGGCGCCTGGTCGACGACAGCTTTGGCTACCTCAGCGAAGCCCAACGCAAGGAAATCTTCGATTCCCTGCACGAAGCGCTGATGGACCCGAAGAACGCGGCGGTGCGCGGCACGATGATCCAGTACTTCGCCGAGAAGGCGCTCACGGTGCGCGCCGCGCAGTTGAAGCTCTCGCAGCTTTCCCAGCGCGACAAGGAACGGCTGGCGGCCGAATTCAGGAAGGAAATCGGCGGTCTGTCCGACGAGGACCAGGCCCAGCTCGGTGAATTGCTGCGCAGCGGCCTGCTGCCGGTACCGAGCGACCTGAATCAGCTGCTGCTGACCGCCTTCGACGCGCGATAGAGCACGCAGTTAACGGTCCTGCCGCGCTCCAGGGCCACAGCTTGCGGGTAGTCCTGCCGGCATTCGGGCAGCGCCTTCGGGCAGCGCGGGTGGAAATGGCAGCCCGAGGGCGGATGCGCCGGCGAAGGCAGTTCGCCGCTCAAGCGGATGATCGCGCGCTTGCCCTCCACGGTCGGCACGGCCGAGAGCAAGGCCTCGGTATAGGGATGCTTCGGGTTGCCGAGCACCTCGTCGGCCGCGCCGTGCTCCACGATCCTGCCCAGGTACATCACGGCGACCTCGTGCGCGAGGTATTCGACGATGGAAATGTTGTGCGTGATGAAGAGATATGCGATGCCGAGACGGTCCTGCAGCGACTTGAGGAGGTTTAGGATCTGCGCCTGGACCGATACGTCCAGCGCGCTGGTCGGCTCGTCGCAGACAATGAGCTTGGGCTCCACCGCCAGCGCGCGCGCGATCGCGATGCGCTGGCGCTGGCCGCCGGAGAATTCGTGCGGGTAGCGCTGCAGCGCCTCCAGCGGCAGGCCCACCTGCGCCAGCAGCTTCGCCATGCGGCGCGTCCGGTCCTTCTCGTCGCTGCCCACGCCGAGGCTGCGCATGCCCTCGGCGAGGATATCGGCGGTGCGCATGCGCGGATTGAGCGAGGCGTAGGGGTCCTGGAAAATGATCTGCATCGCGCCGCGGCTCTCGCGCAGCGCGCGCCGCGACAGCGATCCGAGGTCGCGGCCCGCGAACAGCACCCGGCCCGCGCTGGGCGGGATCAGCCGCAGCAGCGCCTTGCCCGCCGTGGTCTTGCCGCAGCCGGACTCACCGACCAGCGCCAGCGTGCGCCCGGGCTGAATGGCGAGCGACACGCCGTCCACCGCGTTGACGTGGCCGACGGTGCGCTTCAGCACGCCCTTGCGGATGGGAAAATGCACCTTGAGGCCTTCGGCCGACACGATCGGCGGCGCGCGCTCGCCCACGATCAGGGTGCCCTCCTCGGACGTGGCTGGCGCCTGGCGGGGCGCCGGCGCCGGGCCCGCTTCGCGCAAGTGGCAGCGCACCAGCCTGCCCGCCATCACATCGGCGGGAATCGTGATCAGCAGGGGCACCTCATGGAGGCAGCGATTGAAGGCATACTCGCAGCGCTCCACGAAACGGCAGCCGGCGAACGGCGCGGTAAGCGGGGGAACCTGGCCGCCGATTACCGACAGCTCGGCGCCGCGCTTCTGCGACCCGGGCAAGGCCTCGAAGAGCTTCTGCGAATAGGGATGCTGAGGTGCGGCGAAAAACGCGTCCCGCGCCGCAACTTCGACGATCTCGCCTGCATACATCACGGCAACCCGTTGCGCCATGCGTGCCACGATGCCCAGGTCGTGCGTGATCAGCAGGATCGCCATCTGGCGCTCGGCCTGGAGTTTCGCCAGCAGGTCGAGAATTTGCGCCTGGATCGTCACGTCCAGCGCAGTCGTGGGTTCATCAGCGATGAGAATCTCGGGCTGCGCGGCGAGCGCGCAGGCGATCATGACGCGCTGCTTTAGGCCGCCCGAGAGTTGGAACGGGTACTCCTCGCAGCGCCGCGCCGCATCCGGAATTCCGACCGCATCGAGCAGCTCGAGCGCGCGCATGCGCAGCGCCTCTCCGGAAAGGTCGGTGTGGCGTTCGAGGACTTCGCTGATCTGGCGCGCCACGGTCAGCACCGGATTGAGCGCGGTGGAGGGTTCCTGGAAGATCATCGCGACGCGCCGCCCGCGCACCGCGCGCATCGCCGCCTCGGGCAGCGCGAGCAGGTCACGGCCCTCGAGCAGCACCCGGCCATCGGCAATGCGCCCGGCCTCGGGCAACAGCCGCATCAGCGACAGTGCCGTCATGGATTTGCCGCTGCCGGATTCGCCGACCAGCGCGAAGCATTCCCCCTTGCGCAGTTCGACGTCGACGCCGTCGACAGCGCGTACCGCGCCTGTCGCGGTATCGAGGTGCGTTTTCAGATTGGCAACCTGGAGGACGGGATTGCTCACATGCGCACTCTTGGATCGAAGCCGTCGCGCACCGCGTCGGCAAACAGGTTGGCCGCCAGGACCAGCGCGAACATGAACGTGAACGCCGTGCCGAGCGCCCACCAGACCACCGGTTCACGCGCCATTTCCATGCGCGCCGCGTTGATCATGGTGCCGAAGCTGTTGGTGGAGGGATCGACGCCGACCCCTACATACGAGAGCACCGCCTCGGCCAGCACCAGGCCGGAGAAGTCCATCACCATCGCGATGATCACGATATGCGAGACATTGGGCAGGATATGGCGCCCAAGGATGCGCGTATCGCGCACGCCGAAGGCATGCGCCGCCTGGATGTATTCTAGCTGCGAGAGCTTGAGCGCCTCGCCGCGCAACAGCCGCGCGAGGCCGGTCCAGCTGGTCAGCCCGAGGATGACGCAAAGGAAGAGCAGGCGCAGGTCGGCGCGCTGCACCGAGGTCTCGAAGGCTTCGGGGTGCAGATCGATGTAGACCTGCATCATCAGCACCGCCGCCGCGATCAGCAGTACGCCCGGAATCGAATTGAGCGTGGTGTAGAGGTACTGGATCACGTCGTCAACCCAGCCCTTGAAGTAGCCGGCCATGATGCCGAGCGCGACGCCCACCGGCAGCAGGACGAGCGTGGTCAGGGTGCCAATGACCAGGCTGGTGCGCACCGACTTCAGCGCCAGGTAGAACATGTCCTGCCCCACTTTGTCGGTCCCCAGCACGTGATAGCCGGAGGACAGCGCCAGTGCCGGTCCGGCCAGCAGGCTCAGGACCGCGAGCGCGCCGTAGGCGGCATGCCAGGGGATGCCTGGTTTTCTGCGTTTTAGGACCCTGACCGCCGGCAAAAGCAGCAGCAGCAGCGCAATCGCAACGCCAAATCCGGTCAGGGTGCGCTTGGCGACGTCCTCTTCCCACTCGCCCTCGTCCTTGAGGTGGGCGCCACCAAAGCGCAAACGCGGAAAATCGCGCAGCTGCCGCCCGTCCGGGAGCTCGATCTGCTCCTTGGCGTAGGAGCGCGTCGCGAGCGGCGCCGAGTAGGTTTTTTCGCCCCTCCCCTTCAGATGCACCAGCGCGAGGTCCAGCACCGAAAGCACGTCCGATGAATAGGCCTTCCGCTCGCCGGCCTTTTGCGCCAGCGCAGGGCGGAAATGCAGCGAATCGAGCAGGCCCACGCCGACATAGGCGGCGAGCACGACCATCGAAGCCGCGGCGGCCGCGCTCCTGAAGACGCGCGTCCAGGGCTGCGCCAGGTGCGGCTGGCGCCGGCAGTAAAACGCATATCCCGTCGCAGCCGCCACAAGCAGCCAGACCAGCACATCGGTGACGAGAATGACGGGCACTCGGCGCTGCTCCTTACGCCAGCCTGATGCGCGGATCGACGAGGGTGTAGGAAATATCGGTGAGAATCAGCCCGGCGATGTAGAACACCGAGCCGATGAACACCATCGAGCGCACCACCGCGAAGTCCTGCGCCTGGATCGCGTCGATGGTGTAGCTGCCCAGGCCCGGGATGCCGAAGAACGACTCCATCAGCAGGCTGCCGAGGAACAGCGTCGGGATCACCACCACCACGCCGGTCAGGATCGGGATCATGGCGTTCTTGAGCACGTGGCGGAACATCACCACGGACTCGGTCAATCCCTTGGCGCGAGCCGTGCGCACGTAATCCTTGCCGATCTCCTCGAGGAACAGCGTGCGATACCAGCGGCTGCTGGCGCCGATGCCGCCGATAACCCCGATCAGCACCGGCAGGACGAGAAACCTGGCCGCATCGATGCCTCCGGCGTAGCCCGATATCGGCACCAGATGCCAGGCCTTGGAGGCGATGTACTGGCCGCCGATGATGTAGAACAGGGTCGAGATCGACATCATCGCGACGCAGGCCACCACGCCCCAGAAATCTAGGTAGGTGGCGCGAAAGAATGCCATCAGCAGGGCGCAGGTGATGCACACCGCGAGGCCGACGAGGAAGATCGGCACCGCGAGCGCGAGGCTGGGCCACATCCGCGCCTTGATTTCGCCGCTGATGTCGCGCTTGTCCTCCGAGTAGCCGAAATCAAAGATGAAGAGCTTTGCCGATTTCTGCGCGAAGATCGTCTTGCCCGCCTTGTCGAAGAAGGATTCTTCCCTGGCATTCCAGACCAGCGGTAGATCGTAACCACGCTCGGCCTTCCACTTCTGCACCGCCTCGGGCGTCACGCGCTTCGCGCCGAGCTGCATGCGCGCCATGTCGTCGGGCGTGTTGACGATGAAGAACAGCGCGAAGGTGATCAGGTTGACCCCGACCAGGATCGGGATCGCGTACAGCAGCCGGCGGACGATGTAGGCGAACATGCGCTAGGCCGTCGTCGGCCGCGCCGCCATGCGCTCGCGCTTGCGATACGAAAGGACCGCCGGAACGATCGAGGCGATCAGCAGCAGCAGGAGCAAAATGGCGGGCCACAGCACCGGCTGGTTCCACTCCCGGCGCAGCGCCTCGCGCTTGCCGGCGTCGACGCGCAGGTACTTGAGCTTGTTGTCCGACATCTCGTTCGCCTTGGCGTTGCCGAGCCAGCTGTGGAACAGGGCAAAATTTTTCGGATGGAAGCCGCCGATCCAGGGCGCGTCGCGGCGGAATATCTCGGTCATGCGGTCGATCAATTGCTGGCGTTCCGGCGAGCTGGGCATGTTGCGCATGCGCTCGAACAGGGCGTCGAACTCCGCACTGACATAGTTCGACGCATTTTCCCCCTGGTTCTTCGCCCGGCTCTGCGGCCCGTGCAGCAGGAACATGAAGTTCTCCGGATCCGGGTAGTCGGCGCTCCAACCGACGATGAACAGCTGCGTGCTGCCCTTGCGCAGCTTTTCCTGGAAGCGGTTCCAGTCGGTCTGCCGCGGTTCGAACTGGACCGAGAGCTTGGCGAGCTGCTTGCGCCACCAGTCCACCACCGCCTTGTCGCCCGGACCGCGCTGCGTCGTGTCGAGGTAGAGCACCAGCGGCTGGCCGGTCTTCGCGTCGCGCCCGTCCGGGTAGCCGGCTTCGGCCAGCAGCTTCTTTGCCGCCTCGATCGGCCGCCGCTGCGCCTTGCCGTCGCGCCATTCGTGCGTCAGCGGATTCGTGCCCGCGGCGCCGTCGCGGTAGCCGAAGATGCCCGGCGCCACCGGGCTGTGGGAGGGCACGCCGCGGCCGTTGGCGAAGATCGAAAGATATTCCTCCCAATCCACCGCCACCGCCAGCGCCTGGCGCAGTTTTCGCGAGCGTTCGGAGTTTCCACCCACGACCGGATCGAGCCAGTTGGCGCCAAGGTAGAAGATGGTGGGTGCGATGGAGGTATCCAGCCGGATGCCGCGCGCTTCCATGTCGGGTGAAAGCGTGGCCTCGCCTTCCATGGAAATGCGCACGGCCTGGTCGAAGCTGTCCGCACCGATCCCGGACAGGTCGTAGTAGCCCTGGAGGAACTTGTTCCACAGCGGAATGCCTTCCTTCTCGCGCGTGTACACCGCGCGGTCGATGAAGGGCATCGTCTTGCCCGCATCGGCGAGCAGGCCGCGTTCCTTGTCGCCGGCCTCGCCCTCGCCGGGATAGGTCTCGCCGCGGAAGTTCGGATTGCGCTCGAGCACCATGCGCGAATTCGGGTCGTTCTGCGACAGCATGTAGGGGCCGGTGCCGACCGGCCACCAATCCAGCGTGAAATTCTTCTCCGCCATTCCCGGCTGGTGGAAGAACCGGTCCGCCTCCCAGGGCATCGGCGCAAAGAAAGGCATCGCGAGCCAGTAGACGAACTGCGGGTAGCCTCCTTTCAGCGTAATGCGGTAGGTAAGCTCATCCACCCGCGTCACGCCCTCGAGCGGGTGTTCGCGCAGGTCGAGCCACTGCCCCGGTCGCGACGCCTTTTGCAGCCTGCCGGCGTATTCCTTCAGGCCGACGATGTACTCCGCCATGAGGCCGAAGATCGGCGAGTGCAGCTGCGGGTGCGCGAGGCGCTTGATCTGGTAGATGTAGTCGTCGGCGGTGAGATCGCGCGTTCCCAGCGGCAGGCCGTACGGGCTTTTCAGCGTTTCCACGTCCTGCTTCTGCAGGGACAGATTCGCCGCGACGAATCCCGGGTGCGGCTGGAACTTGATGCCGGGCTTGATGCGCACGTCATAGACGCTGTAGGTCGCGCCGTTCTTTTCGATCACGCGCGGCGCGGGAATCTCCGCCGCGGTGAGCGGAATCAGTTCGTAGGGCCGCTTAAGGTAGTGGTATTGCAGCGGCGGCTCGTACACCTGCCGCGTGAAGAGCGCTTCATCCGAGGCATAGGACTGCGCCGGATCGAGGTGCTTGGGGCGGTCGGCGAACACCGAATAGAGAATATTCTTGCCCCGGTCGGATACCGGATACGGGTCGTTCCAGACTTCCCCGCATCCTGCCGGCAGCAGCGCGAGCGTCAGCAGCGGAAGGAGCAGCATTCGCATGGCGGAAAGTATAATGCCCCGATGGGACTCCTCTGCGGAAAGAAGCTGCTCATAACCGGGTTGCTAAGCAACCGCTCGATCGCCTACGGCATCGCCCGGGCCGCGCGCCGCGAAGGTGCCGAGCTTGCCTTCACCTACGTCGGGGATCGTTTCAAGGAACGTGTTGCGGGCCTGGCGAAGGACTTCGAATCCAGCGCCGTGTACCCCTGCGACGTGGCGAGCGACGCGCAGATCGCGGCTCTGTTCGAGTCGCTGCGCGCGTTGTGGGGCGCTCTGGACGGCCTGGTGCACGCCATCGGTTTCGCGCAACGCGAAGCGATCGCGGGCGAGTTGCTGGACGGCCTGTCGCGCGAAGCATTCCGCGAGGCGCACGACATCTCCGCCTACAGCTTTCCCGCGCTCGCCAAGGCGGCACTGCCCTTGATGGAAGGGCGCAACGGCGCCCTGCTGACCCTCACCTACCTCGGCTCTGAGCGCGTGGTGCCGCACTACAACACGATGGGACTCGCCAAGGCGAGCCTGGAGGCCTCGGTGCGCTACCTCGCGGCGAACCTGGGCCCGAAGGGCATCCGCGTGAACGCGATTTCGGCGGGCCCGATCAAGACTCTGGCTGCATCCGGCATCGCGGGATTCAGCCGGATCCTGAAATTCGTCGAGGAAAACGCGCCGCTGCGGCGCAATGTGACCATCGACCAGATCGGCGATGCCGCGGTGTTCCTGCTGTCGGACCTGGCCGCCGGGATTACCGGGGAAATACTGATGGTGGACAACGGCTTCAGCCGCGTCATCGGCGGGATCGCCGCCGGGGCTGCTACTTCTTCTCCAGATTCGCCCGGTTGATCTCGATCTTGGCGCGCGCTCGCAGGCTGGCGATGTAAGCCTCGAGCTGCTCGCCGCCCGCCTGGCGCTCGATCAGCGCCAGCTCCTCCGAGCCCAACGCAAGCAGCTTGGTTTCGCCCGGCGTCACCTTGGTCACCCGGTAGATCGCATAACCCCTATCGCCGGTCTCCAGGCCGGCGTGCGCCGGCAGCGTGGCGACTTCCGTCATCATGACCTTGCGCAGCGCCGGCGACGCCAACCCTTGCGCTTCGAGGCGCGACACGGACTTGGACGCACCCCACTTCAGGCCGGCGTCGCCTCCCTTGGCGAGCAGCGCGAGCTTCTCCGCGCCCTCCTTGTGCGCGAGGGCCGCCGCTTCGCGCAGCGCGAGCCTGCGCTCCACCTCGGCCTTGACCTCCTCCAGCGGGCGCTGCTTTTCGGGCTCGTGCTGCGCGACGCGCGCTGCGACGAGCACGCCCGGGGCGACTTCCACCGCGTCAGTATTGCGGCGTTGCTGGATCGACTCGGCCGAAAACAGCGCGCCGAGCAGCTTCGGGTGCGCAAGCACGCCCTGCGCGGGCGACGGCGCGCGCGCGATCCACGCGGACTGCGCGATTTTCAGCTTGTAGCGCTCCGCGGCCGGTTTCAGGCTGTCGGATTGCTCGTAGACCAGGTTATTGAACGCGTCGGCGATGTCCGTGAACTTCTTCGTCCCTTTCTGTTTCACGATCTCGGCGGTCAGTTCCTTTTTCACGTCGTCGAAGGAAGCGGCCTTGCCCGCCTGCACCGCGGCCAGGCGCACGACATGAAAGCCGAAATCCGACTGCACCGGGTCGCTGACCTCGCCGCTCTTCAGCTTGAAGATGACTTCCTCAAGGCTCTTCGCGGCAAGGGCGCCCTTGGCGTTCATGCCCAGGTCGCCGCCGTTGTCGGCCGAACCGGGATCTTGCGAGTGCTTCTTTGCCAGTTCGGCGAACCGCTGCGGCGCCTTGCGCGCCTCGGCGGCGATCTTCTCGGCCTCTTCCTTCGTCGCCACCAGGATGTGGCTCGCGCGCCGCTGCTCCGCGACCGCGAGCTGGCTCGCTTGCCTCTCGTAGGCTTCCTTCAGCTCGGCGTCGGTCGCCGTTTCGCCCCGCCCCAGCTCCTCGGCCGAAAGCACGAGGAAATCCGCCCGCACGCGCTCCGGCAGCTTGAACTGGGCGAGGTTGGCCTCGTAGTAGGCCTTGACCATCGCGTCATCCGTTTTGACCCGGCCGAGGAACTGCTCGGCGCCGATGAACGCCTCCGACACTTCGCGCTTTTCGGTCTGCAGCGCGATGAGCCGCTCGGCGACCGCGCGCGGCGCGAAGGCCGAGCCGCTGATCGCGCCGGCGAGGCGACCGCCGGGCAATTCGACGCGCAGCCGCGAAACGTTGCCCTCATCCGTCATGCCGCGCGACCTGAGGTACGCCATGTAGCGCTCGCTGGAGAATTTTCCGCCTTCCTGGAATTCCGGCGCGGCAAGAATGCTCGCGACCACGTCTTCCTTGGAAAGAACCAGGCGCGACTTCGCCACCTCCACCATCACGATGCGCTGGGCAATCATGGATTCGAGGATCGCGAGCCGGATCTCCGGCGTGTCGAGCGACGCGAGCTCCGCGTTGCGCCCCAGCACTTCGCGCATCCGGTCCTGCTGCCGGCGCACCTCCTCGGAGAACTCGCGCAGCGTGATCGGCGCGCCGTCGACGGTGGCGACGTCCTGCGCGCCGCCGATGCTGCGGGTGTAGGACTCCAGCCCGAAGAAGGCGAACGGGATGATCGTCAGAAAGAGGACGACCTGCAGGATGCGCTTGTGCTTGGTGACGAAATCGAACATCTCTACCCAGGCGAAAAGAGTTGGCGGAGCGGACGGGACTCGAACCCGCGACCCCCGGCGTGACAGAGCACAGTGAGCGCGGCTAAGTGATTATTTTAACAGGGAGTCTGCAGGGCCAGCCACAGACCGCGCCTCAATGCCATCCCCTTGGCACACTGTTCTATCTATAGACCTCTCGCCGATGGCCAACACGAACGATGTAGATGATGAGCCGGTCAATGCGCGCCCGAGCTGGCGCGGAACGCTCCGCTTCGCGCCGGAAGGATCGGCAGATGGCAGTAGGAAGCGCGCACCATTCAGCCCCACTTCACCTCGGGAAAAAGCTTTCTCACCTGCCGATTCCCAACCAGGCCGCTGAACGCCGCGTAGCCGGTCTTTTCGCGACGCAGCCGGCCCGCGACCACCGCGGGGCTGATGTTGAGCCTGCGCGCGAGGGCGAGAATGGACGCCTCGGAC